>JADHEE010000022.1_pt1 | contig 156985 bp, 147 predicted proteins | sample 8952401 | NCBI WGS metagenome assembly JADHEE01 (sample SAMN16124438, study PRJNA663242) | bioreactor sludge metagenome | isolation source: sludge (ammonium) | place: India:Bengaluru | collected 2019-02-28 | reverse complement strand
TCAGATCGCACAATCCGGGCTGAGTTCCCTTTCAGTGATCTACTATTCCGCGCATCTATTTAGCGAGCGAGTTGCAGGTAGCGCGTAAAACGGTGGAAACCGCGTATGAAATTCTTATTGGAGAAGGCTATTTCGTGAGTCTGGGGGCGAAGGGGACCTATATAAACCCGGAGCTCAGGCTGACTTCAACGGTCAGCGCAGACAACGCTGTATCTTCTTGTTCACTTAACACACAGGTTACTGAAAGGAAGGGTGATCTGCGGCTCGGAATCCCTGCTCTGGATGAATTTCCCCATAAAAAATGGTTACTAATATCGGGAAAAGCGGCGCGAAGTCTTCGCCCAGAAGAAATGCTCATGCCCCCGGCAATGGGCTTCCAGCCGCTACGTGAGGCCATTTCAAGTTATCTCAATATTTCAAGAGGACTGAATTGCCGACCGGAGCAAATCTTTGTTACCAGCGGCTATCGGGCCAACTTACGGTTAATTCTGTCGGTACTTGCACAGCCTGAAGATAAAGTGCTGTTTGAAGATCCTGGCTACTTTTATGGTCAGCAATTATTGAAGCGAATGGCATCCAACCTGCACTATATACCTGTTGATCGGCAGGGCATGGATGTTGATTATCTTCAGCGCTATCACAACGATGGGCGTTTCGCTATCGTTACACCCACTCATCAAAGTCCGCTCGCAGTTAGCCTTTCATTACCGCGTAAGCACCAGTTGCTGGCCTGGGCACAGCAAAACAGTAGCTGGATCATCGAAGATGATTACGACGGAGAGTTTCATTACACACGAAAAGTCATCCCGGCGTTGAAAAGTCTCGATATGCATGACCGGGTTATTTATACCGGTACGTTTAGTAAAACCATAATGCCAGCTATGCGTATCGGCTATATGGTAATGCCACAAGAGACGGTAGCCCGTTTCAGCGAACTGGGCGAAATCCTTGAAACGGGTCTGCCATTACTGCCGCAAAAAATTCTTGCGCAATTCCTTAGCGAAGGGCACTTCTACCGGCATATAAAAAAAATGCGTTTACTCTACCAGCAACGGCGTCGCATGATGCTTGAGGCAATTGAAACGAGCTTTCCTGGGCTATTTGAATTTGAGCTTACAGATGGCGGGATGCATATTGTCGCCTACCTGCATCGCGGTATTGAAGACACTGCATTAGCTGCATTATGGACACAGCACGATCTTTATGTCCGGCCACTCTCAAGCTGGTATACGCAGACACAGAAACGTTATGGGTTAGTAATTGGATACACTAATATTCGTTCAACCGAAGAGGCGCAGAAAATTTTGCTGCGCGTTAGGGCAAAAACACTGGCGCTTATGCAGCATTAAGCTTTTGATAGCCGGGCGTGAATAATGATCTATTGTTTACCAGTATTGTCGTCTGAAAAAAATATTTAGTCGATCACTCTCTGTAAATGAGGATCGACTAAATATGGTCGTGATAGTACATGCGTTTTTCTTACAGGAAGCTAGCTTGGTGTCAGTGCCCTTTATTTTCTACAGGAAATTATGTATAGATAACGGGAACACCGTTTCTAAGCCAGACGTTCAAAAATAGATCGGGGTTTTGAGAATGTATGGAATATTAGCGGATCTCAATTTCAGGAACGGCTGACATCCCAACGCGCAATAATTTTGCATCGGGCTGATTACCATCCAGCACTATTTTTACCGGTAAACGCTGAACGACTTTAGTAAAGTTACCAGTTGCATTGTCTGGCTGGATGGCAGAAAACGTTGCGCCGGTTGCAGGAGCGATACTATCGACATGTCCAGTAAACTTTTTGCCAGGCATGGCATCAATTTTAATTAAGACTTTCTGCCCCTGCTGAACATTTGCCAGCTGTGTTTCAAGATAGTTGGCAATGATGTAAGTTTGATGTAGCGGAACCACAGCCAGCAGACGTGTCCCTGCGTTAACGTAGGCACCGAGGCGCACCGAACGCTGGCCTACCATCCCATCGACTGGTGCAACAATACGCGTATAAGAAAGATTAACCCTCGCCTGACTGACCTTTGCCTGCGCGACTGCAACATCGGCTTCCGCCTGACGTAATGCAGCCCTCAACACGCCTACCTGTTTTTCTGCTGAGGTCAGTGCAGCTTCGTTTTGACGAACGACTGCGGATGCAGAACGCTGCGTTGAATGGGCTTTTTGTTGATCGTCCGCAGCGACGGTACCTCTTTGATAAAGCTTGTTAAAACGTTCAGCGTTCTGACTGGCGTACTGCGCCGATGCCTGACTGGCTAAAAGGGTCGCTTTTGTCTGAGCAATAATGGATTGTTGCTGCTCCAGTTGTGCAAGGCTGCTCAGGTGTTTTGCTTCACTAAGCTGCAAATTCGCCTGCGCCATTTCAAGCGCTATTTTGTAGTCACGGTCATCCAGCGTGGCCAGTGTTTGCCCTGCTTTAACGCGTTGGTTATCTGCGACATAGATATTTTTGATATATCCCGATACTTTTGGTGCCACCAGTGTGTAATCCGCATTCACATAGGCATCATTAGTACGGGTATCATTATTCAGCATTGTCGACCAGACAAAAAATATCATCGTCATCATCAGGATTAATAATGCGCTGAGCAGAGTCGTTCTTCTGGATACAGGAAATTTCATTTGACCACCTCTATTTTGTCATGGCAGTTTAAAAACGTATCTGGGGCGGCCAGACACGTTTTGGCAGCCAGACGGTGAGTAATAGCAACAGGACGGCAAAGCCAGCCATGAGCAGATAGCTGTCGCCCAGACTCAGAACAATTGCCTGATGTTTTAATAAGGTGATAAATCCAGCGATGTTCTCGGTGTTGCTGATGCTGCCGTCGTGTAATAAAGGGAAGTTGCTGCTGGCCTGCTCACTTACCGGTGTCGATATCAACCATGGGCGGTTGGCTACGTTATTGACCAGAACATTAGAATGAAATTGTTCTCTGTGATTTATAAACCATTCAACTAAAACGCCAGCAGCGATGCTTGAAAAACCCCGTACGGTATTGAACATAGCAGAGGCATAATGTCCTTCCGGGGGCGCCACAACGCTGGTTGCGCTCATAAGTAAAGGTAAAATAATTGACGGTAATCCAATCGCCTGCAGAGCCTGCATGGCCCAGAAATTCTGGCGTGCCCAGTCGCTGGTTATCTGCATACCCATCAGGCTGGCGAAAATCATCAGGGCAATCCCGAAAGCTATCAGCCAGCGACAATCAACCCAGCGCAGACTAAGCAGTGCGGCAACAAGCGGGGTGATAATTAACTGCGGGAGCCCAATGGTCAAAGCTAGCGGCGCAAATTGCGCTGTTCTAAAACCCTCAACTTTGCCAAAGAAATTGGACGGCAAAGCCGAGCCAGCCAGCGCCAGTACCAACACCACAGCGAGCGCCATCAGGCCATATGAAAAGTTACTTCTCTCCAGCATCTGTAATTTGAACAAAGGAAGGGGATGAAACCATTCATTAATCAGAAAAACTGTCAGGCAGACGATGGCACTGGATAACAGACCATTAAATAATGGCGATTCAAACCAGTCCATACGTCCACCCTGAGTGATGGCGATTATTAAAAACGCCATACCAGAACAGCCGGTGAGCATGCCGAACAGGTCGATCTGCTTAAATCGGTCGAGATGAATCGGGTCCTGCGGCAAACCCCAGCCAATAAATAGCATCGAAATCAAAATGGCGGGGACCACTTGCCAGAACATGAACATCCAGCTCACATCATCCGTCCAGAATGCCGCCAGTGTAGGCGCCACATTTGGACCAAAAGTCGCAGTCAGAGCATAAGCTCCAAGACCATAAAGTTTTATCGATGGTGGCAGAAAACGTAGCGCCACAGTCATGAGTAAAGGCGGAAGTGCGCCGCTAAACAGACCCTGTATCGTTCGCAAGAGAAGAAACAACTGCGCATTCGGTACTAAGGGTAAAAGTATGCCGCAAACCATAAAACCGCCAGCGCAACCAAGAGCGAATTTACGCAGCGAAAAAGTCACAGCAAACCATGGTGCGATCATCATCGCCACTACTTCCGCGGCCTGGTAGGCAGATGTGAACCAACTGGCTTGATCATACGTCACGCCAATTCCGGCACGCACATCTGCAAGCGCTATATCTATAACCCGACCATTAAGCCCAGAGGTCAAGGCTGCAATCAGTACCCCCACAAACCCCAATGCAAGGCGCCAGGTAAAAGGGGGCGAGGGTGGGGTAGAACGCTGTGCATTCATACAAAATTCTCATGCATTTAATCAATACAGTGTACCGTATTGTGGTGCAATTTGGCATCTTACATTGCGACAGCGTCCATTGCAATGTGATAATTAAGACAAGAACTGAGATAACAAGCTGTCCGTCACCGGACGATAAGGAGCTCTATATGGCCGTTAATGCTTCAAGCTTTGAGGATGAAAAACCCGGCGGGATTCAGGTTATCGCCCGTGCAGCTGCAATTTTGAATGTGCTGGGTAAACACCCTGGCGGCATGAGTCTGGGGGAAATTGCGCAGGAGGTTGCTCTCCCTCGTTCAACGGTGCAGCGTATTGTCGCGGCTTTAGATAGCGCTCAACTTGTGCGTAGCAGCGGGGCCGGTGGCCTGCGTCTGGGACCTGCACTACTCAAACTTATTTCCAGTGTGCACAGTGATGTAGTGGATCTTGTACGTCCCTTCCTGGAGCAACTTTCGGCCAATGTTAATGAAACAGTGACCCTTGCACGTGCCAGTGGTACCCAACTGGCCATCATCCACTACGTCGTCGCATCACGTGAATTACGTGTTGTACCTCGTATTGGACTTAATTTGCCGCTCTACAGCACTTCCGGCGGTCGTGTGTTACTGGCTATGGAAAGTGATGAAGATGTCCGCATACTGGTAGGCGACGCCTATGAAGATCTCACCGGAATGACAGTTAAAACTTTTCCACAGCTTCAGGAGCTGATCGCCGATGTTCGTGCCAATGGGCTAGCTATAGATCTGGGTGAAACTCTTGAAGGCGTCTGCACGATAGCTGTAGCGCTGGACACACTTTTGGGTCGCTTTTCTATCTCATTATTAGTTCCGGCGGCACGTTTCCATAAACATGAAGCCTTTTATCGGAAAGAACTCATGCAATGCAAGGAGGGGATAGTTAATGAAATTGGAAGAATAACCACGGTGGAAGAATAACTAAGAACAGTAATAAGTATTCTTAACGGAATCAGGTAGGACGCTGGTATGGCCTACCCCATTCTTCGTGATTATGTGTTACATAGTTCTGCCTTAATGAATAAGCGGGGCCGATCTTATTCGACGCCTGTAATACGCGCGCTGAAAGCCTCAGTGACCCTGAACGGTCAATCCGACGAGTCGGATAACAACAGGCCGGACGACAAGTATGCAAAAAAAAGCCGCTGGCATAGCAACCTGGTAAGCATTCATCACATTTGCCATGTAATGGGGCCCCATTCCGAATTCAGCAAAAGTGATAACCAGACTCATCAGGAACGCCATGATTGTCGCCATATAAAGAGCAAATATGTAGGGTGCCGAGCGCACAGGAAGGCGGGTTCGCAGGTTTTTTTTTGCAGTAGCATCAGTCATCGGGATATCCTGTTAAACAAAGGTTAACGAAACTGCGGCTAACTTAACAAGCTTATGAAGCCTGTTGTAGAGCACTTATGCTTTAATCATTGTTAAACAAAAGTGACGAATTCGGTATTAAGGATGCTATGGACGTTTTAGGCCTCATCAGTACGTTTATCCGCGTGGTGGAGAATGGCAGTATTGCAGCGGCGGCACGCGCTAAAGGGATGAGTCCGGCAGCCGTCAGCCAGAGTCTTTCGCGTCTTGAAGGGCATCTGGGCGTACGACTGCTGTCGCGCACCACCCGCAGCATGACGTTAACTGAAAATGGTAAACGGTATTTCGAGAAAGTCCGTCACATTCCCGATGATGTCGAACTCGCCTCGCAGGCTGCCGCACACGTAACCAAACCGAAGGGGCCACTTTGTATCGCGACGACAGCCGCGTTTGGCCGATACGTTCTGGCTCCACTTATGCCAGCCTTCAAAACGTCTTTTCCCGATATAGATATTGAACTGATCAGTACCGATCGCAACGTCAGTCATCATCTGGAAGGCGTCGATGTCAGTATCCGCATCGAGGCACAACTCAATGATCAACTGATCGCCAGAAAAATTGCATCGTTACCCTTTATATTCTGCGCAGCGCCCGCTTACCTTGACCGTGCAGGCACGCCTCAGACACCTGAAGACCTCAGCCAGCACGACTGCGTGGTTTTCCGCTATCCAACCGACAGACGATTTCTGCCATGGTCTTTTATGGTCAACGGACAGCTCGTCAATGCGAAACTCAACCCCAGCTTTATCAGCGATGATATTGATATCATCGCCAAAATAGCCGTGAACGGGGGCGGCATTGCCCGTCTGGCAAGTTTTGTCGCACAGCCATTGATAGACGCCGGTCAGCTAAGGCCTGTGTACTGGTCAGGTCACAGTGAGAGCAACATTGAATCCCTGCCGATGGATATTTTTGCGTGTGTTACTGAACGTTTAGCACTTAATTCAAAGGTCAGGGCATTTATTGAATTTTTAGAAGAGGCGATGTAGGGCATAAACCTCTTTCACGAAAAATTGACTGCATTTTGCGGGGTATCACCCGCAGAGATAACCCACCGCAATCTGGCAGCTTAACGGGTCTGGACAGAGCAAAATCTCCTGGCAGAAATGCAGCTTTATTGCGGGGGCTTTCATTCCATCTCATGAAAAAGCTTACAAATTGTGCCCAGAACGATGTGGCTCCCAACGGACGATAAAGGCCAGGTATCACTATAAAACGGGAGAAACGACGGCGTGCCAAAGGAAATCCAGTGGGTGTTTATTACGCTTTAGCCAGAACATTGCCTGAAGCATCAATGCTCGCTTGCGGCACAACGCGTCCCTTTACTTTTGCGCATCAGGCTCTTCTCGAGACGTTCTTAAACAACGCGCTGTCACCCCATTTCTTCAGCACCACCACAGTGCACTCTCCCCGCGCAGGTTCCCCAAAACAGTGAAACGCGTTGCGCAAAATTCATCAACACCTTGATAAGAAGAAGAAAAAATTTCTGGCATACCCCTTGCAATAACGACAAGCGAAGGGCAGTGCATCACACAATATAAAAAATAGCTGGCTAGGGTTCCGGTTCACGTTGGTGAATGGCTGGTCCAAGAGCTGGCGACCTCTGAGAGGTTACACGGCGGGACAAAAGCCCGGGAGACAGCAGCACCAGAAGGTGTCGCGCTGCCCCCTTATTTTGTGCCACTCAGAGGTCAAGCATGAAGAAAACGCCATTACTCCGCTCTCTTGTACTGTCGCTGGCGATGCTGGTCAGTCTCCCCACCTTTGCTGCCGTCAAAAAAGAGTTCAACGTCTGCTGGACCATCTACGCAGGCTGGATGCCCTGGGGCACCATCAGCACCAACAAGATCATTGATAAATGGGCCGACAAGTACGGCATCAAAATCAATGTCGTACAGCTCAACGACTATATCGAATCCATCAACCAGTACACCGCGGGCCAGTTTGATGGCTGCACCATGACCAACATGGATGCGCTGACCATTCCGGCGGCGGGTGGGGTGGACACCACGGCGCTGATCCTCGGCAGCTACTCAGAAGGCAACGACGGCGTAGTGATGAAAGGCGAGGGCAAAACCCTCACCGACCTGAAAGGGATGAAAATCTACCTGCCGGAGCTGTCCGTCTCGCACTATCTGCTGGTGCGCGGGCTGGAAAAAGCCGGGCTGGCGGAGAAAGACGTCACCGTGGTGAATACCTCGGATGCGGATATCGTCTCGGCCTTCGCCACCCAAAATGTGCAGGCCGCCGTGGCCTGGAACCCCCAGCTATCGGTGATCAAAGGCACGCCGAAAACCACCGAGGTGTTCAGCTCCTCGCAGGTGCCGGGCGAGCTGATCGACATGATGGTGGTCAACAGCGAAACCCTGAAGGACAATCCGGCGCTCGGCAAAGCCCTGACCGGCGCATGGTACGAGATGATGGGGCTGATGAAAGCCCAGGACACTAACGCCCTGAATGCCATGGCGGCGGCGTCCGGCACCGATCTCACCGGCTATCAGGCGCAGCTGAAAACCACCCACCTGTTCTACACCCCGCAGGACAACATTGCCTTTGTCACCTCTGTGGATCTGGCGAAAACCATGCAGCGTGTAGCGGCCTTCTCTTTCGATAAAGGGCTGCTGGGTGAGGGCGCGCAGAGTGCCGATTTCATCGGTATGAGCTTCCCTGGCAACGTTACTCAGGGCGATGCCAACAACGTCAAACTGCGCTTTGACGACAGCTTCGTGAAAATGGCCGCCGCGGGCCAGCTGTGATGACTGACGGAGTCTCCATGCGACATATTAATCGCCATCCTGGTCCGGGCATGCGGCTGATGCTGGTGATGCTGCCCTTTGTCCTGCTGCTGGCCGCCTACTTTTTTGGCTCGGCGGTGCGCCTCGAGGCTAACCCCCAGGACAAGCTGCTGCCCGGCCTGCAACAGATGCTGGATGCGATCTCGCGGATGGCCTTTACCCCGGATAAACGCAGCGGGGAGTATCTGTTCTGGGTCGATACGCTGGTAAGCCTGGCCCGTCTGCTGGTGGGGCTGGGGATCGCGTCGCTCATTGGCCTGTGCATTGGCGTCACCGCCGGGGTGTTCCCCCTGTGGCGCGCGTCGCTCTCGCCGCTGATGACGGTGCTGTCGATGGTTCCGCCGCTGGCGATTTTACCGGTGCTGTTTATCGTCTTCGGGCTGGATGAGCTGTCCAAAATTATGCTGATTGTGATTGGCATCACCCCGATGCTGGCCCGGGATCTGGAGCATCGCGCCTGCGAAATCCCGCCGGAGATCCTGATCAAAGCCCAGACCCTGGGCGCCAACAGCTGGACGCTGGTGCTGCGGGTGGTACTGCCGCAGCTGCTGTCGCGTCTGCTGACTTCGCTGCGCCTGCTGCTTGGTTCGGCCTGGTTATTCCTCATCTCGGCGGAGGCCATCTCTTCCACCGCCGGGCTGGGCTACCGCATCTTCCTCGTCCGCCGCTATATGGCGATGGACGTCATCATCCCCTATGTCCTGTGGATCACGCTGCTGGCGTGGCTGATGGATCTGGCCTTGCGCCAGCTGCACAAATCCTGCTTCCCGTGGGCAGAAGGAGGGAAAGCATGAGTTTTATCACCATCAACAATATCTGGCAGGAGTACGGCGACCATGTGGTGCTGGAGCGCCTGAATCTTCAGATCAACGAGGGGGAGTTCTGCTCGATGGTCGGCGCCTCCGGGTGCGGGAAATCGACCTTTCTGCGCCTGCTGCTCGGCCAGGAAAAGCCGAGCAGGGGCACTATCACCCTGGACGGCAAACCGCTGACCGCCGAGCCGGACAGCCGCCGGGGTGTGGTGTTCCAGCGCTATTCCGTCTTTCCGCACCTCAGCGTGCTGGATAACGTTGCCATTGGCATCGAACTGCCGCAATCCCCGCTGTTCGGGCGGCTGTTTGGCGCGAAAAAACGCGCCGCGCGTGAACGGGCGGCGGAAATGCTGGAGAAGGTGGGTCTCGGCCACGCCCTGCAAAAATATCCCGCCCAGCTTTCCGGCGGAATGCAGCAACGTTTAGCCATCGCCCAGGCCTTCATCATGCAGCCGCGCGTCCTGCTACTGGATGAGCCATTTGGGGCACTGGATCCCGGTATCCGCAAAGACATGCATGCGCTGCTGCTGCAGCTGTGGGGCGAAACCCGCATGACGGTCTTTATGGTCACCCACGATCTCTCCGAAGGCTTCAACCTCGGCACCCGTTTGCTGGTGTTCGATAAGGTGCGCCTCGATCCGCAGGCCCCGAATGCCTACGGCGCGCGCATCACCTACGACATTCCGCTCAACGAGACACGGCTTTCCAGCCTGAGCGGAACGGCTCCCGACAACGTGTATGCATTAAGAGGATAACCCTGTGAACACGACAACATTACGCGAAGAGACCCTGCCGGGCGGCGGCCACCTCTCCTTTGTGCTTAAGCGCGGGCAAATCCTGCGGATGACCGACATCGACGGCGGGGCGAACGTCAGCCTGATGATGCTTAACCCGCACGAGAAGAGCGAACGCCTGAACCTGCCGGACACCCTGAAAGGCCAGCACACTGCGCGCCTGACCGCCGGGCACTGTTTTTACTCGGATATGGGCCGAGTGCTGGCGGGCATTATCGCCGACACCTCTGGCTGGCACGATCCCTTTGGCGGCGTGCTTAACGCCGCTGAAGTCACGGAAAAATATGGTCAGGGACGTTATCAGGAGCTGCGCAACGGCTTCTACCGGAACGGCACAGACAATTTGCTGGTAGAGATGGGTAAGTGGGATCTCAACCTCGAAGATCTGCTGATGGTGGTGAACTTTTTCAGCAAAGTCACCGTAGATGATCAAGGGCAGTTCAGCTTCCACCGCGACCATTCCCGGCCGGGAAGCTACGTGGAGCTGTTTGCCCCGATGGACACCCTGATCGTGATGACCGCCTTGCAGCATCCGATGGACCCCTCCACCGAGTATGCCCCGCGCCCGGTACAGCTGAGCTGGCGGCAGGCCGGGGACGAAGAGGCGGCCCTTAACGCACTCCTCACGCGCCCGGAAAACAGCCGCGCCATCACCAACACGCAACTTTTCGCCATGTAAGGAGCCGCACTATGACCATTGTCAGCGATAAACAGCCCCAGGATGCGATCTTCCGCCATGTGATCCCGGCGGGCGAGCCTTACCTGTTCGAAGTGAAAAAAGGCCAGACCCTGCGCCTGCTCGATCTGGAGGGCAACCAGGCGGTGGATACCCTGTTTTATAACGCCGATAACCCGCGCGAACGCTACGATGCACAGCGCACGCTGCGCCGCCAGAACAATGCCTATCTCACCAGCGGGAGCATGCTCTACTCCAACCTCGGCAATCCGCTGCTGACCCTGGTGGCCGACACCTGTGGACGTCACGATACCCTCGGCGGAGCCTGCGCTCAGGAGAGCAATACCGTCCGCTATGCCCTCGACAAACGTCATATGCACAGCTGCCGGGACAACTTCCTTTGCGCCTGTCTGCACGATGGTCGCCTGCACAAGCGCGATATCGGCGCCAACATCAACTTCTTTATGAATGTGCCGGTGACCCCGCAGGGCGGGCTGACCTTTGCCGACGGCATCTCCGCGCCGGGGAAATATGTCGAGCTGCGCGCAGAGTGCAACGTCATCGTGCTGATCTCCAACTGCCCGCAGCTGAACAACCCCTGCAACGGCTGGAACCCGACGCCTGCGGAGGTACTGGTATGGAACTGACGCCCACCCGCTGGCAGCGCCTGCGTCAGGCGTTGTATCGCCTGTTTTAAGTCCGCGCCGGACGCATCCTGCCTTAAACGTTTTTCCCCGTGGACGACCATGCGGTGAGCCAATTTTCGGCGGGACGACCCGCCACGATTGAGTCTGAACTATGTTGACAAAACTCCTGATTGCCAACCGCGGGGCGATTGCCTGCCGCATTCTGCACACGCTGCGCGCCATGAACATTGGCGGCGTGGCGGTCTATTCCGAGGCGGATATCAGCAGCATGCATATTCGCGAGGCCGACGAGGCCCTGAGCCTGGGCGACGGCCCGGCGGCGAACACCTATCTGGTCAGCGACAACATTATCGCCGCCGCAAAAGCCAGCGGTGCTCAGGCCATCCATCCGGGCTACGGCTTTCTGTCGGAAAACGCCGCCTTTGCCGAGGCGTGTGAGCAAGCCGGTATTGCCTTCGTCGGTCCCACGCCGGAGCAACTGCGCCTGTTTGGCCTGAAACATACCGCCCGGGCGCTGGCCAAAGCCCACGGCGTGCCAATGCTGGAAGGCACTGAACTGCTGGCAGATGTGAACGAGGCGCAGCAGGCGGCAGAGCAGGTGGGTTACCCGGTGATGCTGAAAAGCACCGCGGGCGGAGGTGGAATCGGGATGCGCGTGTGTTATACCGCCGCGGAACTGGTGGATGCTTTCGATGCGGTGGTACGGCTGGGCAAAAATAACTTCAGCGATGCGGGCGTCTTTATTGAGAAGTACATCGAGCGGGCGCGGCATCTTGAAGTCCAGCTGTTTGGCGACGGCAAGGGGGAGGTGATCGCCCTCGGTGTGCGTGATTGCTCGGTGCAGCGCCGTAACCAGAAAGTGCTGGAAGAGACGCCCGCGCCTAACCTGCCGGAGGGGATGGCCGATGCGCTCTGTGCGGCCGCGATCACCCTGGGCAAGGCGATTAACTACCGCAGCGCGGGCACGGTAGAGTTTGTCTATGACAGCGACGCCTCTCGCTTCTATTTCCTTGAGGTCAATACCCGTCTGCAGGTGGAGCATGGCGTTACCGAGCAGGTGTGGGGCGTGGACCTGGTGCGCTGGATGATTGAGCTGGCGGCCGGAACGCTGCCTCCGCTGGCCGCCCTGGCTGAAAGCCTCACCCCGTCGGGACATGCCATTCAGGCGCGGGTCTATGCCGAAGATCCGGGCCGTCAGTTCCAGCCTTCTCCGGGCCTGCTCACCGAGGTGGTGTTCCCGGCGGATGACCGCCGCACCCTGCGCATCGACACCTGGGTAGAGTCCGGCTGCGAAGTCCCGCCATTTTTTGATCCGATGCTGGCGAAAATTATCGCCTGGCGACCCACACGCGACGCGGCCATCGATGCCCTGCACGCCGCGTTGGGTGATACCCGCCTGTACGGCGTGGAGACGAACCGCAGCTATCTGCAGCAGATTTTGACCTTTACGCCATTCGCCTGCGGCGAACCCTGGACCCGCTGTCTGGAAGGGCTGGAGTATCAGGCCTTCACCCTCGAGGTGCTGAGCGCCGGAACACAAACCACGGTGCAGGACTACCCGGGGCGCACGGGCTACTGGGCGGTGGGGGTGCCACCTTCCGGGCCGATGGACAGCCGGGCGCTGCGTCTCGGCAACCGTCTGTTGGGCAATGACGACCGCGCCGCGGCGCTGGAGATCACCCTCAGCGGCCCGACGCTTAAATTCAACTGCGATGCCCAGCTGGTGGTGACCGGGGCCGAGATTGACCTTAGCCTGGACGGCGAGCCGCTGGAAAACAACCGGATTATTCCTGTGCGTCGCGGCATGACGCTGCGGATGGGTGATATTGCTGACGCTGGCGTGCGCAGCTATCTGTGCCTGCGCGGCGGGTTTAACGTGCCGGATTATCTCGGCAGCAAAAGTACCTTTACCCTCGGGCAGTTTGGCGGTCACGCCGGACGCGCGTTGCGTACCGGCGACGTCCTGCACATTTCGCCGTTAACCTCGCCGTGCCCGGAGCAGGCGCTGCCGCAGGCCTTGCGCACCCGCCTGACGGCGGTGCGGGAGCTGCGGGTGATCTCTGGCCCGCACGGTGCGCCGGAATATTTCACCCCTGACTACATGCAGACGTTCTTCGCTACCGACTGGGAAGTGCATTTCAACTCCAGCCGCACCGGCGTGCGCCTGATCGGCCCGAAACCTGAGTGGGTACGGGACAGCGGCGGCGAGGCGGGGCTGCATCCGTCGAACATCCACGATAATCCCTATGCCATAGGCGCGGTGGATTTTACCGGCGATATGCCAGTGATCCTCGGCCCGGATGGCCCGAGCCTGGGCGGGTTTGTCTGCCCGGTCACCATCATCGAGGCCGATTTGCACGCGGTCGGGCAGCTGAAAGCGGGAGACAAAGTGCGCTTTGTCCCGGTTGATATCGCCACGGCCCGACGTCTGGCCCAGGCGCAGGAGGCGGAGATCCGCAGCCTGCACCCGCAGCAGCTCGACTGGCAGCCAGCGAAAGAGGCCTCGCCAGTGGTGCTGGAGCAAGGACAGGGCGATAAACGGCTGGTGGCGCGTCTCTCCGGCGATACCCATCTGCTGCTGGAGATTGGCGATCCTGAGCTGGATCTGGTCCTGCGTTTTCGCGCCCACGCCCTGATGCAGGCCCTGGAGGCGCGGGCGTTTGAGGGGGTTATCGATCTGACGCCGGGCATCCGCTCGCTGCAAATTCACTATCAGCCCGAGGCGCTAAGCCTGGCGAGCCTGCTGGATAGTGTGGCCGGAATTTGGCATGACGTCTGCGAGCAGGCGTCGCTGGACGTGCCGTCGCGCATCGTCTGGCTGCCGCTCTCCTGGGACGACCCGGCCTGCCAGAAAGCCATCGACAAATACATGACCACCGTGCGGCGGGATGCCCCCTGGTGCCCGAGTAACCTTGAATTTATTCGCCGCATAAACGATCTGGCGAATATCGATGAGGTCTATAAAACGGTGTTTGACGCCAGCTATCTGGTGATGGGGCTGGGGGATGTCTATCTCGGTGCGCCGGTGGCAACGCCGCTGGATCCGCGTCATCGTCTGGTCACCACTAAATACAATCCGGCGCGTACCTGGACGGCGGAAAACTCGGTGGGGATCGGCGGGGCCTATCTGTGCGTCTATGGCATGGAGGGGCCGGGTGGGTATCAGTTTGTCGGCCGGACGTTACAGATGTGGAATCGCTATCACGCCGTGGATGATTTTGGCGGCAAGCCCTGGCTGCTGCGCTTCTTCGACCAGATCCGCTTCTATCCGGTCTCTGCCGAGGAGTTGATCACCATCCGTCGCGACTTCCCGCTGGGGCGCTATCCGCTGCGCATCGAGCACACCACCCTGAAACTGGCCGAGTATCAGCAGTTCCTGGCAGAAGAAGCCGAGGGCATAGAGGCATTTCGCGCCCATCAGCAGGGGGCTTTTAACGCCGAGCGTGAGCGCTGGATTGCCAACGGCCAGGCGCATTTCGACAGCAGCGATGTGCTGGCGGAGGAGGGCGAAGATGCACCGCTCCAGCCAGGACAGGCAGGCATCGACAGCCCGATTTCCGGCAACCTGTGGCAAGTCAATGTTGAACCCGGTCAGACGGTACGCGAGGGCGATGTGCTGGTGGTGCTGGAGTCAATGAAGATGGAGATCCCGCTGCTGGCCTCGCAGGACGGCGTGGTTAGCCAGGTGCGTGTCCAGCCGGGTTCGTCGGTGCGCGCGGGTCAGTGTGTAGTGGTTCTGGAGAAAACAGCATGATGCATCCCTTTGATTTACGGCTTGATGCCCTGACGCAGGCTTACCGTGATGGCCGTTTTACGCCGCGGGAAGTGATCGCCACCCTGCGCGAACGGGCGCTGGCGTTAAACCCGGAGTTCAACACCTTTATTTATCTCCTTACCTCCGAGGAGCTGGAGCCGTACCTCGCCGCGCTGGACGGTGCATCGCCGCAGACGCTGCCGCTTTATGGCGTGCCTTTTGCCATCAAAGACAATATCGATCTGGCGGGTATCGAGACCACCGCCGCCTGCCCGGCGTTTGCTTACCGGGCCTGGCAGGATGCGACCATCGTTAGCCAGTTGATCGCGCTGGGGGCAATCCCGCTGGGTAAAACCAATCTTGACCAGTTCGCCACCGGCTTAAACGGCACGCGCTCGCCTTACGGGCTTTGTCGCAACAGCGTTAATGCGGATTATCCCTCGGGTGGCTCCAGCGCCGGGTCGTCGCTGGCGGTGGCGCTGGGGCTGGCGAGCTTTGCCCTCGGCACGGATACCGCCGGGAGCGGTCGTGTACCGGCTGCGCTGAATAACCTGGTCGGGCTGAAAGCCACCAAAGGGTTAATTTCCACCGCCGGCGTGGTGCCAGCCTGTCGGACGCTGGACTGCGTGACCTTCTTCACGGCCACCGCTGACGAGGCCAGTCAGCTGCTGGCCCTGACGGCGGTGAAAGACCCGCGCGACGACTACAGCCGCGCCAACCCGGCGTGGAACGGGGCGCAGGCCTTTGGGGTGCCTGAGGCAGGTTTCCGCTTTGGCGTGCCGGACCAACTGGAGTTCCTCGGCTGCGCGGAGAGCGAAGCGCTCTATCACCGCGCCCGTGAGCGACTCATGGCGCTGGGCGGCGTTCCGGTGACCATCGACTTTGCGCCTTTTTTAGCGGCGGCGACGCTACTGTACGACGGCCCGTGGGTGGCGGAGCGCTATCACGTTGCCGGAAAACTGATTGAGCAGCAGCCGGAGGCAGTATTGCCGGTGATCCGCGATGTGCTGCGCAAAGCCCCCGGCACCGACGCGGTGGCGGCGTTTGACGCCCAGTACAAACTCCAGCATTTCAAAACCCTGTGCGACGAAATCATGGCGGAACTGGATTGTGTGCTCACCCCGACCTATCCGCGCCCGGTGACGCTGGCAGAGCTGGCGGAGGAGCCGGTTAAACGCAATTCCGAGCTTGGAATTTACACCAACTTCATGAATCTGCTGGACTACGCCGCCGTGGCGGTGCCTGCGGGTGTAATGGCGAATGGCCTGCCGTCGGGCGTGACGCTGTTTGGTCGGGCCTTCACCGACCAGTATCTGCTCAGCCTTGCCGGGGCGTTACAACGTCACCAGAACCTGGCCTTACCCGGCGATCGCCTGATCCAGACAGCTGAACCTGCTACCCACGCCACGCACGATCGCCTGTCGGTCGTGGTCTGTGGGGCGCATCTGGACGGGCTGGCGCTCAACCACCAGCTACGCCAGCGGGGAGCCGTCCTGCGGGAAGCAACCCACAGCGCGCCGCACTATCGGCTTTACGCTCTGGCTGACGGAAAACGCCCCGGCATGGTGCGCGACCGGGAGCAGGGAGCGGCCATTGCCGTTGAGGTATGGGAACTGCCCCATACTGAAGTGGGGTCGTTTCTGGCGGGCATCCCGGCCCCGCTGGGACTGGGCAAAGTGGAGCTGGAGGATGGGCGCTGGTTAACAGGGTTTATCTGCGAAGAGTATGGTTTGCAGGGGGCGCAGGAGATAACGGCGTTTGGTGGCTGGAGAGCCTGGCTTGCCCACCAGGGGTGAGCAGCCAGGCATCTCGTTAACGGTACAGCGGCTTTTCTGCTACCGGGATCAACAACGTGGATTGCCACTCTGCCAGCGTCAACTGCGCCAGCTGTCCCAGCGCACGGTAGAACGGGTGGCCCGCGTTTTCGAAAAACAGGGTAAGAAAACGCGTGCTCCACGGCAGAAGATGCCAGGCCAGCAGCTGATCCCGCTCCGCATCCCGGCCCGTTTCGGCCAGCCATGCGGCCAGCAGCAGCAGGGTGCCAAAGTGATCTTCCGGTTCATTCTGCGCCATTTCAAAGGCGATACCGTTGTCGCGCATCCACTGGCGCAGTGCCAGAGTGGAGTCGCCAAACAGTACGCTCTCGCGATCCAGCCAGACCGATCCCCATGGCGGCGCGGGAAGCGCCCAGGGGCCAATAAACAGCCGCTGCCAGGCATCCGGGAGCGCTTCGTCAGACGGCTGGCGCAGGATCTCTGCGACGGGGGCTAACTGCCCGGACGGCAGCGGCCAGTCCTGCTGCCAGTCGCCCTCGGTCAGCGCCGCCACCAGCGGTGCAGCCTGCTCGCTGTCAGGGGCGAAATAAAACAGTGCGCCCAGTACCCGGGCGGTAAACGCAAAACCTTCATTCATTACTGCATTCCTTGAACGGCGCTGGTTACCCCGCGCGCACAGATTATCCGGCAATCGCCATACCCACGGTCATATGCAGACCGTAGAAGACGCCGCGGCCAATAAGCTCCCCGACCACCACCAGCAGTAGCCCCAGCGCCAGTCCTGCTGGCGTAGGCACTTTACGACGCACCAGCGCGCGCAGCCAGCAGCCCAGACCGGCCGCGAGCAGCATGATACGCCAGACCTGTAGGGAACCATAATCCGGGACCAGGGCGTTGGCCTGCTGGACAGAACTGTGGATCGAACCGAGATCGTGACTTTGCAGAACCACCGCCGCCGCGCTGACCAAGAGTGCGACAACGGCGATGCCTGCTGCTACATGCGCGTGAAACGGCACCTTCGCCATCCGCACCAGCAGGGCGGCGAACAGCGGGCCGCCGAGCAGCATGGTCAGGAAGAAGTTCAGGGTGGTGTAGCCATTGTGCCAGGTAGGCACCGTGTCTATCTGATACACGCGAGTCATCGCCCAGACAAAGACCAGCCCCAGCACCATGCTCAGCACCAGCCAGATCCTGCCCAGCACCGCGGGCATTTTGCCGAGCACGGCCACTAACCACCAGAAGCCGCCGACGGCGAAGAACAGCGTCCCGCTGGCGATTTCGTTGCTCAGGCCGGAGGCGCCGACGCGATTAAGGGAGTTAAAGGCGCGCAGCGCTGAGCCGAGGTGCAGGATCGAGGCGACAAAGCCCACGCCCATCACCAGCCATAAAAAGAACATGCTGCGCACCAGCCGGTTGCGCGCCATCGGGTCGCGCTCCCGCAGCCAGGCGACGCCCGCCACAATCAGCGCCCCCGCAACACACTGGCCTAGTACGGTAAAAATGACCAGCGGCCATTCATGCCATCCGTTTCCCATCTCACACCTCCTGCGGATTAGCCAGATAGCCGGTGGTATCACCCGTGGGTCGGCTGTTGGCATTGGGTTTAATGACGATAGACGGCTTCGTGAAGTACGCCGACGGCAGCGGCGCGACAGCGGCCAGTTTGCCGTGCTTCTTGCGCAGCTCTTCAACCGGGCCGAAGTCCAGCGCCCGCAGCGGGCAGGACTCGACACAAATCGGCTTCTGGCCCTCCGCCACCCGCTCATGGCAGCCGTCGCACTTGGTCATATGGCCTTTGGCGGCGTTGTACTGCGGCGCACCGTACGGGCAGGCCATGTGGCAGTAGCGGCAGCCGATGCAGACATCCTCATCCACCACCACAAAGCCGTCTTCGCGCTTGTGCATCGCCCCGCTCGGGCAGACTTTGGTGCAGGCCGGGTCCTCGCAGTGGTTGCAGGAGATGGACAGATAGTAGGCAAACACGTTCTGGTGCCAGACGCCGTTGTCCTCCTGCCAGTCGCCGCCCGCGTACTCGTAGATACGGCGGAAGCTGACATCCGGGGTGAGATCCTTGTAATCCTTGCACGCCAGTTCGCAGGTTTTGCACCCGGTGCAGCGGCTGGAATCAATAAAAAATCCATACTGAGTGGTCATCGGCTACTCCTTACGCCTTCTCGATTTGCACCAGATTGGTGTGTTGTGGATTGCCCTTCGCCAGCGGCGACGGACGGTGCGTGGTCAGGGTGTTCATGCAGGCACCGTGGTCAACGCGGTCACCCTGCATATCGGCCTGATGCCACGCCCCCTGGCCCATGGCGCTGACGCCCGGCATGATCCGCGGGGTCACTTTGGCGGGAATGCGCACTTCGCCGCGGGTGTTGAAGACCCGCACCATGTCGCCGTTTTTAATGCCGCGTTTCTACGCATCAACCGGGTTGAGCCACACTTCCTGGCGGCAGGCGGCCTGCAGCACGTCCACATTGCCGTAGCTGGAGTGGGTGCGGGCTTTGTAGTGAAAGCCGAACAGCTGGAGCGGAAACTGACCGCGATCGTCCGAATCCCAGCCTTCGAAGGTCGAGGCATACACCGGCAGCGGGCTGATCGTCTCATCCTCCTTCAGCTCCCAGGTGCGGGCGATCTCTGCCAGCCGACTGGAGTAGATCTCGATTTTGCCTGACGGGGTTTTAAGCGGATGAGCCTCGGGATCCTCGCGGAATTTCTTATAGGCCACGAAGTGACCGTTAGGGTCCTTGCGCTTATAAATGCCCATCTCTTTTAGCGCTTCGTAAGAGGGGAGTTGTGGATCTTTGGCCACCATTTTGGCGTACAGATACTGCAACCACTCCGCCTGGGTGCGGCCTTCAGTAAAGCGTTGGTGGATATCCGGCCCGAGGCGTTTCGCCACTTCGCTCATGATCCAGTAGATGGGTTTGCGTTCGAATTTCGGCGCGGTTACCGGCTGGAGGAAGATCAGATAGCCCATATTCCCGGCGTAATCGTTGGGAATGATGTCTTCCTGTTCGACGGTCATCAGATCGGGCAGCAGCAGGTCGGCATATTTCGCCGACGAGGTCATGAAGTTGTCGATCACCACAATCATTTCGCACTTGCGCTCATCCTGCAGAATGTCGTGGGTTTTATTGATGTCCGAGTGCTGATTGATGATGGTGTTGCCAGCGTAGTTCCAGATGAACTTGATCGGCACGTCGAGCTTCTCTTTGCCGCGCACCCCGTCGCGGGTGGCGGTCATCTCCGGCCCACGGGCGATGGCGTCTGTCCAGCTGAAGCAGGAGATCTGCGTTTTGACCGGATTTTCCGGCAGCGGCATTCGTTCGATGGTGATGGTGTATGTCGATTCACGCGCGCCGCTGTTGCCGCCGTCAATACCGACGTTGCCGGTGAGGATCGGCAGCATGGCGATGGCGCGAGAGGTCAATTCGCCGTTAGCCTGGCGCTGTGGACCCCAGCCCTGGCAGATATAGGCAGGTTTAGCCGTACCAATCTCCCGCGCCAGCTTGATAATACGGTCGGCGGGGATCCCGGTGATAGCTGCGGCCCAGTCCGGGGTTTTGGCGGTGGCATCCTCGCCGTGGCCCAGAATATACGCCTTGTAATGGCCGTTGGCCGGGGCGCCTTCCGGCAGCGTCGTTTCGTCGTACCCGACACAGTATTTATCCAGGAAGGGCTGATCGACGAGATTTTCGTTGATCAGTACCCAGGCGATACCGGCCACCAGCGCGGCGTCGGTGCCCGGACGGATGGGGATCCACTCGTCTTCGCGTCCGGCCGCCGTATCGGTGTAACGAGGATCGATGACGATCATGCGCGCATTCGAGCGTTCGCGCGCTTGTTCCAGATAATAGGTGATCCCGCCGCCGCTCATGCGCGTTTCCGCCGGGTTATTACCGAACATCACCACCAGCTTGCTGTTTTCAATATCTGAAGTGCTGTTGCCGTCGTTACTGCCGTAGGTATAGGGCATAGCGCAGGCGATTTGTGCCGTACTGTAAGTACCATAATGGCTGAGAAAACCGCCGTAACAGTTCATCATACGCGCTACCAGAGATGCATACGGCGAAGAACGGGTAATGTTACCGCCAACAATACCGGAACTGTAATTAATGTAGACCGCTTCGTTGCCGTATTTAGTCACGACGTCGCGCAGGCTGTTGGCGAGCAGATCCAGCGCCTCATCCCAGCTGATGCGTTCGAACTTGCCTTCGCCGCGTTTACCGACGCGCTTCATAGGATAATTCAGCCGGTCAGGATGGTTAATTCGCCGCCGGATCGAGCGTCCGCGCAGGCAGGCACGAACCTGATGGTTGCCGTAGATATCGTCGCCGGTATTGTCCGTTTCGACCCAGAATACCTCGTCGTCCCGCACGTGCAGACGTAGCGCGCAACGGCTGCCGCAGTTAACCGAACAAGCACCCCAGACCACTTTATCCTGGCCGGATTGTTGGGCCTGTTTGAGGGCGGCTGCGGCAGGGCGTAATCCAAAGGGTAATGACAAGCCGCCGGCGGCCAGCGCAAGGGATCCGAGGGCAGAAGATTTAACGAGGGTGCGGCGGCTGATCCCGCCGCTTTGCGCATTATCTGACATGGCTCACTCCATAATGTTCTTTATCTATGAACGTTTTAAGCCGTGATTAGGATCAGGCTAATGGAGTGGCAGTGTTACCTATTAAGGGGGAGATAATATTAATGTATATCAAAACAAAGGGGATTCCCCCGCCCGGGCGGGGGATAATCTCTACTGCGGTTCGCGCGGCGCCGGGGCCTGAGTGCCACCTCCGCTTACCGGGTAATTTCCGCTGCTGGTGCGGGTGTAGAGGATTTTAAGGGTATCGTTGGCGCAATGACCGACCACTTCGGCGTCAGGTTTATCGGCCTGATCGTTCGGCACGATGTTCAGCATAAAGCCGCTTTCCGGTACGCCATTGTTGATGATTCGCTGCTGAATATCGCTTTTAATCCGCTCGCAGTTATCAGGTGCCGCCAGCGCGGCCGGGGCAATCCCCGCCAGCAAAAGTGCAGTAATCCAGGGTAACCGTTTCATCTCTGCCTCCTTACGACTGGGTGTGACTATAATAGTAGCAGGGTTAATGTAAATGGTTGTATTTGCTAATATGACCGGGAATTATCTTCATCTATTGGTAGGTCATGTGAATAAACACGCGCTTATGCTTCTTCTGGCAGGTCTGTTGGCGGGATGTGACAACGCCAGCGCGCCGCTGTCGTTTACGCCAGAGATGGCCAGCTTCTCTAATGAGTTCGATTTTGATCCGCTTCGCGGGCCGGTGAAGGACTTCAGCCAGACACTTTTCAATGACAAAGGGGAAGTGGCGAAGCGCGTCAGCGGCACGCTATCGGCAGAGGGCTGTTTTGATAGCCTGGAAATGCAGGATCTGGAGTCGAACTCCGGCATCGCCCTGGTGCTGGATGCTAACTACTATCTCGATGCCCAGACCCAGCAGAAAAAGCTGCGGTTACAGGGTAAATGCCAGCTGGCCGAGATGCCTGCGTCGGGCATTTCATGGGATACCGATGACAACGGGTTTATCGTCAGCGCCCACGGCAAAAATATGGAAGTCCGTTATCGCTACGACACCGACGGTTATCCGCTGGGTAAAACCACCGTGGCCGGGAAGCAGCACCTGTCGATTACGGCAACACCGTCTGCCGACAAGCGTAAAAGAATGGACTATACCGCCGTGAGCCTGCTGAACGATAAACCGCTGGGCAATGTGAAGCAGACCTGCCAGTACGACCGGCATAACAACCCGGAGGAGTGCGAGTTGGTGATTGTGGATGCGACCGTGAAGCCTGCGGTTTCGCGCAAGTACACCATCAAAAACAGTATCGAATACTACTAAGCACCGCGCAGCAGGCTGCGCGGTACGGTCGGGCAGAGATCAGGGAGTCATTGTTCGGCCAGTGCGGCGATCCAGGCAGCGCAGGGTGTTCGGCTCCCAGTAGGCGTTGACGTTGGCGCTCTGCTGGCATTTATCCCGCGCATCAAAGGCCACATCCTCTTTATCCCACTCTTTCTCTGCGCGGGTATTCACCTTATGGCGCAGGCTACGGGTGTCGTTCCATTGCTCTTTATCCATGGCGGCATTCTGACGGCTCTGGGCGCTGTCGCCGGATTCAATAATCAGTTTGCTGGTGTTGGCGGATACTGGCGCGACGAAGACCGTAGCCAGCAGGGCAACCAGACAGAGACGTGTGCTCAATTTACGCATAGCAATTTCCTTATGGATGGTGGAAATTCGAATCCCCACCGCAGATTCTATAACAGTCCATGTTAAGGGCAAACCCACATCAGGCATGTGGAAAGGATCCTTTCACATTCGGGTATGATAACGCATCACTCCTCAGACAACGCTAAATATGTTTAAAACAACGCTGCTCTTTTTTGCCACCGCGCTGTGCGAAATTATCGGCTGCTTCCTGCCCTGGCTGTGGCTAAAGAAAGGCGCATCGGTCCTGCTGCTCATTCCGGCGGGCATCGCCCTGGCACTCTTCGTCTGGTTGCTAACCCTGCATCCTGCGGCCAGCGGGCGCGTCTATGCTGCTTACGGCGGCGTATACGTCTGTACGGCGCTGCTGTGGTTACGGGTGGTGGATGGCGTGAAGTTAAGCCCGTACGACTGGGCCGGTGCAGTGATCGCCTTGTGCGGCATGTTGATTATCGTGGCAGGCTGGGGGCGCGCGTAAGCGCCTCATTGTGTGATCCAGCGAGGGTTTTTTGATCTTCATACTAGTATGGTAGTAGGGTTGTTGCGTAAATTTCCTTCATCACAACGAAAGATGTAAGGAACCGAAATATGAAGATTGTAGGGGCTGAAGTCTTTGTCACCTGCCCAGGGCGCAACTTTGTCACGCTGAAAATTACTACCGACGAAGGGATCGTTGGCCTGGGGGATGCCACTTTAAATGGCCGCGAACTGTCCGTGGCCTCATACCTGAAAGATCATCTCTGCCCGCAGTTGATTGGTCGTGATGCCCACCGCATCGAAGATATCTGGCAGTTCTTCTATAAAGGCGCGTACTGGCGTCGTGGCCCGGTCACCATGTCGGCGATCTCTGCTATCGATATGGCGCTGTGGGACATCAAAGCCAAAGCCGCCAATATGCCGCTGTACCAACTGCTGGGCGGTGCCTCCCGTGAAGGGGTAATGGTTTACTGCCATACCACCGGCCACACGATTGACGATGTGCTGGAAGATTACGCTCGCCATAAAGAGATGGGATTCAAAGCCATCCGCGTTCAGTGCGGTGTGCCGGGAATGAAAACCACTTACGGCATGTCTAAAGGGAAAGGGCTGGCGTATGAACCCGCCACCAAAGGCAACTGGCCGGAAGAACAGCTGTGGTCAACCGAAAAGTACCTCGATTTTACTCCGAAACTGTTTGACGCCGTGCGCAGCAAATATGGTTTCAATGAACACCTGCTGCACGACATGCACCACCGTCTGACGCCCATAGAAGCCGCGCGCTTCGGCAAGAGCATCGAGCAGTACCGCATGTTCTGGATGGAAGATCCGACCCCGGCAGAGAACCAGGAGTGCTTCCGACTGATCCGCCAGCATACCGTTACGCCGATCGCGGTGGGCGAAGTGTTCAACAGTATCTGGGATTGTAAGCAGCTGATTGAAGAGCAGTTAATCGACTATATCCGCGCCACCATCACCCACGCGGGTGGCATCACCGGGATGCGCCGGATTGCCGATTTTGCCTCGCTCTATCAGGTACGCACCGGTTCGCACGGCCCATCGGATCTGTCGCCGATTTGCCACGCGGCGGCACTGCATTTTGACCTGTGGGTACCAAACTTTGGCGTGCAGGAGTACATGGGCTATTCCGAGCAGATGCTGGAAGTCTTCCACCATAACTGGACGTTTGAAGACGGCTATATGCATCCGGGCGAGAAGCCAGGGCTGGGTATCGACTTTGACGAAAAACTGGCAGCGAAATATCCCTACGATCCAGCCTACCTGCCGGTTGCACGTCTTGAAGATGGCACGCTGTGGAACTGGTAAAGGAGCCGAAAATGAAAAGTATCGTCATTCAACAACCCAATACCCTGGTGATCGAAGATCGCCCGTTACCGACCCCCGCGGCGGGCGAGGTGCGCGTCAAAGTGAAGCTGGCGGGGATTTGCGGTTCCGACAGCCATATCTATCGCGGCCATAACCCCTTCGCCAAATATCCGCGGGTGATCGGCCACGAGTTCTTTGGCGTGATTGATGCCGTCGGCGACGGCGTCGATACCGCTCGCCTGGGGCAGCGCGTTTCGGTGGATCCGGTGATCAGCTGTGGCCACTGCTATCCGTGCTCGGTCGGCAAACCGAACGTCTGTACCTCGCTGGTGGTGCTGGGCGTCCATCGTGACGGCGGCTTCAGTGAGTACGCTGTGGTACCGGCCAAAAATGCCTGGGTTATTCCGGATGCAATCAGCGATAAGCATGCGGTGATGGTGGAGCCGTTCACCATTGCAGCTAACGTCACCGGCCACGCCAGCCCGACGGAACAGGACGTGGCGCTGATTTATGGCGCGGGTCCGATGGGGCTGGTCACCGTTCAGGCGCTGAAAGGCGTTTATAGGGTGAAACAGGTGATTGTGGTCGATCGCATCGACGAGCGCCTGGCAATGGCCGAGCGCAGCGGAGCCGACTGGGTCATCAACAATGGCAGCCAGTCCCTGCCAGCATTGCTGGAAGAGAAGGGCATTAAGCCGACGCTGATTATCGACGCGGCCTGCCATCCGTCCATTCTGCAGGAAGCGGTCACGCTGGCTTCGCCTGCGGCGCGTATTGTGCTGATGGGCTTCTCCAGCGAGCCGAGCCAGATCGTGCAGCAGTGGATTACCGGCAAAGAGATTTCCATTTTCTCGTCCCGTCTTAACGCCAATAAGTTCCCGGTGGTAATCGACTGGCTGACGAAGGGGCTTATCGACCCCGACAAGCTGATTACTCACGCCTTTGAGTATCAACATGTTAAAGACGCCATCGAACTGTTTGAGAAAGACCAGCGGCAGTGCTGCAAGGTGTTGCTGACGTTCTAATTACTATGAATGCGGTTTAGCGGTACGCATCTTACCCTGTTGAGATAGCCATTATGACTCAAGTACAACATGAAAGATCCACATCTGACCTGATCAAAGCCGCGGTATCCGGGTGGCTGGGCACCGCGTTAGAATTCATGGACTTCCAGCTTTACTCGCTGGGCGCAGCCTTAGTCTTTCACGAGATCTTCTTCCCGGAACAGTCGGCGGCGATGGCGCTGATTCTGGCGATGGGGACCTACGGTGCGGGCTATATTGCCCGTATCGTCGGGGCCTTTATCTTCGGCAAAATGGGCGATCGCGTGGGGCGCAAAAAGGTGCTGTTTATCACCATCACCATGATGGGGATCTGTACCACCCTGATCGGTGTACTGCCGACCTATGCGCAAATTGGTATCTTCGCGCCGGTGCTGCTGGTGACGCTGCGTATTATCCAGGGGCTGGGCGCGGGTGCCGAAATCTCCGGCGCGGGCACTATGCTGGCGGAATATGCCCCGAAAGGGAAACGCGGCATTATCTCTTCGCTTGTCGCCATGGGCACCAACTGCGGGACCCTCAGCGCCACGGCGATCTGGGCGGTGATGTTCTTTGCTCTCGACCGTGAAGAGCTGCTGGCCTGGGGATGGCGTGTGCCGTTCCTGGCCAGTGTGGTGGTGATGATCTTTGCCATCTGGCTGCGGATGAATCTCAAAGAGAGCCCGGTGTTTGAGCAGGTCAATGCCGAAGAATCCCCTGCGCAGGCCGCCGCGCAGGAAAATACCCTGGGAGCGATGGTGAAGAGCAAATCGTTCTGGCTGGCGACAGGCTTGCGTTTCGGCCAGGCGGGTAACTCCGGTCTGATCCAGACGTTCCTTGCGGGCTATCTCGTACAGACGCTGCTGTTCAACAAAGCCATCCCGACGGATGCCTTGATGATCAGCTCCATCCTTGGCTTTATTACCATTCCGTTGCTGGGCTGGTTGTCGGATAAATATGGCCGTCGTCTGCCTTATATTTTGCTGAACATTTCCGCCATTATTCTGGCCTATCCGATGCTGTCGCTCATTGTCGATAAATCGAATACGCCAGGGGTGATCATGACGTCCATTATCGTGATCCATAACTTTGCCGTACTGGGCTTGTTTGCACTGGAAAATATCACCATGGCCGAAATATTCGGCTCCCGTAACCGCTTCACCCGAATGGCGATATCGAAAGAGGCGGGCGGTCTGGTGGCGGTTGGTTTTGGTCCGGTACTGGCGGGGATCTTCTGCAACATGACCGGTTCCTGGTGGCCAATTGCGGTGATGGTGGTGGTCTACTCCGTTATCGGCCTGATCTCAGCCCTGCTGATGCCGGAAGTGCGTGACCGTGACCTGAGCATCCTGGGCGATGCCGCAGAAGACAAAGCTGCTGCGCTGGGTATGAACAATAAACATCGCGTTATCTCCTGATATCTGATGACTCTCCTGCCGATGCTGGGGAGTCTTTTTTTATCCCTCTCCACGTGGTTTACCGCATTGTGATTTAAATCGAAAGCTGTCACACAACTTTCAATTTATGTCACACCAGATGGTGAAAAGTTAACGTAAATCAATATCCCGCTGACAACAATCAGTATGGTTAACCACAGAGAATTTTTTATTCCATCTACCATTCTAGTTGGGTTAGTGCGTCGGGTCAGGGGTTAACACCCTCCCGCAACGCCTGCTTAATCACATTGACGAGTGCTAACATGAAAAATCCGTTATTACATGCACAAGCCACGCTGCCTCACTACAATCGCGATAAACTCAAGTCGCGCATCGTGCATCTGGGTTTTGGCGCCTTTCATCGCGCCCATCAGGCGGTGTATGCCGATATGCTGGCAGCAGAGCACGACAGCGACTGGGGATACTGCGAGGTCAACCTGATTGGCGGTGAGCAGCAGATCGCGGATCTCAAGGCGCAGGATAATCTTTACACCGTGGCAGAAATGTCAGCCGATGCCTGGACGGCGCGAGTGGTGGGCGTGGTCAAAAAAGCGCTGCACGCCCAGGTGGATGGGCTGGAAGCGGTACTGGCTGCTATGTGTGAACCGCAGGTGGCGATCGTCTCGTTAACCATCACCGAGAAAGGCTACTGTCACTCGCCCGCCACCGGGGAGTTAATGCTTGATCACCCGTTAATCGCTGCCGATCTGCAACAACCGCATACCCCGGTTTCCGCCGTCGGCGTGGTCGTAGAAGCGCTGGCGCGACGCAAAGCGGCGGGTCTGCCTGCCTTTACGGTAATGTCCTGCGATAACATGCCAGAGAACGGCCATGTGATGCGCAATGTCACCTGTGCTTATGCCCGCGCGGTGGACAGCGAACTGGCTGACTGGATCGACGCGAACGTGACCTTCCCGTCCACCATGGTGGATCGCATTGTGCCTGCCGTCACGGCCGATACTCTGACGAAAATTGAACAAATTACCGGCGTACGCGACCCGGCAGGGGTGGCCTGTGAGCCGTTCCGTCAGTGGGTAATCGAAGATAATTTCGTGGCCGGGCGACCGCAGTGGGAAAAAGCCGGCGCGGAGCTGGTGGCCGATGTGGTGCCTTTCGAAGAAATGAAGCTGCGCATGCTTAATGGCAGCCACTCGTTCCTGGCCTATCTTGGATATCTGGCGGGTTATCAGCACATCAATGACTGCATGGAAGACAGCCATTACCGCGCTGCTGCACATGCCCTGATGCTGAACGAGCAGGCACCGACGTTAAAAGTAAAAGGTGTCGATTTAGCACGTTATGCAGACCTGCTGATTGCGCGTTACAGCAACCCGGCATTGCGCCACCGTACCTGGCAGATTGCTATGGACGGCAGTCAGAAGTTACCGCAGCGTATGCTGGACTCTGTGCGCTGGCATCGTGCGCATCAGCGCAGCTTCCCGTTACTGGCGCTGGGTATTGCGGGTTGGATGCGCTATGTAGGGGGCGTCGATGAACAGGGGACAGCCATTGACGTCTGCGATCCGCTGCTGTCAGCGATTCAGGAAGCGGTGAAGAGCAGTGCCGAAGGAGAGAACCGGGTCAACGCGCTGCTGGGCATTGAAGCGATCTTTGGTAATGAGTTACCGCTGGACGGGGTCTTTATCGACGCGGTAATGAGCGCGTATCTCACTCTGCTGGAGAAAGGGGCGAAAGCCACGGTCGCGCAATACGCTGCGGCAATCTGACGCCATTCCATGCCGCCGTTCGCGGCGGCATGACGCTGCACGAATTAGTGCATCCCCAGACGGATCAGTTCAACTGGTTCGAAGCGGCCTTCATAGCCTTCTACTTCTACCGTTTTACTGCGACGTAATTGCGCGGCATTCAGCCCTTCGCCGTGAATGGCGCTGATTTTGCCTGTGTTGCCGGTGCTGCTTATCATTACGCGGCTGCCAGTGGTAATAGCATTACGGTTACGGTCGTAAGTCATCATAATAATTTCTCCTTTCTAACAAACCGAAGCGACATGTAATTTCCTGCCGCTCACGGGGGCCTATTAATACGCCTGTTGGCTGCTGCTGTTTTTGTTTTCGATCAATATCACACTTTTTTATCGGGACTGTGAATAAGCGCAGCCGGACAGTTCTTTACGTATATTGATAGTTACATACTGAAATCGTTTAAGGTTGGTTTGATATTGCCCTGTCATCCTGAAGTCCTCAGGAAAAGAATTTATCGTTATTAAGGAGAAGGGCGTATGTATAAGAAAATATTAATGCCAGTTGATGTCTTTGAAATGGAGTTAAGCGATAAAGCGGTACGGCATGCCAGTTTCCTTGCCCGTGCGGATAACGCCAGCATCACGCTGCTCAACGTTCTGCCCGTCAACAGTAGGGCCATGCTGCGCGGGTTTTCTGCTGATATTAAAAAGTTTGAAACCTATATGGCCGCAGAGTCAGAGAAAAAGCTCAGGGATTTAAAACGTTTATTTGATATTGACCCGGCACATATTCATACAGAAGTGCGCTTCGGTAGCGTTCGCGATGAAATAATAGCGATGAGTGCAGAAGGGGAATATGACGTCATCGTCATCGGCTCAAAAAAACCGGGGATTACGACCCATCTGCTGGGTTCAAATGCAGAATCGGTATTACGCTACGCCAAATTACCGGTTCTTGTCGTACGATAATAACGCGCTGCATCCCGACCCGGGTCGGGATGCGCAATCATTACTCTTCGCTGAACCAGTCGCTGTTTTCCTGACGAATTAACTGCACCGACTCGCCAATTTCCTGCAGATGCAGGGTCATCGCTTTTTCCACCCCATCAGCGTCGCGTTTTTCCAGCGCGCTGAAAATATCATGATGCTGACGCAGCAACATTTCAGGTGGCGAGACGTGGTTAAGGCTCATATAGCGCACCCGATCTATGGTGGCCTTAATATTTTCGACGGTATCCCAGGCCAACTGGCAGTCGGCAATTTGCGCCAGCTTCTGGTGAAACTCGTCATCCAGCTGGAAAAAATCATTCAGCTGTTTACGTTCAATGGCGATGCGCTGCTGATGCAGGTTTTGCTCAATCAGGTAGCACTGATGATCGTCGATAAGACTCGCCGCCCGCCGCACCACTGCGCACTCAATAGCCTGACGCACAAAACAGCCATTACGCACCTGAGTAAGGGAGATTTTATTGACGTAACTGCCGCGCTGAGGGCGGATCTGAATCAGGCCGTTTTCAGCCAGCTTAATAAAGGCTTCGCGAACCGGCTGGCGGGAGACATCAAAGCGGACCGACACCTCTTTTTCAGAGAGCGGCGTTCCCGGCGGGATCAAACAATGCACAATGTCGCTGCGCAAAATTCGGTAAATCTGCTGATTAACAGGTTGGGTAGGATTAAGTTGCGATTCAGCGGCCATTGGTTGTGATTTCTCAGAAAATTAACCGATAAATACTACCATTCTTTTGTCGGGCATCCCAGACCTGGCCCGCAGACCAGGTCTGGAAAAATCATCCGCGATGGACGCTCAGACCGGCAAAGCTCTGGCTGACCGGCATCATTTCAACGGTGTTAATGTTGACGTGCTTCGGCAGGGTTGCCACCCACCAGACGGCTTCGGTGACATCATCCGGCGTCAGGGCAGTGGTGTTTTCGTAGGTTTTACCGGCTTTGTCATCATCGCCTTTGAAGCGCACGTTGGAGAACTCGGTCCCGCCAACCAGACCCGGCTCGATATCCGTCACGCGGATAGCGGTGCCGTGCAGATCGGTGCGCAGGTTCAGGCTGAACTGACGCACAAACGCTTTGGTCGCGCCATAGACATTGCCGCCTGCGTAAGGCCAGCTACCCGCAGTGGAGCCGATGTTGATCACATGGCCGCGGTTGCGCTCGACCATACCTGGCAGCACGGCGCGGGTCATATAGACCAGGCCTTTGTTGTTGGTGTCGATCATCGTTTCCCAGTCTTCAACGCTGGCTTTGTGCGCAGGCTCCAGCCCCAGCGCCAGCCCGGCATTGTTGACCAGCACGTCGATGTCGCGCCATTCCGCCGGCAGGTTAGCGATCATCTCTTCAATGGAGGCGCGGTTACGCACGTCCAGCTGCGCGGTCAGAATGCTGTCGCCAAGTTCCTCTTTCAGCTCCTGCAGACGCTCCTGACGACGGCCGGTGGCAATCACCTTATGGCCGTTGGCGACGAAGCGACGCGTGATGCTTTCACCAAAACCTGCTGTCGCCCCGGTAACTAAAATTATCATGTCACTGTTCCTCAACGCTTTTTGTGTAGTACTACCATAGCATGTGATCTGGCGCAGAGTAAGGCCACTTTTTGCTCCGTCGGGTGACAACGATTGCAGCGACTGCCGGGCTGGCCTACTCTGGTGAGATTCATCATATTCAGGAGTCTGATATGTCTGGCACTAACCCCTTTTTCGCAAACAGCCTGCTACCGTACCAGGCGCCGCATTTTGATCTGATTGACGACAGTCACTATCGCCCGGCCTTTGACGAAGCCATTCGCCAGAAACGCGACGAGATCGCAGCCATCGCCGGGTCTGCGGCAGCACCTGACTTTAACAATACCGTGCTGGCGCTGGAGCACAGCGGCGGCCTGCTGAGCCGGGTGAGCAATGTTTTCTTTGCCATGACCTCGGCGCACACCAATGATTATTTGCAGTAGCTGGAAGAGGCGATCGCCACCGAGCTGGCGGCGCTGGCCAATGATATCTGGCTGAATGACGCCCTCTTTGCCCGGGTGGATGCAGTTTACCAGGCGCGGCAGACGATGGCGCCGGACGCGGAGTCTCTTCGCCTGATCGAGGAGCTGCACCAGCGCTTTATCCTCGCCGGAGCCCGGCTGGGAGAGGGGGAAAAACAGGCCCTGAAGGCGATCAATACCGAGTCGGCGACGCTCACCAGCCAGTTTAACCAGCGTCTGCTGGCCGCCGATAAAGCGGGTGGGCTGGTGGTGGATTATCCTCATCAGCTTGATGGCCTGAGCAAGGCCGAACTGGATGCGGCTGCCAGGGCGGCGGCGGATAAGGGACTGAGCGATCGCTGGTTGATCCCGCTGCTCAACACTACCCAGCAACCGGCCCTGCAACAGCTGCGAGACCGCCAGACCCGGGAAAATCTGTTCAAAGCAGGCTGGCTGCGTACGCAAAAAAATGATGCCAACGACACGCGCGAGCTGGTTCGTCGTCTGGTTGCGCTGCGGGCGCGTCAGGCTGAGCTGTTGGGCTTCGACAGCTACGCAAGCTGGAAAATTGCCGATCAGATGGCAAAAACCCCTGATGCTGCGCTGGCGTTTATGCGCGGTATCGTCCCGGCCGCACGGGGTCGTGCACTGCTGGAACAGGCCGATATCCAGAAGGTGATTGATGACGAGCAGGGCCGCTTTGACGTGCAGGCCTGGGACTGGCTATTTTACGCTGAACGTGTGCGGCTGGCGAAGTACGCCCTGGATGAATCACAGGTTAAACCCTATTTTGCCCTTAACCGGGTGCTGACCGACGGCGTATTCTGGGCGGCGACCCAACTGTTCGGCATTACCTTTGCAGAGCGCAATGACATCCCGGTTTATCATCCTGACGTGCGGGTCTGGGAGATCTTTGACCAGAACGGCGAAGGGATGGCGCTGTTTTACGGTGACTTCTTCGCCCGCGACTCAAAAGGCGGCGGGGCGTGGATGGGTAACTTTGTCGAACAGTCCCATGAATTCGGGACGCGTCCGGTGATTTATAACGTCTGTAACTATCAAAAACCGGCGGAAGGCCAACCCGCGCTGATCTCCTGGGATGATGTGATCACTCTGTTCCACGAGTTTGGTCACACCCTGCACGGGCTGTTTGCCAGCCAGCGTTACGCTACGCTCTCTGGCACCAACACACCGCGCGATTTTGTGGAGTTCCCGTCGCAAATCAACGAGCACTGGGCCAGCCATCCGCAGGTCTTCGCTCACTATGCGCGCCACTATGAAACCGGGGAGCCGATGCCCGACGCGTTGCGCGAGAAAATGCTCAGTGCCACCCAGTTCAATAAAGGCTATGACATGACCGAACTGCTCAGCGCCGCGCTGCTGGATATGAACTGGCATGGGTTAAGTGCCAGCGAAGCGCCAGACGATGTGGAGGCATTTGAAGTCGCCGCGCTGGAGCGTGAGCAATTGCATCTCCCCGCCGTACCGCCGCGCTATCGCAGCTCCTACTTTGCCCATATCTTCGGCGGCGGCTATGCGGCAGGTTATTACGCCTATCTCTGGACGCAAATGCTGGCCGATGACGGCTATCAGTGGTTTGTGGAGCAGGGCGGTTTGAGCCGCGAAAACGGGCAGAAATTCCGCGAGGCGATTTTGTCCCGCGGGAATAGCACGGATTTAGCGGAACTTTATCGGGCATGGCGCGGACACGATCCGCAGATTGAGCCGATGCTGGTGAATCGCGGGTTAACTGCGTAGAGCTTTTTCAGGCTGGAAGCAAAGCCGGGCGCAATGCCCGGTTTTTTGTACTCAAAATTCTTTATTGCGGTGAAATTGGTCATCACTGCGAAGCCGACCCCCTGGCTGGAACGCCCTTATCTCTCTTTTTGAGACTCCATCTCCGCAAAGAGGGTACCGACCATAAAGTCTATGAACACACGTATTTTAGGCGAAAGGTATTTACTGGATGGCCAGAGCAGCCTGAACGTGCCCTGATGATCAATATATTTATCCAGTACGCGTAACAGTTCGCCTGTAGCCACGGCCTGACGCACCATGAAGTCAGGCAGGCACGCAATACCCAGACCTGCCGTCGCGACATCCAACAAGGCTGCCGAGGTGTTACATACCATCGTTGTGGGGAGTTTCAGCTCCTCAGCGTCAGGTCCACACGTCAGAGGCCAGGGCTCCAGCCTGCCGGTGCTCGGAAATCGGTGATGCAGGCAGGCATGATGGGATAGCTCTGCAGGAAGCTCTGGCACTCCATGGCGTTTAAGATAGTCCGGGGAGGCGACCAGCTGCAGCCGGTAGCTGCCCAGCGGACGGGACATGAGGCGTGAATCCGTAGGTTCGCCGGTGCGCATCACCACATCAAAACCTTCTTCTATCACATCCACCATGCGATCTGAAAAATCAACATCCAGCTCAACCGCCGGATACCGAAACATAAAGGCGGTTAGCGCTGGCATCACCAGCGGGCCAACGAGAGGCAGGCTGATGCGCAGACGCCCGCTGGGCATCTGTTGAGTTTCAGACAGCTCCAGCTCGGCGGCTTCAACTTCACTCAGGATCCGGCGGCAACGCTCAAGAAACAGCGTCCCTTCAGCGGTCAAGGTGATGCTGCGCGTGCTGCGATGAAAAAGGCGAACGCCCAGACGTTCTTCCAGCCGGGATATGCTTTTGCCTACTGCTGATGAAGATACACCAAGGCTGCGCCCGGCCCCGGAAAAACTGCGGGCTTCTGCTGCCTGCACGAAAAAGGCGATGCCGTTAAGGGATTCCATTGCTTACCCATTTAAGAATATTTGTCCGATATGTCATGAACATTAGCATTATTGTCTTGCTCAGGTAACGCCTTCACTATGACCGGAACCAATAAATACGTGTCTGTTGCAGGCACAGGCATCCGCTTCTCACATTTGATAAGGCATATTTATGACAAATATTACCGCCGCACCCGGGCAAATTACGCAGAGCGCCCCTCTACCGGTCGCTTCACTCCTGGCGCTGGCGCTGGCGGGTTTTATTACCATTTTGACGGAGACTCTGCCGGCAGGATTGCTGCCGCAGATTAGCGCTGGCATGAATATTTCAGGCGCAATGGCGGGGCAGTTCGTCACGCTTTACGCTGTCGGATCGCTGGTTGCTGCCATTCCCCTGATCACAGCGACACAGGGCGTGCGCCGACGCCCGTTATTACTGTTGGCCCTGGCCGGGTTTGTTGTGACTAACACCGTCACTGCGTTCTCCCTTAACTATGTCATGACGATGATTGCGCGGTTTATGGCGGGGGTTTCAGCGGGGCTTGTGTGGGCGCTACTGGCGGGCTATGCAGCGCGCATGGTGCCGGTTGAGCAGAAAGGACGGGCTATTGCCATTGCGATGGTCGGTACGCCGCTAGCTCTGTCGCTTGGTGTACCCGCCGGAACGTTCCTCGGTGGCCTGGTCGGATGGCGCATGTGTTTCGGTATTATCAGTGTGATGGCTATAACGCTGATGGTATGGGTGCGCTTCCTGGTGCCTGACTTCCCGGGGCTGGCAGCGGGTAAGCGCCTGCCGCTGGGACAGGTGTTCACGCTTGCTGGTGTCCGCCCGGTGTTGTTTGTCGTGCTGACTTTTGTGATGGCGCATAACATCTTATACACCTATATCGCGCCATTTCTGGCATCCGCAGGGATGGCCGAACTAACAGACCTGATACTTCTGGTGTTTGGCGTTGCTTCGTTGCTGGGCATTTGGGTTATCGGCGTATTCGTTGACAGATGTTTGCGTACGTTGGCGCTCATCAGCACGGCACTGTTCGCTCTGTCTGCGCTGGTACTGTGGGTCATGGGTGATATCCCCGCTGCTGTCTACACGGCAGTCGCTGTCTGGGGGCTTTCCTTTGGTGGCGCAGCAACGTTATTCCAGACCGCCATTGCCAGGACCGCTGGCGACGCTGCTGACGTGGCACAGTCAATGCTGGTCACGGCCTGGAATCTGGCGATTGCCGGTGGCGGATTTTTCGGTGGCTTACTGCTGGGATCGTTAAGTGTCAGCGCATTTTCACCTGCAGTTGTCATATTGCTCCTCCTGGCGCTGGCCGTTATCTGGGCGGCCAGGCAGAAAGGATTTCCGACGGAATCGGCTTAACAGGCAATAAAACGCCTTCTATGCATTAAACCTGAAGGCGTTATTTCGCAGCACTCACGTCCATTTGTGGCACTTATCAGATAATATTGCTTCGTCTGTAAAATACGTGTATCCCGCTTTTTGTGACAAATACGACATTTCTGCCATGCTTAAACATCTGAGATATCAATCTCATGAATAGCATCGAATGGAGGATTTTAATGATTCGCGGTATAGAACACATTGGCATTACGGTTACCGATCTTGGTCAAGCTGAAGCATTTTTCTGTCAGGCGCTGGGTGCCTCAGTCCTTTATCGTTTGGTGGCATCTGACAATCCGGATCAGACCATCACGGGCGATAAAATGTCCCCTCTGAATGGTTTTCCCGCGGAAATGAACCTCACAGGATTAGCCATGTTACGTCTGGCTAACGGCTGCAACGTTGAACTCTTTCAGACCTCTCCCGCTGTTCAGGACCATCCCGCCAGTCCTGGCCAGCCGGGAATTAATCATTTCTCGCTTTATACAGATGATATCCATAAGACGGCTGCCGACATGCGTTTACACGGAGCAAAGATGTTTGATGGGCCGTCAGATTGTTTCGCCCAGGAAGAGGGTGAAGGTAACCAGACGTGGTTTGGCATGACGCCGTTTGGCGTATTAATTGAATTAATATCCCTTCCAGCCGGTGTTCACTACGATGAAGGGGCTACAGAACGTCGTTGGATACCGAAGGGCTGATTTAACGGAGCCACACCTATTTATGTGTCGCGGTTTGAAAGCTGGATGCTGATACTGCTTCAATATTGATACCACAGATAAGGTGAATCCTTATCGATAAGTAATTTGCTGGCAACGACATGATCAAAGGGAGAGGCTTTGACATCGTTGCCACTCCAGCAATCATAGACTTTTCACGTAACGGATGTTTTTCATTAATATCCTGTGCAATAACCTGAGGGGAATATTAACCTTCCAAATAATTACCCCATGTTAATTCAGATTTCCCCATATACGTAATGTGCGCGGGTTAGTTGCGATACCGTGGTTGCGGTATGGCGATCAGTAAGGTCTGACCGCTCAGCAGGGCGTGATCAGAACGACTGACGGCGAAATTTTATATTATTAATAAAAGGGTAAATTAAATGTATCTTTTAGAATCCGGCCCACGTAGAGTGCCTGGGTGGTGAATCCCCCTAAGCGGTGGGGCGGCCAGGCAAAAGCAGTCGGGTTTTTTGAACGCGGTTCTGTGGTCTGGCACAGAGTCACCGGGAGGCACCCGGCACTACAATGCCATCACAATAGTGTTCTTAGGCTGCCATTGGGTGGCCTTTTTACTCTGCGTCAGAGCTGAAAATGACGCGGCATCAATTACATAATCCGCTTGGCTTCTTGAGTGGTCCGCATTCTCCGAAATCCAGCATGACGTATCCTTTTGACTTCATACAGTCCTCTACTTTATTCGTTCTGGTAATGAGCTGGTCTATTGTCTCGCCAGGTTGCAGGGCGTTACGACGAAATTTTTCATCCCATGAATTAAGCGAAAATTTTTTATTAACGCCACACTCGTAGAGATCGTTTCGGCGTTTCTGAACATTGGTGTGTCCCATGGTCTCTGGTTTCTGGAACGTCTGAATATAGGGGAAGGAGGTGTAATTTGTTGAGTCCATATCGGCGACTACACAACCGGTTAACCCCATACAACAGACCAGACTGAGGTTTCGTATCCCGCGCATTATTTAATTTCTCCATCGTAATGTATTCAACATCTCGTGGCCCGGTTTTCCCGGGAGTCTCTCTTTATAGCACACCGCATGCTGGCCCTGGCGTCACAATGAGTCAGGCGGGTATCAATATTTGAAGGATAATTGCGCTTGTTCACAATCGGTGATTGAACCGATGCCGGTGAGCGCGGCTTAGACGTATGAATTTTTCAGGCTTGAAACAGAATCGGTCGAGATATCGATTTTCTCTTCCCAAACACCCAGGGAGAGTTCAGAAGGAGTGAAGGTGATTATTTTGCCAGCATAAGGATAAGCGTAATGAAGAATATTCAGACAGGGTAAGAATATCAGCAGGATTAAATCCTGCTGACTGCGTCTTTATTTAGCGCAATAAACGCGCGCTTCACGCGGCGTATAAATACCAAAAGTAAGAACGCCCAGCAGGCCATTCACAAAAGTCTGCTGTACTTCAGTGCGAACGACTTTGTCCGCGCTACCGCACACCTGCGCTGCATCGATTTGTTTGGATTGCCCAATTCCGCTAACAAAGAAATGGTGTGTTGTGACTTTCTGTGGCTCGAATGCAGTCCCTTTGTTTACCGAAAAGGATTGCTGCGCACAGCCGGAAACCGCACCCGCAATCAGCGCTACCATAATTAACTTTTTCATCTATGACCTTATTGTTTGTATGATTCATAAAAATGATGACACGATTGAAGAACGCGACATATTAGACCAGTAGCGGGGCGGTATAATAAGCAAACTATAACCAACAAAATATTTGGTTTTTCTTCGTCAAAATCCGGGCCTATCATTCTGTGATCATCTGACTCACCAAAAAAGCATATTGTAGATAGCATTCTAAAATGTTATTTAAAAGTTACCTTTTTGAAGTTTTAGAGCGCCCCGGATGTCGGAAGATTTTACATTTATCGAAACCCCACCATCAGCTGAAGATTTTTGCCGTTTGCGTGCCATCGCCGGACTTTCACCCCGAAATCTGGACGCCGCAAGAAAAGGACTCCCCGCGAGCTGCTACGCGGTGCATATCCTTCACAAGGGGAGACCCGTAGGGATGGGAAGAGTGGTTGGCGATGGCGCACTGAATTTTGAGGTTGTGGATATCGCGGTCGATCCGAATTTTCAGGGTAAGGGCTTAGGCAGAGCCATCATGGAACACATCATGGGCTGGCTGAGCAAGAATGCCTGGGACGGCACCTATATTTCTCTGGTGGCGGATGTCCCTGCACTCTATGAAAAGTTCGGCTTTCAATATGTTTCACCTGCCTGCGAAGGTATGGCGATCAGCTGGAATAAAACGAGCGTCAACGATCCCGCTCAGTCAGGTAATAAATGAAGATTGCTCTTTCAACATCCAGACCACTGCCGGACAAGAGACATTAATGGACAGGACACGATAATGGATTTTTCCCCTTTACTGCATGCGTTAGCTGCAATGACGATCCAGTGCCTCTGCGGCCTGCGATGGGGCAGATGGGGCATCGGCGGTGCGTTGGGTTCGCTGTGGTTTATCGCCCGGGAACAGACGCAGGCTGAATACCGCTGGATCGCGCTGTTCGGCCAGGGTAAGCGCGCCAACATGCCGTGGTGGGGCGGATTTGACTGGCAGGTGTGGAATATGGCGAGCCTGCTCGACTGGTTGGTGCCGGTTGTGGCCTGTACTGCCGTCTGGCTTGTTGCGCGCTATCGCTCATCTTCAAACAGCACAAACACCGTTTAACTTTCATTTATCTTGCGCATGCTAACCTGGTCAGGATCCGTAGCCCGGTATGGAATGCCGGGTCCGTAGATTTCAAAATACAAATCTATCCATGCAAGCATTTACCGCCAGTCTCTGGCGGTTTTTTTTTGCCATGCTGGCCAACATGAATTTTTTTCAACACCCATGAATTTTTCTCGTTTGCCGGAAGGCGGCTGCTGTGACATCTTTTGGACATATAGCCATCCAGAAGTCTAAATGTTCAAATAATGAATTATCACTGTCGGCAATTACCTGGCGGCAGTTAAAGGAGATAAGCATGCAGCGACAACACGCCCCGAACCGTGCCGATGTGGTAGGCAGTTTCTTACGTCCCGACGCCATCAAAGAGGCGCGAGTAAAATTCGCCAGCGGTGAGATCGACGCGCAGCAGCTGCGAGCGGTAGAAGATGAAGCGATTCGCCATGTGGTAGAGCAGCAGTGCGCCTGCGGCCTGCAAGTGGTTACCGATGGCGAGTTCCGTCGTGCCTGGTGGCATTTTGATTTCTTCGACGGCCTGCAGGGCGTGGAGCGTTACGACTCGAACCAGGGCATTCAGTTCAACGGCGTGCAGACCAAAGCCCACGGAGTGCGCGTCACCGGTAAGCTGGGGTTCGGCAGCCATCCGATGCTGGAGGACTTCCGCTATCTGCAGAGCGTCAGTGGCAACGCCCAGCCAAAGATGACCATCCCCAGCCCGAGCGTGCTGCATTTCCGTGGCGGCCGCAAAGATATCGACGCCACTGTCTACCCGGATCTGGATGTCTATTTTGACGACCTGGCGCAAACCTGGCGCGATGCCATTCACGCTTTCTATGCGGCGGGCTGTCGCAACCTGCAGCTGGACGACACCGTCTGGGCCTACCTCTGCTCCGACGATCAGCGCCGCCAGATCCGCGAGCGTGGCGATGACCCGGACCAGCTGGCGCGTACCTATGCCCGGGTGCTGAACAAGGCGCTGGAAGGCAAGCCGGAGGATCTGACCATCGGTCTGCATGTCTGTCGCGGTAATTTCCGCTCGACCTGGATCTCCGAGGGGGGATACGAACCGGTAGCTGAAATCCTGTTTGGCACCGTCAATGTCGATGCCTTCTTCCTGGAGTACGACAACGATCGCAGTGGCGACTTTGCCCCGTTACGTTTTGTGCGTCCAGGCAAACAACAGGTGGTGTTGGGGCTGATCACCACTAAAAGCGGCGAGCTGGAGAACCCGGAAGGGGTGAAAGCGCGTCTCGAAGAGGCGGCAAAATATGTAGCGAAAAGCCAGATCTGCCTTAGCCCGCAGTGCGGCTTTGCCTCTACTGAAGAGGGCAACGCCCTGACCGAAGCCCAGCAGTGGGACAAGGTTCGCCTGGTCACTCAAATCGCCAGCGAAGTCTGGTAATTGCTTATCCACAGCGTTGCATTAATAAAGTGCAACGCTGTGCCATTCTGATCCGTTCCTGCCTTTAAAACCCTCTCCAGCCCCCTGATCTCACTGATTTTTCGTTCTGGCATCCTTTTTGCTCTCTCTAATCCTGATTGCTTTTTCTGCGTCCACGCCGTAACGGACGATTTCGCACAGCTTTCTTTTCAGGAGTGAAAATCATGCATCGTCGTACCTTGTTAAAAGCGTTTGCTTTATCGGCCTCTGTGGTGGCCATGGGGATGAGTTTCAGCGTGCAGGCAGCCGACACCATCAAGATTGGCATCATGCATTCGCTCTCCGGCACGATGGCCATTTCTGAAACGCCGCTGAAAGACGTGGCGCTGATGACCATCGACGAGATCAACGCCAAAGGCGGCGTGCTGGGTAAAAAACTGGAGCCGGTGGTGGTGGATCCCGCCTCTAACTGGCCGCTGTTCGCCGAGAAGGCCCGTCAGCTGTTAAGTCAGGATAAGGTGGCGGCAGTCTTCGGCTGCTGGACCTCGGTCTCCCGCAAATCGGTCCTGCCGGTATTCGAGGAGCTGAACGGCCTGCTGTTCTACCCGGTGCAGTACGAGGGCGAAGAGATGTCGCCGAACGTCTTCTACACCGGCGCCGCACCTAACCAGCAGGCTATTCCGGCGGTGGAATACCTGATGAGTGAAGATGGCGGGGCGGCGAAGCGCTTCTTCCTGCTGGGCACAGACTACGTTTACCCGCGCACCACCAACAAAATTCTGCGCGCTTTCCTGCATTCCAAAGGCGTTCAGGATAAAGACATCGAAGAGGTCTACACGCCGTTCGGCCACAGCGATTACCAGACCATCGTCGCCAGCATCAAGAAATTCTCTGCCGGAGGAAAAACCGCGGTGGTCTCCACCATCAACGGCGACTCCAACGTTCCGTTCTATAAAGAACTGGCTAACCAGGGCGTAAAAGCCACCGACGTGCCGGTCGTTGCTTTCTCGGTCGGGGAAGAGGAGCTGCGCGGCATCGATACCAAACCGCTGGTGGGCAATCTGGCAGCGTGGAACTACTTCGAATCGGTGGATAACCCGGCCAACCAGGCCTTCGTCGCAGCCTATAAAAACTGGGCCAAAGCGCAGAAGCTGCCAAACGCCGGAACGGTGGTGACCAACGATCCGATGGAAGCCACCTACGTGGGGATCCACATGTGGGCGCAGGCGGTGGAAAAAGCCGGCACGACCGACGTGGATAAAGTGCGCGCCGCGATGGCGGGTCAGTCCTTCAAAGCGCCATCGGGCTTTACCCTGACCATGGATGCCACCAACCACCACCTGCATAAGCCCGTGATGATTGGCGAAATCGAAGGCAACGGCCAGTTCAACGTGGTGTGGCAGACCGAAGCGCCAGTGCGCGCCCAGCCGTGGAGTCCGTTTATCGCCGGGAATGATAAAAAGCCCGACACCCCGATCAAAACGGCCAGCAACTGATCCTGATCCGAAAGAGGTAAAGCCATGAACGTCATGCGCATGATCTTCGCTCTCGTATGGCTTGCCGGACTGCTGCCAGGGATGGCGCAGGCAACGGACGCCGATAACTTTGTCGCTGCCAGCCGCAGCCAGCAGGCAGCCATGCTGGAGCAGTGGGCCGCCGCGCCCGAGCCAGCCCGGCTGGCGCTGCTGCGCGCATTGCAGCAGGAAAATGTCTTTGTCGATACCAACAAACACGCCTTTACCCGCGAAAGCGGCGAGTTAACTGCGCTCGGTGAGGCCGCGCAACCGCAAGGGGCCACCAAAGCCGTGCGGCTTACCAACCGCCTGCGGGTACTGGCCGCCACGGCGCTCGCCACTCATCAGCTGACAGGTGACAGTGTCACCGAAAGGCTGGCCGCTGCCCGGCAGCTCCAGCGCGACCCACAACCGCAGATGCTCCCTTTTTTGCAGCGTCAACTCGCAAGCGAACGCGACGAGGCGGTGCGTCAGGTACTGGCCCTCGCCGTTGCCAGCCTGCAACTGACCAGCACCCAGCCAGCGGTACGCCAGCAGGCGGTCACGCTGCTGGGCGAATCGAGCGACCCGGAAGTGCAGGCCCGGCTGCTGCCTTATACCCAGGCGCAGACCGAGCCGGATGCTGGGGTGCGTGAGGCCGCCGCCGCAAGCCTGCGTCAGATCCAGCACCGTCAGACCATCAGCGATCTGCTCGGTCAGGCATTTATGGGACTGTCCCTCGGCTCCATTCTGCTGCTGGCCGCCCTCGGGCTGGCGATCACCTACGGTTTGCTGGGGGTGATTAATATGGCGCACGGAGAAATGCTGATGCTCGGCGCCTACGCCACCTGGATGGTGCAGCAGGCGATGGCGCAGTTTACGCCGCAGTGGCTCGCCTTCTATCCGCTGGTGGCGCTGCCGGTGGCGTTCGGACTTACCGCTGCCGTGGGGATGGCGCTGGAGCGCACGGTGATCCGCCACCTGTACGGTCGTCCCCTGGAAACCCTGCTCGCCACCTGGGGGATCAGCCTGATGCTGATCCAGCTGGTTCGCATGATTTTTGGCGCGCAAAACCTCGAAGTCGCGAACCCGGCGTGGCTCTCCGGCGGCGTGCAGGTCTACGCCAGCCTGATCCTGCCGTGGAACCGGCTGGTGGTGTTGGGCTTTGTGCTGCTGGTGCTGTTTTTCACCTGGCTTATCCTCAACAAAACCCGGCTGGGGCTGAACGTGCGGGCGGTAACGCAAAACCGCAGCATGGCGGCCTGCTGCGGGGTGCCTACCGGTCGCGTCGATATGCTGGCCTTTGGGCTGGGATCCGGCATTGCCGGGCTTGGCGGGGTGGCGCTGTCGCAGCTGGGCAACGTCGGGCCGGAGCTGGGCCAGGGCTATATCATCGACTCCTTCCTGGTGGTGGTTCTCGGCGGTGTCGGGCAACTGGCTGGCAGCGTGGCGGCCGCCTTCGGGCTGGGGATTTTCAATAAGATCCTCGAACCGCAGATGGGCGCCGTTCTCGGCAAAATCGTGATCCTGGTGGCGATTATCCTGTTTATTCAGAAGCGTCCGCAGGGGTTGTTTGCACTGAAAGGGAGGGTAATCGACTGATGAGCCAGCCACTGACCTTAACCCTGGCGCGGAAAGCGCCACGCAGCGTACCGATACTGCTCGGCCTGATCCTCGCCGCACTGCTGGTACTGCCGTTTCTTGCGCTGCTGCCTGCGACGCATCCGCTGGCGGTCTCCACCTGGATGCTGACGCTGGTCGGCAAAATCCTCTGCTATGCCATTGTTGCCGTGGCGCTGGATCTGGTGTGGGGTTACGCCGGCATGCTGTCGCTGGGCCACGGCCTGTTTTTCGCCCTCGGCGGCTACGCGATGGGGATGTACCTGATGCGCCAGGCCGCGGGCGACGGCCTCCCGGCCTTTATGTCCTTTCTCTCCTGGAGCGAATTGCCCTGGTTCTGGTGGGGCACACAGCATTTTGCCTGGGCGCTGGTGCTGATTGTGCTGGTACCCGGGCTGCTGGCGCTGCTGTTCGGCTGGTTTGCCTTCCGCTCAAAAATTAAAGGGGTCTACTTTTCGATCATGACCCAGGCGCTGACCTTTGCCGGGATGCTGCTGTTCTTCCGCAATGAGACCGGCTTCGGCGGCAACAACGGCTTTACCGGCTTCACCACGCTGCTGGGCTTTTCGGTCACCGCTACCTCCACCCGCATAGCCCTGTTTCTGACCACCGTGCTGTTGCTGGCGGCGTCGCTGGCGGTGGGATACGCCCTGGCAAAAAGTAAGTTTGGCCGCATCCTGACGGCAGTGCGCGACGCGGAAAACCGGCTCACCTTCTGCGGCTACGATCCACGCGGTTTTAAACTGCTGGTCTGGACGCTCTCGGCGGTGTTGTGCGGGCTGGCGGGTGCGCTGTACGTCCCGCAGGTCGGGATCATCAACCCCGGCGAGATGTCGCCAACCAACTCCATCGAAGCAGCAATCTGGGTGGCGCTGGGTGGCCGCGGCACGCTGATCGGGCCGGTGATAGGCGCCGCGCTGGTCAACGGCGCAAAAAGCGTGTTCACCGTGGCGATGCCGGAGTACTGGCAGCTGTTTCTTGGGCTGATCTTTATTGCCGTCACGCTGTTTTTACCCCGCGGCGTAATGGGTCTGTTTCGCAAGGGAGAGCAGTAATGAGCGATCAACTCTTTACCCGTCAGTTGCCCGGGGATCGCTATCGCGATCGGACCGACCCGGTGTTGCAGCTGGAGAACATCAACGTCAGCTTTGACGGCTTTAAAGCGCTTACCGATCTGTCGCTCAATATTGGCGTCGGCGAGCTGCGCTGCGTGATTGGCCCTAACGGCGCGGGCAAAACCACGCTGATGGATGTTATCACCGGGAAAACGCGTCCCCAGAGCGGGCGAGCGCTGTACGACCAGTCAACGGATCTCACCACCCTCGATCCGATCGCCATTGCCCGCCAGGGTATTGGTCGCAAGTTTCAGAAGCCGACGGTGTTTGAAGCTTTGACGGTGTGGGAAAACCTTGAGCTGGCGATGAAAGGGGATAAATCCGTGTGGGCCAGCCTGCGCGCCCGGCTGAACAGCGAGCAGGAAGACAGGATCCACGAGATGCTGAGCCTGCTCCGCCTCGGTGCCGAGCGTCATCGCCGGGCGGGCCTGCTCTCCCACGGACAGAAGCAGTTTCTTGAGATCGGCATGCTGCTGGTGCAGGAGCCGCATCTGTTGCTGCTGGATGAACCGGCCGCCGGAATGACCGACGCCGAAACCGAGTACACCGCCGAGCTGTTTCGCACCCTGGCGGGCAAACACTCGCTGATGGTGGTGGAGCATGACATGGGCTTTGTCGAAACCATCGCCGATCATGTCACCGTCCTGCATCAGGGCCGGGTATTAGCGGAAGGCTCGCTGCGCGACGTGCAGGCCAACGAGCAGGTGATTGAAGTCTATCTCGGACGCTAAGGAGCGTGGATGCTACAGGTTAACGAACTGAATCAGTATTACGGCGGGAGCCACATCCTGCGCGGGGTCAGCTTTGAAGCGCTGACCGGGGAGGTCACCTGTCTGCTGGGGCGCAACGGGGTAGGCAAGACCACGCTGCTGAAATGCCTGATGGGGCTGATCCCGGCGCGTAACGGTGAGATCCTCTGGCAGGGTAAAGCCATCACCCACGCAAAACCGCATCAGCGGGTGCAGGCCGGGGTGGCCTATGTGCCGCAGGGACGGGATATCTTTCCCCGCCTGACGGTAGAGGAGAATTTGCTGCTTGGCTTATCGCGCTTCCCGGCGCGCGAGGCGAAACAGGTACCGGAGGAGATCTGGCAGCTGTTTCCGGTTCTTCAGGAGATGAAGCAACGCCGGGGCGGCGATCTCTCGGGCGGACAACAGCAGCAGCTGGCAATTGGCCGGGCGCTGGCCAGTCGTCCCCAGCTGTTGATTCTTGATGAACCGACGGAGGGGATCCAGCCGTCGGTGATTAAGGAGATTGGTCAGGTGATCCGCCAGCTCGCGAACCGGGGTGATATGGCGATCCTGCTGGTGGAGCAGTTTTACGATTTTGCCGCCGAGCTGGCGGACAGCTATCTGCTGATGTCCCGGGGCAGCATCATTCAGCGCGGGCGCGGCGAGAACATGGCACAGGAGGGCGTTCGCGGCCTGGTGGCGATTTAGGAGGCTTGTTTTGCGGTATGTTATATTATAACATCCATCACTCTTTAAAATGGAGTGAGGACGTTATCTTGGCAGGACATATTGGTAAAATTGCAATGACTCTGGGGGCGATGCTGGTGAGCGGCCAGCTGTACGCCCATTCCCACGGCCACCAGATGACCGAGGCGGAACAAAAAGCTGCTAACGGCGTATTTGACGATAAAGACGTAAAAGACCGGCCGCTGTCCAACTGGGACGGCGTCTGGCAGTCGGTCTATCCCTTCCTGCTGAGCGGCGATCTCGACCCGGTGTTTAAAAAGAAAGCCGAGAAGGACAACAGCAAAACCTTTGACGAGGTGAAGGCCTATTACCGCACCGGCTACGCCACCGACGTGGAGACCATCGGCATCGAGAACAACGTGATGGAGTTCCATACCGGGAAAAACGTCAGCCGCTGTGAATACGTCTCTAACGGCTACAAAATCCTGACCTATGCTTCCGGCAAGAAGGGCGTCCGTTACCTGTTCGAATGTAAAGACGCCAGCAGCAAAGCGCCGAAGTTCGTCCAGTTCAGCGACCACACCATCGGCCCACGCCAGTCTGCGCATTTCCATATCTTTATGGGCAACACCTCCCACGAGGCGTTATTAAAAGAGATGGATAACTGGCCGACCTATTATCCAAACGAAATGTATAACAAGCAGGTGGTGGAGGAGATGCTGCACCATTAATGTTGGCGCTGCCTGTAAGCCGGGTGGAGGCTATGCCTTACCCGGCTTCAATATCTTTAGGAATTCATTAATATTTTCTTCAATTCACGTGTGCTTATATCCCATCATCTAAATTAAAATAAAATGATTTACTGATGGAGGGGGTATGTATTTTAGTGATTCAATTATTACTTCATTACAGGCTGAGAAGATCCTCGCGCTTAAGTTGGATAAAGCGCTGGCAGGTGTAAAGAACAACGTCACTTCAACTCTTAAGCAGATGGGAAATGGTGTTACTCGTGCATCGTATTATACTTCATGTTTTATGGATAATTATCAAGATGTTTGTGCGAAACTTAAACATGATGATATAAGGTTTGTTTCTGGTCTTATTCAATTATATAAAGACCGTGATATCATTTTTGAAATGATTCGTCTGTATATTGAGGTTCATTTTAAAAACAAAACAGAAGGGCGTGTTCAGAATATCCTTCGCAAACTTGTAAGTGCCGGTGTTTATCTATCCACAACGGGGACCACTAACCGACTGCTTATCACTTCTGTGGCAATCGCCGTATGCCAAAGCTATAGTTTTCATGCCATTATACATGAGCGTTTAAGCCAGGCTCGAACGCTTATTTTAAAAAGAAGTGTGACTGCTTCAGCAATATCGCTCAGCGTTTATGGTTTAGTTCATGAAGCCTCAAACTGCGCTGAGAATCTTAAGAAGTTTAATGCTTATTATTATCAGGCGCTGTATGAACGTAATCTTGAAATGATGTATTTCTTGATTGAGCCTTTAATTTCCCGAAGTCCTTATTTAAACCCCATGCTTATATCTGATGATGAACTTGTTGATTTAATTATTAGACTGATGAGATAAATGATGGAGTTTTTAAAGAAATGGTTGAAAGAGGAGTTCCTCTTACTTTTATGGGGGTGGGGGATTTGTTTGTCTATTATTGCATTTGCTATTTTCGCTGTCTCTTACTTCCCTGGATTCGCAATCAAGATGATAGGGTTATTTATTATGTTTCATGTTTGTTTCCACGCTTTTCTTTGGTTTAAATTTAAAAAATAATATAGAGGATAAAAGTATGTCTAACCCAGCGCATTTATGGTTAGTGGATGAGAATGGTTCACCCATTGTAGGCTCCTGTGTTATGCCCGCCCGGCTTGGCTCTATCGAGTTGCGTTCAGTTAGCCACCATGTTTGGTTACCTACGGATCCTAATACGGGCAAACTGACGGCAACCAGACTTCATACGCCTTTAAAGATTCAAAAGGAGTTCGATAGAACCACGCCATTGCTGTTTCGAGCACTTTGCGAAGGCCGAATATTAAAAAAAGCAACGCTGAAGATGTATCAAACCAACGATGCAGGGATTGAAGTGGAGTATTTCAATATTGTCATGCAGAACGTTAAAATTACTGCCATTGCACCAAATTTGCACCCTGGCGGAGTGACCAGCACACATCTTGAAGATATTGAATTACGTTATGAAACAATAATATGGAAGTATACTGAAGGTAATATTTTGTACGAAGATAGCTGGAACAATTATGTAATTGCGTAAAAAGATGAACATTCATCTTCTTTGCTTATCGGCAGTGCCCGGCAAGCTTAGCGCTGCCGGGCACTGCTTTCAGGCGACACGAGGTAATTCAATCCACGCCTTCACCCGCATGCCACGCAAAATCATCATCCACGCCAGCACAATGGCGACCATCATAATCACAAACAGTGACCAGTGCGGGAGATGGGTCAGGATCAGCCCGGTGATCATCGGGTTAAACGCCGCACCCAGCCAGCCGAGCGCCTGGGCGGAGAAGTAGCTGGCTTTCATTCCCGGCGGGGCGATGTTATCGATCAGCATATACTCGCCTGGCGCATAGATAATCTCACCGATGGTAAAGACCGCCGCGGCAAGCCCCCAGTAGATCAGATTCTCCCCGGAGACCATGAACCCGGCCAGGCCGAGGACGAAAAACAGGGTGCCCAGCGTCATGAGCGGACGGATGTTACGCGCCGACAGCTTGCGGCCAATGATGTACTGCAATGAAACCACCATAGCGGCATTGACCGGCAGCACCACGGCCACCACGTTCTGGGCAAAATCGCTGTCATAATCTGCCGCCAGCACATACTGAGAAATGCAGCTGGCGAACGAGCCGCCCACGTAGGAGGCCAGCAGCCCGGAAAGGGTATACCAGAACAGCGCCCGGTCGCGCAGCAGCACCGACGGCTGCCAGGGCACAGGCACATGTTCGCTATCGGCCGCCACGCCTTTCTGCACATAGCGTTGGATCAGTACCAGCGGCAGCGCGGCGCAGAAGGCCGCCACCCAGAACGGCAGCTGCAGGCTGTACATTACCAGCAGGGTGCTCAACGGCGGCCCGATGGTCCAGCCAATGTTGAGGAAACTGTAGTTTAGCGAGAAGACCCGGGCTTTTTCGGCCGGGTTCAGCACATCGGCGAACCAGGCTTTCAGCACCGTAGAGAAGATCGAATAGGCGCAGTTGATTAACGAGAAGGCCAGTACGACCAGCACAACGTTATCCACCAGCGGGATCGCCAGGAAGCCCAGCGCAACCGCCGTAATGGCGATCAGCATGTAGCGGTTTTTATCGAATTTATCCGCCAGGATGCCAAAACCCAGGCTGAAAACCACCCCGATAGTCAGCGCTACCGTCAGGGCATAACCGATATTCTCGACGCTCATGTTGTAGACGCGAGTGAGATAAATAGTCATAAACGGCAACGTGGCGCCGCGCCCAATGGTGAGTAACAACGACGACGCCAGCAGCGCTGCGGTTGAGCGCCTGAGTGATGGTTTCATTTTCCTGCCCGACAATTGCATGTAAAGTTTTTGTTATGTCTTATCAGGATTATCACGGCATAAGAGGCTTGTATACCTCCAAATTTATCCCTAAGTGCTTCGCCTGACTGCCAGAATTAATGATCTGTTCCTCGACGTTTTTTTTCGTTACCTTGAAGAGTGTTTACAAAAATTTAATAAACAGGGGCAGGGTATGACACGCAAAGACGGGCTGCTGGCATTGCTGGTGGTGGTGGTTTGGGGGCTGAATTTTGTGGTGATCAAAGTCGGGTTGCACAACATGCCTCCGCTGATGCTGGCCGGTTTACGCTTTCTGCTGGTGGCTTTCCCGGCGCTGTTCTTTGTTGCCCGGCCGAAAATCCCGTTCCGCCTGCTACTGGGCTATGGCCTGACCATCAGCTTCGGTCAGTTTGCCTTCCTGTTTTGCGCCATTAACTTCGGCATGCCCGCCGGTCTGGCCTCGCTGGTGCTGCAGGCTCAGGCGTTCTTCACCATCATTCTTGGGGCGCTGGTGTTTGGCGAGCGTTTGCAAGGCAAACAGCTGGTGGGGATCGCCCTTGCCGTAGTGGGCGTGTTGGTGCTGGCGGAAGCCAGCCTCAACGGTCAGCACGTGGCGCTGTTGGGCTTTTTACTGACCCTGGCGGCGGCGTTCTGCTGGGCCAGCGGCAATATCTTCAACAAAAAGATCATGCAGCTTGAGACTCGTCCGGCAGTGATGTCGCTGGTGGTGTGGAGCGCCCTGATCCCGATTGTGCCCTTTATGGTGGCGTCGTATCTGCTGGATGGCCCCACGGTAATGTTGCACAGCCTGGTCACCCTCGACCTGACCACCATTTTGTCGCTGATCTATCTGGCCTTTGTCGCCACCATCGTCGGATATGGCATCTGGGGTGCGCTGCTTGGACGCTACGAAACCTGGCGGGTGGCACCGCTGTCGCTGTTAGTACCCGTGGTGGGGATCGCCAGTGCGGCGCTCTTGCTGGATGAAAAACTGGGGGCATTACAACTGGTGGGTGCGCTGCTGGTGATGGCCGGGCTGTATATCAATGTCTTCGGCTTGCGCTTGCGTCGGGCGACGCGGGTCAGAGGCTAAAAAAAAGCCCCGCACGGGCGGGGCAAAACGTATCAGGCGCCCTGATTGTAATAAGGGACGCCTAACTCGTCGGATTTGTCGCTGCCTGCGCCCATATGGTTAAAGTCATGGGGCGACTGGCCGTTAGCCGTTGGCAGGATCATCGTGTCGCGGTTGTTCTGCTGCGGAACATGTGGAGTTTGCTCCGCAAAACTCTGGCCGGAGACCAGCACCAGGGCGGTGAGGGCGGCGGAAGCGAATAGTTTCATAATTTCCTCGATACGTCTTAAAGCCTGTCCCACCAGGGTGTTTTATTTGCCATTTTGTACATGGGCAGTGCACTCCGGTTGTTGCGCGCTGTCCATGTTCAAATTGTTGCCAGGTGGGCCAGGCTCTTAATACAGGCGATTAGCAGTTACAGTGATTGATCGGAAGCAGATACCGGGATTCCCCGCGCATATTGGTGATGCGATATTTATGCGGTGGAACATCAAAGTAGTTCTTGAACGTGCGGGTCAGGGTCTGCTGCGATTCAAACCCGTAACGCTCAGCCAGATACAGGATCGGCTCATTACTTTCTTTCAGTTTCTGCGCGATTTCCGTTAATTTGCGGCTGCGGATGTACTGGCCTAATGAGTGGCCGGTCTCTTTTTTGAACATCCGTTGCAGGTGCCATTTTGAGTAACCTGAACGCTCAGACACTTTCTCAAGCGAGAGCGGTGACTCCAGGTTATCTTCGATCCAGCCCAAAATGCTATGAATAGTGATGGCGTCAGTATTGCGTCTGGACATCGTCATACCTCTTTCTGTTTACGGCAGGATTTTCTTAAGCAAATGCTCAAGAGTTGCCACTTCATCCGCCGTTAAGTTTTTTGTTAGTTCCTGGTGCAGTTTTTGTCCTACTAATTGATGACATTGTTCACACATTTCCGCGCCGTCGCTGGTGAGTTGCACCAGTACGCCGCGTTTGTCATTCGGATTTGGGCGGCGTTCAATCCACCCCTTGCAGACCAGTCGATCCATCATTCGCGTCAGCGCGCCAAGGTCGACAGATAAGATTTTCTTCAGCTCAACCGGCGTAATACACACTTCGCAGCGCACAGAACAGAGCACTTTAAACTGGGTTGCGGTGATATCCAGCGGTGACAGATAGTCATTGAGCAGGCGGTCTTTCTTCTGGTTAACCATATAGATAAGCCGACCCAGCGGAATGATTTCGTTGAAGAGGTCACTGGTGCTTTTCACAATGGTTGCCCTGGCAAGTAGTTTAATCACGGCAGATATTATTGCTCAGGCAACTATAAGTCAACTGAATGCATTTGCTTATGACACGATTTGCTAAAACGATTCATATCAAAGTTTCACCCAGGTTCTGTTGCGTCGTATAACGGCCATGAATTGATTTCGGTGCGTAAATATTACTTACGCGGTGAGCATGGAGGTTAGGGTGGTTTTAACCCTATACTTGCCGGGTTACATTTTGCTAAGGACGAATCCATAACATGGTTGATTTACTTCGAGCAATTGGGCTTGGGCTGGTGGTGTTGCTGCCGCTGGCAAACCCGTTAACCACCGTTGCGCTTTTCCTGGGCCTTGCGGGCGACATGAATCGCGAACAGCGTAATCAACAGTCGCTTATGGCCTCCGTTTATGTCTTCGCGATCATGATGGTGGCCTATTACGCCGGACAGCTGGTGATGAACACCTTCGGGATTTCCATTCCTGGACTGCGTATCGCCGGGGGGCTGATCGTGGCGTTTATCGGTTTCAGAATGCTGTTCCCGGCACCGAAATCGCCAGATGCTGCTGATGTGCAGCATGCCCTGGACGATAAGCACAGCAAACCGGCCCCGAACATCGCCTTCGTACCGCTGGCGATGCCCAGTACCGCTGGGCCGGGTACGATTGCGATGATCATCAGCTCCGCCTCGACGGTGCGCAGTGGCACTGACTTCCCGGACTGGGTGGTGATGATTGCGCCGCCGCTGATTTTCGCCCTCATCGGCGTGATCCTGTGGGGCTGTCTGCGTAGCTCGGGCGCGATTATGCGCTGGGTGGGCACGGACGGTATCGAAGCGATCTCCCGTCTGATGGGCTTCCTGCTGGTCTGCATGGGCGTGCAGTTTATTATCAACGGCGTGCTAGAAATTATTCAAAACTACCACTGATTCCCGGGCCGGGTGGCGCTCTGCCACCCGATCACCGCATTAGCCGTGCTGCGGCTGCTCTTCCAGGGCGACGGGCCACTTCCTGAAGATCAATACTGACCAGATCAACGCCGCCAGCGCCGGGATGGCTCCCAGATAGCCGATCGACGCCATCGACAGATGCAGGATCACCTGATTGCCCACCAGCGCACCTGCGCCAATCCCCAGATTGAAAATCCCGGAGAAGAGGGCCATCGCCACGTCCGTGGCATCCGGTGCCAGCGCCAGCACTTTCACCTGCATCCCAAGGCCAATAATCATGATCGCCACACCCCAGACGACACTCAGCAGCGCGAGATGGGTTTCGCTACCGGCGGCGGGCAACAGCAGGAGCAGACATCCCAGCAGCAAGCCAATGGCGCTACTCACCAGCAGCGAGGCGTGACGGTTGCCGAGCTTGCCAAACAGCAGGCTGCCGATAATGCCCGCGCCGCCCAGCAGCAACAGCAATACCGTGGCAAAGCTCGCGCTGAATCCGGCTACGGTCTGCACAAACGGCTCGATGTAGCTGTAAGCGGTGTAGTGGGCAGTGACCACCACAACCGTCAGCAGGTAAAGGCTCATCAGCGCCGGACGGCGCATCAGCAGCGGCAGGCTTTTCAGCGAGCCAGAGTGTTCGCTCGGCAGTTTCGGTAACAGCTTAATCAGGCACAGCAGGGTGAACAGCGCCCCAAGGCCAATAATGAAAAAGGTGGTACGCCAGCCGAAAAGCTGCCCGACGATACGGCCCAGCGGCAGCCCGAGTACCATCGCCAGCGCTGTACCGGTGGCCAGCAGGCTCAAGGCCTGGGCGCGCTTGCCGGCAGGGGCCAGGCGGATCGCCAGCGAGGCCGTAATCGACCAGAAAATGGCGTGCGCAAAGGCAATGCCGATCCGGCTAATCACCAGCACCGTAAAGTTCCATGCCAGGAACGACAGGACATGGCTGGCGATAAAGAGCACGAACAGCCCGATCAACAGTTTGCGTCGCTCCACCTGGCTGGTGAGCAACATAAACGGCAAGGAGAGCGATGCCACCACCCAGGCATAGATGGTGAGCATGATCCCCACCTGCGCGGTTTCCATGCCGAAGCTGCTGGCGATATCCGAGAGCAGGCCAACGGGGACAAATTCAGTGGTATTGAAGATAAACGCGGCAATCGCGAGCGTAACCACCCGTAGCCACGCGACCCTGCGGGAAACTGTGTTGGTTGTCATTGAGATGTCCGGGAGGGATTGAGGTAAATAAAGAGCTGACGATCATAAATCCATCGCTGGCGGAATTACAAACGTTTTGTGACGCAGATCTCAATATGGCCGATGGATTAATACTGGTGAAATGCCTGTTTTTCCATGAATATAGAACGCAACATTATGTTAACAGTGGACAAAAGGATGCAGGAGATTGCGTTTTATCTGGTTGATGCCTTCAGCGATGCCGCGTTTAGCGGTAACCCGGCCGCGGTTTGCCCTTTGCCTGCGTGGCTACCGGACGAAACGCTGCTCAGGATGACTCAGCAACACAACCAGTCGGAAACGGCCTTTTTCGTGCGCGATAAAGCGGGCATTGAACTGCGCTGGTTTACAACCCAGGGTGAGGTCAACCTCTGTGGCCACGCAACGCTTGCGACCGCCTGGGTCCTGTTTAACGAGATGGGGTATCCCGATCCCCATATTCATTTTGAGACGGCCTCCGGCAGGCTTACCGTCACCCGTGACGGCGACTGGTTAACCCTCGATTTTCCGGCATGTCCCACCGAGCCGCAAACGCCCCCGCCAGAGATGCTGAGGGCGCTGGGGATCCAGACCTATGTCGAGGCTCGCAAGGGGCGTGCCTGGCTGCTGGTGCTGGAAAATCGCCAGCAGGTTGAGGCGGTAAAACCGGATATCAACGCCATGACGCCCGGCGAGCACAAAGTGTCGATTACCGCCCGCGGCGAGGGGGAGTACGATTTCGTCAGCCGCTTTTTCTCCCCCGGCGTAGCGTTATGGGAGGATCCGGTCACCGGCTCGGCGCACACGATGCTTATTCCTTACTGGAGCGAAAAGCTGGCTAAAACCTCGCTCTTCGCCCGGCAGGTCTCGGCGCGTGGCGGGGAGCTACGTTGTGAACTGAAAGGCGACCGGGTACGCATGAGCGGCAGGGCATCGCTGTATATGAAAGGTCATCTGTTTTTACGCTAACAATAAGGGTTAACCCAATGAAAGAAATTGCATTTTATCTGGTCGATGCCTTTAGCGATCGCGCGTTTGGTGGGAATCCTGCTGCCGTCTGTCCTCTCGAAGAATGGTTGCCGGATGACGTACTGTTAAAGATGGCACAGCAGCATAATCAGTCCGAAACGGCGTTTTTCGTGCGCACCGACACCGGGTTCGAACTGCGCTGGTTTACCACCCAGTACGAAATCAACCTGTGCGGGCACGCCACGCTTGCCAGCGCACATGTGATTTTTGAGTATCTGGACTATCCACACACCGAGATTGTCTTCTCCACCCGGTTCGTGGGCGATCTGAAGGTGACCCGCAGCGGCGACTGGCTGACGCTTAACTTCCCGGCATGGGGCTGTGAGGCGGTGGAAAACCCTCCTGCATTGCTGTTCAGCACCCTCGGGATTAGCGGGGCGCAGGAGGTGCGGGCAGGGCGCGACTATATGGTGGTGCTGGAAAACCAGCAGCAGGTCGAGGCATTAACCCCCGACATCGACGCGATGATGCCGCTGGGGAAAATGGTCTGCGTGACCGCGCCAGGGGATGAGCATGATTTTGTCAGCCGCTTTTTCTGCCCGGGTGAAGGGGTTGCGGAAGATCCGGTTACCGGTTCGGCGCACAGTATGTTGATCCCCTACTGGAGCGAAAAGCTGGGCAAAACGGCGTTGCAGGCGCGGCAGGTCTCTCCCCGCGGCGGCGAGTTGCGCTGTGAGCTGAAAGGCGACCGGGTATTGATTGGCGGCCAGGCGGCGCTCTATCTGAAAGGTACTGTCTACCTGCGCAGCCATTAAAAGCCTTTGTTGTGCTTCAGCCACTCCACCTCGTCGGGGGTGGAGTTTCTCCCCAGCAGGCTGTTACGGTGCGGGTAGCGGCCAAAGCGTTCGATTATCGCCCGGTGTTTAATTTCCGCATTCAGAAAACCCGGCTCGTTCAGGGCGGTAAACAGCCGCTCTGCCTCCTGATGAATCACCCGCGACTCCTCATGCATCATTGGCAGCAGCGAGACCCCTTGTTCGTTGCTGTTAAGGTCATTCCACATCGGTTGATACACTAACTCCTGGGAGAGGATCAGCGCCATGCCGTCCTGCTGCCAGGCGCGTGCGTCGTTGCGGTTCAGGTTGCGCGAGAGTTGATCGAGCAACACGATCTCCGCCAGCCGTCCTTGCGGCCTGTCCCGCCAGTGAAACAGCTCCCCCCGGCAGGCGGCCTGCCACAAGGGATAGAAACGATGTTTGCACTGGGCGTCGAAATCATCATTGCGGGAAAACCAGAGGGGGCGATGCTGGTCGTGAAACCAGAATTCAAGCAGAGGCATGTATTCCATGGCGGGTTCCGGCGTTAGGTTAGGGTGGTTAAACCCTGGCAAGGTAAAGGCAAAACGGCAACCCGAAGAGTTGGCCGGGTAAGGCGTGACCACCCCCCGGCAAACAGACCGCACTCGTTACCCCAGCGACGCCCCTCCGCACAGCACCAGCTCCTGCCCGGTGATGGGCGCGGCCTCGGCGCTGAGCAGATAGCTCACCATCGCCGCCACCTCTTCCGGGGCGATGAGCCTCCCCATTGGCGGCACTTTTGGTGGTGAGGTTTCCCGCCCCGGCGCATTCAGCATCGGGGTCTGCGTCGCCCCAGGGGCCACCACATTGGCGGTGATCCCACGCGGCGCCAGTTCGGCGGCCCAGCTTCGCACCATGCCCACCAGCGCGGCTTTGGTGGCGACATACTGCGAACGACCGGCGGCACCCCGTGAAGTACGGCTGCCGATAGCAACCAACCGGCCACCTGCAACCATGTGCGGGGCAAAGTGGTTAAACAGGATTTCGGCTGCGTGAATATGCAGCCCCCAAAGACGGCCACTGACCGCCGGATCCAGCTCGCCGAGCGGGGCGGCGGCCATCATTCCGGCGGCATGGACGATGGCCTGCGGCACCGGCAGGGTATCTAGTGCTGCGCTAAACGTGACGCTGTCACTTAAATCGACCCGCAGGCTGGTGAAGTTTGGATGTCCGCAGTCCATTCCGCGTCGGCTTAAGCCCGTCACCTGCCAGCCCTCAGCCAGCAGACGGGTGACGATGGCTTCGCCAATGCCTGAGCTGGCACCGGTGACTATCGCATGACGCATATCACACCTCCAGCAGGGCGCGCGGCACCTTGAACACCGCCTTGCGCACAATCATGGGCGCCTCCACCGCACAGAGCGCCTGATGCGGCTCGCCGGGCAGAAACACCGCGAAATCACCGCTGCGCAACCTAATGCTGACCGGATGCACAACCCCTGGCGCGATCCACAGATCCGGCTTGCGCTCTTCATCACCCGTCCGGGCGACAGACTGCATTCCCGCCCGGATCGTCTCCTCGCCGGTCAGTACCACCTGAATATCAGCATACAAGGCGTGATATTCCGTATGACGCTCGGCCTGGGGCTGAGTCTGTGCCGGGCCAATATGGCAGAACCACGGGCAGCCTTGCGGCTGCCAGCGTCCATCATCCCGGGCGGCGAGTGCCGCCAGAGAGCAGTCGGCCCGTTCGAGGATCTGCCGCAGTGCCGGGGGAAGCCCGGCCAGCGGCAGGGCATTAAGATGGCCGATAATCACTGTTGCGACTCCTTCACCCACTCTGGCGACACGCGGACATATTTGATTGCCTGGCGGAAGTAGGTATAGGCAATATGCAGCGCCCCGTCGGCACCCTGTTTGATGCTCGGATAGGAAAACTCACGGTTGAGTTTCTCCAGCGAGTTGTTGGTCATGCAATAGCCATCACCCTCATCGAGGTTACGCTGCCAGGCCCAGCTTTTGCCGCCGTCGGCAGAGATCGCCACCGTCATTGGCGCGCGCGGTGCCCCCCAGAACGCAGCGCGACCGTTTGTCACCTCCGGCTCTTTACGCCCGTCGCCGTCGTCAATCTCGTCATACAGCGAGGCGCGGCGCTCCAGGGCACCCGCCGCACTCATGTGGTTGAACACCAGCGCCAGCTCGCCGCTGGCAAGGGTCGTGACCTGAATTGACGAGTTATTGTTCGGCAAATCCGTTGGCTCCGGTACTGACCAACTTTCGCCGTGGTCCAGCGACTGGCTGATATAGATATTGTCAGCCCAGCGGCTGCGGAAGAGCGCCACCAGATGGCCGTTCTTCAGCGCGGTGATGTTCATGTGCACGCAGCCCAGGCTCTCCGGCACCTCGACGTCGCGCCAGCTTTTACCCTGATCCTGCGAGATTTTCACTGCGCTGATGTCGTCGTTGCCCACCCATTTTTCGCCTGGCTGGGTGCGGCAGTAGAAGACCGGCAGCAGCCAGTTGCCGTTATCCAGCACTACGATGGGCTGGCGAATAAAGGTGCCGGGTTTATCCAGCAGGGTGGTAATTTCGCCCCAGCTTTTACCCAGATCCTGCGACTGACGGCAGCGCACGATGGCGGTATCCTGGTTGCCGGAAAGCTGGGCCGTCCACAGCAGCCACAGCACGTTGTCCGGGGCGAGGAACAGCACCGGGTTCTGCTCCGAGCGGCTGGCGTCGTCCGACAGCTTCACCGCGTCGCTCCACTGGTGACTGCCAGGGGCCAGACGTGACCCCCACACCGAAATATCAGCGATCCCTTCCTGGGTGCCGCCAAACCAGACGCACATCAGGGTGCCATCCGGCAGCGGCAGCAGGTTCGCGGCGTGATTCTGCGGGCAGGAAGAGGGCAACATTGCCGTTTCCACGCGGGCATCCTGCGGCTGCGGGCGAACAATCCCGTCACGGGTTACGGTTAAAGACATATCAGACTCCATTATGTTGAACAGGGGCAGGCACTTTGCGATCCGCTTTATTCGGGATCAGACGGTCCAGGACCATAATCACCGCCGGGGTGATCAGCGCAATATACATATTGTTGATACCAAACGGGTCGCCCAGCAGATACCAGAGCGACGTCACGACGCAGGCCCCAATCAGACCGGCGTTCGCTCCGCGGGTGCTCTTAAAGAACGGCGCATAGAAGGCAATCACTGCTACCACGGTAATCGACAGACGAATGGCGCGGGTGAAGAAGGAGAGCTTCAGCACCTCCGGCACCAGCAGGACGAAAATCAGCGGCAGGAAGCCAATCAGCAGCGACATCCAGCGGGTGGCTTTAAACTCCTGCTCTGGGGTGGGGTTGCGGTAAGGCACGTAGAAATCTTTCACCACCAGCGAGGCGATAGCCAGCGCCACGGTACTCACGCTTACAAAAATCGATGCTACAAGTGACGTTGTCACTAAACCGGCCAGCCAGGGGTTCATGTCCTGCAGGAAGATCGGCATAGCGTACAGACTGTCGATCTCCGGGTGCAGATACTTCGCCGCCACGCCAATCACCGCAATAGCCAGCGCAATTGGCAGGCAGAAGAAGAAGGCTACCCAGGTGGAGCGTTTGGCGGACTTCACATCTTTTGTGGACGAAATCGCCTGAATCACGAACTGGGTACAGAAGATGGATCCAATGGTGCCAATCAGCCAGGCAAAGATAGTGCTGGCACCGATGTTGCCATCCCAGGTCCAGTAGTAGGCAGGCATCTGCTCAATCATCGGCGTAAAGCCGCCCGTTTTGGAGAGCGCGAAGCCCATGATAATCAGGATCCCGAAGTACTTCAGGGCGCTGTGCAGAAGGGTCACCCAGGCCACGCCTTTCATACCGCCAAAGGCGAAGTAGAAGGTACTGACAATCGCGGTAATAAAGGCGGCCACTGGCAGATTGACCTTCAACACGGTGGAGATGGCCGCCGCGCCTGACACATAGTTACCGACGTTCACCAGCAGCAGGGCGTAAATCATGATGATCGAGATAATGTTTTTGGTGCTGGTGCCGTACTTCTCGGCAATCGCCCCGGAGATGGTGATTTTGCCGGTACTGTAGATGCGTTTCACCAGCAGCAGGCCAAACAGGGGGAAGCCAATGGCCGCGCCAATGACCGACCAGGAGGCGGCAAAACCATCCTCGAACGCCGCTTGGGCGGTGCCAATCGTGGATTTTGCGCCGATGTATTCGGACATCAGCAGGATCCCGACGATAAACGCCGGCATCGCCCGGGAGCCTTCCATGAAGTCGCCGGAGTTTTTACTGCGCAACCGGAAGGTCAGCCAGGTGGTAAACAGGATGTAGACAATCACAATGCCTACGATGATCAGGGTATCTTCAGCGGTAAAATTGTTCATCTTTGCCTCTCATCAGGGCGTAGGAACCCTGGGCACCCAGCGGTACCCGGTATTCTTATGGACGAAATCAAACGCCGGTTACTGCAGTGACTTCGTCACTATCTGGCGGATCTGTTCAGTCTGTTGCGCATCGAAAGCCACCGCGTAGCGGCTTTCACCCACCTCTTCGCCCATCACCTGCAGCGCTTTTTTCACCGCCGCCGGGGAGAAGGCAATTTTATATAAACTGGTGCGCAGGTCAGTGACGCTCTCCTGCGCCTGTCGCGACCCCTCAACATCACCCGCGCGGAAACGCGTCCAGATAGCGTTGATTGCCTCCGGGGCCACGTTCGCCAGCCCGGAAATACAGGCGGAGCAGCCCTCGACAAAGCCCTGATGGATCAGGGAGTCCGGGCCGTTTAACACGTCGAACCCGTCAATGCCCTGCGCGGCCTGCAGGAAACCGCTCAGGCTGTCATAGCTGCCAGCGCTGTCTTTAATGCCGATAATGTTCGGATGTGAAGCCAGCACGCGGGCGGTGTGCGGTTCGATGGTGTTGCCGGTACGCGCCGGAATGTTGTAAAGGAAGACCGATACCGTCAGGGCATCGGCGATGGCGGTGTAGTGGCTAATCAGCTCCGCCTGGGTGAGGGGCACAAACCACGGGGTGATCACCGAGACCGCATCGACCCCCAGCGTCTCGACCTGCTTACCGAGCCGGATGGTGGCGCGGGTAGAGATCTCCCCGATATGCGCCACCACGGGCGCACGGCCCGCGACCTCTTCCACACAGGTGCGGGCGACGGCCACTTTTTCCTCTTCGGTCAGCACAAAGAATTCACCGTTGGTTCCGCCGCAGAAAATACCGTTCCCCGCCGCCAGCTGGCGCTGGATCTGGCGTTTCAGTCCCGGCAGATGCAGGGCACCTTCCTCAGTAAAAGGGGTGACGATCGCCGTCAGCACGCCTTCAATCTTGTTACGCATGTCTCACTCCTTCGATGTTAAATTCCGGGGAACAGGGTCTGGTAAATGCCCTGCACCTCGGCGTGGCTGACCTGACGCGGGGCGTTGTTCATCAGGCGTTTTACGTTCAGCGCGGCATCGCTCAAAGAGGCGATGTCACTGCGCGGGACGCCCAGCGTTTCGAGGTTTTCCGGTAAGTTCAGGCGGCGCACCAGGGCAGCAAACCAGTCTACCAGCGCGTGGGATTTCTCTTCCGCCGACAGGGTGGTATCGGCACCTGGCACCAGATCCCACACCTGCGCAAATTTTTCCACAGCATCCGGGCGCACCACGCGCATGCAGGGCGCTAACAGAATGGCGTTAGCCACCCCGTGCGGCAGGTGGTATTTGCCCCCCAGCGGATAGGACAGGGCATGCACCAGATGCGTTCCTGCGTGGGCAATCGCCACGCCGCCGTAATACGAGGCCCACAGCATCTCCAGCTTCGCCGCCAGGTTCTGCGGCTCGGCGCAGGCGGTTTCGATATTGTTCAGCAGCTTGCGCAGGCCAATCAGCGCCGCGTTATCGCTCACCGGATTCGCCACGGTGGCGGTAAAGCACTCGATCAGGTGGCACAGGGCGTCGATCCCGGTGGAGGAGGCAATGTGCGGCGGCATGCTGGTGGTGAGTTCCGGTAACAGCGCCACGTAATCCGGCAGCAGTACCGGGGAGATAATGCCGATTTTGGTGTTCTGCTCAGGAATGGCGAGGATCGCATTTGGCGTAGCTTCGGAGCCGGTGCCTGCGCTGGCCGGGATCAGCAGCGAGGCGAGGCGCTCTTTCGGTTTTTCTCCTGCCAGCAGGGCGTCCAGCCCCGGGGAAGCGGGATGGCACAGCACCGAGAGCAGCTTCGCCACATCCAGTACGCTGCCGCCGCCGACGCCCACCACCAGGTCAAAGGCAGTTTCATTGATCTCTGCCAGCAGGGCATGAACATCATGATGGGTCGGCTCCGGTGGCACGTTGTCAATCACGCTGACGCTGCGGTTGTCGTCTTCCAGCAGGGCGCGGATGGCGCGGGCGGCGTCCAGACGGGCGATATTGCCGTCGGTGACCAGTAGAAGGCGCGTTTTGCCTGTCAGCAGGGGCGCGATGGCCGGGATCGCACCTGCACCGCTGATAATCGTACTGTTAATGGTTAACACTTTGCTCTCCTGTTGCTGTGTCTGTGATTGATTTCGCTCAACTCAGGCAATCACAGTCATCGTGTGTCTAAATTTATAATTTATTCGCAAACTGAATAACTTGATCTTGCTCACATATAATCAATCATGATTGAATATAATCATTAACAGGAAAGGCTAACCCGGAGCGGGGATGAAAGAGAACAACCTGAACAGAGAAGTGGTGGTGATCGCCGATGACTTTACCGGCGCTAACGATGCGGGCGTCAGCCTGGCGTTAAGCGGCAAAAAAGTCAGCGTGGCGTTTCAGACCCCCTTCACCGGCGACACCGATGCGCTGGTTATTAATAGCGACAGTCGGGCGCTTCGGGCATCAGAGGCCGCTGAAAAGCTGACGCGCTACGCTGCCGAGATAGACGCCGCAACATGGCTGGTGAAGAAAATCGACTCCACCCTGCGGGGGAATCCGGGAGCAGAAGTTGAGGCGCTGCTGCGCATCAGCGGTCAGCGCCAGGCGATTATCGCCCCGGCATTTCCGGCGGCGGGGCGCACCACGCAAAACGGCGTCTGCCTGGTGAAGGGCGTGCAGGTCACTGACACCGAATTCGCCAGCGATCCGAAAACCCCGGTGCGTCATGCCCACATCGCGGCGGTACTGGCGGAGCAAACCCGCCTTAACAGTCTGGCGGTCAGCCCGGCGCAGCTGGCGGCGGCCCTTCAGAGTGATGCGCAACTGGTGATTGTCGATGCGCAGAGTGACGACGAGCTGGATCAGATTATCAATGCGGCGTTTGCCTGCAACGAACGCCCCCTGCTTGTGGGTTCGGCAGGGCTGTGCGATGCCCTGGCACGGCGACTGGGCAGGCCGCGCCAGCTGCTGGCGGTGATCGGTTCGATGAGTGAAATTGCTCAGCAGCAGATCCAGCGGGTGCGCAGCCATCACAACGTCAGCACGGTACTGATTGATATTAATGATGTGTTCAGCGACGCGCGGGCGGGTTATCAGCAGCAGATCGTTACGGCCCTGGCGGCGGGGCAGCACTGCGTGGTGCATACCTGCGCTGATACCCAGGCCCGGCATCAAATTGACACCCTGTGTCAGCAGCGTGGCTTAAGCCGCGCAGCGCTGGGGGAGACCATCAGCGCGTTTCTCGGGGAGTTAACACGGCAGGTGCTGGAGAACACATCCCCGGCGGCACTGTATGTCTCCGGTGGCGATGTGGCAATGGCAGTCGCCAGCGCCCTCAACGCGCAAGGTTTTGCCATTCGCGGACAAGTGGCGCAGTGCGTGCCGTTTGGTCGGTTTTTGGGTTGTCGCTGGCAGGGGCCAGTCATGACCAAAGCAGGCGGTTTTGGTACTGAATCCACGCTGCTTGAGGTTTTGCATTTTATCGAGGAGAAGATGAGTGACTAATATCATTGCTGTAACCATGGGCGACCCGGCGGGCATTGGCCCGGAGATCATTATCAAATCCCTGACCGAAGGCGAGCTGTCTGGCGCGCCTCTGGTCGTGGTCGGCTGTGCCAGAACCCTGCAACGGGTGCTGGAGAAAGGCATTACCGCCCCGGCGGAGTTACGCGTGATTAGCCGCGTCAGCGAGGCCCGGTTCAGCCCGGCCATCATCAACGTGCTGGATGAGCCGCTGGCGGACCCGGAGGCGTTACAGCCTGGCGTGGTGCAGGCCCAGGCCGGGGATCTGGCCTACCGCTGTGTGCGTCGTGCTACCGAGCTGGCAATGGCAGGCGAGGTGAAAGCCATTGCCACCGCTCCGCTCAATAAAGAGGCGCTGCATCTGGCGGGCCATCACTATCCGGGCCATACCGAACTGCTGGCGCACCTCACCGACAGCAAAGATTACGCGATGGTGCTTTATACCGACCAGCTGAAGGTAATTCACATCACCACCCACATCGCGTTGCGCAAATTCCTTGATACCCTCAACCAGGATCGGGTAAAAACCGTGATTGGCATTGCAGACACCTTCCTTAAGCGCGTGGGATATAAGAACCCGCGTATCGCCGTGGCCGGGGTGAACCCGCACGCCGGGGAGAACGGTCTGTTTGGCGACGAAGAGATCAAGATTGTCGGTCCGGCGGTAGAGGCGATGAAGGCGAAGGGGCTGAATGTATCAGGGCCGTGCCCACCGGACACGGTGTTTATGCAGTGCCACGAAGGGATGTACGACATGGTGGTGGCGATGTACCACGATCAGGGTCATATCCCGTTAAAACTCCTGGGTTTTTACGACGGTGTGAACATCACCGCCGGGCTGCCGTTTATCCGTACTTCTGCCGACCATGGCACCGCATTCGACATTGCGTGGACAGGTAAAGCGAAGTCTGAGAGCATGACGGTTTCTATCCAGTTAGCGATGCAAATCACACGGGAATAATATGAAGGGATATAGCCGGTTAGAACAGATAATGGACTACCTGAAAGGGCACAACCTGGTGACGGTGGATCAGTTGGTGGCGGCAACGGATGCCTCGCCCGCGACCATTCGCCGGGATCTGATTAAGCTCGATCAGGAAGGGGTTATCAGCCGCACCCACGGTGGCGTGACCCTGAACCGGTTCATCCCTTCGCAGCCCACCACCAGCGAAAAAATGCAGCGCAGCCTGGCGGAGAAACACGCCATCGCCTGCGCGGCAGCCGCGTTTGTTAAAGCGGGTGACGCCGTGGTGCTCGATGCGGGCACCACCATGATTGAGCTTGCGCGCCAGCTTACCCATCTGCCGCTGCGCGTGATCACCAGCGATCTGCATATTGCCCTGTTTTTGTCAGAGTTTAAGCAGATCGAGGTGACGATCATTGGCGGGCGTATCGACGACTCCAGCCAGTCATGCATTGGCGAGCATGGTCGCCGCCTGTTGCAGAACGTCTGGCCGGATATCGCCTTTGTCAGCTGTAACGGCTGGGATCTGGAACGCGGCATTACGTCGCCGACCGAAGAGAAAGCCGCCCTGAAGCGGGATTTGATTGCCAACGCCCGACGCCGCGTCCTGCTGGCCGACAGCTCGAAATATGGCGCCTGGTCGCTGTTTAACGTCACCCACCTCAACACCCTGACCGATATCGTGACTGACAAACGTCTGGACGAGGGGGTGCAACAGACCCTGAGCCAGCTCGATGCCACGCTGACCTTAGCGCCATAGGGCTCAGGGCAGGCGAGCGATATTGGCTTTGATCACCTCCGCCGAATGGCGGAATTTTTGCAGTTCGTCATCTGCCAGCTTTAGCTCGATAATCTGCTGGACGCCGCTCTGGGCCAGCACCGCAGGCACCCCGATCGCCACGCCGTCCACCCCGTACTCGCCCTCCAGCACGCAGGAGATCGCCAGCGCCCGGTGGCTGCCGGTAAAGATGTTGCGGCAGATTTCAGCGATGGTCGCGGCGATACCGTACTCCGTACAGCCCTTGCGGGCGTAGATCTCAAAGCCCTGCTTACGCACCCGCTCCGCCAGTTCATCAAAATCCAGCGTTTGGCCGGTGTGGCGTTGATAAACGTCGGCAATCGGCGAGCCGTATACCGCCGAATGTGACCAGACCGGAAACTGGGTGTCTCCGTGTTCGCCCAGAATAAAGGCGTCGATGCTTTGCGCGCCGATATCCAGCGCCTGCGCCAGGGTGCGCCGCAGCCGGGTGGTATCCAGCCAGACGCCGGTGCCAATCACCTGATGACGCGGCAGGCCGGAAAGCTGCCACACCTGCCAGGTAATGATGTCGCACGGGTTAGTCGCAATCAGGAAAATGCCGTTGAAACCGCCCGCCATCATTTGCGGCACAATGCTTTTCACAATGCTGGCAGTGGCGGTCAACTCATCCAGCCGCGTCTGCCCCGGTTTGAGGGCGCCGCCGGAGACGGTGATCACCGCGATATCCACATCGGCACAGTCGCTTGCCTCGCGGGTGGAGATGGTCATCATGCCGGGCATATAGGCCGCGGCATCCGACAGATCCCAGGCGTGGCCTTCACTGCGCGGCTGGTTGATATCCACCAGCAGCAGCTCTTCGCAGATATTCTGGTTCAGCAGAGCATAGGCGGCCGAGGTGCCGACGTTTCCGGCCCCGATAATCATCACTTTGCGGGCTTTGGTATTCATTGTATTTCCTGAGATTTTACCGTGACTGCGCTCAAACTTACGCCGCAGGCGAAGGGGGTGCAATGGCTGGCGGCAGCTATAAGTTAAAAATATGCCTGTTCGCCCGCCGCCTGGCGCTATGGTGGAGAAAAACGACAAAAGGAGCCTGCTATGTATTCGATTACCTCAGAATCGCCCGCCCATCCCGATATCATCGCCCTGATTGCTGAACTCGACCGTTATCAGAGCGCGCTCTATCCGGCGGAAAGCAATCACCTGCTGGATCTGACCGGGCTCCCTGAGCACACCCTGATCATGATGGTGATCCGCGATCGCCAGCTTAACGCCGTCGGCTGCGGGGCCGTGGTGCTGAACGCTGACGGCAGCGGGGAGATGAAACGTGTCTATATTGACCCGGCTCATCGCGGGCAGCGGCTCGGCGAAAAACTGCTGGCGGCGCTGGAAGATGAAGCCTTCAGCCGCAGCTGTCATACCCTGCGCCTCGAGACCGGCATCAGCCAGCCAGCGGCGGTGCGGCTATATGAACGCTGCGGGTATCAGACCTGCGCGGCATTTTCTCCCTACGTGGAAGATCCCCTGAGCCTGTTTATGGAGAAACCGCTGGTGGCTGATCTTCGTTTAGCAGCGCTATAAAGGCCTCCAGCTGGCGGGTCATCGCCCCCCGACGCCACACCAGCCAGGTGGTGAGCCAGCGCCAGTTTTCGGCCAGCGGCCAGGCTTCCACCTGTTGATGTCCGGGCATACTTTCCAGCATCGAGCGCGGCATCAGCGCAATTCCGGCCCCGGCGATCACGCAGGCCAGCATGCCGTGATAAGACTCCATCTCATGAATGCGCCCCGGCGTGGCGCGATCCGCATGAAACCAGCTTTCGAAGTGGCGGCGATAGGAGCAGTTGGCGCGAAAAGCATAGATATCGCGTCCGCTGACGTCCGTTGCCCGCTCTACCTTCGGATGCCCGGCCGGAACGACCAGCATCATCTCTTCCCGATAAACCGGCATCCCTTCAAGCTCCGGGTGGTTTAACGGCCCGTCAACGAAGGCGGCACTCAAGGTGCCTTCCTGTACGCCGTCGATCATCGTCCCTGAAGGACCGGTTGCCAGCGCAAACTGGATCCGCGGATAGCGCTGGTTAAAGCGCGCCAGCGAGGCCGGGATGCGTACTGCCGCGGTGCTCTCCAGCGACCCAAGGGTGAACAGCCCCTGGGGTTCATCGCCCGCCACCACCATGCGGGCTTCATCCACCAGGGCGAGGATTTGCCGACTGTAGCGCAAAAAATTGTGCCCTGCGGGGGAGAGGCGCAGCCGCTGGTTCTCGCGGATAAACAGCTCCACGCCGAGGTCGGCCTCCAGCTGTTTGATGCGGGTAGTGAGGTTGGAGGGCACGCGATGCACTTTCTGCGCGGCCTGAGTGATGCTGCCGGTCTGGGCGACAGCGTTAAACATTTCCAGCTGGGTCAGATCCATATCGTTCTCGTATCGTGAATAAGGTGGTCACTATTATTCAGTTTTAAGAAATAGCAGAGTGGGCCACACTGAAGCAACTGTTATTACACGGAGCCGATCATGACTACACCTTCAGCCACCCATGCCTTGTCCATCAACCCGGCTAACGGTGAAACCCTGGCCGTCTGGCCGTGGGCGACCGACAGCGAGATTGAACTTGCCCTCGCACAGACCGACGCCGCGTTTCGCCAGTGGCGCAACGTGCCGGTGGCAGCGCGGGCGCAAAAACTGCGTGATCTCGGTGCTGCGCTGCGCAACCGTGGCGAAGAGATGGCGCAGATGATCGCCCGGGAGATGGGCAAACCCATCGCCCAGGCGCGCGGGGAGGTGGCGAAATCTGCCGGTCTCTGCGACTGGTATGCCGAACATGGCCCGGCAATGTTGAATACCGAGGCGACGCAGGTAACGGACGCGGTGATTGAGTATCGTCCTCTGGGGCCGGTGCTGGCGGTGATGCCGTGGAACTTCCCGCTGTGGCAGGTGCTGCGTGGCGCGGTACCCATCATCCTGGCAGGCAACAGCTATCTGCTGAAACACGCCCCGAACGTGCTGGGGGCTGCCAACCTGATTGAGGCAATTTTTAACGACGCGCAATTCCCGCAGGGCGTATTTAGCCAACTGAATGCCACCAACGACGGGGTGAGCCAGATTATTGCCGATCCGCGTATTGCGGCGGTGACCGTCACGGGCAGCCTGCGCGCCGGGGCGGCGATTGGCGCTCAGGCCGGTGCTGCGTTGAAAAAATGCGTGCTCGAATTGGGCGGTTCCGATCCCTTTATCGTGCTTAACGACGCCGATCTGGATCTGGCGGTGAAAGCGGCGGTAACCGGGCGCTATCAGAACACCGGGCAGGTCTGCGCGGCGGCAAAACGCTTTATCGTCGAAGCGGGAATCGCTGACGAATTCACCCGTCGTTTTGTTGACGCCACCGCGGCGCTGAAAATGGGTGCGCCCGACAATGAGGAAAATTATCTTGGCCCGATGGCGCGTTTCGATCTGCGCGACGAGCTGCATCAGCAGGTGCAGGCCACGCTTGCCGAAGGCGCCACTCTGCTGCTGGGCGGGGAGAAGATCGCCGGGGCAGGGAACTACTATGCCGCCACGGTGCTGGGTAACGTCACCCCGACGATGACGGCGTTTCGTCAGGAGCTGTTTGGCCCGGTCGCCGCCATCACCGTGGCAACCGATGCCGATCATGCCCTGCAGCTTGCCAACGACAGCGACTTTGGGCTGTCAGCCACCGTCTTTACCGCGAATACCGCGATGGCGGAACGCTTTGCCCGCCAGCTTGAGTGCGGCGGGGTGTTTATCAACGGTTACAGCGCCAGCGATGCCCGCGTGGCCTTTGGCGGGGTGAAAAAGAGCGGCTTTGGCCGGGAGCTGTCCCACTTTGGCCTGCATGAGTTTTGTAATGTGCAGACGGTATGGAAAAACCGGGTGTGATGGATTACCCGCGGGTTCGCCGGGTGACGCTGCGCCTGGACTGACCCACAGGCTCATGCGCAGCGCCGCCGGGCGTTCCGCCCCGCTGTCATTATTCTGAAATAGTTCTGTCATTTTCACTGCGTAGACTCGCCCACGTCTAAGGCATTGTTAATGAATGACATTATGAACTTAACTAAAATTATTCGCCGCTTTACTCCCCGTCAGTTTGGTTTGCTGGCGGGGATTTTCTGCATCATCGGGCTATTTTCCGCCCTGCAAATTTCCTCTTCTGTTTTACTTTCCGTCTCGCTGCGCGATGCCCAGCACAATGAACAGCGCAATCAGATGGCCTACATGCAGCAGGCGAAGGTCGATCAAGCGCGGATCTCGCTGCTGGCGGCGAGCGATCTGCTTAACCGCGCAGGTGTTTATTTTATGCAGGATAAAGAGACCGGTTCGGACGGAAGCTGGCACAGCCTGATGGATGAGGCGCAGCAGGCGTTGCGTGACTCTCAACAGGCCTGGCAGGCGTGGCAGGCGATGCAGCCGCCGCGGGATGAGGCGCTGCTCAACAGCTATCAACTGTTCTTTGATGCCATCCGCGAACAGGCTGACGGGCTGGTTAACAGCCAGTCGATTGACGCCTTCTTTGCCGTACCCGCCCAGGCTTTTCAGGCAGATTTTAATGACAACTATGCCCGCTACCAGCAGGCAAGCGCCCAGCGTGTCGCCGAAGGGCGTCAATCGCTGACGGCCAGCCTCTCCAGCCTGCAATTCCTGTTCTTACTGGCGCCGGTGGTTCTGCTGGCGATCGCGGTGGCGGTGTGGTTTGCCATGTCTCGCTGGGTGATAGTGCCGCTGCGCCGCCTTATCGCCCATATCAATCTGCTGGCGGCGGGGGATCTCTCCTCGCCGCCGCCGGGCGTTAAGCAGTTTAACCGCGAAATGGCGCAGCTTGGTGACAGTGTTGATACCCTGCAACAGGGCCTGCAGCAACTGGTGACCCAGGTGAGCAAGGCGACCACCTCAATGGTGAGCAATATCGGCTCGCTGGCGCAGGGAAATCAGAAGCTGTATCACCAGTCTGCACGGCAGGCGCAGGAGCTGAAAGAGGTCACCGCGCACATTGCCGACCTGGAAACCCACGTTGAGGGCAACAGCGGCTATGCCAGACTGGCCAGTTCGCGGGCTGATGAGGCGCGGGCGATGGCGGCAGGCGGCGATCGGATGATGGAGACGGTAAACGCCTCGATGGCGGCGATTGTGGAGCGTTCTGCCGAAATGCGCGGCATTGTGGCGATCATTGATAACGTGGCGTTTCAGACCAATATTCTGGCGCTGAACGCCGCCATCGAAGCGGCACATGCCGGGAATCAGGGACGCGGCTTTGCCGTGGTGGCGCGGGAAGTGGGCCTGCTGGCGCGCAAAAGCAGCCACTCGACGCAAACCATCCAGCAGCTGATTAATCACTCGTTGCAGGGCATCGAAGATGGCTCGAAAGCGGTGGCCCGGCTGGAGGATAACCTACAGCAGGTCATCGGCCTGGTGGGCAATCTGTGTAGTTTACTCAATGAGATCTCCGTCGCCACGCTCAGCCAGGGCGATAGCATTCACCGCATGACCGGCCAGCTACAGGCCCTGAACCAGGTGGCGCACCAGACCGATGAACTGGTAAACACGGCATCCGTGGCCTCCCAACGGCTGCATGATGAGTCCGGCCTGCTGCTACAGGCGGTATCACGCTTCCGACTTCCCGCCTGACGTCATCCATAAGCCTCTGATATACTCGCAGGCCGTTTTTGGCCTGTGAGCAAGGAGCAACCGATGGCTGCCAATATTAATAATCAGATCCTGGACGCCATTCTGGCGCAAGTCCGTCCTTTACTGGGCCAGGGGAAGGTGGCCGATTACATCCCGGCGCTGGCCTCTGTCAATGGCAATAAGCTCGGGATCGCCATCCGTACCGTCGATGGTCAGCGCTTCCAGGCCGGAGATGCCACGGAGCGTTTTTCCATTCAGTCGATCTCAAAAGTGCTCAGCCTGGTGGCGGCCATGCGTCAGTATGACGAGGATGAGATCTGGCAGCGGGTCGGCAAAGATCCCTCGGGTCAGCCGTTTAACTCCCTGCTACAGCTGGAGATCGAACAGGGCAAACCGCGCAATCCGTTTATCAACGCCGGGGCGCTGGTGGTGTGCGATATGCTGCAAAGTCGTCTTAGCGCTCCCCGTCAGAGGATGCTGGAGATTGTGCGCCAGCTCTCCGGGGTGAGTGATATTGCCTATGACGCCGCCGTCGCCCGGTCTGAGTTCGAACACTCGGCGCGTAATGCGGCGATAGCCTGGCTGATGAAGTCGTTCGGCAATTTCCATAACGATGTGCCGACCGTCCTGCAAAACTATTTCCATTACTGCGCGCTGAAGATGAACTGCGTGGAGCTGGCTGACACCTTTCTGTTTCTGGCGGCCCAGGGCTATGCGCCGCATCTCTCTGAGCCTGTCGTCACCTCGATGCAGGCCCGACAGGTGAATGCCCTGATGGCGACCAGCGGTATGTATCAGAACGCCGGTGAGTTTGCCTGGCGGGTGGGACTGCCTGCCAAATCCGGCGTCGGCGGCGGGGTGGTGGCGATTGTGCCGCACGAGATGGCGATTGCGGTCTGGAGCCCGGAGCTTGACGAGACGGGTAACTCCCTGGCGGGCGTCGCGGTGCTGGAGCGCCTGACACAAAAGCTCGGCCGTTCCGTCTATTGACCGGTTCCTGAGCCGGAGGGCTGGCTGGCGAACTGATTAGCCCCCCTTAACGGAGTGGTGATCGCCATACCCCTAATGTGATATAAATTAATCCCAAACTTTTAACAATCCCCCGCGCGGGTGATAAAACCTTGTTAAAAGCAACCCTATGGATTGATATTGCATGTCATCTTCTTCCAGCGGCACTTTTGCGTTATTTCATTCGCAAAGCCCCCTGCGTAATGCTGCGGGAATATTTGCCCTGACCACGCTGTTCTATTTTATTGGCGCGCAGCTACGTCTGGTGGAATCCCTGTCGATGTTCTGGCCGCTGAATGGCGTAATGGCAGGGGTATTTGCCCGTTACGCTTACCTCAACCGGCTGCACTATTATGCGATTTCGTATATTGCCATGCTGCTGTACGACCTCATGACGACGCAATGGGGCGTTAGTTCGCTGGGCATTAACCTGTCGAATATGGTGTTTATTGTCACCGTTGCCCTGCTGGTGCAGCGCGACAGGCGGTTGAAAAACCGCACCCCGGATCCGGTCAATGCTCTGCGGCTGTTTAACTATTGTCTGCTGGCCGCACTGCTGTGTGCCATCGTCGGGGCGGTGGCGTCAGGCGCGGTATCTAATCGCACCTTCTGGCCGCTGATCGCCGACTGGTTTAGCGAACAGTTCTCTACCGGGGTGTTAATTGTTCCCTGTCTGCTGACGATTACCTGGCCCACCTTTAACTGGGCCGTCCGTGCCGAGCAGCTGATGCCGGTGGTGGCGCTGGTGATCTCTGTCGTGGCCTCAGTGGTGATTGGTGGGGCCGGTGCCCTGGCGTTTCCGATGCCAGCGCTCATCTGGTGCGCGGTGCGCTATTCGCTGCCTGCTACCTGCCTGCTGACGTTTGTCACCGGCGCGGTGGAGATCACCCTCGTTGCCAACTCCATCATTACCATCGTGGCGACCACGCCGCTCACCACCCCCATGATGTTCTCCGCCCGTCTGGGAATCGCCACCATGGCAATCTGCCCGGTAATGGTGTCGGTCAGCATGGCGGCGATCAACTCGCTGATGCGCCAGATCTCCCTGCGTGCCGATTACGATTTTTTAACCCAGGTTTACTCCCGTTCCGGGCTGTATGAGGCGCTGAAGAGTGATGAGGGAACGCGTAAAAGCCCGCAGCTTACCGTGATGCTGCTGGATATCGACTATTTCAAAAGCATCAATGATAACTTCGGTCATGAGTGCGGTGATACCGTGCTGGCGGCCTTTGCCCGCAAAGTGCAGGAGACGGTAGGGAGCGCGGGGCGGGTGGCGCGAATGGGCGGCGAAGAGTTTGCCGTTGTGGTGAATAACGCGTCGGCGCAGCAGGGCTACGCCCTGGCGGAACGGATCCGTACCACTATTGAACAGCATCCGTTCAACTGGCGTGGCCAGTCGCTGTTTTTGACCGTCAGTATTGGTCTGGGCAGTGGAAAATCAGAGTCGTGGAAGCTCACGGACGATTTTAATCGCCTGATGAGCGAAGCGGATGATTATCTGTATCGTTCGAAAAAAGCAGGCCGAAATCGCACCAGCGCCCGAATGACAGAGATAACCACTGCCAGACAAAAAACAGAGGCGACACAAGAGCTGTAATCGTTTGCCCGTGCGGGGCGAGGGCCCCTACCATATATTCACGAAACTGATAAATGCCTTGATACGCATTTTCATCGTCAATAATATAAAGGGGTGATTATATCGGAAAAATCGTGTGATGAACGGAACTGACAGACTCAGTAAATCCCCTCGCGTGCCTGGCAGTCGGTTTATCAAACGCATGTTTCTGATGCGGGTGCTTGGAACATTTCTCTGCTTTTTCCCCATTCTTTCCGTCCTGGTGGAACAACAACGTTCCCCCTGGCTTATGGGGCTGCTGGCGGCTAATGCCTTTATCTGGCCGACCATCGCCTACTGGCGCGCGCGTCGATCTGCCGCGCCCTTACGTGCAGAACATCAAACCTGGTGCTGGATGCCGGGGCAGGCGGTTTCTGGATCGCCATGATGGCGGCCAACCCGCTGCCTTCTGTCGCGATTGCCACTATCTTACTGGCCGACCGGCTGGCGGCGGGGGGATTCCCGCTGATGAGAAAAGCCGGTGCGGTGATGGTGGCGGTCTTTATGGCCACCTGGCTGACCCAGGGGATGGCGCTGTTCCCGCAGGTGTCACAGCGTACAATGTACGCCACGCTGCCGCTGATTGGCATTTATACCGTGGCGCTGAGCGTTCTCACCAACAGTATCGCCATGCGGCTGCGCTTTAAATCACGCGAGCTGGAACGCATCGCGATGATGGACCCGCTCCTCGACATCGCCAACCGACGTCTGCTGGAGAAGCGTATCGATCATGAGCTGCATAAGCTGCGACAAACCTGCAGCGATTCGGCGTTGATGTTTATCGATATCGACAACTTTAAAGAGGTGAACGATCGCTACGGCCATAAAGTGGGGGATATGCTTCTGGTGACAGTGTCACAAATTCTGCATATCGCTACGCGTCAGAGCGATACCCCGGCCCGGCTGGGCGGAGATGAATTTGTAATTCTGCTTCCCAATACTACGCTTGACGAAGCGCACGTTGTCGCAACCCGCATTATGGATGCCGCTGCGGTGATCGATGACGTCGCGGAAGAAAAGATCCCATGTACGATGAGTATTGGCATTGCCAGTGCCACCCGCGAGATGGGAAACGTAACGGACTGGTTACAGGCGGCTGACAATGCCCTGTATCAAGCGAAACGCGAAGGTAAAAACCGCATCTTTGCCCACTAAGCGGCGTCAGGATGCACTAAGCTTTTAAAAAGCCTGACGTGCGGAGCATCTCATGAAATCACCCTCACGACCCAACAATGAAGTGGAGCGTCTCAGCGCCTTGCGCGAATCCGGGCTGCTGGAGATCGAGAACCACCCGAATTATGACCGACTGACCCGTCTGGCAAAACGCCTGTTTGCGGTGCCGGTGGCGATGATCAATCTGGTGGACGAGCATGTGGTGGTGGTTAAATCCGCAGAGGGTGCCGATGCCACCAATCTGCCGCGAAATCTCTCTTTTTGCGGCCATACCGTGCTCAACAATATGCCGCTGGTGGTGCCCGATACCCTGGACGATACCCGTTTTGCGGATAACCCGCTGGCGACCGATGACAATCCGATCCGTTTTTATGCCGGTCACCCTTTGCATCTGCCTGGCGGCGCCGCGGTAGGGTCCCTGTGCATTATCGATCATCAGCCACGGCAGTTTACCCCTTCCGACGTTGAGGCCCTGGCCGATCTGGCGGCGTTGGTGGAAGCCGAGTTCGCAGCGATCTGTTCCAGCATCGTCGACGACCTGACCGGGCTGTATAACCGCCGGGGTTTTCATCACCTGGCCACCTATGCCATCAGTGCCGCGCGCCGCAGAGCCGAGCCGCTGACCCTCGCCTGGCTGGATCTGGATCGCTTTAAGCAGATTAACGCCCGATACGGTCGGGCCGATGGCAATATCGCCCTGAAGGCGATGGCCGGTCTGTTGAGCTCTACCTTCCGCGAAGCCGACGTGCTGGCGCGCTACGGCGGGGATGAGTTTGCCATCCTCTTCGCCAACAGTGACGAGAAGGGCGCATGGATCGCCATGCAATATCTCACCGAGCAGGCCGCGGTATGGAATGAGCATGCCGAACATCCGTGGGCACTCTCTTTCTCATGGGGGGTTAGCGAGTTCAACCACCACCGCGACGATCTGGGCAGCTGGTTGAGAACCGCCGATGAGATGATGTACTCCATGAAGCAGCAGCGCGGTACCGGCGGCGGAGATAAGAAAATCCTCTGAACAACGCCCTTGTGTTAAAAAAATGTAAAGTGCATGGTGATGCCATTGATAAAAAGGAGAATAATCATGGCATCACCCGCTATACAGATTTTTTCGCGTGACGATATCCTTGCACACCTTCCTCAGTTAGCTGACATCCTGCATAGCTGCGTGACCGGCGGCGCGTCGGTGAGCTTTATGTTGCCCTACAACCATGAGCAGGCCAGCGCGTTCTGGCGCGGCGTGGCCGATAGCGTCGGGCGCGAGGAACGTACCGTGCTGGTCTCGACCAATGCGCAGGGCGAACTCACCGGCACCGTGCAACTCATCACCGATCAACCCGATAACCAGCCGCACCGGGCGGATGTCGCCAAACTGCTGGTTCACCAGAATGCGCGGCGCTGCGGTGACGCCGGGCGATTAATGCAGGCCCTGGAAAATGTGGCCCGCGATAAAGGCAAGACGGTGCTGGTGCTGGACACGGCAACCGGAAGCGGGGCGGAGACCTTCTATCAGCGGGCGGGCTGGCAGAAAGTGGGGGAGATCCCGCGCTATGCCCTGATGCCGGACGGTGAGCTGACGGCCACCTCGGTGTTCTACAAATTCTTATAAATCCTGTCACAATTCACACCGGATTTGATCAAAACAGGGGTTCGTGGTCGTAAAGTTTTGATAAGTTATCGTACCAATCTTATCAGGCTGTATGACTAATCATTACAAGGACCCCATTGTGAACACACTGAACCGTCGTGATTTTCCCGGTGCTCTCTACCCTGAACGTATCATCCAGTTTGGTGAGGGCAACTTCCTGCGCGCATTTATCGACTGGCAGATCGACCTGCTCAATGAGCACACCGACCTGAACGCCGGTATTGCGATTGTCCGCCCAATCAAAAGCGATTTCCCCCCTTCACTCAGTACCCAGGACGGCCTCTATACCACCATCATCCGTGGCCTGAATGAGCAGGGCGAAGCGGTCAGCGACGCGCGCCTGATCCGCTCGGTGAACCGCGAAATCAGCGTTTACGACCAGTACGACGAATTCCTGAAACTGGCCCACAACCCGGACATGCGCTTTGTCTTCTCCAACACCACGGAAGCGGGGATCAGCTATCACGCCGGGGATAAGTTTGAGGATGCGCCAGCGGTGAGCTATCCGGCGAAACTGACCCGTCTGCTGTTCGAGCGTTTCAGCCATTTCAACGGCGCCGCCGATAAAGGCTGGGTGATCGTACCTTGTGAATTGATTGACTATAACGGCGATGCCCTGCGTGAACTGGTGCTGCGCTATGCCCAGGAGTGGTCGCTGCCAGCGGCCTTTACCCAGTGGCTGAACGATGCCAATACCTTCTGCTCTACGCTGGTTGACCGTATCGTGACCGGTTATCCACGTGACGAAGTCGCCCAGCTCGAAGCCTCTCTCGGCTATCACGATGCCTTCCTCGATACCGCTGAACACTTCTATCTGTTTGTGATCCAGGGGCCAAAATCGCTGGCGCAAGAGCTGCGTCTCGACAAGCTGTCGCTGAACGTGCTGATTGTGGATGACATCAAGCCGTACAAAGAGCGCAAGGTGGCGATCCTCAACGGCGCACATACCGCTCTGGTGCCAGTGGCGTTTCAGGCCGGGCTGGATACCGTAGGCGAGGCGATGAACGACACGGAAATCTGCGCCTTAGTTGAAAAAGCCATTCATGAAGAGATTATCCCGGTGCTGGACCTGCCGCGTGATGAGCTGGCCTCCTTCGCCAGTGCGGTAACGGGCCGTTTCCGCAACCCGTATATCAAACATCAGCTGCTGTCGATTGCACTCAACGGCATGACCAAGTACCGCACCCGTATTCTGCCGCAGCTTCTGGCAGGGCAGCAGGCCAGCGGCCAGCTCCCGGCGCGTCTGACGTTTGCCCTGGCGGCGCTGATTGCCTTCTATCGCGGGGAACGTCACGGTGAAAGCTACCCGGTGCAGGACGATGCGCACTGGCTGACCCGCTTCCAGCAGCTGTGGACCCAGCATCATGACCAGCAGATCACCACCCGTGAACTGGTGACGGCGGTACTGAGCGTCAGCGAGCACTGGGAGCAGGATCTGACGCAGGTAAATGGTCTGGCAGAGCAGGTGGCGCAGGACCTGGATGCGATCCTGCATAAAGGGATGCGTGAAGCCGTAAAACCGCTCTGCTAATCCGTTAGGTTATCCCTGTTTGTGCCGGGTGGCGCTGCGCTTACCCGGCCAAACGATTTTCGTTATCCCTCACTCATAATAGTTACAACATACTATGCATTAATCCTGTAATAGCCGGCCTTACCTCCGTGCGGTCTGTCCTCGGCCTCGCAAAAGCGTCTGCATTATTTAACATACTTGCAACTGTGATGGCGATCACGTTTAATAGTCACCGCTCTTTTTCCCGATGAAGCTGACTATGATTGTTCGACCTCAACAGCACTGGTTGCGCCTGATTTTTGTCTGGCACGGCTCCGTGTTGACCAAAATCTTTTCCCGCCTGTTTCTCAACTTTTTGCTCTCGATTGTCGTGATCCTGATGTTGCCCTGGTACTCCTCGCTGGGCATCCATCTGACGGTGGCGCCGTTCAGTATTCTCGGGGTTGCCATCGCTATCTTCCTCGGTTTTCGCAATAACGCCTGCTACGCACGTTATGTCGAGGCGCGACAGCTGTGGGGGCAACTGATGATTGCATCGCGATCTCTGTTCCGCGAAGTCAAAAACACGCTGCCGGACGATCCCGCGCTGGGTGAGTTTGTTCGTCTGCAAATTGCGTTTGCCCACTGTCTGCGTATGACCCTGCGCCGACAGCCACAGGCTGACCAGCTGTCGGCCTATCTTTCAGCGGAAAACCTGCGCGTGGCAATGGATTCCAGTTCGCCTGCCAACCGCATTCTGCTGATCATGGGCGAATGGCTGGCGGTAAGACGCCGGAAAGGGGAGCTGTCAGACATCCTGTTCCACAGCCTGAATATTCGTCTGAATGACATGTCAATCGTATTGGCTGGCTGCGAACGCATCGCCAACACCCCGGTGCCATTTGCCTACACCCTGATCCTGCACCGCACGGTTTACCTGTTCTGCATCATGCTGCCGTTCGCGCTGGTGAGCGATCTGCACTATATGACCCCGTTCGTATCGGTGTTAATCTCCTACACCTTTATTTCGCTGGATACCCTGGCGGAAGAGCTGGAAGAGCCGTTCGGCGTCGAGAATAACGATTTGCCGCTGGATGCCATCTGCAATGCGATGGAGATTGATTTGCTGCAAATGAACGATGAGCAGGAGATCCCGACGCGTAAATTGCCGGACAAGTATTACCAGTTGACCTAAGCGTGGCATGCATCAGGCGCATTTCGCCTGATGCTCATTTTTCTTGTTTTCTGGCCATTCAATTCTGCGGGGTTGCCAGAATCTCTCCCGTTCTATTTCCCCTCTCTGAACAGCATTATCCCTCTGGATTGATCGGCTTGTTGACCGGCTTCTGCGGATTTGTATCGCAGTGTATCTGAACCGGAACAGGATACAGCGGCTTGCAAAACGGGCCACTTTGCACATATTCGCCATACATCAGGGTGGTGAGATAAGCGGGTGAAATTCATAACCCGGAGATACCACCATGATGAACAAACTGGCTTACTCAACCCTCGCGCTGACCCTCTCTTTCGCCACTGTTTCTGCCTGTCAGGCCGAAGCGGCGGGCACCGACTATGCCGCTGCCTTCAAACAGATCCGGCAGATTGATGCCGGTGATTTGAATATTGGCTATGTCGATATTGGGCCGAAAAATGGCGAACCGGTGATCCTGCTTCACGGCTGGCCGTACGACATTCAAAGCTACGCGCAGGTTGCCCCGGCGCTGGCGGCAAAAGGCTACCGGGTGATTGTGCCGTACAACCGTGGGTTCGGTACTACGCATTTTCGGTCGCCATCCACGCCACGCAATGGCCAGCCAGCAGCCATGGCGAAAGACGTCGTTAACCTGATGGATGCGCTTAACATCAAACGTGCGGTCTTCGCCGGTTATGACTGGGGAGCCAGAACGGCGGACATCGTGGCGGCCCTGTGGCCGGAGCGCGTGAAATCGCTGGTTTCGGTGAGCGGGTATCTGATTGGTAATCAGAAGGCAGGGGAAAAACCGTTGCCACCTCAGGCCGAGTTGCAGTGGTGGTATCAGTTCTATTTCGCGACCGAGCGCGGAGAGAAGGGCTATGCCGCCAATACCCATGATTTTGCAAAATTAATCTGGACCCTGGCCTCACCCGGATGGAAATTCAGCGATGCGACCTTTAACGTCAGCGCCAAAGCCCTGGACAACCCGGATCATGTGGCGGTCACCATCAGTAACTACCGCTGGCGTCTGGGGCTGGAGAAAGGGGAACGCCGCTACGACAGCGATGAGCAACGGCTGGCGACGTCTCCTACCATCAGCGTGCCAACCATCACCATTGAAGGCGACAATAACGGCGCACCGCATCCGGCTCCTGAGGCCTATGCCGCGAAATTCACGGGCAAATATCAGCATCGTACCTTTACCGGCAACATCGGTCACAATCCGGCGCAGGAAGTTCCGCAGGATTTCGTCAAGGCGGTGGTGGATGCGGATAAGTTGTAAGCAATCTATGCTATTTTTGGCGCATTGCTGATAAACAGGAGCTTAGGGTGGAGACAACCGATCACATTCTTGTCGTTGATGACGACCGGGATATTCGCGAGCTGATCGTCGATTATCTGCTGAAGTCGGGCTATCGCGCTACCGGCGCCGCTAATGGCAAAGAGATGCGCGCCGTGCTCGATAAACAGGCGGTAGACCTGGTGGTGCTGGATATCATGATGCCCGGCGACGACGGGCTGACCCTGTGCCGCCAGCTGCGCAGCGGGCAACATAAAGATCTGCCGATTTTGATGTTGACCGCGCGCCATGACGACATGGACCGCATCCTGGGCCTTGAAATGGGGGCAGACGATTATGTGGTTAAACCCTTTGTGGCGCGTGAACTGCTGGCGCGGATCAAAGCGATTATGCGCCGCTTTCGCACGCTGCCGCCGAATTTGCAGGTCACCGAAGCCGGGCGGATCATCGCCTTTGGCGACTGGCAGCTTGATACCAGCGCCCGGCATCTGCTGGATCCCACCGGCACCATCGTGGCGCTGAGTGGCGCGGAGTACCGTCTGCTGCGGGTGTTTGTCGATCATCCTCAACGGGTGTTAACCCGGGATCAGCTGCTCAACTTCACCCAGGGCCGGGATGCGGAGCTGTTCGAACGCTCAATTGATCTGCTGGTCAGCCGCGTGCGGCAGCGTCTGAATGAGGATGCACGCACACCACTGTATATAAAAACAGTACGTAGTGAAGGTTATGTCTTTTCGATGCCGGTGAGCATTCTGGAGGCGAAAGAGTGAGGCTCTGGCCGCGTTCGCTGCATTATCGTTTGCTGCTGATCGTCCTGCTGGGATTGCTGCTTGCCAATGGTCTGAGTCTGACCCTGGTGATGGCCGAGCGGATGAGCAGCGTACGTAACGTGATGCTGGGAAATCTCCAGGACGATGTTTCCACCAGCGTGGCGATTCTGGACCGCCTGCCTGCCAGTGAGCGGGCGCAGTGGCTTCCGCGCCTTGACCGGGATAACTATCACTATGTACTCGGGCCGGGGGAGCCAGGCGCTCCGCCCGCGGATGCCCGCTCCCGGGATGCGGTAAGAACGTTAACGGATACGCTGGCGACCCAGTATCCGCTGCGTTTTACCGCCGTACCGGGGCCTGTGTCGCATATTCAGGCGCACCTGACGCTGCACGACGGCTCGCCGCTGACGCTGGATCTCACTCCCCGGATGCCGCCAGTGGCCCGCTGGCTGCCGGTGGTGTTTATCATCCAGCTGCTGCTGGTGGTGATCTGCGCCTGGCTGGCGGTGCGGCAGGTGGTGCGTCCTTTCACCCGCTTTACCCGGGCGGTCGATACCCTCGAACCCACCAGCCCGAATCCGCTGACCCTCACCGAGCAAGGCCCGCTGGAGGTGCGTCACGCTGCGCGGGCGTTTAATGCCATGCAGGCGCGGATCCAGACCTCGTTAAAGGAGAGGGCGCAGATCCTGGCCGCTATCTCCCATGATTTACAGACGCCCATTACCCGGATGCGGCTGCGGGTGGAGATGGCTGACCAGCCTGAGCTGCGCGACAAGCTGACCCAGGATCTGGACAGCATGACCCGGCTGGTGCGCGAGGGGATCGATTATGCGCGTTCGTCCGGGGTGTCGCCTGAGCCGGTGCGCAACGTCGATCTCTATAACTTCATTGATACGCTGGTCTGCGATTATGCCGATACCGGTAAAAACGTGCAGTTTGCTGCAACCCGCACCGCCGTTCCTTTTGCTACCCGGCCTCAGGCGCTGCATCGCATCCTGACCAATCTGCTGGATAACGCCCTGAAATTTGGTGATACCGCAGAGGTGACGCTGACGGAGCGCGATGAACGGGTGCTCATCACCGTGGAAGATAACGGTCCGGGTATACCGGATGATGAACTGGCCGCAGTATTGCAGCCGTTTTACCGGGTGGAATCCTCCCGCAACCGGGAAACCGGCGGCACGGGGCTGGGGCTGGCCATTGCTGCCCAGCTCACCGCCCAGCTTGACGGCCAATTGCAGCTGACGAACCGGCCTGATGGCGGGCTTTGCGCCCGGATTACGCTACCGGTGGTCTGACTTTTCTCCCTCTTTTGTGAGGGAGAGTGTCATTGCGCGCGGCAGCCAGACCGCACCCTTTGTACCGTACTGTATCCTCCCGCAAGGCAAATACACCATCTGACAAAACGGCCAATCCTCCACACATGCTAAACACATCTCTGCCTTGTAATAGCGTCACTGCAATCGTCGCAGTCAACCGCTTTAATGAGGTGTGTTATGTTTCTCGTGATCGCATTTTTAGGGGGCATGGTCAGCCTGCTCAGCCCCTGTACGCTTCCCGTTATTCCGCTGTTGTTTGCTGGCTTTCGCGGCCAGAAGCACCAGCTAATCGCCATGCTGTTCGGGATGGTGATGATGTTTACCCTGGTCGCCAGCCTGATCACCGTCGCCAGCGACTGGGTGGTCAGCGCGACCCTTGTCGGACGTTGGCTTGCGCTGGCGTTGCTGAGCCTGGCCGCGCTGGGGCTGATTTTCCCGTCTTTTGCTCAGCGTATTGCCGGGCCTGCGTTACGCCTTGGTAATGCCATCAATAGCCGCAGCACTCGTACCCGTGGAACCGCCTCGGCGCTGCTCGCCGGGCTGGCGGTTGGGCTGCTGTGGTCGCCCTGCGCCGGACCTGTGCTAGGGGCCATTCTCAGTCTGAGTATCGCCGGGCATAACCCTGTTGCCACCGGGAGTCTGCTGGCGGCGTACGGCAGCGGGTGTGCGGTGATGCTCGCGCTGCTCGGCTTCAGCGGTCAGGCGCTGATGGCGCGGTTGAAAGCAAAATCGGCGATGATGGATGGGTTGCGAAAAGCGGCGGGGGTCGTGATGCTGATGTCGGTCGCCTTTACCGCGTTCGGTCTGAACAGCGTCTTTCAGGGGGCAAACGGCGTCGCCGATCGTCTGGAGAAAACCTTGCTGCAGCTGGCCCCGGACAGTCATCCTCAGCCGACTCTCCAGCCGGTCGCCCAACCGGTGACCACCAGTGCCATGCCCTCGCTGGAGGGCGGCACCGGATGGCTGAACGGTGACCCGGTCACCCCGGCGTCGTTAAAAGGCAAAGTGGTGCTGATCGACTTCTGGACCTGGGATTGCATTAACTGTCAGCACACTCTGCCGCATGTTCGGGAATGGGCCAACAAATATCAGGCCCAGGGGCTGGTGGTGATCGGCGTGCATACCCCGGAGTATCCGTGGGAAAAACCCCTGGCATCGGTGCAGCAGGCTATCAACAAATGGCAACTCCCGTATCGGGTGGTCACCGACAACAATTACAAGATCTGGACGGCCTTCGGCAATCGTTACTGGCCTGCGCACTACTTCTTTGATGCCAAAGGGCAGCTGCGTTACGCCTCTTTCGGGGAGGGGAATAATGACAAGCAGGAGCAGGTGATCCAGCAGCTGTTGAAAGAGGCGAAGGCGTAATCAGGGTTCGCGTCTGGCGACGATAAACAGTCGCGGAAACGCCAGCAGTATCTGCCCGTTCTCCTGCAGCGGATACTGCTCCTCCAGAAGCTGATGATAGCGATGTAAATAACGCTGTTGCTCGCTCTCGTTCAGATCCTGCAGCCAGGGTCGCAGGCCGGTGGCGCTCACCCAGTCAATAATGGCCTGATGCGAATCCATCTGGTGGTAATAGGTTGTACGCCAGATGTCCACCTCGCATCCTGCCTCGGTCAGGATATCGTAATAGGCATGGACGCCGGCCAGGGCTTCGCGCCCGCGATCGGGATAACCCTGTTCAAAGGCCACCTCCCGCATCAGCACGTGCGTTGGCTCCAGATCATTATCCGGCATCTGGATGGCGAGCACGCCGTGCAGCTTCAGCAGCGAGACCAGATGGGGCAGCAGTTCGTAGTGGTTCTCCACCCACTGCAACGAGGCGTTGGCGTAAATCACGCTCAGGGCCTGCTCCGGGCGAAAGTGGCGAATATCGGCCTCTACAAACCGGCAGCCGGGCAGTGCAGCCCTGGCTTCTGCCAGCATTGCAGGTGAAGTATCGACGCCGGTAATACGTGCAGAAGGCCATCGCTGCTGTAACAGCGCCGTGCTGTTACCCGGCCCGCAGCCCAGGTCGACTACATCAGTAACCTCATTCAGCGCAACGCGGGAGAGTAGCTCGACGGCAGGGCGTTTACGTTCGGCGTTATAGTGCAAATAGAGGGCGGGGTTCCAGTCGGTCATGCAGAGTTCTCCGGTTTGTTCTTTCCAGAAGTGTAGATGATGAGGTTTGCCGGGTGACAGAAATCCGTTTCTGTCGGCGCGATTCGGCTAGAGGATCTTCTTCAGGGCAACGTGGTACAGCAGCATAATGGTTTTGCCATCGACAATCAGGCCGTCATCGATCGCCTGCAACGCCTGTTCAATGGGCCACTCCAGCACTTCGATATCTTCACCTTCGGCCTCAATACCACCGCCTTCACCGGTGCGATCGTCTGGAAGATACTCCGCGATGTAAAAGTAGAGTTTCTCAGTGACCGAGCCAGGGCTCATAAAGGCTTCGAAGACCTTCTCCACGTGGTCGATCTGATATCCGGTCTCTTCTTCCGCTTCGGCCTTGATGCGCTTTTCAGGCGCCATGTTATCAAGCAGACCGGCGGCGGTTTCAATCAGATAGCCGTCGTGACCATTGATATAGACCGGAAAGCGGAACTGGCGGGTGAGGATCACCGTCCGTTTCTCGCGGTTATAGAGCAAAATGGTCGCGCCATTGCCCCGGTCGTAGGCTTCGCGATTCTGGCGCTGCCACTCTCCGTTACGACGGCGCACATCGAAGGTGTATTTTTTGAGCGTATACCAGTCATCTGACAACGTTATGCTGTCATGAATGCGTACTTCTGCACGTTCTGATTGCATGGTGCCTCCTGTTTACGTAGAGTGGGCATCATAAACCGCACATTCGTGCAATATCAAGATCAAACATGCAACCTCAGGAACCGATCTATGCTTACTCGTCAACGCAAACAGCTGATCCTCGAAAAACTGAGTTCTGAAGGCCAGGTGCTGTCGAAAACCCTGAGCCTGGAGTTTGGGGTGTCGGAAGATACCATTCGCCGGGATTTACGCGAACTGGCGGCCGACGGGCGTTTACAGCGGGTACATGGCGGCGCATTGCCGGCATCACAGGCGGTGTCCAGCTTTGCGGAACGCAGCAGCCTGGGCATTGAGGCGAAAAAGCGGGTGGCGAAGAGGGGGGCAGAACTGATCTCGCCCGGCCAGGTGGTGATTATCGACGGCGGGACGACCACAACCGAGCTGGTGCGCTGCCTTCCTGGCGATCTGGCGTTTACGGCGGTCACTCATAGCCCTGGTATTGCCCTGGCGCTGGTGGATTATCCTCAGGTAGACGTGATCCTGATCGGCGGGCGCTTATTCCGTCACTCGGTGGTTACGGTGGGTGCCGCAGCCATTGAAGGCATTGCGCAAATCCATGCCGATCTGTTTTTTATGGGGGTAACCGGCATTCACCCGGACGCCGGGCTAACCACCGGCGATTATGAAGAAGCGTGCATCAAACGTGCATTTTCCGGCAGAGCTGCAGAAACAGTTGTGCTGGCGTCCCCCGAGAAAATCAACACCGCATCGTCTTTTATGATCGGTGAGCTTTCGCTGATCAATACCGTGGTGGTTGAAGCGGATACGGACAGTCGCTGGATTGAGGCGGTGAGTCGTCAGGGCATTTCGGTAGTAACAGCATAAACGACGTTGATTGAGCCACCCGCAGGAAGAGCACCGCCGCATAAGCTACGCTTCAATGAATGCGTGTTTAACAAAAGGACTGCGTGATGCTGCAAAAAATCAGCCTGTTATCTCTCGCCTGTTTGCTGTTTACCGGGTGTATGTCCAACGAAGGCACATCCCCTGAAGAGAAGAAGTTTCGTAAAGTCGAGGCTGCGGCGAGCGAGTGCGCCGAAATCGTGAAAAACCAGACCATCGAACTCACCGCCGAGGGGCAGGATACTGATACCCGCTGGACAACGGTGGAGTATGTGGTGCCCGATCAACACACCCGCACGGTGGAGTATCGAACCTCCTCGGTACTGGATAATGGCCAGCCGGGCAAGGCATGGCAAACCTGTATGTCGGATAAAAAAGCTCTGGTACCTGAGCTAAAACTGTAGCCCATCCAGCTGCGTACCGGTGCCAACGCCATGCTGACGGGTGAAACCGTCCTTAAGAACGTCGAGTTGTATCCGTGGGTCGATGCCCGTTATCAGACCGGGTTTAGCGATAATACCGACATCATAGCGGCGGATGAGCACAATACCGACGGTCATAACACCTTAATGGGTATCTTCGGCGCGGGTATTAACACGACCATCGGTAATAATTTCTCCCTGAATACGGGGCTGTACTTCGTTACAGGCGATGTGGAGAACGATGCCAGCGTCCAGGCCGGTATCAGCTATCCGTACTAATTCACACTTAACCAACCAACCGGCAGGGGGCTTAGTATCCTTGCCGGTTTTTTTTTGCATCTCGCACGGTAAACAATATACTATATTACATTATATAAAATCATATATTGATGGGTGTATAACGATGACCGTGAGGGTGGACACCGATATTCAGGATGCAATGAAGCAGGCAGCGCTGGGTGCCTCGGAGATTTTGCGCGGTCTGTCCAATGCTGACAGGCTGTTGTTGATGTGTCAGTTAAGTCAGGGGGAGGCGAGCGTCGCGCAACTTGAAGCGGCGGTGGGCATCCATCAGCCTACGCTGTCTCAGCAACTGGGCGTATTGCGGCGCTTAAAGCTGGTGGAGACCCGACGCACGGGCAAACAGATTTTCTATCGCATTGAGGATCCACGGATCTTCACGCTGCTCAATACCTTATATGACCTCTATTGTCCTCAGACAGGAGTGGACCATGACGATTGATCTCTCTCACTTTACGCCGCTGACCAGTCTCGGGGGCGGGTTGTTAATCGGACTTGCCGCCGTACTGCTGATCCACTTTTGTGGGCGCATTGCCGGTATCAGCGGCATTGTGGCGGGGATGCTAACGAAAAAGACCCGAACAGAAGGGTGGCGGATGGCTTTTTTAGCGGGGCTGATTGGTTCGCCGCTGCTGTTCTCCCTGTTTTATCCCTTGCCGGAGATAACCGTTCAGACCTCCTGGCCGGTCATTATCCTTGCCGGTTTACTGGTGGGTACAGGAACACGTCTGGGGTCCGGGTGTACCAGCGGGCATGGCGTCTGTGGGCTGTCGCGCTTTTCTAAGCGATCGCTCGTCGCCACGCTCACCTTTATGGCGGTGGGCATTGTTACCGCCACGCTGATCGGTTTCTGGCTGGGTTAAGGAGGAAGGATGTTAGTCATTTTTGCATTTCTTTGCGGCCTGATTTTTGGCGTGGGGTTGCTGATTAGCGGCATGGCAAACCCTGAAAAGGTGCTGGGTTTTCTGGATCTCTCCCGGCCCTGGGATCCCTCGCTTGCCTTTGTCATGATCGGGGCGATTGCGGTGGGGATAGTCGGTTTTGCGTTGGTCAAAGGCAAAAAAAGGGCGTTTTGTGGCGTGCCCATCCTGTTACCGGCGAACAACACCATAGACCGCACGCTGGTGGTGGGTGCCATTCTGTTTGGTCTGGGATGGGGGCTGGCGGGCATTTGCCCTGGGCCGGCACTGGTATTGTTGGGCGCAGGCGTCGGGAAAGGGCTGCTGTTTATTTTGGCTATGCTGGTGGGGATGTGGCTGGTCAACAGGGTTCGGCCATCATAAACCTTGCGGCTGACTTCAACCTACCAAATTTAGTCTGGAAACCTTGACCCCATTTGCCAGATGCTGTGTAGAGTCATCCCCTTATTTTGAAAAGAGAGCGCTATGAAATTATATGTGTATGAGCATTGCCCGTTCTGTATCCGCGCGAGAATGATCTTTGGCCTGAAAAAAGTGCCTTTCGAGCTGGGCGTGATTATGGAGGGCGATGTCGAAACGCCAACCCGTATGGTGGGTAAAAAGGTCGTGCCGATCCTACAAAAAGAAGAGGGCATTTATATGCCGGAAAGCATGGATATCGTTCACTATGTTGACCAGCTTGACGGCTCGCCAGTAATAACAGGTGAGTGCGATCCGGCGATTGACGCCTGGTGCAAAGAGAATACGCGCGCCGTATTTAACCTGGCGATCCCGCGTTTTACCCGGGCCGATTTTAAAGAACTCTCCACGCCAGCCGCGCGCGACGCCTACACCCAGCGCGAGATTAACGCGTTTGGCGATCTGGATACGTTAATGTCCAATAGCCAGACCTATATCGATACGCTGTCGGATGCATTGGGTAAAATTGAGACCTATTTACGCGCCAAAAATCCTGTCAGCATCACGGATTTTTATCTCTTCCCGATCCTGAATTCGCTGACGATTGTGAAAGATTTCCCGTACTCACCAGCATTACGCGGCTATCTGGAGCATGTCTCCATGTCATGTGATGTACCGCTGTTTACCGATAAAGCACTGTAATGCTCAGGGGGCCTGGCCCCCTTAATCGTTCGAAATGGTTGTCCGATTTTCGGTTGTGCGGCATTCGTCGTATACCCTGGATTCACCCTGTACCCGGCGTTCACTTTTTGGTTCTGTGGGGTGAAAAATACGGTAATGTGTTTGTTAAATAATCAAATTTAGAATCCTGACCATGACACCTTTGTTATTCCATAAATATCACGGACTCGGTAATGATTATCTGGTGTGCGAGCGTTCTGTCGCAGAGCAGCTGAGCATCGAGCAAATTCGCATCATATGCCATCGCCACTATGGGTTCGGATCTGACGGTCTGCTAATTGATAGTGGAGATCAACATCATCCCACATTGCGAATCATCAATCCGGACGGTTCAGAAGCCGAGAAAAGCGGTAACGGTCTGCGTATCTATGCACGTTATCTTTTTGATATCGGCCGCGTCGGACACGAGCCGTTTCTCGTGCGCACCGCGGGCGGGGACGTACATTGTAGGGTCCATGAAGATCCTCATCAAATCACGGTGGAGATGGGGAGGGCGAATTTTAGTCCGGCGGCATTACCTGCGTTGATTGAACAGCCCGAAGTGCTGAATTATCCACTTAAGCTGGCTGATGAAACACTGCGGGTATCGTTGGTCTCAATGGGCAATCCACACTGTGTTGTGCTGGTGGATAAGCTCGATCTGGCGCTGGTGCACCGTTTGGGGCCGCAAATTGAAAATCATCCTGTGTTCCCCAAACGCACCAATGTCCAGCTGGTGGAGGTCGTGGATCGCAATACGCTGCGGATTGGTATCTGGGAACGGGGAGCCGGTTTTACTATGGCATCCGGTAGCAGTAGCTGTGCCGCGGCCAGCGTAATGCGCAAATTAGACCGGGTCGATAACCGTGTCAGCGTAAATATGCCGGGTGGGCAGTTGCAAATAACCTTCGGTGAGGATTTTCAGGTCAGCATGAGCGGCCCGGTGCAAAAAATTGGCCGTCTGACGCTGGACGAAGACTGCTTTACTGGTGGGGATGATTCCTGCGGATTTTAAATCTATGCAGACTGGCAGTCTGCTACGGATTGCCGGTCGTTTTAGTATTAACTGCCATTACGCCAGCAAGAGCAGCATGCTGGCATAATGGCAGGAAAACTCAATGTGCGTGCGGAGGTTGTATTGGCCGTTATGAGGTGCAGAAGTCGATTTTGCCAGAAGCGGTTTAATAGGCTTATTACGGCCTGGGCAAATTACGGCGGCTAATTGCCAGATTCCATCTGATCTCATCCCGAGGAACTGTCAGAGAGCAGCGGCTAGTCGGCGAATGCCTTCTCGCAGAACCTCTGGCGGATGATTAGCAAAACCAAGCAGGATACCTTCCCGGGGAAGAGGGCGCTGGCAATAACGTACAAATGATTGTATCCCCATTCCGAGCTGGGCGGCTTTTGCTTCCACCTCTTTACCCTGAAGACCGTTATGCAACCAGCAAACCAGATGAATGCCAGAGTCAGACGGATGAACAGTCAGCTTTTCCCCTAAGTACTCCTGAATCGCTGCCGTGAGCGAGGCTTTTCGCTCAAAACAGGCTTTGCGGATACGTCTGACATGGCTGGCATAGTGCCCCTCTTCAATGAAATGCGCTAAAACCGCCTGCTCCAGATAGCCGTTGCAGAGATCGGAAAAATATCGGGTAACCATAAATTGTTCGCATAAGGCAGGTGGTACCACCAGAAAGCCCATACGAAATTCCGGATACATCATCTTAGAAAAGCTACCTGTATAGATGACCCGCTGGTGCTTATCGAGTCCCTGTAACGCCTGTAGTGAGCGGGTGGCATAGCGAAACTCACTGTTATAATCATCTTCGAAAATCCACGCCTGATTTGCCTGAGCCCATTCCAGTAGTGCCAACCTGCGTGACAGGCAAAGCGTCCCCCCCAGAGGAAACTGATGGGACGGGGCCGTGTAGACCAGTTTAGCATCGGGATATTGCAGTATACCGTCGTGTATATCCATCCCGTTGTCGTCCACCCGCACCGGTCTGACAATCGCGCCAACTGAGCTGAAAGCACCTCTGGCACCGTTATAACCAGGATCATCCAGCCACACCTCGTTCCCTGGCGAGAGCAACGCTTGCGCGGTGATATTAAGCGCCTGCTGGATACCATTAACAATTATCACCTGGCCTTCATCACAGTTAACCCCACGGGTTGCCTGAATATACTTACTAACAGCGCGCCGGAGTGGCGCATAGCCGGCGACGTGGGTATGCAGCCCAAGTTCACGTCTGGATTGTCTCCAGATACGGGCAAGCAGCCGCCCCCAAAGTTCATGGGGAAAGAGGTCGATACATCCAACGCCTACAGTAAAGAGGCGGTGAGTGCTAGCCTCTTTATGGCTTTCACTCCACAGCGGACGTAACGCCGCAATGTCAGGGTTAATTTGGCCGTCGATAGACTGAGACTGAGTTACATGTGTCAGAGGCCTGGTTCCATTCAGCGGCCCTTCAGGAGCGTTTGTTGATACGAAAGTTCCGGCACCTTTACGCGTTTCCAGATAACCCTCAGCCATCAGGCGATCAAAAGCAGCGATAACAGAATTGCGGGAAATTGACATCATCTCAGCCAGCGCCCGGCTTGAGGGGACCCGTGAATTCGCGGCAAGTCGACCTTCCAGAATGGCATTACGGAGCACACTGTACAGTGCATCCTTTATCACGCCTTTAGGGAGTAACAAATCGTGGAACAGCGGCGCAATAACTCTCTTCATGCACAATCCAGAAGCTCAGCAATAAAAGTGGATCCTATAAATATACAAAAAGTGTCACTTACATGGAACCATTACGGTAGATAGAATTATGTTAACCAAGAGAATGTGGTTTATATAATTAAGGATAGAAAACCGATGAACAATGAATATCTAAATGAAGAATTAGCAAAAATAAGCATTCAGCCCGCTACAGAGAGCGACTACATGCAATGGTTACCACTCTGGAAGCGTTATCAGGAATTTTATCGTGTAGATATTTCAGACAACGCTACACAGAACACCTGGACACGCTTTCTCACACCGCATGAGCCGATTTATTGCGCGGTGGCTAAATATGAGGGAAACATTATTGGTCTGGTTCATTACCTGTTTCATCGCTCAACCTGGGAGGAGAGGGATTACTGTTATCTTGAAGACCTCTATGTTAACCCGGATGTCCGTGGCAAACAGATTGGCAGACAGCTTATTGAGTATGTACAACAACAGGCTCGAAAACGACATGCTTCGCGTCTTTACTGGCATACCCATGAAACCAATCTGCGTGGCCAGCGTCTCTATGACTGGGTGGCAAAGAAAAGCGGCATGATTGAATATCAGATGCCGTTGCGTTAACGAGTTTAGCCCATTGCATCAAAAGCATGTAACGGGTCGATGTCTGTCTTTACGCTCTAAATCACGATAGCGCTCCAGTAACCGTTAACAGTGTCTGTCAGATATCTTAAGCCGGGTTGGGTTGCAGCAAGACGTGTGATAAGACGGTGGTCGATAACGTCCTGAAGGATCCTGAGCCGGTTTACATCGCTCATTGAGAAAAATTCCGCTGCGAGAGCTGTCATGATGCGGAACCCAGAGTCCGTCAGACGTCATCCAGTTGCGGACAGTCTCGATTGAAAGCCGGATATCATGGCGCTCTCTGAGTTTTTCAGCGGCCAGCGTGGGTCCAAAATCGCTGTAGTTTTCACGTATCAGTTTGAGCACGCGTAGTTTGAGAGATTCGGTCAACCGGCGGTTGCTGGGCTGGCCAAGTTTGCGGCTGACAAGTCCTTCAGTACCTTGGTGCGCATAATGTATATTATGTTAAATTCGATCTGTGAGTTGATAGCGTCCTGTCTCTTATCCATCTCGCATCACAAACTTCCCTCTTCTTTTCATAAGTCGAAGCATTTCAGTCAAGGTTCTACCAGTGAGCGCATCACTGGCAATACGGTCGCTTTTTGTCATGGGTCTGGTTCCCGGATTTCTGTCACGGCTCGCCGCACCCCATATTGTTGGTCAGGCAAGTTTAAGCAAGTGCGTGGCAATTCCCCATCTGACAGCGCTGCACTGACCATTGATCAGATCGAACACAGAGTAACTCGCGTTGGGTTGCGCGTACCGTGGGAAATTAACGATAGCCCCTTCGTTAAGCCTCGCAAGCACGCCCTGACTGACATGCCCGTGAGACACAATGCAAACTGTTTGATGACGCGAAGTTGCTTCCAGGCGAAATAAAAAATCCATAACCCGCTGTGACGCATGTGCGAGAGTCTCTCCACCTGGTGGGCAGTAATCTGCATCCCGCTCAAATAATGCATGGGCTTCGTTTTGATGATTTTGTCCGAACAGGTCTGTGGACATGCCTTCAAATTCACCAAATGCCTGTTCTTTAAGCGCGGGTTCAGCCGTCAACGAGCAGCGAAAGTGCTCAGCCAGGCGCTGACCCATTTGCCAGGCACGTCCAAGCGGAGAGGCATAAACACATTCTACCTGGTGATCACTTGCAGCAAGCGCCGCCAGTAAGGCCGATGTTTCGCGCAAACCCTTATGGGTTAACGGGCTGTCACTGTGCCCCTGAATAATGCCTCGCATATTCCACTCTGTTTCCGCATGCCGCACCAATATTACCTTCATCGCTTCACTCTCCCGCCGTCCGACACACTGCCCTGACCTTCTCTCTTAGCCAGCGATGTCCGGGATCATTTTCCATGCGGGGATGCCACATCTGCGAGACCGTTATCGTCCGGGTTTTAAATGGCAATTCAAAAACATGCAGTTGCTCTGTCATCTGCTGGTTCCGCAAATAGAGTGCGGGCACCATGGCAATCAGATCGGACGCCAGGGCCACGGATAACGCTGTCGGAAAACCAGGCACCACGCTGGCAATCTTACGTGTCATCCCTGATTCTGCCAGCGCATCATCCGCAAAGCCGTGCAAGGATCCGTCGGGTGCCGCGACCACATGACCCCATGCGACATAATCCTTTAGGCCGATTGCCGGTAACGACGCCAGCGGATGCGTCTTACGAACCGCACCCACAAATCTGTCCTGGAAGAGCCTCTGAACGCGAATTTCAGGCCCCATATTGCTCTGCACACCAATTTCCAGGTCAACCAGCCCCTCACGCAGATAGCGTGACGTTTTTTCAGGCTTCGGCGCAAAGCGGATGCAGACGTCAGGCGCGGCATCAGCCACGGCGGCAATCAGCGCCGGGCCAAACGCAACGACAAATCCATCATTCGCGCGGAGGGTGAAAAACCGCGCCAGATTTTCCACCTTGAGCGTCTCCATGGACGGCTGCAGCACCGCCCTCGCCTCATGCACCGCGTTTCTGGCGCGATCCCGGGAGGCTTCAGCCCAGGGAGTCAGCACCATGTTACGACCTGCCCGCACCAGGATCGGATCGCCCGTCACTTCCCGTAGCCTGCTAAGGGTACGGCTCATGGCGGATGTACTCAGGTTTAAGCGGCGCGCGGCACCTGCAACGCTCGCTTCTGCCAGCAGGATATCGAGCGCGACGAGCAGGTTAAAATCAGGATCGGACATAGTGAACCTCTAAGCGATATCAGATAAGGCGTTTGGTGCAATGATTAAGTGTAAATGCTGCATCTTCCGCACTGTATACCTCATGATTATAGTTTCTTCATCAAAACACCATCCCCAGGAGTCAAGATGAATACGCTATTTTCAAACCAACCCGGCGATGAGGGGTTGCCAGGGCAGGCGCGTGCCCGGGTTATGATCGCCGTCATGATTACCACGCTGATGGGCGTGTTTGATGGCACGATGATCAATATTGCCCTGCCCTCTATGGCGAAAGCCATGCAGGTGCCCGCAAATATCGCCGTCTGGTTCGCCAACGGTTACCTGCTTTCCGCTGCGATGACGTTGCTTATTTTTGCCTCGCTGGCGGCCCGCTACGGATTTCGGACGGTTTTTATGGCTGGCCTCGCCACGTTTGTCCTGACATCACTGGGCTGTGCGCTGGCAACAACCCCGGAAATGCTCATTGGTATGCGTATTATCCAGGGGATTGGCGGCGCGGCCACACTGAGTATCGCCCCGGCGATCCTGCGATCGGTCTTTCCGGGACGGCTGCTTGGGCGCGTCCTCGGGCTGCATGCCCTGCTTATTGCCTCCAGTACAGCAGTTGCGCCCGTATTGGGCGGCACGATCCTCGATACGCTGAGCTGGCAATGGCTGTTCGCCATTAACCTGATCCCGGGTACCCTCGCCCTGGTGCTGGCGGGTAAAGCATTACCCGCAAAACGCATGGCCGGCAATACGGCGTTCGACACCCCCGGGGCGGTGTTATCGGCGACGCTGCTGGGAGCGACGATCATGGCGGCGAACAGCTTTTCCGGCCCTGAGGCCGTGGCTCAACACACCCATCTCGAGGCAACCTGTTGGGGTCTGCTCGCGATGGTCAGCACCGTTGCGTTTATCTGGCATATCCGCCGCGCCCGGGAGCCGTTGCTGCCCCCGGCTATTTTCAACAATGGCCGTTTTTCCCTCGCTGCATTAACCTCGCTGGCCTCTTTTATCAGCCAGGGGATCACTTTTATTGCGCTGCCTTTTCTGTTTCAGAGCGTATATGGCTATAGCCCTGTCGTGTCGGCGCTGCTGTTTGTCCCGTGGCCGGTGGGAATTGTGCTGATTGCGCCCCATGCGGGACGTTGGGCCGATACGTTCTCAGCGCCGCTGATCTCCACCGTTGGGCTGGTTATTTTTGCCGTGGGGTTGATCCTGTTGGCCACGCTGCCCGCCACGCCTGCCATGTGGGATATCTGCCTGCGAAGCCTGGTGTGCGGCATTGGGTTTGGCTGTTTTCAAAGCCCAAATAACAGGGAGATGCTGTCTAACGTTTCGCGTGAATATGCCAGCTATGCCTCCGGGATCTTGTCCATCGCGCGGACCTTTGGACAATGCCTTGGCGCCGCCGTTGTGGGTATTCTGCTCACCGTCATATCGAACGATAGCGGCCAGACATTACATGAGCAGGCTGTGCATGTTGCCCTGTGGATCGCCGTCGCCGCCTCTGTCGCGTCGGTGTTATTCAGCCTGAGCCGGCTGCGCAAAACGGTGACGTTCTCGCTGGGAGGCGGACGCTAATGATCTCAACTAGACTTCTAAGCGGCTGTAAATCGCCACGTGTAGATTCATCCATTTCACCCAGGTGTTGTTACTCCCCGAGAGGTCTACCATGTCATTTGTCACCACAAAAGATAATGTCCGTATCTTCTATAAAGATTGGGGTCCCAAAGATGCACAACCTATCTTCTTCCACCACGGCTGGCCACTAAGTGCGGATGACTGGGATAACCAGTTACTGTTCTTTTTAGCGGAAGGCTTCCGGGTCATCGCCTCGGATCGTCGTGGACATGGCCGCTCCGATCAGGTCAGCGACGGGCATGATATGGACCATTACGCCGCCGATGTCTCTGCCGTGGTTGAGCATCTGGATCTGCACAATGTGGTGCATGTCGGCCACTCAACCGGCGGTGGCCAGGTGGCGCGATACGTGGCGAAGTATGGCCAACCGCAGGGCCGCGTGGCGAAAGCCGTTTTAATCAGCGCCGTACCGCCATTGATGGTGAAAACACCGGATAACCCGGGCGGTACGCCGATTGAGGTGTTTGATGGATTCCGTAAAGCCCTGGCCGCAAACCGGGCGCAATTTTATCTGGATGTGGCGACAGGTCCTTTCTACGGCTTTAACCGTGACGGAGCTGAAATTTCACAGGGCACGATCCAGAACTGGTGGCGACAAGGGATGATTGGCAGCGCGAAGGCGCACTATGAAGGTATTAAGGCGTTTTCAGAAACTGACCAGACCGACGATCTGAAAGCGATCACCCTGCCGGTCCTTATCTTGCAGGGCGATGACGATCAGGTTGTGCCTTATAAGAATGCCAGTCTGCTGCAGGATGAACTGCTCAGCAACAGCACGTTGAAAGTGTATCCGGGCTATCCTCATGGGATGCACACGACGCACGCCGATGCGATTAACCAGGATCTACTGGAATTTATCCGTCGCTGACGGCAACAAAACGGGTGGCAAAGGCCACCCGTTTTGCTTTACCGGGAACTTACAACGACGCTTTTAAACGCGCCACCGCTTCTTTCAGGTTTTCATCCGTCACGCTAACGTAAGACATGCGCAGCGTGGCATGATCCGGCTCGTTGCAGTAGAAGAACTCGCCGGGCACGTAAACCACGCCGTTGTTCAGCGTCTTTTTCAGCCATTCCGTGGTGTTCATCTCGTATTTAAACTTCGCCCACAGGAACATGCCGCCCATCGGTTTATGGAATGTCAGATGCTCGCCCAGCTCGCTTTCAATATGCTGGCACAGGATCTGGCATTTGTGTTTATAGGCCTCCCGAATCAGATCGATCTGCCCGGCCAGACGGCCGCTCTCCAGGTAGTGGTACGTCAGCGATTGCGACAGCGAGCTGGTGTGCAGATCGGTCGCCTGCTTCAGGATCACCACCTGACGCTTCACCCAGTCCGGCAGCACTAACCAGCCTACCCTTGCACCTGGCGCGAGAATTTTTGAAAACGTGGAGGTATAAATGACGTTATCGCCGCAGCCCATCTCTGCCGCCCAGGCTTTAAGTGGCGTGAAGGTTTTGTCGGTGAAGTTGATTTCGCCATAGGGATCGTCCTCGATGATAACGAAATCGTAGCGCTGGGATAATTCCACCAGTTGCTTACGGCGCTGCTCCGCCAGAGTAACGCCGCCCGGGTTGCCGAACGTCGGAACAATATAGACGGCTTTGACCGGCGTGGTCTTAACCAGCGCTTCCAGCTCATCAATGATCATCCCTTCGCCGTCTGTACCCACTGACATCAAGTTAGCTTCCGCTAACTGTAAAACCTGCAGCGCAGCCAGATAGGTAGGGCGTTCGACAACCACAATGTCGCCCGGATTGATCAGCGCACGCGCCAGAATATCCAACGATTGCTGGGAGCCGGAGGTGACGACCACGTCATCCACGCCGCAGTGAATTCCCCTGCCGCTCAGCAGCTGGCAGATTGCGCCGCGTAGCTCCGGGCTGCCCTCGCTCAGACCGTACTGAAAAGCCTCTTTCCAGGTGCTGGAGAGCACCTTCTCCATAGCCAGCTCCAGCCCTTCACGATCGAAAAGATCCGGGTTAGGAATGCCCCCGCCGAGTGAAATCACCCCTTCCATCTTGCTGTGTTTTAATAGTTCTCTGATCGCCGATGACTGGAGGTTCTGTACTTTGTGGGCAATTTTGTTCTGCGACATCTTTTATTATCCTGGTTTGTTGTATCCCAGTTTAAGTATCACATGTCGGCCGCTTTGATAATCACTTTCTGTAGAAGAAAAGCGAGGAATAACAAGAGAAGAGACCGGAGCCAGCAGGCTCCGGCAGTGGGATCAGAACTCGATACGGGCGCCGAAGTTATATCGGCGTCCTTCCAGCATCGACGACTGATTGTACGAGGTGCGGTAGATCGGGTTCGCATCGAACAGGTTATAGATGCCGGTCATCAGCGTGACGTTCTTGTTCAGATGATAACGCGCCCCCAGGTCAACCAGCGCGTAGGCTTCCGTTTCGCTGGATTTACCGATGTCCGGCGAATTGCTGCGCCAGCTGGCCTTGGTCCATAGCTCGAGGTCATTTACCGCGTTCCAGGTCAGAGAGACGTTCGCCATACTTTCCGGGAAATCGCTCAAGGCATACCCTTTATAGTCCCCGCTTTTCTGCTCGCTGTGGGTATAGGTATAGTTGGCGTTGGCTCTTAACGATGACGTTACCTGCCAGTCGCCGTTCAGCTCCAGACCGTAGATCTCCGCATCGCTGACGTTGGCGTACTGGAAGACGGTATCGGCGACATAACCGTTGTAGGTACACTTCTGCGTGTCCGAGGCGGTACAAATGAGATGGTCGCTGATTTTGTCCTTGAATTTGGTGTAGAAGATCGTCGCATCCAGCGCCAGCGCGTCCTGCTGCCAGTACAGGCCCAGCTCGGTGTTGACGCTCTCCTCCGGCTTCAGATCGTCATTACCAATGCCGATTTCCGAGTAAGGATAAGCGCCATACACGCTGGTAAAGCCTTCGTTATTCTGCCGCAGATCCGGTTTCTTATAGCCCGCAGAGACGCCACCCTTCAGCGCCCAGCGTTCATCAATGGTCCAGTTGCCGTAGAGCTTAGGCGTGACGTGGTAACCAAAGTAGCTGTCATGATCCAGACGCGCTGAGGTGGTCAGCGTAAAGTCCGGCACAATCATCCAGGCATCTTCAGCAAACACCGCCCAGCCGTCACGGGTAATTTCGCTGACCGGCGTTACGCCCGGCGCTTCCTTATCTTTAATGCCGAACTCATCATCCAGCTCGTTACGTGTAAAGTTCACGCCCAACGTCAGCTTGTGATCGCCCAGCGTAAAGGTGTTGGCGCTGTTGGCTTCGTAGTTTTTCTGAGTAATAAACTGCGAAGACATCCCCGGAACGCGGTACTCGGTTTTGGCTTTTTCGTAGCTGATGAAGTTTTTCACTTCCAGCAGATCGTCGCCATACCAGGCGTGTTGCGACAGTGATGCCGCATCGCGGTCAAAGCCCCAGTACCATTGCTTATCGTTATGGGTCTTCTCCTGGTTGCCTTTGGTGGCATTCAGATCCCAGAGCTGAGTATCGGTCGGCGACATGGAGATGGTCGCATCCAGATTGCCGGACTGATGCTTCACAAAACGCTCATCGTTGATGCTGTCATCGTCACGACGATCGAGATAATCCGCGGCCACGCTCACCCCGAGCTTGCCTGGGATCACCGGCCCCATCACAAAGGCATTGGTCTGGTTGGTATTGCCGTATTCGCTCTTCTCCTGCAGGAAGTAGTTATCCTCCAGAACCCCGGTCCATTTCTCCAGGTTATAGGCCTTTTTGGTAATAACGTTGACCACGCCACCGATGGAGTCAGAACCGTAGAGCGAAGACATCGGCCCGCGGATCACCTCGATCCGCTCGATAGCGGCAAGCGGCGGCATAAAGGCCGCTTCGGTGCCGATATGGTGTCCATAAGGGCGAGATTCACGGGTCGCCTGTTTGATGCCGTTCACCATGTACGAGGTATAGGTAGAATCCATCCCGCGCATCTGGACATCGCCCGTTGCCAGGCTGCCGTGTCCGTTACCCACCAGGACACCCGGCATCTCGCGCAGCGCTTCGGTGACGTTCTGATTCGAGCGGGTGTTCAGCTCCTTTTCATTCACCACCGAAATTGTCGCCGGTGCTTCGCGGCGTTCCTGGCTAAAACCGGTCGCGGTCACCACCAGTTCATCTTCGTTTGCGGTGGTCGTTTCTGCGGCGACAACGGCCAGCGGCAGGTTAGCCAGAGCGAGCGAGACCGCCACGGCCATACGTGTTTGCTTTATCACAACGGGATCCTTAGAACTGGGTTAAATCAATCTTGAGCACGTAGTCAGCTTTATTGGCTTTTTCATCCTGCTTCACGCTGGCATAGAGCGTGTTGGCATCGGCAGAAAGCGCCAGACTGTTTGGCATCGCCGCGGTTTTAACGGTGTGTTTCAGGCGGTTGCTGGTCGCGTCGATCACGCTAATCTGGCGATCGTTGCGATGCGTGACATAGACTTCTTCCCGTGCAGGGTTATAGAGCACGCCAACGGAGTTAGGCGTCGGGACACGGTGCAGGAGCTTGCCGGAATCCAGCTGCACAACCAGCACATCGCGGGTGTTTGTGTCAGCGATATAACCCACCCCTTTCGCGGTGTTCAGGGCGATGTTGAGGAAGTAATGTTCCGGGTCGGCAGGATCGACCTTCACGCGGCTCAGCGGCTGCGACGTTTTGCCATCAAGGGTGATCAGCTCCCCGGTACCGGAGACGACGTAAACTTTATCGCCCGCTTCATCCACCGCAAAACCTACAGGCTCCAGCTTCTGGAGGGTGTGTACAAGCTCTTGCTTCTGCGTATCCACTACCCAGAGCAAGCCTTTATCTTTACGACCAATCCCCGACACATACAGACGCTGGTGCTTCTTATCCAGCACCACTTCACGAACGTGGGCTTTCTTATCCGGATCGGCATCGTCGCTCAGTTGGATGGTTTTGATGACGTCGTTGTTGCGCGTATTAAGCAGCGTGACCGACCCTTCCAGAGCGTTGCCCAGATAAAGAATGTGCTGCTCCTGATCCAGCGCGACGGCAAAAGTGCGGCGTTCTGTCGGGATTTGGTGTTCAATTTTTAGCGTGGGTGCCGACAGCTGGAAGACCAGCCCGGCCGTTTTGTCTTTATCAAAAGAGGGCGCGGATGCCGCATAGAGGGCTTTCTGGGCGTTATCATAGGCCAGCTCATAAACACCATGTCCAAGCGGCTGTACAACGAAATCCTTTTCGGTAAATTCTTTCGCGAATAGCGAACCAGATTGCACCGCCAGGCAAACGGCAAGCGCACACAGGGTTTTGTTCTTTCCGGCAGAGGTAGTTTTCATGTCATTATTCTTTACAGTTGCTTACGTAAAGAAAATGATAATGAAAATAAATATCATTTACAATTGTAAAGAATTCTCAACCACCTACCATTTTTAGTATTGAAGTCCGGTTATATTGCGCAATTAACAACCCCTTAACTCACGAACCGCCCTATTCTTGCCGCCTGGCTGGCTAAACCCTTAAAAATGGCCTCACTGACCTGCGCGGGGAAATCCGGTGGCAATTCTGCCCTGACGGAGGCAATAACGTCGTCTGTTCGCTCCGCCATCTCGGCCAGCAAACGGCGAGCGGCCTCCTGGGAATAACCTGCAAAAGCAGCGGTGCTAATAAAGTGACGCGGTTGGATCATCGCAAAATGGTACTGCCGGTTCTTGCCCTGTAACGCCATCGCCATCTTCGCTTTTTTGACCGGGATCCCCCCTGCGTCGAACAGCGGAAACGCGGAAATCACGTCGTACAGCGGGGCCATGCGAAAGGCGGAATCCGCCTCGATAAACAGGCTGAAATTCTTCCCGTGACCATCAATGGCGGCCAGCATCCAGAACAGGATCTGCGCCTTAAAGAACAGCTCGCGATCCTGCCCCGCCAGGCGGGAACCGAGCAGCAGCTTCATGGCATCGGCAATCCCGGGACCACCGTGAGATTCATATTTCAGCGCTGGCGACACGCCCAGGGCCTGGCAAAAATCTTCCTGCGGCAGGCGCATCAGCCACCCGCTGCTGGACCAGCGACGGTCGAAACGCTCGATAATCAGCACTTTCTTGCGGCCAAAGGTTGCCATCTCCGCCTGTGCTACTGGGAAACCAAAGGCTTTGGCAATGCGCAAACACAGCCATTCGTTTTCACAACTTTCGCTCAGGTCGATATTGTTTTGTTCTATTCTGCCGATCGGCAGCTTAAAGATATGACTGGTTGGGGTGCTACCCTGGGGCCGCTGCCAGCGTGCCTGGTACCATAGCAGCGCCGTCTTTTCCTGCGCGCCGGCCAGCGAAATGCGAAAGTCGGCATCCTCCTCGGTCATCCCCAGCGGTGCCATCTGATACCCGTCGAGCAGCGCGGCAATCTGATCGTCATCCAGCGGTTCGGCCACGATATCTGTTACCGGGGGGATCTCCTGTCCTGGCGGATAGAGCTGAATGGCGCCCACACAGTCACGCCCGACACTGGCCAGCAGATCAAAGGGATGAGCGGTTTCAACCTGGAATCGGGCCTGCATGCGGGCAATAATCGCTTCGGAGTCAGGCAGCAGATTACTGAAGAAATTAAAGACCTGCACGCCTCTGATCCTGGCATGCTGTAGCGGTAAAGAGAGCGAAATCGCGCGCGAACCCGGCTCGGCCAGCCACTCCGGGGCATACTGGAAGGACATTGCCCCGCTGCCGTCACGATGCAGCGTACCCACTACGTCGCCATTCATCGCGACAGTTAGTCGTTGTGCGCGCATCGCTTACCACTCCTTCTTCCAGGCATTGTTATCCGGCAGCGTGCCGCCTCGTTTCACCACGTGCAGCTCCAGATCCAGCGCCGAGAGGATTTTGAACAAGGTTTCCAGTTTGGTAGAGCCTGGTTTGTTCTCGAATTCTGATACCGTGGTTTGTTTAATCCCCACCTGTTCAGCCGTTGCCGTTTGGGTTAACTTATTGACCTTACGCTGATCCCGGACAGCCTGAGCCAGTGCGTCTGCCGATGTAACTTTCATGTTTATCCCCCATAGCGGATATTTTAGAAAAATCCCCTGTAGGGGATAAAATGAGAATACCCCCTACAGGGGATAAGTGCAAATTATCCCCTTTAACGGATAATCGCCCCCCATCTTGTTTTGCCAGACTGTGTTAATGTGCACGATGCTGAGGTAATTGATAAAAGAGTAGCATTGTATGTTGTAACTACAGAGTGAATTATTATAGCGACCTCTATTTAATACATTTTAAAGGTGCGCAGTTTAATATTCCCGCGTTAATGAAAAACTGCCCAAATATAATCCAAAATATAAAACAAGCTCCCGTTTCGTTAATTAGAGTCTGTAAACCTGTTTTGCGACTAACTAACGTAGCGGCTTCGGATAATTTATGCGTCCAATATAAAATAATTTCGCTTAAACGAAGCGTATTGCGTAAAAAAAACACCCTTACCTCCCGATGATTTTAATCATTTTTTAGCAAAGCGAAGCAGGTGCTCCATGAAAAGAACCCGCTGCTCATCAGGGTTCCCGTCTATCATTTAAAGATAAGAGAACAGTAGATCTGGTTCGCCTTTATTTTTGCAAGGGATGTTAAAACAAACCTGGTACTTCCGGGTGGTTTTTTTTTGACTCTGTTTAGCCTTTAATGAAATACGGCGAGGGGGTAGGCATGCCTGAATACGATCTAAATATGAGTGAAAGCCAGGTTATTTTACCAGGATTTGACCCATAGAAGTGCTTATTTATTTCTCCTTTTTAAAACCATGCTGGTTTGCTTTTTTATTGAGAAATACTATCCATACGGGAGCAGTGAGATGCCGATTTTCAACTCATTCTGGCAGGCGGGGTTTGAGGGTGCAGATTTTGTTACACGGCAGGGTCATGCCCTTTCAATGGATGATATTACGGGCCACGGCAGCAGACATCTCGAGGATTACAGGGCGCTTAGCCTCTTTAACATTGCCACGGTAAGAGAGAGTGTTGGCTGGAGACTCGCTGATAAATCAGGTGGTTACGACTTTAGCGCCGTGGCCGCAAAAATGGTGTCAGCAAAGGAGAATGGCGTCCAGATTTGCTGGACAATTTGCCATTACGGCTGGCCGGACGATACCGATTTTTTCTCAGATGAATTTGTAACGCGTTTCGCCCGTCTGTGCGGCGCGCTGGCGGCTTTTTTACGCCCCTGGTATCAGGAGCCGCCGGTCTATTCCCCGATCAATGAAATCTCCTTCACCGCCTGGGGGATCGCGGTAGGTCTGTTTCCCGCCTCCCTTGGGCAAGACATGGACGGCATGCAAATCAAACGGCAGCTGGTTCGTGCCGCGATAGCGGCCTGCGACGCTATATGGGCTGCCGATCCCCGCGCCAGAATGTTGCACTGCGATCCCATTATCCATCTGATTTCTCCCGATAACGACCCAACGGTCGAACAGGAAACTGAGGCGTTGCGCACTGCGCAGTTTCAGGCGTGGGACATGTTAGCAGGACGGCTGGAGCCGGAACTGGGGGGCCATCCACGCTATCTGGATCTGATTGGGGCCAATTATTACCACGACAACCAATGGATGACGGGAAACAACCAGCGCCTCGCCTGGCATCTTGGTGATGGCCGCCGACGACGATTACATACGATGTTACAGGAGCTTTATGAACGCTATCACCGCCCTATTCTGCTTGCCGAAACAAGCCATGTTGGCAGTGGACGTGGCGCCTGGATTAACGACGTCGCCTCTGAAGTCGCTCAGGCTCAGCTGGCAGGCGTTGAGCTGACCGGGATATGCCTTTATCCCATTATTGATCGCCCCGACTGGGAAAATAACGCTGTCTGGCATCACTGCGGTTTATGGGACATCGCGCCCGATAAAGCACGACATCTGAATACCGTTTATGCACATGCCCTTAAGCAAACCCAGGCGCGGCTGGAACATTTTCAACGGCCATCCGGCGCTTTGACCTTCACCGGCACAGAGGAATCAGATATGAATAAAATATATGTATTTAGTCACCTGCGCTGGGACTTTGTCTTTCAGCGTCCACAGCATCTGATGACACGTCTTGCCCAGCACTATCACATCGTCTTTATCGAAGAGCCGCTCTATTCAGCGGATAAACCGGAGCTGAAACTCTCCCGGCCTGCCCCGAACGTCACTGTGGTTCAGCCCCACACGCCATCAAAAGCGCCCGGATTCCATGACGAGCAGATAGCTTTTCTGGAAACGCTCCTGACAGAGCTACGGGAGCCGGACGAAACCCCGGTGGTCTGGTTCTACACGCCGATGGCGCTGCCGCTGTTGAAAGTCTTTACCCCTGCGATCGTCATCTATGACTGCATGGATGAACTTGCCGCCTTTGAGAAAGCGCCTCGCCAGCTGTTGCAGCGCGAATCTGCCCTGCTGACACGGGCAGATATTGTCTTTACCGGCGGCCCCAGCCTGTATGAGGCCAGAAAAGGCCGTCACCCGAATATTCACTGTTTTGCCAGTAGCGTCGATGCGGTTCATTTTGAACAGGCGCTGGATCGGGGAAATCATCACCCGCTGCAGGACGACATTCCTCATCCACGGCTGGGGTACTACGGCGTCATTGATGAACGCATGGATTTATCGCTGATTGCCGCCCTGGCGGACTCGCATCCGGAGTGGCAAATCGTGATGGTCGGCCCGGTAGTGAAGATCGATCCCGCAACCCTGCCCCAACGCAGCAACATTCATTATTGCGGCATGCAGCCTTATCAGGCCCTGCCACAGTTTCTTGCCGGCTGGGATGTGTGCCTGATGCCTTTCGCGCTGAATGAATCCACACGTTTCATTAGCCCGACAAAGGTGCTGGAGTACATGGCCGCGCAGCTGCCGGTGGTCAGCACCGCCATTGCCGATGTCGAAAAACCTTATAGCCACGTTGTTGCCGTCGCCCAGGATCACGCCGCCTTTATCGCCGCCTGTGAACAGGCCCTGGCGCTGCCGGAAGAGACCCGAAAAGCGCAGCAGCAGACAATGCAGAGCATTGTGGCCAGCACCTCGTGGGATAAGACCGTGCAGAGCATGCATGCGCTGATTGAGAGCGCGTTTTCACGCTATCTGGATGCCTCCGCCGGGTCGGTCGTGCCCGGGGATAGCCCATCTGACGAGGCCTCTTCCGAGCCGGTTTTACGGCTGGTTCCACCAAAACTGGCCCATAGTGAAGTTGAGGAGTGTTTAATCCTCGGCGCCGGGCCAACCGGGCTGAGCGCAGCCTATCACTATGGCGAAGGCGCAACGTTACTTGAGCGCAATGTCACGGTCGGCGGGCTTTGTCGCTCCATTCAGGACAAAGGGTTTACCTTCGATTATGCGGGCCACATTATGTTTTCCGCAGACGAAGACGTGCTGGCGCTGTACAAGACGTTGCTGGGCGACAATATTCACTGGCAGATCCGCGAAGCCTGGGTTTATACCGACGGTGTTTATACACGCTATCCGTTCCAGGGATCGCTTTACGGACTGCCTGCCACAATCGTCAAAGAGTGCATTCTGGGTGCCATCGAGGCGCGCTACGGGACAGGGTCTGATGTGCAAAGCATGACGACCTGCACAGAGAAAACCGCTCAGGGTAAACATCACCACGACTGCTGTGCCGATGGCGCGGTGCCGGACTACATCAGCGCAGACGCGGCAGAAAAAGCGCCGCGAAAAGACAGCTTTGAAGCCTTTATCTACGAGACCTGGGGCAAGGGGATCGCCCGGCACTTTGCCATCCCCTACAATAAAAAATTGTGGACGGTGCCGCTGTCGGAGATGGAGACGTCCTGGCTGGGAGGCCGCGTTCCCCTGCCCGACCTGGAGCAAATTATCGACGGCGCCCTGAATGAGACCGCAAAACCGATGGGGCCTAACGCCCGCTTCGGGTATCCGTTACAGGGCGGTTTCCAGGCACTGATGAACGGGTTCCTGCCGCATATCAAAGGCCGGATCGAGACCGGGGCTGAAGTAAGTAAAATATATGCCAATCAGCGCATTGTTGCCCTCGCAGATGGACGGCAATACCGCTATGAAAGGATGATCAGCACCCTGGTGTTGCCGGAACTGATTCGTCTGATGGGCGATGAAGTGCCGCCTGAAGTCCGTAAAGCGGCGAAAGGCCTGCGCCACGTCTCCGTTCGCTGCGTAAACCTGGGGATTGGTCGTGATAATCTGACTGACAAACACTGGATCTACTACGCCGGGAAAACGATCTTCCACCGCATATTCGTCCAGGGTAACGCCAGCCCCTTCTGTAGCCCATCGGGCGGTTGCGGCCTGACCTGCGAAATCAGTTATTCACCGGATAAGCCGCTGCCGGTTGACGGCCAGGCGTTAATCGACCGATGCATTAAGGAGTGCATCGAATGCGGGATCATTTCGGCAGACGATGAAATTATCACCGCCAATCAGATAGATATCCCGTATGCCTACGTGATCTACGATCAGAACAGGAAGGAGAACGTGGAAACGATCCGCAAATGGCTGTTGCTGCATGGCATCACGCTGGCCGGACGTTACAGCGAATGGGAATACTACAATTCAGACCATGCGTTTATCGCCGGGAAAGTAGCGGTCGAGAAAGTCCGCGGATCGGCCTACCGGCATTCTGTTTCCTGACGGCTAAATCATTAACTGTTCAGCTGTCGCCGTTTGCGCTAACGTATTGTTCGCAAACGGCGACGATCGGGCTCCCAATCGCGGTAGAACCAAGACAAACGGGCACGATGTTGAGGTGTCTTATTCGGATAAGTTAATTGTATGTTGTAACTACAGACGATTCTGCCGCTGCGCCTGGTCTGTTCTACACTCACTTACACAACACCATCGGGAGAAGATCAGATATGGAGACTCCATTAACCCCCCACGAGCTTCATCTCTTCTCGCACATCCTGTGGCAACTCGGCTCGGGCCAGGGCAGCCGCACCCTGCGTCAGGAGACGCTGGAAAATGTCTGCGCCCTGTTACAGGCCGATTTTGCGGCATCCTGCATCTGGTCTTCCCTCTCTAACACCTCACGCCATGGCGTCAGCTGGAACATTGACGACAAAGCGATGCGCGAGCATGCCAGCACCTGGCAATATATCGATCCCATCACCCCACTTCTGCGCGCAAAACAGCGCCCGACGCTGGTTGATGAGGTGATGCCAGCCCGCGAATTATACAAAACGCCCTTTTACCAGCACTTCCTGAAACCCTGCGGGATGCATCACGGGGTGAATGTCTACTTTATACGTGAAGGTGAAGACGTGGGCGATCTGCGCATCTGGCGGGCCAAAGGTGCCCCGCCGTTCGGGCAACGCGAGATCGCGCTGCTGCAGTTGCTGGAGCCCTGGTTTGCCAGAGCCTTACCCAAAGATGACGCGTCACCGGCTTTAACCGCCCGCGAGCAGGAGGTTGTCAATCTGGTCAGTAAAGGCCTGGGGGATAAAGAGGTCGCCCGACTGCTGAACATCAGCTTCACCACCGTTCGCACTCATCTCAATCACGCGCTCAAAAAGCTGGATTGCGCCAACCGCACGGAGTTGGCCTCACGGTTCCGGCATTAATGCCTCCTCAATCCTGAGGATGGCGGGCGCGTTTTGGATTTGCCTAAATGTTGCGGATACCTACAGCCAGGAAACAGCCCATGAAAATAATAACACCCGCAACCCCTGCACCTCTGGATACCCTCTCCGCCGCCGATGCGGCGCAGCTCATCAACGACCGAAAGATAACGAGCGAAGCCCTGGTTCGCGCCTGCTTAGCCCGCATCGATGCGCATGAGCACCTCAACGCCTTTATTACGGTCAATGCGGAACAGGCGCTGGCCCAGGCCAGAGCCTGGGATCAACACCTCTCGGACGGCGGTGCCCCCTTGCCGCTGGGTGGCGTTCCCGTCGCGGTGAAAGACAATATTCACGTCGCCGGTTTGCCCAATACGGCGGGTACACCTGCGCTGAAAAATTTCGTGCCTAACACCACCGCCCCGGTGATCCAACGTCTTATTGATGCGGGCGCGATCATTATTGGCAAGTGCAACATGCATGAGCTGGCCTTCGGCGTCACCGGCTATAACGCGGCGTATCACATGCCTGCGATTAAGGGCGTGCGCAACGCCCACGATGTCAGCCGCGTTGCGGGCGGCTCCTCGTCGGGCAGCGCGGTGGCCGTAGCCGCCGGGATGGCTCCGGTGGCTATTGGCACAGATACCGGGGCATCGGTGCGCCAGCCCTGCGCCCTGAATGGCTGCGTCGGTTTTCGCCCCACCACCGGGCGCTATTCGCAGATAGGGATCACCCCCATCTCCCACACCCGGGATACCGCAGGCCCCATGGCCCGCAACGTGGCAGACATTGCCCTGCTCGACAGCCTGATAGCCGGTGGCGACGTGTTAGCCCCTAAACCCGCCGAGACCCTTCGCCTCGGAATTGCGCACTATTTCTGGCAAGCGCTGGATGAAGAGGTCAGCCAACTGGCCCACGCCGCGCTCGCCAGGCTGCGGGCCGCAGGGGTCACGCTGGTTAGTGTGGATATGCCCGGGCTTGAAGAGGCCAACGCCGCCGTCTCCTTCCCGGTGGTGATGCACGAGGGCAAACACGATTTGATTGATTATCTGCAGGCGCACGAAACCGGGCTGACGCTGGAGGATATCGTGGCGCACATCGCCAGCCCGGATGTCCGCGCCATCTTTGAGCACGGGATTGTACCGGCGCTGATCCCGGACAGTAACGGGGATCCCATCCCGCTGCCGCCGCTGTATCAGGAGGCGATTTCGCAGGGGCTCGGGCGGTTACTCGCCCTATATGAACAGACCTTTAGCGACCATCATCTCGACGCGCTGATTTTCCCCACCTCGCCGGTCGTCGCCCCGCTGGCGAATGATGAGGTGAGTTCAACAGAAAACTTTGCCCGTTTGATCCGCAATGTGGATCCTGGCAGCAATGCACGACTGCCGGGACTGACCCTGCCGGTCGGGTTTGGTGCCACCAGCGGGCTACCTGTGGGGCTGGAGATAGACGGCTTGCCAGGCTGCGATGCGCAGATTCTGGCGACAGGTGCCACGCTGGAGCGGATTTTGGGGCAGTAGCAAGTCGCGAATTCTCCTGCTAAACAGCCGGGAACCATGAGGGTTATACAGCAGCGTCACCGGAGCCAGAAGCGCAACGCTTATCAGCTGAGCGCGTGGTGTCTCCGGTGATGCTGTCGCCTGATACATCCCGATCGTAGACAGGACGTTCCACACATACAACGTAACACCGCGCACCAGAACGAGAACTCACCAGCCTCCCCGCCTACGACAGAAAGTGATACTCGCATTTATGACTGCCCCACCAGCACCGCCCCGGTAATGGATAGCAAGAATCGGGGATGTTGCAGATGCAGAGGCCACGTCTCTTGTGTATGCGCGGACCAGAATAATATTCGGCCACCAGCGACAGTATGCAAAAGAGCGGAAACAGGCTGAGCACTCCCGGCCGGAGCCAAGTCATTGGGATCGTCTGGATCAAACGCCCGTCAATCAGGCAGAACCAGAGCTCGCTTAGCCGCAGACGTAACAGCAGCACACCGCTGAGAAAAAAGCCGCTCCCAAACAGGATAAAGACCGCGTGCCCGCCAACAAATATCAGCCAGCCGCCGGGAATACTGTATGCCAGAACAACCAGTGAGCCGCTCAACACGGCCCGCAGACGAGCTCTTGTCTGTAGCATTGCCCTCCTCTTTTCTTAACTCAGGCAATAAAGCAATCGTCGGGCAAGCAAACGAATAAACAGGGATGCAGTGGTTTAATGACGAAATTGCTAACATCACTACACTTAACTGGCGACAGGCAACCTGAATACGGAGCAGCGGATGGTTAGCACACATGTTTTTATCGCGGTCAGTCTTGATGGTTACATTGCCCGACAGGATGGCGATATCGACTGGCTGTTGCAGCGCGATGATCCGACAGAAGATCATGGCTATACCGCGTTCATTGCGGACAAAGAGTGGATCGTTATGGGTCGGGGGAGCTATGAGAAGGTGCTGACCTTTAAGGAATGGCCTTATGACCGCCCCGTGCTGGTACTCTCCCGACAGCTGGCTGATACCCCGGTGCCCGAGGTGCTGAAGGGCAAAGTGCAGTTCTCACGCCACACGCCAAAGGACGTGCTCAATGACCTGGCAGCGCAGAACGTACAGCGCGTCTATCTCGATGGCGGGCAAGTGATTCAGTCGTTTCTGCGTGAAGGATTGGTCGCCGATATCGTTATCACTATCGTTCCGGTCCTGCTGGGTTCGGGAAAACCGCTGTTCGGTTCCCTGTCCCGGGATATCAATCTGACATTGTTATCCAGCCGTAGCTTTCCTTCAGGTCTGGTGCAGTCGCACTATCGGCTGATGTCATAGCTGACAGGGATAGCGACGACCAACACTCACACGAGTAGCACTCACCGTTAAAAATTGACTTGCCTCCGAATAGAACGAAAATAAACGTTCCCGGCGACACACTATAGAAATGGAGTCTATCATCGCCTGCTCACGTCATTTTCAGCTTACGACCCGGCTTAAACGTTCAGGTGCCCTGATCGCGGGGGCATTATTGCTGGTCAGTTGCAGCTCTACGCCGCCAAAATCGCTGGTTACTCCGCTGCCGCCGGTGGCTAAACATCCCCTGCCGGATAAAACAGGCCGACATGAGCCGGTGCGTGGCGTCTGGCTGGCTACCGTCTCCCGCCTCGACTGGCCGCCCCTGGAGTCGGTGAACGGTCGCCCTGCCGCATCGCGGATCGCTATGCAGCAAAAGGCGCTGACCGATAAGCTGGATAACCTGAAAAGTCTCGGGATTAATACCGTATTCTTCCAGGTCAAACCGGACGGTACAGCCCTGTGGCCGTCAAAGATTTTGCCTTGGTCCGATATGCTTACCGGCAAAATCGGTGAAGATCCCGGCTATGACCCGCTGCAGTTTATGCTCGATGAAGCGCACAAGCGCGGGATGAAGGTCCACGCCTGGTTTAACCCTTATCGCGTCTCCACCAATACCCGCCCCGGCACGGTCGCGGAGCTGAACCGTACCCTGTCGCTAAATCCGCCGAGCGTGTTTGTTCTGCATCGGGAGTGGATCCGCACCGCAGGGGATCGCTATGTTCTCGACCCGGGTATTCCTGAAGCGCGGGACTGGATCACCAGTATCGTGGCCGAAGTGGTGTCGCGTTACCCGGTGGACGGCGTGCAGTTTGATGACTACTTCTATACCGAAACTCCCGGCTCGATGCTGAATGACAGCCAGACGTACCGCCAGTATGGACAGGGTTTTGACTCGAAAGCCGACTGGCGCCGTGATAATACCCAGAAGTTGATTGCTCAGGTCTCGCGTACCATTAAACAGCTCAACCCTAACGTCGAGTTCGGCGTCAGCCCGGCAGGAGTATGGCGTAACCGCTCCCACGATCCGGCCGGGTCCGACACACGGGGTGCCGCGGCGTATGACGAGTCCTTTGCCGATACCCGCCGCTGGGTGCAGCAGGGTTTTCTGGACTATATCGCCCCGCAGATCTACTGGCCGTTTTCCCGGGATGCAGCGCGGTATGACGTGCTGGCGAAATGGTGGGCCGGGGTGGTGAAACCAACCCATACCCGCCTCTACATTGGCGTTGCGCTGTATAAGGTGGGCGAGCCGTCAAGCAAAGAGCCAGACTGGACGGTGAAAGGCGGCGTGCCGGAGCTGAAAAAGCAGCTTGACCTGAACGAATCCGAGCCGCACATCGACGGCACGATTTTGTTCCGCGAGAACAACCTTAATCAGCCTCAGGCGCAGGAGGCGGTTCGGTATCTGAGAACCCGCTGGGGGTCCTAGCGCCTGATGCCGGGTATCTCTGTTATTCGTGCCGGTGTTAATGTCCCTTTGCAGGCAAAACGGTGCATTCCGTAACGGGACCGTAATCATATCCCTGAACGGTGAAGTTCGGGAAATCAGTCACTGTGACCATGCTGTCAGACTGATAACTCGGGGGAGCATTATTGCGGAGCTGGGCTTCATTTTCCCGGGCCAACTCCGCCGAAAAGGGGCTGGTCACACTGATGCTGTTCGGATCAACGGTATGTAGCTGCCCCGTTTCGTCTGTGGTGATACTGAGCCGATAGCGTTGTGTGATGTAAGAGGTGGTTTTGCCTTTGGCTATAAAGGTTGTGATGACCTGAAATACCCGGGTGTCACCCTGATTAGCGATCACGGTCATGCTGTTTTTGTAATCCAGGATGACGGGCTTATTATCCGCCACGATCGTTATCGGAACATGACAAATAACCTGAGCACCCGGCTGTTGTACGGCATTTAAGCGCAATACCTCTTCATGCGAGGCCGCGTGGACAATCGTTGGGGCTAACAGGAAAGCAAAAACCGTGAAGGCTCTGCACATGAGTATATTTCCCTTATTTATAATTTCCTTTCAATGTACCTGTCGCCTTTACTCATTGAAAGGCCCCCTTTACGCCCCTACCAAAACGGGGAGCAAAGGGATTTGCCCGTCTTACAGGCTGCGTTCCCCAGGCAGAGTATGCGTTTCAGGCTGAGAACCACTCTCCAGCCGCCGGATTGCCGGTACCAGACTGGCCCCTGCCGTGGCAATCACCACCGCCAGGGCTGAAACCAGCAGCACGTTGCTGGTACCGTACTGAATCGCCAGCGGGCCAGCGATAAGTTCACCAAAGGGAATGGCCACAAACGACCCTACCGCGTCATAGGCATAGACCCGCGCCAGTTTTTCCGGGGGAATGTGGGTTTGCAGAGACTGCGCCCAGGCGACGCCAAACAGCCCAAAGGTGACGCCAGCCATAAAGAACGCAGCGATAAGCCAGGGGGTGGTAGCCAGCTGGCTCAGCATGAAAATGGGTAAGGCGCAAAACGACATCAGCATCACCCCAATGAAGAGGTCGCGGCGAGGACGCCAGCGCAGCGCGAGGGATGATCCGACGATCAGACCGATACTTTGGGCGGCAATGATAAACCCCCAGTGTGCTCGACCAAATGAAGCATCCGCAATCACTGGCCCCAGCACCATCATCACGCCGCTGAAGGCCGCATTAATAATGGTGAACTGGACAACGATAGCCCAGACCCAGGCCCGGCTAACGAACTCCTTCCATCCCTCTTTCAGGTCTTGCAGGATATTGCTTTGCGTTGAACCCGTTTCGACGGGCTGCACGCGAATGAAATGATAGAGCGGTGCCGCGGCTGCGAAGCCCAGCGCATCAATGGCCAGTCCCCAGCCGGGACCGACAGCGCTGATTAAAATACCGCCCAGCGACGCGCCGATTACCGTCCCGCCATAAATACCGGCCTGAAGAAAGGCGTTGGCCTGACGCAGGTTCCGGGCGGGAACCGTCTGGGGGATGAGCGCGGATGAAGCCGGTAAAGCAATGCCGGCAGCAGCGCCATTGATGGCGCCAAGCAAGGCCAGTCCGATGACCGTCGCAGACCCGTCCAGTACCGACCAGGCCACAATAGCCTGTGAAAGAGCCGCCACCACGGAAGACGCAACTAACACCCGGCTACGGGAATAGCGGTCTGCTAATACCCCGCCCAGCAGCAGGAAAAGTACGTTGAAGATCGACCGGGACGCGACAACGATACCCAGATCGGAGACCGACCCCCCGATATCCAGCACCGCAAAAGCCAGGGCGATAGGAGCGATACCATTCCCCAGCACGGTGAGGAAGCGAGCAGAAAACAGATAGCGAAAGGCGGAGAAATGAAAGGCACGGACGTTTTTATGAGACGTTTTCATGGAGTCAATGGCATCGGGTTCGGGAGAGGCATTATAACGGAACGGCGTTTCAAAAACATCCGTTCGCGGTTATACCCTCACATGATGGCTGGTCAGTGCGCCATTGACGTAGCGATGGATCATCAGCCCCGGCGCGTCCTCGGCGGGAGGAACCCGGTCGCTACCAAACCAGACCGGATTGGCCGGGCACACGGAGGCACAAATATGTGCTGGTATGCCCGCAAACATCCCGGCCACCGGTCTGTGTACGTGTCCTGAAGCCATCGCAAGCGGTCTGGTCGCCGCGCGGTGAATCAGGGCTTCCAGCCGATCCAGCCCGTTGCACAGGGTCTGATCCAGGGTCGGTATGCCGGAGGGAAAAACATGATGATGCAGGAACAGAATGGATGGTAAAACGTCGGCCCGGTTGAGCTGCTTCTCCAGCCAGCCCAGATGCCCCGACACAGAGCCGTGATCCTGTCCCTCCACCGTTGTATCAAGACCCATCAGACGCAGACCACCAACCTCGAGAACGGCATGCAGCGCGCCATCACAGGTATCGTTAGCCCCTGTCTCATCACGCCATACCGCGCGCATAAGGCGACGATTGTCTGAGTTACCCGGCAGTATTAAAGAAGGATAATGCTCCTCAGCCAGACGGGCGGCGATCTGTTGATACCCCTCAAGCCAATCGTCGTCGGTTAAATCCCCGGAAAGCACCAGCGCGTCAGGCTGGAGTTGTCTCAGCCACCTGAGTACCCGGTCAAAGCGGGCCAGATGATCGTTATCGGGAGCGGCATGAATATCTGAAATCTGGGCTATCAACATCGCGTTTTCCTTAAGCCTGGGAACCCGTCAAGGAGCTTGCTGGCCCCCTGCTTTTCTTGTACCCTCCCCGCTTTTAACCCCTTGCCAGAATATAAAAGGATGCCTGTGACAGCACACCCTTCTAAAGATCCTTTGCATGGCGTCACGCTGGAGATGCAGATCAATGCCCTGGTGGCACGCTACGGTTGGGCGCAGCTGGGAAAGCTGATTAAAATCAACTGCTTTAACAGCGATCCCAGCGTCAAATCGAGCCTCAAATTTTTGCGCCGCACGCCGTGGGCACGTGCCGAAGTCGAAGCCCTCTATCTTGACTCCCTGGACGATCCCGCGCCGACCGACGTCGACGACGAGACCACCAGCCCGTGGGAAAGAGCACGGGCTGGCAAGTAACCCCGCGCGTTATGGCCGCCGTAACAGCACAATGCTGCGGCCTGGCAGCGGGAAATCAGTATCCGGGAGCACTGCCTGCCCCATCTGCTCATCCCCTGCCGTACTCAGCTCCAGCACCCAGCTATCCTGACCGCATTCCGGGATTCGGAACGGCACCGACCCCTCGTAGGGGTTGATTAACAGCAGCACCTCCTCCCAGATCCCCGGCTGATCGTGCAGGTCGGGCCGGGTAAGATACAGCCCAAGGGTCGTCCCCTCGTCCCAGTGCTCCGGCAACTGTGGCCCGCCACCCGCGTTAAACCACTGGATTTCCATTCCGTCACGCCAGCTCTCGCGGCGCAACAGCGGCTGGCTGGTGCGCAGCTCAATCAGATGTCGGGTGAACTTGCGCAGCGCCTCGGCGCTTTCCGGGAGGTTTTCCCAGTGTACCCAGCTGATCTCACTGTCCTGACAGTAGCCGTTGTTGTTACCCAACTGGCTACGGCCAAACTCATCCCCCGCCAGCAGCATCGGCGTGCCGTGAGAGAACAGCAGCGTGGTCAGGAAGTTACGTTTCTGCTGTTCACGCAGGGCGTTGATCTGCTCATCGTCGGTTGGGCCTTCAACGCCATAATTCGATGACCGGTTATCATTGTGACCGTCGTTATTGTCCTCGCCGTTGGCTTCGTTGTGCTTCTCGTTGAAGGAGACCAGGTCGTTCAGGGTAAACCCGTCGTGAGCGGTAATGAAGTTGATGCTGGCCCACGGGCGACGCCCGCGCTGGTCATACAGATCTCCGGAGCCGAGCAGGCGTGCGGCAAAATCGGACGAGACGTTATCGCCGCGCCAGTATTCGCGCACGGTGTCGCGGTATTTATCATTCCACTCGCCCCAGCCTGGCGGGAAGCCCCCTACCTGATAGCCACCAGGGCCGATGTCCCACGGCTCGCCAATCAGCTTCAACCGGGAGAGGAGCGGATCCTGCATCATGGCATCGAAAAAGCCGCCGCGCTGATCGAACCCTTCCGGCTCGCGGCCAAGAATGGTGCCGAGGTCAAAACGGAAGCCGTCAATATGCATCGACTCCGCCCAGTAACGCAGGGAATCCATCACCATCTGCAGTACCCGTGGGTGCGAGGTATTCACCGTATTACCTGTACCGGTGTCGTTCACATAGTAACGGTGCTGACCGGCAATAGTGCGGTAGTAAGAGAAGTTGTCGATCCCCTTGAATGACAGCGTCGGGCCAAGCTCGTTACCCTCGGCGGTGTGGTTATACACCACGTCGAGGATCACCTCGATACCGGCATCGTGGAAGGCGCGCACCATGTCGCGGAAGCCCTTGATGCCGTTCGGGCCGCCATAGCGTGACGCCGGAGCGAAGAAGTTAAGGGTGTTATAGCCCCAGAAGTTCTTCAGCCCGCGATCCAGCAGATGCTGATCGTCCGGGAAAGCATGCACCGGCAACAGTTCAACCGACGTAATGCCAAGACTCTTGATGTAATCCACCGTCGCTTTGTGCCCCATCCCTTCGAAGGTGCCGCGCAATTCAGGCGGGATCGCCGGGTTAAGCTGGGTAAAGCCTTTCACATGGGTTTCGTACAAAATGGTGCTGGACCAGGGCACCGCCGGGCGGTGCGGGTCCTGACCGTCGAACACCCGCGGGTCAACAACCCGGCATTTTGGGGTATAAGGCGCGCTGTCGCGGGTATCAAAGCTAAGATCAAGCTCGTCATGCCCCAGCTCATAACCAAAATGGGCGGGGTTCCAGATAAGCTCCCCAGTCAACGCCCGGGCATAAGGGTCAATCAGTAACTTATGTGGGTTAAAGCGGTGGCCATTTTCAGGATCGTAAGGGCCATAGACCCGGTAGCCGTACAACGCACCCGGTTTCAGATCCGGGACATAGCCATGCCAGACTTCATCGGTGTATTCCGGTAACTCGAGACGGGCTATTTCAGATTTACCACTCGGGTCAAACAGACACAGCTCAACACGTTCGGCGCAGGCGGAAAAGAGGGCAAAATTCACCCCTTTGTCATCGTAATTCGCCCCAAGGGGATAACTTTGCCCCGCCTGAATTTCATAAATTTTGTCATATGCCATAGAGTCTCTCCCTCGAACAGTAATAATCATCAGCCGCAGGCCAGTAACACCCGCCAGCAATCCTGTGCTTCATTCAAATGCAGGCTTTCGCCTAAGGTCAGGGTTTCACCACTGAAACAATCCCGGTAGCGGCGCCCGGCCAGTTCGGGAGGAAGAACCACCTCTGTCGCGCCCCACAGGGCCGCCCCGGTAACAGGAAACGTCTGTGCGGCGTTCGCCAGCGCCAGCCGCGGTGCCACCACAATCAGCACGTCATCGTCATCGACGCGAGCGTAGACAATCGCCTTATCCGCCCGTTCGCCACGGGTCAGCAGCGCAACATAGCTGCCCAGGCGGAACAGCGCGGGTTTGCGCTGGCGCAGATGCAGTAGCGTGCGGGTGACAGACAGCTTCAACTGCCCGTCCAGCCAGCTCGCCTCCTGGGCGGCAATATGAGGGTCTGCCGTATCCAGCTGCTGACGAAGCTGGTCGAAATCTGGCTCGCGGCGGTTATCAGGATCGACAAGGCTAAAATTAAGCCCCTCGCTGCCCTGATAAACATCCGGCACCCCCGGTGCGGTAAGTTTGATCACCGTCTGGCTCAGGCTGTTCACCAGCCCGGCGCGAATAAACGGACGTAACGAGGAACTGAAGTCCTGCAGGAAGTCCTGATTGTCCGGGGACAACAGATGGCGGGCATACTCCAGTACCACCGTTTCATAGGCTTCGTTGCTGTCCACCCAGTCGGTGCGCAGCTTGGCCTCGCGCAGCGCCTTCTCGACAAAAGCCAGGAAGCGCTCTTCCAGGGCATTCAGCCCCGCCGCATCCTGCGGGTCCAGCTCCGGCGGCCAGACACCCGCCAGCGCCTGATAGAGCATCCAGGTATCGGCACCGCGCGGCGCCGTGCCATCATTCAGAAAGCGAACGTGGGTCTGGTTCAACTGCTGCCAGCGGGCCACGCATTCCGCCCATACCTCCGGCGCTTCGGTCAGGGAATAGAGCCGGGCGCGGGCATCTTCTCCACGTTTGGTGTCGTGGGTCGAGGTGCCGGAAAGCGCATCCGGCTGACGGTCACGTCGCGCGGTCATCTCGGTGTGGAAGCGCGTCAGCGAGAAAGCCTGCGGCACCGGCTCGGCTCCCACCTCGTTGAGCGCCAGATCCATGTGCTGACGGAAAAACAGCGTATCTTCCACCGACTTCGCCATCAGCGGCCCGGTCAGCTGCTGGAAACGGGTGCGGAAATGCGTGGCGGTATCGCGGGCCTCCTCAGAGACTTCGCCGGTCAAAATACGCATCAGCAGCGCGATGGCGTCAGGATCGGCGCTGATCGTGGCGACCACGCTGTTCAGCAGGCGCACATCCGCGGCAGACATCCCCTGCGCCGTGCCGTAGGTGCGGTACACCGGGAAGGCCACCAGCAGCTCGCGCAATGCCAGCCGCAGAGGCTCCTCTTCCACCTGGACGCCTTCCGTTTCGGAAAGGGTTTTCGCCAGCTTCAGCAGGGTAGAAAATTCCCCGGCGAAGTTTCTGTCCACCATCAGCAACCGCGCGTCGCGCAGTTCGTCGTGCATATCGACCGGGCGGCCCATCACCTTGTCATAGGCCTGGCGCAGGCTGTCGATTTTGTCGTCATCTATCAGCACCTCTGACAGCGAGGCGATAAATTCGTAGCCGGTGGTCCCGGAGATCGGCCAGTCGGTGGGCAGGTTCTCGCCCTTACTGAGGATCTTCTCCACCGTGATATAGCAGTCGGCACCTGCCTCCTGACGCAGACGTTGCAGGTAAGCTCGCGGGTCGGCCAGCCCGTCCACGTGGTCAATACGCAGCCCGTCCACCGCTCCCGAACGCACCAGGGCGAGGATCAGGGCATGGCTGTCATCAAACACCGCGTCGTCTTCAACCCGCACGCCCACCAGGCCAGTGATTTCGAAGAAGCGACGCCAGGAGAGTTCGTTCGGCGCATCTCGCCAGCTGGTAAGGCGCCACGGCTGCTGGTCGTGCAACCGGCTGATAGCCGCGGGATTGCTGAGGCTCAACACCTCCTCTTCGCGCCCTTGCCAGCTGTCGGGCGTCAACGGGTAGAAGTTGTCGAAATAGGCCAGCGCGGGTTTGCCGGTGTTGGGATCGCGCTGCACGCTGAGCTCACCGTTCGCCAGCACCACTTCAAAATCATCCCCCAGAAACGGCAGCGTCAGACGGCGCGACCAGTCGATATCAAAATGACGGGCGTAGCGACTCTTTTCCCCATGCTCAATCACATCACGCCACCAGGCATTTTCCAGCGAGGTGGACATGTGGTTCGGCACAATATCAAGGATCAAACCCAGCCCGGCCGCCTTCAGGGCGCTGACCAGCCGCTCAAAACCGGCCCGGCCTCCGATGGAGGGGTCAATCTCGTTAGCATCGGTGACGTCATAACCGTGCGTCGAATCCCGGGCGGCAGTAAATATTGGCGAAGCATACAGATGACTGATGCCGAGCTGTTGCAGATACGGCACCAGACTGGCGGCACGATCAAAGGTCATGCCGTTACGAAACTGAATACGCCAGGTCGCTGTGGGGATCATCAGGTCGGTTCTCCTTGTGCAAAACGTACAATAACGGTGTTCGCGAGCAGTTCCGTGCGGCCTTCAGGCCAGGCAAACAATGTTTCACCCGCTATCTCGGGCATCGTCTGCGGCTGATCACCCGTATTAAGTGCCAGCGACAGCGTACCCTGTATAAATGTCCAGCTCACCACCACGCAACCCGGGGCCGTTTTTATCACCCTGCCATTCCCGCCCTGTGCGCCGGCCAGCAACGGCACAATAGCCCGCTGGCGCAGCTGCAACAGCTGCTGGGTAAAGCGCAGCCAGTTCTGGCCGTCAGGCTGGTTGAGTTTGTCCCAGTCGAGTTTCGAACGGGCAAAGGTCTCAGGGGCATTCGGATCCGGTACGGTCTCGTCGTGATCGCTAAATTCTTTGGCGCGCCCTTCCCGCACTGCCCGCGCCAGGTCTCCGTGAAAATCGGTAAAGAACAGGAACGGCTGGGTTTCACCGAACTCCTCACCCATAAACATGAGGGGGATATGCGGCGACAGCAGCAGCGCAGCCATCAGTACTCGGGTACGCTCTTCCCCAATGAGACTTAACAAGCGATCGCCCTGAGCACGATTACCAACCTGATCGTGATTCTGGATGAAATCGACGAAGGCCGCTGGCGGTTGAGCGGTACTTTTCACACCCCGGATTTCACCGGTTTGCGGGGAACGTTCCCCCTGATAAGCAAAGCCTTCCGCCAGCGCCCGCGCCACCCATTGTTCGGGTTTTTCAGCAAAATCCTGGTACCAGGCGTGGGTTTCACCGCTGGCCATGACGTGGACGGCATTGTGCAGATCGTCATTCCACTCCCCGGTGAACAACGGCACGCTGCCGTCCTCCTCACGCGGATGAAGAAACACCACGTTGCGGCTGTCTTCGGTGGTCAGATGCACTGGCCGGTCGGTAATGGCAGCGCGAATGCGGGTGGCGATCTCAATTAACACGTGCGGCTCGGAGGTGTCTTCGATCTGGTCGATGGCGTCAAAGCGCAGGCCGTCGAAGCGGAACTCCGTCAGCCAGTACAGCGGCGCTTCGACAATAAACTGACGCACCGGGGCCACGTCATAGGCGATGCCGTTCCCCCACGGGGTCATGCGTTCCGGGTGGAAGAAGTCCGGGGCCAGCTTCGGCAGGTAGTTACCCTCCGGTCCGAAATGGTTAAGGACAATATCCAGCACCACCGACAGCCCCAGACCGTGGGCGGTATCGACAAAGGCTTTCAGCTCATCCGGCGTACCGTAGGCACTGTGCGGGGCATACAGCAGTACGCCGTCGTACCCCCAGCCACGGTTGCCTCCGGCCTGGGAGACCGGCATCAGCTCAATCATGGTAATGCCGAGCGAGGCCAGGTACGGCAGTTTGTCGGCGGCCGCGCGGAAGGTGCCCTCAGGGGTAAAGGTCCCGATATGAAGCTCATAGACCACGCTCTCTTCCCAGGGGCGGCCTTGCCAGTGGGTATTGCGCCAGACATAGCTGTGAGGATCGCACACCAGCGAAGGGCCGTTGACATCCCCTTGCTGCGCGCGGGAGGCCGGATCGGGTACTGCGGAGCCGTCAGGCAGGATAAAACTGTACGCAGAACCTGGGGCAACGTTGTTGACCGTCAGTTCAAATCCGCCGTCGCCGGTCGGGTTCATCGGCAGCGTTTCGTCATTCAGGCGCAGGGTTACGTGCTGCTGACCGCTGGCCCACAGATGAAAGCGAACGTTGTTCGCATCGCTATATTCACAACCCCAATACCTAATAGATTTAGCAGTCATTCCATCACCTCGTTTGACCCGTGATCCTCGGGTTACCTGCGTTTATCACTAAGCAGAGGGAAAAAGAGAAAATGCGCAGGCATGACGCCGCGCATGAACTTCAAGCATAGACCAGGAAAGTAATGTGAGATGAGTCACTTCGACAGGAACAGAGGGAGGGAGATAAATCCCCTCTCCCCGTTGAGGAGAGGGTCAGGGCGAGGGAGAACCGGCCGCACCCGCAAGCCGGAAGCAGTGCTCTTATGTTATGCCGGTTCCGGCAGTCTGAAGCTGGCGATGCTCTGGGTAAGATGCTTCGCTTGCTCTTCCAGCGAGGCGGCAGCGGCCGCAGACTCCTGCACCAGGGCGGCGTTTTGCTGGGTCACGCCATCCATCTCGGTCACCGCCTGGCCGACCTGGCCGATTCCGCGGCTTTGCTCTTCCGAGGCCACCGAGATCTGCTCCATCAGCGCGTTCACTTTATTGACCGAGTTAATGATGGCATGAATCACTTCTCCTGAGCGATTCACCAGCTGAGAACCGTTTTTCACGCTGGAGACCGACTGGGCGATCAGGTTTTCAATGTCCTTCGCCGCCACGGCGCTCTTCTGCGCCAGGGTACGGACTTCGGTCGCGACCACTGCAAAACCGCGCCCTTGTGTGCCGGCCCGGGCGGCTTCAACCGCGGCATTCAGCGCCAGGATATTGGTCTGGAAGGCGATGCTGTTGATCACGCTGGTGATGTCTTCGATACGCTGGGAGTTGGCCGCGATGGTGTTCATGGTCTCGATCACCTCGCGGGTTACCGCCTCCCCGGTGCGGGCGTTGTTCACCGCATCCTGCACCAGCTTACCGGCCTGATACACATTGTCGGTATTATTGGCAACGGTGGCGCTCAACTGCTCCATGCTGGCGGCGGTTTGCGTCAGGGCTGAAGCTTGTTGCTCGGTACGTGAGGCCAGGTCGATGTTGCCCGAGGCGATCTCCTGCGAGGCGTAGTTAACGGTACGGCAGGCTTCGCGCACCTGAGAGATGGTCTTCAGCAGGGCCAGACGCATCTGCTCCATCGACCCCATCAGCAGGTCGATTTCGTTATTCGAACCCGCCTTTTGCGGCACGGCTTCCGTCAGTTGTCCGGCGGCAATCTGGCTGCAGTGTTCCCGGGCGAGGTTGATTGGAGCAAATACATACCGCTTCATCAGGACGCTCACCCCGATAATCACCACCACAAAGAGCGCGGCAAAGGCGGCAATAATGGTTAAGCCGGAAGCAAAATGGGTGCGCGCATCGTCATTCAGCTGCTTCGCATATTTCTGATGCACAGACAGTACCTGATCGAGAACGATTTCATACTGGCGGTCGAGCCGGGAAATCTGCGGGATCAGGGCATTGAATTTTGCCGCATCGTGCGCCGAGGCCGCGTCGATCAGCGGGGACAGGCCTTCATTGCGATAGGCGAGCCAGGCATCGTCATAGTCCTTCACTAACGGGGCCTCATCTACCAGGCGCGGCGCGTCGTTAAAGGCGGCGAAAGCGCCATCCGCTTTGGTCAGCGCGAGTTTTACCGAGTCCAGCTTCTCCGCAAGACCCGCAGTATCGCCACTCTCGACCTGCTTCATGTACTCCATCACCCGCACGCGCAGGGTACGGCTGTGGTTAATGGGATCGATGATGGATAACACCACCTGAATCTCTTTATTCACGTTATCCAGAGAATCATTGCTTTTAATGGCCAGCCAGACGTTGGTTGCGGCACTGGCAACAAAGAAAAACAGTAAGGCAAGAAGAATGGCAAGGGACGACTTTTTTAACGACATAACTACCTCAGAAATAAAACGGTCTGAAGTGTTATCGGCATTTACCCCTTAATATTGAATTAAAGTTATTTATTTATGCGAACATCAATAATGTCGTTAATACTTATTTAAATCATTATATTGCGCAACAGGGCCGGATATTTCGGCCCTGTTAAACATTGAGATTTTTTATCTGTTTAGCGCTTGATTATTTGTTGCAGCGTTAATCGCTCAAATATTCATCACGGGTAAATTGCGGCCAGTGGATTTCTCCCACGCCATTTAATTTAGGCCGGGCGAATAAAAAGCCCTGAAAACGCTTGATGCCCGCCGACTCCAGCCAGCACCACTCTTCGATTTTCTCGATGCCCTCTGCCACCAGCGCAATCTCCATATCGGTACAGCAGCTGATGATCGACTTCACAATCGCCTGCTTCGGGCCGCTTAAATGAATGTTGCTAACAATCTCGCGATCGATTTTTAGCTTATCCGGCTGAAAACGGGTCAGCAGCGACAGCCCGGCATAGCCTGACCCAAAATCGTCAATGGCCAGGCCGATCCCCGCTGCCCTTAATTGTTTGATGGCGCTATTAAACTGGTTAAACCCGGAGATCATTTCGTTTTCGGTCACTTCAATCACCACCTGCTCCGGCTGCAAACCGTGGGCAAGGATCTGATCCATCAGAAAATCGACGGCGTGGGGCACATTCACCAGCGACATCGGCAGCAGGTTAATGGCAATTTTATGATCGCCAATGTCGATCTTCTCTGCCAGCGCAAAGGCATAGGCTTTGGTCAGCAGATCGACCTCGTACACTTTGTCCTGATCCAGAGCGTTAAAGAACCGCTCCGGGCTACCGCCGTCGTTACCGCGAATAAGCGCCTCGAGCGAGGAGATTTTTCCCTCGGTAGGTTCCACGATCGGCTGCAGGGCAAACTGGCAAATTTGATTCTCAATCAGCCCGTTGATGGTTTTGCCGAAAGGCATATGCTCCGGGACCATCGTCCATTTTTCAGGCCGGAAGTTCAACTCACCCGCCGTCTTTTTGGGCTGGATAATAAAAGTCTGAATGAATTTAAATACCCGGTCTTGCGCCGCCAGATAATTGTCCAGCTTGCTGTAGCGCAATACCGAAGACAGGACCGATTTTGGCGTGTCAACCCGCAGATCGAACAGCAGCATACCGACGTTTTCGAAGCGTCGGCGCGGGCCGTAATCACGCATCAGTTCCACCACGCTGTCGTGACGCTTGTCCTTGCTGATGCGTGCGAATAACGTCTCAATGACCTCTTCAGACCCTTCGAGGATCTGCAGGAAATCGCTCCCGTTAAACAGCAGAATGCCCGTGACATCCAACAGGGTATTGCTCTGTTTGGCCTTTTCAACAAGTGCGAGGAGGGATAAGGATTTACAGGACGGATTTAACTGGCTTTTGTAAATGAGAGTGGTCAGCACAGCTATTGTTCCCGAAAGATGGTTAGGCTTTTTAAACACTTGTTTAGCATACATTACATTCATGGACTAATAGTATTAAAAAGATATATCAGCAAAGAAACGATTCGGCTCAAAAATAATCAAAGTGCCGGTTAAATGTCGGCGGAGGTGTTGATGAAACGAACGTTGTGGCTGCTGCTCTGTTTACCGGGATATGCGCTGGCCGCTCCGCTGGTGCCTCCCGTTGGTTTTACCCAGCCGTTGCCGCACACGGCATCGGGCGGCTGCGTGACCCTGCCCGCGCCCTACACCGCCCCCCTGACGTTGCGCAGTAAATATGAAGGATCCGACAGTGCCCGCGCCACGCTCAATCCGCAGGCCGAACAGGCATTCCGTACCGCGACTAAGCCCATCGTCGGCTTTGAACGTGGGATCTCGAACATGGTCTGGCGCTATAAACAGAGCGGGGATCCGCGAACCTTACGTTGTATTCTGGAGGGCTACGCGACATGGGCCAACGCCGGGGCGTTACTCTCCGGGCAAACCAGTCACACCGGCCGCGCAATGCGTAAATGGGCGCTGGCGACGCTGGCCAGCAGCTGGCTGGAGCTGAAGTTTACCCCCGGATCTTCCCTTGCCGGGCAGCAGACCACTGAACGCTGGCTGGGCCAGCTGGCGGATCGGGTGGTACAGGAGTGGGATGGCCTGCCGCTGAAAAGCACCAATAATCATAGCTACTGGGCGGCATGGGCGGTCATGGCCAGCGCCGTGGCGCTCGACCGTCGGGATCTGTTCGCCTGGTCGTTGAAAGAGTACCGCATCGCCGCCGGGCAGATTGCCGCCGACGGCACGCTGGCGAACGAACAACGCCGTCGCGAGCGGGCGCTGGCCTATCATAATTATGCCCTGCAGCCGCTGGTGATGATCGCCAGTTTTGCCGCGGCGAATAAGGTGGATGTGACGCAGGAGAACCATGGCGCGCTGGCGCGGCTGGTGAACTATGTGTTGCAGCAGAAGGATGCCGATCTCGAATGGCTGGAACCCTGGTGCGCCCTGTCTCACTGCAGTTCAGTGACACTGTCACGCCTGGATACCAGCCGTCCGTTACAGGATCGCCGCCTCGGCGGCAACCTTACCCTACTCTATCAGCGTTAAATCTGCGCCATCCCGCCATCCACAAACAGCTCGGCGGCGTTGATAAAGCTGGCGGCATCGGAGGCGAGGAACGCCACCACTTTTGCTACCTCTTCCGCTTCGCCAATGCGTCCCAGTGGGACAGTCGCGGCTAACGCATCAAACAACCCCTGGCGCTGATCTTCCGGCACCAGCTCTCCCAGACCTGGGGTTTTAATCGGGCCAGGGCTGACCACGTTGACCCGGATCCCGCGCCCCTGTAAATCCAGCGCCCAGGAGCGGGCAAAATTCCTCACTGCCGCCTTGCTGGCACTGTAGACGCTGAAGTTAGCGGTGCCTTTAATAGAGACAGTCGAGCCGGTAAGGATCACCGACGACCCGGAAACCAGCAGCGGCAGTGCCTTCTGAACGGTAAAGAGCACACCGCGTACGTTGGTGGCAAAGATACGGTCAAAATGTTCTTCTGTGATGGCACCCAGCGGCAGCATATCGCCACCCCCCGCGTTGGCGTACAACACATCCAGCCGCCCGGCCTGTTCCGCGATCTGCGCATAAACGGTATCGAGATCCTCAAGGCGTGAAGCGTCGGCGCGGATGCCGGTGACCTGCCCGCCCAGGCTGGCGACGGCGTTATCCAGTTCTGCCTGGCGACGTCCGGTGATGTATACCTTCGCGCCCTGAGCGGCCAGCTCTTTGGCGGTTGCCAGACCGATACCGCTGGTACCACCGGTGACGAGAGCGACTTTACCTGCTAATACTGTGTTCATCTGATTTACCTTGTCTGTTGTGGGTGTGGATGCACTGTACCGCTTGCGGGATTAGGGAAAAATCAGCAAAAATGGAAATCACTTTTTCCCTGTGGCAATAATCCACCCGTTCGTGAGCGCCTCCCGATGGATCAGTTAATGGCAATGCGCGCCTTTACGCGCGTCGTGGAAACCGGCAGTTTTACCCGGGCAGCAGACTCGCTGAACATGCCCATCGCCACGCTCAGTAAACTGGTCAAGGCGCTGGAGGCGCATCTGGGCGTGCGGTTGTTACAGCGCACCACCCGACGGGTGACGCCCACCCCGGAAGGACAGGACTATTACGAAAAAGCCCGGCGGGTGTTAATTGACATCGAAGATATCGACACCTCGTTCAGCGCGATCAAACAACAGCCGCAGGGTCATTTGCGTATTGACGTGGGTGGTTCGACGGCGCGGGACGTACTTATCCCGCTGCTGCCAGACTTTATGCGCCGTTATCCCGACATCCGCATCGACCTGGGGGTGGCCGACCGTCCGGTGGATTTAATCAGTGGCAATGTAGACTGCGTGATCCGCGGCGGCGCGCTGGGGGACTCCACGCTTATTGCCCGGCATATCGGCAATGCAGAGATGGTCACCTGCGCCACCCCGGACTATCTGAAGCAGCACGGGATCCCCGCCTACCCGGAGGAGCTGCGCAATGGTCATAAGCTGGTGAGTTATCTCTCCCCGGCGACCGGTCGCGCGTTCCCTTTCCGCTTTACGTACAACGACGAAACCCACGAAATCACCCTGCGCCACCATATCGGGGTAAATGAGAGCAACGCGCATCTGGCGGCAGCGGTTGCCGGGATGGGCATTATCCAGACCTTTCGTTACGCCGCGGGGGCCTTGCTGGAGTCAGGGACGCTGGTGGAGATTCTGGCAAAGTGGCGGCCACCGCACTATCCGTTTTATGTCGTGTATCCACAAAACCGGCATGTGACGCAGCGTTTAAGAGTGTTTATTGAGTGGCTGGCGGAGGTGTTTCCAGAGGCGGTGAAGGGATAGCCGGGCATAATGCCCGGCGGAAGGATCAGTTCAGGGTATAGTCGAGCGTAATCTCGGCATTCAGCACCTGAGAAACCGGACATCCGGCTTTGGCCTTCTGGATAACGCCGTCAAACTGCTGGGGATCAATGCCCGGGACGGTCACTTTACTCTTCAGGGCAATTTTGCTGATCGCAAAACCACTGTCAGTTTTATCCAGCGACACATCGGCGGTGGTATCAATGCTGTCGGCCGTGTAGCCCGCCTCGCCCAGCATCAGGGACAGGGCCATTGAGAAACAGGCTGCATGCGCTGCGCCGATCAACTCTTCCGGGTTAGTGCCTTTCTCCCCTTCAAAGCGGGTATTGAAACCATAAGGTTGCTGATTCAGGACGCCGCTTTCGGTAGAAACCGTACCTTTGCCACGTTTAATATCGCCAGACCAATGTGCCGAACCGTGTTTGTGAATTGTCATAAGTGTTCTCCTTTTGGCTTACAAGGGGTTAAGTATAGAAGAGAGATTCAGTATTGCCTCAAAGACAGAAGAGTCTCATGACATTGTGCAGTTATTCACCCGCCGCAAAAATATAACGTCCCCTGTCAGCCTGCTATATTTTGTTTTTTTAAAGAGGAGTCGCGCATGAATTCACCCGCCCGAGGTATCGACCACATTGGTATTACCGTACCGGACATTAATCAGGCCACGCTATTTTTTGAGCAGGCCTTTAACGCCAAAGAAATATATCGATCCGTAGAGCCTGGCGACGGAAATATTGATCCCGATGCCCAGCAGAAGACATTACGCCTGGTACCCGGCACAGAAGTTCGCGCAATACGTATGCTGGCCATGCCACATGGGCCGGGGATTGAGCTTTTCGAAATGCATGGGCCGGAACAGCAACCACCCGCGCGAGCAAGCGACTTTGGTCTTCAACACTTTGCCGTCTATGTTGATGATTTCGCACAGGCGATAGCACGCTTTACGGCGGCAGGTGGCGAGATGTTTACCGAGCCTAAGGCGCTCTCCTTTCCGGCCGAGCAGGGAGAAGGCAATGCTTTTTGCTACGGGAAAACGCCCTGGGGTAGCGTCATTGAACTGATATCCTGGCCCTCACCCATGCCTTATGAGAAATATACAGACCGGCGTCGCTGGAAGCCGTGATATATCCTTAAAAAGACCAGGATAATGATATTTTTATTTCCAGGAAGAGTCTTACACACAGCGCAATAAAATTTTGCCATTCTGAATGTGCGTTAAGTCATTGCGAACCGGAACATTAAACAGAAAACGACACGGAGGCACTATGTTTACTTATACATCAGCAACTACCCCATCCGCACAGCCAGAGCTGGTTAATGCTATTGCACAGGGTTTACGCGCAGAGTTGGGCGCTGTCACCGAAGATGACATTTTGATGGAACTCACCAAGTGGGTTGAAGCCTCAGACAATGACATCCTCAGTGACATCTACCAGCAGACCATTAATTACGTCGTCAGCGGTCAGCACGCCAGTTTGTAAAAACCTGCTATGCTGGATCTGCAACCTTAGGGGTTACATTTCGTTCGCCTTATCACTATTAACAGGATTGAGGAGCTACTATGAAATCGAACCGTCAGGCACGCCATATTCTGGGACTGAACTACAAACTCTCTAACCAGCGTAAAGTGGTGATTGAGGGCGACAGCGAAACGCAGGTCACCCACGCTACTGGCAGAAAACGCCACGAACCTAAGTAAGTTCGCTACAGGATCCCCGACACCATCGGCATTGCCGGTGGTGTTTTTATTTGTACGTTGCGGTTTTTAACATTCACCTCCTTTATACTATGCCCCTGACATCCCCTGCGGGCACAATAGCGACAATGATCAATACCAGTGCCAGGGACGGATTTCCCAAAATTAAGTGAGTGACATGGACAACAAATCAACCCGACATCGTTCCCTTTATATCCCTTATGCCGGACCGGTTCTGCTGGAATTCCCCCTGCTGAACAAGGGCAGCGCTTTCAGCATGGAAGAGCGCAGCAACTTCAACCTGCTGGGCCTGCTGCCAGAAGTGGTCGAAACCATCGAAGAACAGGCCGAGCGGGCGTGGATCCAGTATCAGGGTTTCAAAACCGAAATTGATAAGCACATCTACCTGCGCAATATTCAGGACACCAACGAAACCCTCTTCTACCGACTGGTGCAAAACCATCTCGACGAGATGATGCCGGTGATTTATACCCCGACGGTCGGTGCTGCCTGCGAACGCTTCTCTGAAATTTACCGTCGCTCACGCGGCGTGTTTATCTCGTATCAGAACCGTCACAACATGGATGACATTCTCCAGAACGTGTCAAACCACAACATCAAGGTGATCGTGGTGACCGACGGCGAGCGTATTCTTGGTCTTGGCGACCAGGGTATCGGCGGGATGGGCATTCCAATCGGTAAGCTGTCGCTGTACACCGCCTGCGGCGGCATCAGCCCGGCCTATACCCTGCCGGTTGTGCTGGATGTCGGTACGAATAATCAGCAGCTGCTTAACGATCCGCTGTATATGGGCTGGCGTCACCCGCGCATCACGGATGATGAGTATTACCAGTTCGTGGACGACTTCATCCAGGCGGTGAAACATCGCTGGCCGGACGTGCTGTTGCAGTTTGAAGATTTCGCCCAGAAAAACGCCATGCCGCTGCTGAATCGCTATCGCGACGAAATCTGCTCCTTTAACGATGATATTCAGGGCACCGCTGCGGTCACCGTCGGCACCCTGATTGCCGCCAGCCGCGCGGCAGGCAACCAGTTAAGCTATCAGAAGATTGTCTTCCTGGGTGCCGGTTCTGCCGGATGCGGCATCGCAGAGCAGATCATCGCCCAGACCCAGCGGGAAGGATTAAGCGAAGAGCTGGCCCGCTCGCGCGTCTTTATGGTGGATCGCTTCGGCCTGCTGACTGATGCCATGCCGAACCTGCTGCCGTTCCAGACCAAACTGGTGCAAAAGCGCGAGAACCTGAAAAACTGGGATACCGACAACGAAGTGCTGTCCCTGCTGGATGTGGTGCGCAACGTGAAGCCGGACATTCTGATCGGCGTCTCCGGGCAGACCGGCTTGTTCACCGAAGAGATCATCCGCGAGATGCATAAATACTGCGCGCGTCCTATCGTGATGCCGCTGTCGAACCCGACCTCCCGCGTGGAAGCCACCCCGCAGGACATCATCGCCTGGACCGAGGGCAATGCGCTGGTCGCTACCGGCAGCCCGTTCGCGCCGGTCGTGTGGAAGGATAAAACCTACCCCATCGCCCAGTGCAACAACTCCTACATCTTCCCGGGGATTGGCCTGGGGGTGATCGCCTCGGGCGCCTCGCGCATTACCGATGAGATGCTGATGTCTGCCAGCGAAACCCTGGCTAAACACTCGCCGCTGGTGAATAACGGTGAAGGCCTGGTTCTGCCGGAGCTGAAAGATATTCATGTGGTGTCAAAGGCGATTGCCTTTGCCGTGGGTAAAATGGCGCAGCAGCAAGGTGTGGCGGTGAAAACCTCTGCCGATGCGTTGCAGCAGGCGATTGATGAGAACTTCTGGCAGCCGGAATACCGCAGCTACCGCAGGACTTCAATCTAAAAGCAAAAAGGCAACGTAAGTTGTAATGCCAGTCAGTTAAGCCCGGCGAATTGTTCCGTTCACCTCAGGTTCAGCAGAAAATGGCATTACAAAACCCGTGAACGTGACAAGGGGGGGCCACCGGCCCCCCCTTGTCAATCCCCGCGGCCCCGCAATGAAACCGGTGCTTCGCACTGCGCTCACCTCCCGACCGGCTGCCTGCGGTCGGCTCAACTCGACATCCTGTCTCGATTCGCCTCTGGCCGCCATCCCTGGCGTCCAGCCCTTGTCATCCGGTCTCCGGTTCGCCGGTTTCAGCGGGGAATCAACCCCCGTGCCACATTCAAACCGCAGAGAAGCTTGAGGGAGCGTGAATCCGGCTGAAAATCGCCGAAGCGTTTCCGTAAGGCCGGGGCGAGGCGCAGGGACGCGCCGAGAGGGCATAGCCTGCAGGGATGCAGGCTGGTGCCCGACCCGAAAGCCTGAAGGAATAAGCTGAGGGCACCGCGAAGCGGCGATTTTCCTGGCCGGGAGCGGGGTAGCCAGGGGGGAGGCGGCGAGCCCCCCTGGCACGTTCACCGCAGCGGAGGGGGCATAAAGCAGAGGGGCTTTAGTGAACGGAACTTTTCCACTTCAGTCATTGAGAAATAACGAAGTGTTTAACTGACTGGCATTACAACGTAAATTGCTTTTTTTGCTCTCTTCGCGGGTGCAGGTTGGGATGAGGGCATCAGGCCGCACATCCCAACCCTCGCAGGTTACTTCTTCTTGTTCAGCATCGCCTGTAAATCGGCAAACGGATTATAGGTCGCCACGCCCACGTCTTTTTGCGCGTCTTCGCCAGCCACCACGGTGGTGCCGTACTGATCCGCTTCCGTGTATTTGGAATGCTCATGATCGTGGCAAAACAGACACAACAGTTCCCAGTTACTGCCATCTTCCGGATTATTGGTATGGTCGTGATCGATATGGTGAACCGTTAACTCACGCAGGTTTGAATAAACGAACTCACGGGAGCAGCGCCCACATACCCACGGATAGATTTTTAATGCTTTCTCGCGGTAGCCGCTTTCCAGCCGCGCGTAGTTTTTAGGGATCAGAGCCATTGTGAAGTTACCTGTGGCAAAAACCTGATTTTACGACAGTGCGGCTGAGAATTCACCTGCGTTCACTGGCGCAATCCCGTGTTTCTGCGCGCTGGCGTTGCGTCATCCACCAGAACGCCAGCGCCAGCAAACTGACCGTCGCGCCAAGTAGGCACACCCCTTGCCAGCCGAAACGGGCATAGGTGACGGTGGTACTGATGGCGCCCAGCCCGCTGCCGACGGCGTAAAACATCATGTACAGCCCCACCAGCCGGCTATGCGCGTCCGGGCGGGTGCGAAAAATCAGGCTCTGATTAGTAACGTGCAGCGCCTGACCGCCCAGATCCAGCAGCACAATCCCCATCACCAGCGCCCAGAGTGAAACCTCCATCAGCGACAGCGGCCACCAGGCCAACAGCAGCACCAGGAGCGCTAATCCGCTGGTTTGCCGGGCATACCCCTTGTCAGCCCACTGCCCGGCCCGCGCGGCGGCCAGCGCACCCACCACTCCCGCCAGGCCAAATGCGCCAATCAGGGTATGGGAAAAGTTGTAAGGCGGTGCGCTCAGGGGCAGCACCAGCGCACTCCAGAAGATGTTAAAAGCGGCAAACATCAACAGCGCCAGCATTCCTCTGACCTGCAGGACTTTCTCCTGACGCAGCAACGTCAGCATGGAGGCCAGCAGAAGCGGATAACTGAGCGTGCGTGAGGCCGGCGGCAAGATGGGCAGCCGTCGCCACAGCGGGATCGCAATCCCCAGCATCAGGAGCGCGGCGCAAAAATAGACCCCGCGCCAGCCCGCCAGGTCGCTGACGCCCCCGGCAAAAACCCGTGCCAACAGCAGACCGATAAAGACGCCACCCTGCGCCGTGCCCACTACCCGCCCCTGTTCATGAGGGGCCGCGGCGCTGGCAGCATAGGCGATCAGCCCCTGGGTCATCGCCGTGCCCAGCAGCCCGACGGCGAGCATTCCCGCCAGCAAGGCAAGCGTGGACTGCGCCATGCCGACTGCAACCAGTGCGAACGTCAGGGCCAGCATTTGCATCGCCATCAGCCGACGGCGATCCACCCTGTCACCCAGCGGTACCAGAAACAGCAGCGCCAGCGCGCATCCCAACTGTGTGGCGGTGATAACCCCGCCGACCGCCGCGTGACTGATACCGAAATCCCGGGCCAGGGCGTCGAGGAGCGGCTGGGCGTAATAGACATTTGCCACGCTCAGGCCGCTGGCGATGGCGAAGAGCCACGCCAGGCTGGTTGATACACCCGTTCTCAGTTGCACATTCATGCTGTCAGCCTCTCTCGATGTGGTTCCATAATAAAACCATTTAGAGGGTAGGTCAGATGGTTTTAAAATGCAACCACATACTCAGGGTGAGGATTTCCCCCCTGGTGAACGCAGCGCTACCCGGCGAAAATCACGCCTGCTTGCCGGAGATACCAAACCCCGCTACACTCCTTTCATCCATCAACCCACTGAATATAAAAGGAGGCTAATTATGCTGTGCTGTGAAATCTTTGATATTTCACTTCACCTTGGCGATCGCGTCAGCTCAAGCGTTATCGGTTTCGTGCTGCGATAACTTTGGCTTGAGCGAAGACACCCAAGACTGAATCCCTTCTCTCGGGCTTACCGGGTTATCGTCAGCGATGTTTGACGAGGCATTTTCATGCCTGTAACTCTTGAGTAAGCAAATGAGCACATTACTGACTGCACTTTCTCTTCGTGTTGATACTGCCTTTGACACGCTGTTCAACGATCTCACCTTTAGCCTCAAAAAAGGCGACCGCATTGGTCTGCTGGGCGATAACGGCTGCGGCAAAAGTACCCTGCTGAAGATCCTCGATGGCACTGACACGCCCCTCTCCGGCACGGTAGCGCTGGCCGGGCACTGTCTGATGGCGCGGGTGGAGCAACATCTTCCTGAATCTGTTTATCCGTTGACCATGATCGACGCGGTTCTGGCGCAGCTGCCTGTGGCCGAGCGCGAAAGCCTGCGCTGGCGAGCAGAAACTCTGCTGGCGGGTATGGGGTTTACCCCGCAGGACACGGCCCTGCAATCGGCCACCCTCAGCGGCGGGCAGCACACCCGTCTGTTGCTGGCGCGGGCGTTGATAAACGAGCCGGATCTGTTGCTGCTGGATGAACCCAGTAACCACCTCGACCTGCCGACGCTGCTGTGGCTGGAGCAGTTTCTACAAAACTGGTCCGGCAGCTTTGTGCTGGTCTCGCACGACAGGCAGTTACTGGATGCCGTCACCAATGGCAGCTGGATCCTGCGGGACAAAACGTTGCACTACTTCGCCCTTCCCTGTACCCGCGCGCGTCAGGCGCTGGTAGAGAAAGACGAAAGCGACGCCCTGCGCCATAAAGCCGAGCAAAAGGAGATCGACCGGGTCACCGCCAGCGCAAAACGGCTGGCGACCTGGGGTAAGGTTTACGATAACGAAGATCTGGCCCGCAAAGCCAAACAGATGGAACGCCAGGTGGAACGGCTGAAAGAGAGCCAGACGGCGCTGACCACCGGCAGTCCCTGGACTTTAACCCTGCGCGGCGATGCGCTGAGGGCCGACCGACTGCTGGAGATTGACGCGCTTGGCGTTCCGCCTGCATCCGGCCTTGCGCCACTGTTCGCGATAGAAAATGTCCGGCTTAAAAGCAGCGACCGGGTGGCGATTGTCGGGCGTAACGGCTGCGGCAAATCCTCTCTGATGCGGCTTATCTGGCAGCAATTCATCGCCCGGGAATTGCATGCGGGGCTGAAGATCCATCCGCGTGTGGCAATGGGGTATTACGACCAGACCCTGCATCAGCTGGCGGATGATGCCACGCTGATTGATGCCCTGGAGCCATTCGCACCCAACCCGCAGGATCGCAAAATGGCGCTGATTTCTGCCGGGTTCGCCTGGGCGCGGCACGGGCAAAAGGTCAGTACGCTCAGCGGCGGGGAACGTTCACGGCTGCTGTTTATCGGCCTGACTCTGGCCCGCTTCAGCCTGCTGATGCTCGATGAACCGACCAACCATCTGGACATGGAAGGTAAAGAGGCACTGGCCGACACCTTGCAACAGTTCGAGGGCGGTGTGCTGCTGGTCAGCCATGACCGGCAGTTAATCAGTCAGAGCTGTAACCGCTTCTGGCTGATTGAAAATGGCCTGCTCAGCGAATGGCATGACGCCGACGCGGTGTTTGCCCGTCTTCGCGACGGCAATGGCCAGAGCACTCTCCCCGCTCCCGTTGCACAGGATGACGATCGGGCAAACCCCGCGGAAGATCTTTTGGAGCGGCTGGTGCTGCTGGAGAGGTTGCTGGAAGAAGATCGGCTGCGTAAGCCGAAACATCAGAAGCCGCAGCTTCAGGCTCAGTGGCAGGAGGAGATTGCCGCGCTGACGGCGCAGCTGTAGGAAAATGCCCGGCGGGTAGCCGCCGCCGGGCATCTTGTTACTTCGGCTGATTCGTTTTCCAGGCATCCCATGCCTGTTTGATTTCCTGTTTAGCGGTGGCGGCATCGTTAAAGCCGTTCAGTTCCACCGATTTGCGCCCTTCCGGCAGCTGTTTGTAAACGCGGAAGAACGACTCCAGACGCTGCTGTTCAATCTTCGGCAGATCGCTCAGCTCTTTGATGTCGTCATAGGTCGGGTCAATTTTACTGGCTGGCACTGCCACGATTTTGTCGTCTTTTTCACCGCCGTCGATCATCTTCAGCACGCCAATGGCGCGCAGTTTAATCAGGGTGCCCGGTGCCATCGGGGCGCGGGTGTAGAAAATGACGTCCAGCGGATCGCCATCCCCCGCCAGAGACTGGGTCAGCGAGCCGTAGTTTGCCGGGTAGGCCACCGGCATCGACTGGAAGCGATCGGCCACGATAAAGCCGGTTTTGGCATCCGTTTCATACTTAATAATCCCGCCCGCCGGAATTTCGGTGACGGCGTAAAACTCTTCCGGGTTGTTATCAGGCTGTGGGAATTCGAGGATATTTTGCGCCTGCACAGAAGCTGACAGGAGGACGCTCACTGCGAGAAGTTTTTTTACCAGATGCATTGTCTTGTTAACTCTTCGGTTTTTAAGAAGACCACACCTTACGGGGCTGAAATGTCAGAATAATGACAAATTTCCTACAGAAATATTCCACCCTTAATCATCATGGTTATTGATATTTGCGGCAATCAATACACCTTAAATATCAAATAAATGAATAAATTGTATTGCAACAGACTTGCCAGACAGTTCAAAAACTTTAATCCTTAAGGGGTATGCCGTGCCCCATCAAGCGCCATACCTGCCTCGCAGATCCCTCATTATGAAAATGGAGAAACATATGAAAGCTGCTGTCGTGACCAAAGACCATCAGGTAGAAGTAACCGAGAGAACCCTGCGCCCGCTGAAGCACGGTGAAGCGCTGCTGAAGATGGAGTGCTGTGGCGTTTGCCACACCGATCTGCATGTGAAGAACGGCGATTTTGGTGATAAGACCGGGGTGATCCTCGGCCATGAAGGGATTGGCGTGGTCAAGGAGATCGGGCCGGGCGTGACCTCGCTGAAACCTGGCGATCGGGCAAGCGTAGCCTGGTTCTTCGAAGGCTGTGGCCACTGTGAATACTGTAACTCCGGCAATGAAACCCTGTGCCGCACCGTGAAAAACGCCGGCTATTCCGTGGACGGCGGTATGGCAGAAGAGTGTATTGTCACCGCCGATTACGCGGTAAAAGTGCCGGACGGACTGGAATCCGCCGCCGCCAGCAGCATCACCTGCGCCGGGGTGACCACCTACAAAGCGGTGAAAGTATCAGAGATCAAACCTGGCCAGTGGATTGCTATTTATGGCCTGGGTGGACTGGGTAACCTGGCCCTGCAATACGCCAAAAATGTCTTTAACGCGAAAGTGATCGCCGTTGACGTTAACGATGAACAGCTGAAACTGGCCTCAAGCATGGGGGCCGATCTGGTGGTTAACTCCCGCAGCGACGATGCCGCGAAATTTATTCAGGAAAAAACCGGTGGCGCCCACGCCGCGGTCGTGACGGCGGTGGCGAAAGTGGCCTTTAACTCTGCGGTAGATGCCGTTCGTGCCGGGGGCCGCGTGGTGGCGGTCGGTCTGCCGCCGGAAGCGATGAGTCTGGATATTCCGCGTCTGGTATTGGACGGGATTCAGGTGGTGGGTTCGCTGGTGGGCACCCGTCAGGACCTGACCGAAGCCTTCCAGTTTGCCGCCGAAGGTAAGGTGGTGCCGAAAGTGGCGCTGCGTCCGCTGGGGGATATCAACGCCATCTTTAAAGAGATGGAGCAAGGCCAGATCCGCGGCCGCATGGTAATTGATTTCCGCTCTTAAGTTGAACGCCCGGCGGCGCTGCGCTGTCGGGCCTACGCGTTCCGCCGATCCGCAATCCACTCCTGCACCTCAATCTGAAAAGTATCCGGCGCTTTACGGTACATTTTGCGCGCCAGGTCGAGGATCGTATGCCGCGCCAGCTCCTCTTCCATTCGCTGCTGGGCGCTGTCCATCACCGAGCGCACACCGCACGGCCCGTCGCAAACCCAGGCAGGCGGCGTTTCATCAAACACGGCCAGCCGCTGACGCACTTCCCGACACTCGAACATGTTCTTCTCGCCATCGATAGCATGCGCCACATCCAGCACGGTGATCAGTTCAGCAGGCCGGGCCAGACGAAAACCGCCGCCCTTTCCTTCGGTGCTGCTCACCAGCCCGGCGCGTGACAGACGTGTGAAGATCTTGCCCAGGTAGTCATAGGGAACGCCCTGCAAGGCCGCCATTTCTCTGACGCTCATCTCACGGTCGTTACCTTTCGCATCCACCATGGTCATCAGGCTATGAATGCCGTACTCCACACCGGAACTGTAAAAAGCCATGCTTAACTCCGAAATTATTATTCCAGGTCATTATAGCCGCGTTCCGCGACAGAAAGACAGCCGCAATCCTCTGTGCCCCTAACCTTCTGTTTTTACGACCCGCAGCAAACCAACTCAGAAAGAAGTTGTCGCAGTTAACTCCGACAAGTATAGTTGCAGTCACGTCAGCCACAGGGCCTGATGCGGAAAAGGATCGAAGATGAAGAAGCAAATTTTAATTGTAGGCAGCGGTTTTGCGGGTATGTGGGCAGCGGTGAGCGCCGCACGTCTGGCCGATTTAACGGGAAGTGACGACCTGCAGATCACCGTTCTGGCTCCCCGCCCGGAGTTGCGTATCCGCCCGCGCTTTTATGAAGAGCAGGTAGCAACCTTTGCCGCCCCGCTAAGCGATCTCTTTGCTGAACTGAATGTTCACTTTATTGCCGGAACCGCTGAACGTATTGACGCGAAACAGAAAAGCGTCTGGTATCGCGACAGCCAGGGCAACGTAACGCTGGTCGCTTACGACCGTCTGATTGTGGCAACAGGCAGTCAGACGCGCCACCCGGCGATCCCTGGTCTGGAAGAATTTGCCTTTGATATCGACCAACTGGAATCCGCCCAACATTTCGAAAATCACCTTGATTCACTGGCGACACGCCCTTCGACGCCGGAACGTAATACCGTGGTGGTGTGCGGTGGCGGTTTCACCGGCATAGAACTGGCTACCGAACTCCCTGCGCGTCTGCGTACCCGTTTTGGTGATGATACACAGACAAAAGTTATCGTAGTTGAACGCGGATCGGTCATTGGCGGTCGTTACAGTGAAGAACTGCGTGGCACCATTGAAGAGGCAAGTCTCGCGCTGGGTGTGGAGTGGCGTCTGAACAGTGAAATCAGCGCCATCGATCCCCACGGCGTCACGCTTAAAAATGGCGAGCGCATTGCGGCCGCCACCGTTGTCTGGACGGCGGGCGTGGAAGCCCATCCCCTCAGCCAACAGATTGCGGGCGAGCGAGATCCCCAGGGGCGCTTAAAGGTCAACGAAAGCCTGCAAGTACCGGCGCACCCGGACGTGTATGCCACCGGGGATATGGCCCATGCCCACACCGACGACCGCGGCAATACGGCGCTCATGACCTGTCAGCACGCCATTCAGTTGGGCAAGTTTGCGGGACATAACGCCGCGGCCAGCCTGTTAGACGTGGCGCCTTATCCCTATCGCCAGGTGAACTATGTCACCTGTCTCGATTTGGGCGGCTGGGGCGCGGTCTACAGCGAAGGCTGGGATCAGAAGGTGAAATCCGTTCGCGATGACGCAAAGAAAATCAAAATCGCCATCACCAACGAGTTAATCTACCCACCCGCTGCCGATCGCGCCGTCGCTTTTGCTGCCGCCGATCCGCTGGCGAAATTTGTCTAGCGTTTGCTTACCGCGCCCCCGGCGCGGTTTTTTTCAGGCTAGCGCCTGTGCGTTAGCCTGTGTCCGGCGGGCTTTCAGATAACCGTAGATCAGAAGCGACGACATCGCGCAGAACGACAGTACCGCCGCAGGCAGGGTCACGTAACTCCAGCTAAAGCCAAGGGTAATCATCATCCCGCCAAAGTACGCCCCAATGGCGCTGCCGAGGTTAAAGGCCACCTGGCCCCCCGCTGCACCGAGCATCTCCCCACCCTGGGCATTTTGCAGAAGCAGGATCTGCAACGGGGCCGACAGCGCAAACAACCCGGCGCAGCAGATAAAGCCCATCACCAGCGAGGCCACAGGCAGCGCACCGAAGGCAAACAACAGCAGCAGCGACAGGACAATCACCAGATCGGTGAGTGCCGCAATTCGCAGCGGACTGTAGCGCCCGGAAAGTTTGCCGCTGAACAGGTTGCCCAGCACCATGCCAAGTCCCATTAACATCATGATCGCGGTCATCACCCCTTCGGAGAAGCCCGACACGTTGATCATGAAGGGTTTGACGAAGCTGAACCAGGCAAAGACCCCGGCGTTGCCGAACATGGTGGCAGCGAAGATAAACCAGGGTTCAGGCTTTTTCAGGAAGTGAAATTGCTCGCTCAGGTGTGTCTGGGATTTATCAAATGTCTGCGGCACCCAGAGGGCAATCGACACCATTACCAGCAGGTTAAACGCAGCAATCAGGAAGAAGGTATAACGCCAGCTGAACTGATGCCCCAGCCAGGTGCCGAGCGGCACACCCGCCAGGTTAGCCACCGTCATCCCGGCAATCATACCAGCCACCGCCAGGGTAACCTTACCCGGCGGCGCGATACGCGAGAGGATAATGGTGCCGACGCCGAAAAACGCGCCGTGCGGAAAGCCAGATACCAGCCGCCCGATCGCCAGCATGGTGTACGACGTGGAGAAGGTAAAAATGGCGTTGCCGATGAGGCACAGCGACACCAGGAACAGCAGGATCGACTTTAAAGAGAACTTCCCGGAAAAAATAGCGATGATCGGTGCCCCAATCACTACCCCAAAGGCATAAAACGAAATCATATTGCCGGCAGAAGGAATGGTGATCCCCACATCCCGCGCCAGCTCGGTTAACACGCCCATAATGCCAAATTCGGCCATGCCAAGGCCAAAGGTGCCAAGTGCTAACGAAAACACCGTCTTTTTCATACCGCGACCACTTGTTAAATAATTGCAACAGCCATTATCGACCAAACTGGTATGGTGAGCCAGTTCAAATCGCGCCGCTGGCCGATTCCTCCATCAATTCGGGCAGGCTGTGAATATTTTCCGCCAGGATGCTCAGGCCTGATTACACTTCAAAGTGTTATGTCTCACCGTACTATCAGAATCACCCCGTAAAGGAAGGCATCATGGCAGATAAAGATAAGAAGAAAAGCAAACCCGTTACGAAGACCGCGCCCCCCGCCCCGCTTAAGCGCACGGAGTACGAAAAAGAGCTGCACCGCCTGCATGTGGAGCTGGTTAAGTTGCAGCGGTGGGTGGTCAGCAAGGGCCTGAAAGTGTGCGTCGTCTTTGAAGGGCGCGACGGCGCCGGTAAAGGAGGCACCATCAAGGCCCTGACCGAACGCGTCAGCCCGCGTGTGTTCCGGGTAGTGGCGCTGCCAGCCCCGACCGAGAAAGAGAAAAGCCAGCTCTACTTCCAGCGCTATGTTCCACATCTGCCCTCCGCCGGGGAAATCGTCATCTTCGACCGCAGCTGGTACAACCGCGCGGGCGTCGAGCGCGTCATGGGATTTTGTACAGAAGAACAGGTAGAGAAGTTTCTCGACGGGGCACCGATCATCGAAAAAGCAATGGTCGATGCGGGCATTATCCTGATCAAATACTGGCTGGAAGTCACCCCCAAAGAGCAGGAGCGTCGCCTGCGCGACCGCATTAACGACGGGCGCAAAACCTGGAAACTGTCGCCAATGGACGTGAAATCCTTCAACCGCTGGGATGACTATACCAAGGCCCGTGATGCGATGTTTGCCGCCACCGACACCGCCTGGGCACCCTGGTTTGTTGCCCGTTCCGAGGATAAAAAGCGCGCGCGGCTGAATATTATCTCTCATCTGCTGTCCCAAATTCCCTATAAAGACCTGCCGGAAGAAGAGGTTAAATTACCGAAGCGTAAAATCGGCAAAGTTAAACCGACTGCTTACCCGTTCCGTTATATTGACGAGAAGTTCTGACCATTACCGCCCTCTTAATTATTTATTGCGAGGGCGGTTCGGCGTAATTTCACCTGATTTCTTCCGATTGCTTTTATCTGGAAGCGTGCTCGCAATACCTGTATTTCCAGGCGACCCGGTCGTACTCTCAATATAACGGTTACCGTAATCCCCCGGAAAGAACATGAGAACACCTGACATCCTATAAAACCCGCTCCGAATCCCTTCCCGGAGCGGGTACTTCACCCGCAGAGCCGCGTAAGCGCAGCGCCACCGGGTGTCACAAGCGACGAGATTACTTCATCCCTTCCCGACTCTCGTTCTGCGCTTCCAGACGCTCCACATCCCGATACCAGCGCGGGTGGTGTTTCTGCGCCCAGCGGCGGCTCACCTTCCCTTCGATCATCCCTTTAATCGAACCTTTGACCCAGAATGCCATATACATATGGATCAGAATGGCATGGATCAAAATAATGGCCGATGTCGCGTGGATCAGCAGGCTGTAGCGCACCACCTGCATCGGGAAATAGTGGGCAAAATAGGGACGCCAGATAATGACGCCGGTCACCAGCAGTACGAAAATCATGCTCATGATGGTCCAGAACATCATTTTCTGTCCGGCGTTGTATTTCCCCACCTTCGCGACTTTGTGCTCGTTGCCTTTCAGCACCTCAACAATGCCCTTCAGCCACGGAATATCCTGCTTGTCCGGGATGTTGTGATGGACGAAACGCACGAACATAAACATCAGCGCCACGAAAATCAGCACCCCAAAGAACGGATGCAAAATGCGCCCCATCTGCGGTGTACCGAAGGTTTCGGTCAGCCATTGTAGCGTCGGGAAGAAGAACGAGATCCCGGATAAGGACACCAGGAAGAAGCAGATCACCACTGTCCAGTGACAGGCACGGTCAATAAACTTCGTGCGCACGATCATCTTTGACTTATTCATGGTGTTCCTCCTCGTCGTCATCCACCTCTTTGTTCGGCCCGATACCAATGTAGTGATAAATCAACCCGGCAAAGGTGGCGATAAAGCCTGCCGCGGAGAGCGGTTTAAGCGCTCCTTTCCACAGGTTAATGGACGTATCGATCGCCGGATCCTTCGGCAGATTGTGATACAGCTCCGGCTGGTCGTTGTGGTGCAGCACGTACATGACATGCGTCCCGCCCACCCCTTGCGGGTTGTAGACTCCCGCGTTGGCATAGCCACGCGCTTTCAGCTTATCGACCCGCTGCTGGGCAACCTCCAGCATCTCCTTCTTGGTGCCAAAGTGAATGGCCCCGGTCGGACAGGTCTTAACGCAGGCTGGCTCCTGACCAACGCTGACGCGATCCACGCACAGGGTGCATTTGTAGACCCGGTTGTCCTCTTTATTGAGACGCGGCACGTTGAACGGACAGCCCGCGATGCAGTATCCGCAGCCGATGCAGTTATCCTGCTGGAAATCGACGATGCCGTTGGCGTACTGAATAATCGCCCCGGCTGATGGGCAGGCTTTCAGACAGCCCGGATCCTCGCAGTGCATACAGCCATCTTTGCGGATCAGCCACTCCAGCTTGCCGTTCTGATCGGTTTCGCTAAAGCGCATCACCGTCCAGGATTTGGCGCTCAGATCTGCCGGGTTATCGTAAACCCCGACGCAGTGCCCCACCTCGTCGCGGATATCGTTCCACTCGGAACAGGCCACCTGGCAGGCTTTACAGCCCACGCAGGAGGAGACATCGATAAGCTTTGCCACTTCCGCTTTGTAATCCCGCGCACGAGGCGCGGGGGTAAAGCCGTTGGTGGCGGAGCGTTTGATGACGTCTTGTGTTTCCATCGACATTGATTCGCTCCTTATGCTTTCTCGATGTTGACCAGGAACGCCTTGTACTCTGGCGTTTGCGAGTTGGAATCCCCCACTGCAGGCGTCAGGGTGTTGGCGATATAACCTTTCTGCGCCACCCCTTCAAAGCCCCAGTGCAGCGGGATCCCGACGGTTTCCACCTGTTGGCCGTGAACGTTCAGGGCCTGCAGGCGACGGGTGACCACCGCCACGGCGCGAATAAACCCGCGCTGGCTGCTGACCTTGACAAGATCGCCGTTAGCGATGCCTTTGGCCTTCGCCAGGGTCTCGCTGATCTCGACAAACTGTTCCGGCTGGGCGATGGCGTTCAGTCGCGCATGTTTGGTCCAGGTATGGAAATGCTCGGTCAGGCGATAGGTCGTACCGACGTACGGGAACTTATCTTTCTTGCCCATGCGCACGGCATCTTCCTGGTAAACACGTACCACCGGACTGGAGACCACGTTGGGGTGCAGCGGGTTAGTGCCGAGCGGCGTTTCCATCGGCTCGTAGTGTTCCGGGAACGGCCCTTCTGCCAGCTTGTCGATGGCAAACAGACGTCCCAGCCCTTCCGGCTGCATGATAAACGGCCCGGTGTTGCTGCCCGGTGCGGCGGTGTTGAAGTCCGGGATATCGTTGCCGGCCCACTTCGTGCCGTTCCACTGGATCAGCATCCGTTTCGGATCCCACGGCTTGCCGTTGATATCCGCCGACGCGCGGTTGTAAAGCACGCGACGGTTCAATGGCCACGCCCAGGCCCAGCCCAGCGTATTGCCCAGCCCTGACGGGTCGGCGTTATCGCGGTTAGCCATCTGGTTGCCCTGCTCGGTCCAGCTGCCGGAGTAGATCCAGCACGAGGATGCCGTGGTACCGTCATCACGCAGTTGGGCAAAGCTGCTCAGCAACTGGCCTTTCTTCGCGATGAGCACGCCATTGGCGTCATAGAGATCTGCCAGCGCATAGCCGTTGTTCTCTTTCGCCACCTCTTCCGATTCCGGGTGATCCGGCTGTTTGTAATCCCAGCTCATCCGCAGCAACGGCTCAGCGCCTTTGCCGCCTTCCGTGCGGTACATCTCACGCAGACGATGGTAAATCCCCGCCAGGATCTCGGCGTCGTTACGCGCTTCGCCCGGCGCATCCTGCCCCTTCCAGTGCCACTGCAGCCAGCGGCCGGAGTTGGCGATGGAGCCATCCTCTTCGGCAAAACAGGTGGACGGCAGACGGAACACTTCGGTCTGAATCGAGGCGGTATTCACGTCATTCATCTCGCCGTGGTTCTGCCAGAAGTTCGAGGTTTCCGTCACCAGCGGATCGATCACCACCATGTACTTCAGCTTGCTGAGACTGGCGACAATCTTGTTCTTATCCGGGAACGACGCCACCGGGTTAAAGCCCTGGCAGATGTAACCTGTGACCTCGCCCTTCGCCATCATGTTGAAATACTTGATGACGTCGTAGGACTGATCCCATTTTGGCAGCCAGTTAAAGCCCCAGTCGTTCTCCTTCTGCGCCGCATCGCCATAGAAGGACTTCATCAGGCTGACGAAGAACTTCGGATAATTACTCCAGTAGTTCACCTGATCAGGCAGCGTCGCTTTTGGCGTGTTCGCCGTCATATAGCTTTGCAGATCCGTCTGTTTCTCGGACGGCAGCGTCAGGTAGCCGGTCAGGCTGGTCGACAGCAAGCCTAAGTCGGTTAAGCCCTGAATGTTGGAGTGCCCGCGCAGGGCGTTCACCCCGCCACCGGCCATGCCCATGTTGCCGAGCAGCAGCTGGATCATCGCCATGGTACGGATGTTCTGCGCCCCGACGGTGTGTTGCGTCCAGCCCAGCGCATACAGGAAGGTCGTGGTTCTGTCTGCTGCACTGGTGGAGGCCAGCACTTCGCACACTTTCAGGAAGTCGGCTTTTGGCGTACCGCAGATGTTTTCCACCACCTCCGGCGTATAGCGTGAGACGTGCTGTTTCAGCAGGTTCCACACGCAGCGCGGATCGGTGAGCGTGTCGTCGCGTTTCGCATAGCCATTTTCGTCGAACTGATAGTTCCAGGAAGACTTATCGTACTGGCGTTTTTCCGCGTCGTAGCCGCTGAACAGCCCGTCTTCAAAGGTAAAGTCTTCCCGCACCAGCAGATTGGCGTTGGTGTAGTGCTTAACGTACTCAGCGTTAATTTTGTTGTTTTCAATCAGGTACAGCAGCACGCCGGAAAGGAACGTAATGTCCGTGCCGGAGCGGATTGGCGCATAGATATCGGCCACCGATGCCGTACGCGTAAAGCGCGGATCGACGACGATCAGCGTCGCATCATTGTTGTTCTTCGCTTCCATCGCCCAGCGGAATCCCACGGGATGGGCCTCAGCGGCGTTACCGCCCATGACCATAACGACGTTGGCGTTTTTGATATCAACCCAGTGGTTGGTCATCGCACCGCGACCAAATGTTGGAGCAAGACTTGCTACCGTTGGTCCGTGTCAGACGCGCGCCTGGTTATCTACCGCCAGCATGCCGAGGGAGCGCACAAATTTCTGCGTCAGCATGCCGGTCTCATTACTGGCCGCCGAGGCGCACAGCATCCCGGTGGAGGTCCAGCGGTTTACCGTCACGCCCTGCGCATTGGTCTCGACGAAGTTGGCGTCGCGGTCGGCTTTCATCAGTTTCGCAATCCGGGAGAAGGCCTCATCCCAGGAGAGTCGCTGCCACTTGTCGGAACCCGGCGCGCGGTACTCCGGGTAACGCAGGCGGTTTTCGCTGTGAACATAGTCCAGCAGGCCCGCCCCTTTCGGGCATAACGCCCCGCGGCTGACCGGATGATCCGCGTCGCCTTCAATATGATAAATCGACTCTTTGGCGTTCTTCGCGCCATCTCCCAGGCTATACATCAATAGCCCGCATCCCACGGAACAGTATGTGCAGGTGTTACGGATCTCTTTCGCACGCAGCAATTTATAGTTGCGCGCCTGAGCCAGCGCCATTTTAGGAGCGAACCCTAAAGCAGCCACTGTGGTTCCGGCCATACCGCCCGCGCAGATTTTAAAAAACTGTCTGCGACTGACGTCCATCGTTGTCCTCGTTAACTCAATGAGAATTCCGGCGGAAAACTAACAGCAAAGCCCCTGTTTTTTTTGCGGCAAATCAATATCGCTATTTTTCGCCCTCTTAATAGTCAGCGGGTCGCGGTTTTGTTACCGCTAAGGGGGTAACCGCGGGGAGATTAATTCGCGGAAGGTACTGAAACAGTGCTATAAATTTGCCCCTGAAAATGTCATGGCAATGGAAAAATGATGGACAGAAAAAAAGCGACGTTGACAGGGCTGGCGGCCATTGTGCTCTGGAGCACGATGGTGGGCCTGATCCGAGGCGTCAGCGAGGGGCTAGGCCCGGTAGGGGGCGCGGCGATGATCTACACGCTCAGCGGTTTACTTTGTCTGGTCACGGTCGGGCTGCCCAACCTGCGGCGTTTTTCGCCCCGCTACCTGATGGCGGGCAGCGTGCTGTTTGTCAGCTATGAGATCTGTCTGGCCCTGTCGTTAGGCTACGCCACCACCCGTCACCAGGCCATTGAGGTGGGGATGGTCAACTACCTCTGGCCAAGCCTGACCATTGTGTTTGCCATTCTGTTTAATCGCCAGAAATCGACGCTGTGGGTGATCCCGGGGCTGCTTATCTCGCTGCTGGGTGTCAGTTGGGTCGTCGGGGGCGATAAGGGGCTTAGTCTGGCGGACATTGCCCAAAACGTGGTCTCGAATCCGCTGAGTTACGGCCTGGCCTTTGTCGGGGCCTTTATCTGGGCCGCTTACTGCACCGTGACCAGTAAATATGCCAGGGGCCAGAATGGAATCACCCTGTTTGTGCTGCTGACGGCCCTGACTCTGTGGGTAAAATATGCCTTCAGCGATCAACCGGAAATGGTCTTCAGCGTGCCGGTGGTGATTAAACTCCTGATGTGCGGCGTGGCGCTGGGGTTTGGCTATGCCTCATGGAACATCGGCATTCTGCACGGCAACGTGACGCTGCTGGCGGTGGCGTCCTATTTTACGCCGGTACTGTCAGCGGCGCTGGCGGCGGTGTTACTGAATGCCCCCCTGTCATTTAGCTTCTGGCAGGGGGCGATGATGGTGTGCGCGGGGTCGTTGTTGTGTTGGTATGCTACGCGGGCGCGGACGCGCTAAGTTCCTGGACGCTACAAGGAGTAGCGAAAACCACCAGCCGCTTCGGCTGGTGGTCTGATAACAATTACCAGTTGCCGTAAGGATAAGTTTTACCCTTGATAAAATCCTTTATGAACTGATCATATCCATCTGGAATGCTGTAATTAAAATCAATTCGGGTGGGCACTCCCTTACAGATATCTAGCCGATCGCCTGAAAGCGTCACCATGCGTTTTGGCTCTAAAGGGACATTTTTCCCTCCGGCACTGTTCTGAAGCCAGATCTTCACCTTCCCCTCCGGCGCAAGACCAAACAGCATCGTTTTATACCAGGCGGTTTCTCCTTTTCTGTCTTTTCCTGTCGGGGTCAGCATGATTTCACGTAACGACGGTTTGAAGATGATCTGTGTTTCATAGGTCTTTTTATCAATGATGGAGTCCCAGCAGATCATCATGGCAACGGGCGGATGGCGGGCTTTATTCAGTTCTGCATGCATTCGAACAAGGTTGTTCCAGGTCTCAACGGTATCCGGATCGCCAGGTGTACCGTCCAGCATCCGGAATCTGTAGACCACATTTCCGCTATCAATAATCGCAGCGTATGTCACGACAGCGTTTAAGGCTCGGGGTGTAAAAAAAGCAAATTCCCATTTTCCATAAGGCATGCTGCCGGTTTCTTCCGGGGTCTGCGGTTCAGAAGCCCGGCAGCCACTCACCAATAGCACCACCGCAAGGGCGATTTTCAGTTTCATACTTCTTTACCATCCATGTTGTATTGGGTGCGCTGCCAGTTTTCATCCCGGCGATGCAAAAATCTGAAGAAAAAGGCTACCTGCCGACGCGGCAGGTAGCCTGATAACAATCACCAGTTGCCGTAGGGATAGGCTTTATCTTTGATAAATTCCTGAGTCGTTTTGGTATATCCATATCCCTGAAAATGCCTTGTAATTCCCTTACAGATATCAAGCTGATCGCCTGAAAGCGTCGCGATTTGTTTCGGCCTTAAAGGGACATTTCTCCCTCCGGCGCTGTCCTGAAGCCAGATTTTTACCTTCCCTTCCGGCGCAAGACCAAACAGCATCGTTTTATACCAGGCGGTTTCTCCGTAACGGTCTGTCCCTGTCGGTGTCAGCATGGTTTCACGTAACGAAGGATTGAAAATAATCCACGTTTCATAGGTTTTTTTATCAATGATGGAGTCCCAGCAGAACAGCATGGAAACGGGGGGGTGGCGGACTTTATTAAAGATAACTCCGCCATTAGGTGTAGTGTCACTCCAGAACTGTACGGTATCCGGATCACTCTGCGTACTGTCCAACGTCCGAAAGGTCGATACAACTTTCCCGCTGTCGATTACCACTGCGTGCGTCACGATGGCAGGCAAAGCATAGGGAGTAAAAAATGCAAAACCCCATTTGCCGTAAGGCATGCTGCCCGTTTCTTCCGGTGTCTGCGGCTCAGAAGCGCGGCAGCCACTCACTAATAACACCAGTGCGAGGGCGATTTTCAGTTTCATATTTTTTTCCCGTCCATGTCGTATAGGGTGCGCTGCCAGTTTTCATCCGGGCGATCGAGAAAACCGATGATTTCCGCTGCGGATGCACCGCCCTGCGTAAAACCTTTTGTATCCGCAACGATCGCATTCCAGTTTGCCGAGCAGTGAATATATCGCCGGGCGATAGTGTCGATTTCATCCTGGCTAAACGTACCTGAACTCTGGCCCGAACGAACCGTCTTACCCATTTCCAGGGCTTTGGCGCACAATGAATTCAATTCATCTGGAACATTGAAATTATCGTCTTCCTGTATTTCATCAAACATCACCCCGGCCTCCTGTGCGGCGTCATACATCACCCGCAACGCGACTTTTGACCAGTCATTTCTAATGATTCGGTTACGTAGCGTCAGGGCTGCGTAGCTACGTTTCTGCGGTTCGCCGTAGCGGTCCGGCGGCATGCGGTCATCAAACCAGGTTTCTACAGAAATATCGCTGGTGCGCATAATGGGGGCGACTGCCGGACAGGCGTCCAGCTTATCCAGTTGCTTTCTTGTCTGATGGTAACCCCGCGTTTGTTCGCCGGACTGGCGCAGCGGGACAGTGTCGGTCTCCGGGCGAGACAGAAAAAGATTTTCTTCCACAGCGGGCAGATAACCTCCGCCAATATCAGAATGCACACCGGGTAACGCCAGTTCAGGCCAGGCGGGTTTTACGCTGTTCAGAGCGAAGTTAAAACGGCATTCATGGGCCGCAGTGATATGAAAAACCTTATCCGCCACACCTGGGCGTAGCACAAGATTTACTTCGCCCGTATCCGCACTGTGCGGGTTCAGGCCGTTTAGTGGGGTGCCAATCGCGGCTACGGTATCAAAAATCCCGATAAAGCGAATTTTGCCCACTGGAGTTCCTTTAAACTCTGTGCCCTGCACACCTTCGCGGATTGCAGCAATAATTGCGGGGTCTTCTGAATGAATACGATTGGCAAAGTGACGTGAGGCGGCTGCGCCACGACTGAAACCGAAAATATCGAATTCCAGCGCCTGGATAACCAATGCAGAGTCAGATATTTTACTTTTTATATCTTCAATAGCGTTTGAAATATTTTTCACAAGACATTTGATTGCCTTATCAGTTTTGGCGATCACACCAGTATCTGAAATACCCAGCCCCTGACCAATCATACTGTCCGGCTTACCTGCTTCTGTACCGATACCATCAATATAAATGGCCTGCTGAATATCTGAATCACTACCGGAAATGCTTTGTTTATACAGTGTCCGCAGCCAGTGCACATTCGTGTAATACCCCGTATAACTAATGGCACCCACACCCGAAACGCCCATACCCTCCCGCGCACATTTTCCCAGAATCGCACCCGCGTCGATGTTATCAAGTTCGTAGCGTTCAGCAATACAGGCTTTTACCATGTTATTGGTATTAATGGCATTGTTGCCCGTACCATCGAAAAACACACCGAGCGTCAGGGTGATTTCTCGTTTTTCTTCTTTGGCAGGGTTGCTGACATTGTCAGAGGTAGCGGCTGAATTTTTTCGTGCGGCCTGCGCATGTTGTTCTGGCTCGCCAGCGTTTACAGGTGCACCGGCAACCGTGTTAACCCGTTTATCTTCCCCGGACCAATATACGGCATTCGGGAATGACGTTATTAGCCTTGCCCGGCACGGGCATGTACTGCGGCTATGCAATGTTCCTGCTGCTGCCACGCCATGAATAAAGTAATTAGGTATACCCCCTGCGATATGATAGACCTTACGATCGATACCGCAGGAAACCTTATCGCCGTTTCTGGCCGTCGCAGCACATCCAAAACTATGGTGTTGTGAAGCGGAAAGCACAGTACCGCCACAGGAAGTTTTATCACCCAGACGAATAAAATAACCTATTGCCATAATCATCATCCTTAATAAAGCGAATGAGCAGATTTGATTCATTCATGTTCAAAGAAGAAACGGCGAATATTTACATTTGATTAAAATGGTAATAACGCAATATGGAGAGGTTAAATATTACTCCCCCTGCATTGTTCAGCGCCATGAGAAAAATCATTACACCCAGAATAATTAAATGCCACACAAACAAACGGTGGGTTTTGATTGTTATTATTTTTAGGCCCTATTCTATCGACAAAATTCATTGACTGAGAAAATTACAGGATCAAGTAAAAACTGAAGTAATAATAAAACCTTTGCAATCATTAACGGTAAACCCAGATGCCAGCATTATATAATGCCAGTTGATTGATATTCTTCATCATGCTCATTTCACTGATATTCAAACAGGCTGTTTTTACCATCACTCTGGTCCTCTCCCATCAGAGAGAGGGAACCAGATAGCGCCGAATTACAGGCGGGGTAAGACGCAGCCGCCACCCGTCGATGGTGCTGCGGTGCGGCCTGTTGCCGCTTAACCCTTTACCTCAACTGTTCTGCCGCAGCCAGCTCTGTAACAGCTTACCGTCCTGGCTCATCTCAACATCCTGCCGGACGCACAGGTAATAATCCCGACCATCGTCGATGGGCATATCAAATATTTTCACCAGCTCGCCGCTCTCCAGATAGGGCGCAATGAGTGGCTCACGCATCAGGGCGCACCCTAGCCCCGCCTGCACGCCCGCCAGCGTTAACAGGCCATCTTCAAACATCGGTCCGCTGCGTCGCGGCGGGCGCTTTACCCCCTGCTGAATAAACCACTGCTGCCAGGTCGCGCGCTCCTCATCATGCAGGAGTGGCATTTGTAGCAGCTGTTCGGGGGTATCGATATGTCCGTGCAGGCGCAAAAACGCCCGGCTACAGACCGGCACCATCTGCCCGGAGATAAGCTTCTCGCTCTGGTAGCCTGCCCACTGCCCGTTACCAAAGCGAATCGACATATCCGAGGCATCGCTCAGGTAGTTGCGGTGGTTGGCGTAGACCACATTAATTTCGGTTTGCGGATTGGCCCGCATAAACCCCGGTAGCCGCGGGATAAACCACCCCATGCCAAACAGCGGGATCAGGCTGATGGTCACCTGACGGGTCTGTACCTGCTCAAGCAGATGCTCGGTAGCCTGGCGCAGCACGTTAAAGGCCGCACGAATGGATCGGTAATAGTCTCGCCCCTGTTGGCTGAGGATCAGCCTGCGTCCCTGACGCTCGGTAAGCGGCATCTGCAGGTACCCTTCCAGCACTTTGAGCTGATGGCTGACCGCTGACGGGGAGATATCCAGCTCCTGCGCCGCCTGGGTCACACTGCCCAGCCGGGCTATTGCCTCGAAGGCCCGTACCGCCCGCAGCGGTGGATCGTTCGCCAGTCGGCTCTCGGCAAAGGCTGGTACCACCAGGGATTGTTCTGTTTTATTCATATATTGATCTGTCATGGATAATCAGGTTTATCAGCCATTTATCATCATCTTTAAAATCAATCAGATAACGCAAGCTCCAAAAATCATAAGAAAGAATATATGTGTATTTCACAATTTAATTCAATTATTAGATGTTACCCGCTGAAAGAGCAATTTGTCGGGTAGGAACGTTGGACACACTCATACAACAACTGATCAACGGCGTGATGCTGGGCAGCATCTACGCGTTGATCGCGCTGGGCTATACCATGGTGTATGGCATTTTGCGCATTATTAACTTCGCCCATGGCGATATTTTAATGGTCGGCGCGCTGACCACCCTGTCGGGGCTGAATCTCCTCAACGGTTATTTTCCCGCTATGCCGCAACTGCTGCAGCTTGGCTTCGCGCTGCTGATCGCGATGGCGGTCTGCGCCCTGCTGGCGATGGCGGTGGAGCGTTTCGCCTATCGCCGTCTGCGGCATGCGCCGCGGCTGGCACCGCTGATCTCCGGGATTGGCGTGTCGGTGCTGCTGCAAACCGTGGCGATGATTATCTGGACGCGTAACCCGCTGATGTTCCCGCAGATCCTGCCGATGGACCCCATTGCCATCACCGCAGGCAGCGAGGCGCATCCCCCGGCGATTGTTACCGTGACCGGCATGGTTACCGTGGCGCTGGCTCTGATCGTCATGACCGGCCTGTGGCTGCTGGTGGAATACACCCGCCTCGGTCGCGGTATGCGCGCCGTGGCCGAAAACCCGCGCGTCGCGACTCTGATGGGCGTCAATCCGAACGCCATCATCACCCTCACCTTCGCCATTGGCGGCATCTTTGCCGCGCTGGCGGGCGTGATGATGGCCAGCAACTACGGTAACGCCAGCTTCTCGATGGGCTTCCTGCCCGGCATTAAGGCCTTTACCGCGGCAGTTCTCGGTGGCATCGGCAATATTCGCGGGGCGATGATAGGCGGGATCCTGCTCGGCATTATCGAAGCACTGGGGGCCGGTTATTTGGGCGAGCTGACTGACGGTGTGTATGGCAGTAATTACCAGGACGTATTCGCCTTTATCGTGCTGATTCTGGTGCTGGTCTTCCGTCCGGCGGGTCTGCTGGGCGAGCGCGTGGCGCACAGGGCGTAAGAGGAAATCATGACTGCCATTGAACTCAAAACACCGGCGACCCGCCGTAAATTCTGGTCCGGCATGACGCTGTTTGTGCTTGCCCTGCTGCTTGCGCCGGTGGTGGCTACCCAACTGGGCGGCAACTACTGGGTGCGGGTGATCGACTTCGCCCTGCTCTACATCATGCTGGCGCTGGGGCTGAATATCGTGGTCGGCTACACCGGCCTGCTGGATATGGGCTTTATCGCTTTCTATGCTGTCGGCGCTTATCTGGCCGCACTGCTGGCGTCGCCGCACCTGGCGGAGGTGTTCCCGATCCTCAACGTCTGGTTCCCGGATGGGCTACATACGTCGTATCTGCTGATCATCCCGATTGCCGCGCTGGTCGCAGCGGTATGCGGCATCCTGCTCGGTGCGCCAACGCTGAAGCTGCGGGGCGATTATCTGGCGATCGTGACCCTCGGCTTCGGGGAGATCATCCGTATTCTGATGCGTAATCTCGACCGCCCGGTGAACATCACCAACGGCGCTAAGGGCATTACCGGTGTCGATACTCTCAACCTGTTTGGGCTGAAGTTCAGCGGGGTTTACCACTGGTTCGGCGTCAAGGTGCCCGCCCTGTGGCTGTGGTACTACCTGCTGATGCTGGTGATTGTCGGGATCATTTTTGTCTGTCTGCGCCTGCAACACTCGCGCATTGGCCGGGCGTGGCACGCCATTCGCGAAGACGAAGACGTCGCCCGGGCGATGGGGATCAACGTGCGCAACTTTAAGCTGCTGGCCTTTGCCATGGGTGCCTCTTTTGGCGGCGTGGCCGGGGCGCTGTTTGGTGCCTTCCAGGGCTTTGTCTCGCCGGAATCTTTCACCTTGCAGGAGTCGATTGCCGTGCTGGCGATGGTGGTGCTGGGCGGTATGGGCCATATCCCAGGGGTGATCCTCGGTGCGGTGCTGCTCACCGCGCTGCCAGAGCTGTTGCGTAGCCAGGCTGCGCCGGTACAGCAGGCACTGTTTGGTTCGGTGCTGATAGACCCGGAGATCCTGCGTCAGCTGTTCTACGGTCTGGCGCTGGTGCTGGTCATGCTGGTTCGCCCGTCGGGCATCTGGCCGGTTCGCCACAAGGAGGTCAACGCATGAGTCTGTTAACCGTGCGCAATATGTCCAAACGCTTTGGCGGCCTGACGGCGGTGGACAACGTCTCACTCTCGATCAACAAAGGCGAAATTTACGGTCTGATTGGCCCTAACGGCGCGGGTAAAACCACCTGTTTCAACCTAATCACCGGGCTGTACCCGGCAGACAGCGGCGAATTTGCCATTGCCGATACACCGTACTTCCCGACGCAAATCGAGAAAGTGACCGCCGCAGGCATCGCCCGCACCTTCCAGAACGTCCGTCTGTTTAACGAGATGTCGGTGCTGGAGAACGTGATGGTGGGTCGCCATGTGCGTACCCGCAACGGGCTGTGGGCAGCGCTGAGCCGTCACAAGCGCGCCCGGCAAGAAGAGGCCCAGACCCGGGAACAGGCCTGGCACTGGCTGGAGTACACCGGCATTGCGAAGTTCGCCCACTACCGCGCC
>JADHEE010000021.1_pt1 | contig 158755 bp, 163 predicted proteins | sample 8952401 | NCBI WGS metagenome assembly JADHEE01 (sample SAMN16124438, study PRJNA663242) | bioreactor sludge metagenome | isolation source: sludge (ammonium) | place: India:Bengaluru | collected 2019-02-28 | reverse complement strand
GGCACAGGGGTTACTGGCCCGAAACAAACGTAGGAGCGAGCGCAGCTCGCGATGCGCCGCGCGGGCGGCGCTCGATTTCACAAGCGCCATACTGATCAAGCCCTACGCTCACCAGCCTCACAACAACCCCAAAACACCTAGAAGGAGCCATGCACCCGCACAACCACCCCCAAGAACTCGCAGCCTTCCTCGCACAACAAGGCCGGGTAATTACTGTTCAATGCCTTCAGATACCGCTGCCCACCCTCCTCGGCCAATTCACGAAAAATCGCCGGTTTACCTGGCTGACGCGCAATCACCAGACGCCCAGGTACAGCTTGCGCCCCAGGGTCCACCAGCATTCGCATGCCCTGCGGCACACTGCGGCCACTGATAGCACTCATCGCATCATTTTCCACCGTCAGCCAGAACGCCTTCCCCTGAGCCAGGTAATCGGTCTGCTCGAACTCAGCAGGCTCCGCGATCTGGGCACCACCTAGCTGATCCCAACTCAACACCGGATAGCGGAAACATACGATGTATTGCATCAGGTCCAGGTCATCATCATCGTCATCCACCTCGTAGGCACCGCGCTCCTCGCCGACCTGGCCCTGAACGCGCAACTGCAAGCTGACGTGGTAATGAGGCATGCCAATCTCGACGAACGTGCGGTTCATCGACTCGATCTTCGGCTGACGCCTTTTGTTCACCCAATGCCCCACGCTGCCTTGAGACACGCCAACGCGCTCGGCAAGCTGCTCTTGGGTAAGCCCTAGCTCCTCCATCCGGTCACGGACGAGGGCAATCCATTTATCCATATTCATCGCTGGCACGATACGGACTGCCTTCTGGCGCTCAATAAACATTCAGTATTATTTCTTGGTGGCAATTCAAATACTACAGGTATTAGTATCGGCCTGATCCCTTTCCTTACTGGCATTAGCAGGTATCAGGATGAAACTACCGAAAAACGACGAAACAGATCTCGACAGCGAAGCCGCCCGCCGCGCCCTCGACTACTACCTCAACCCCAACCCGCCACGCCCGACGCTGGACAACAAGATCTGGACCCTGCACGAAGGCGTGACCAGCGAGCAGGCCCAGGAACACGCCATCGCCCTGCTGCGCTGCGCTGCGGCCACCGCTCAGGAAACCGCCACGCACCAGCACGGCAGCCAGCGCGAGCTGACCTTCGCGCTGATGCACATGATGGACATGGCACGCGCGCTGCTGGAGCACAAGCAACATGAAGACCGGGGTTTGTAAACGGAAGGGAGAGCACGTGATGGCCGCGTAACGGCAAAGGCCCCGATTGCCGGGACAAGGAAGCGCACCGGTAAAACTTTTTTACCGGAATGATGAAAATTCATTTGACTGGCAAATGATAACGATTATTATTGCACTCAGCTGATCGCGAGATCTGCTGGATAACCTGAAAGCTTAGGTCGCTTTCAGATTATCTCCTCATCAGGCTAATCACGGTTTTTGACCCGGCTTTTTGCCGGGTCTTTTTTTTGGCTCTTCAGGCTAATGAAGATCGTGATGGCGCGCATGGTAGCAAATGTGTTTCAGGGCGTGAACGCTCATTACAAAACTTTGCGCAATCAGCACTTGAGAATCAATCTCGTTTCGCCTACGCTGAAAACGCATCACGGAAGATGCCCCCACCCCTTCCCCTTTGTAGCGCAAGGAGCCGGTCATGACCCGTCTGCTGCTGCCCCTCGAACACCCCACCGCGGTCAATGAGCCTGATGCCGACAATGCCCTGCTGCACGCGCTGAAGCGGCTGCCACGCCGGGTGCAGCAAGTGATGCTGCTGAGCCGCCTCGACCAGCTGGACTTCGCCAGCATTGCCACCCGCCTTGACCTGCCACTGGCCACTGTCGAACGCAACATGGACCAGGCCCTGATGGCCGGGCGCCCGCGCCGGGACGTGCTGGCAAGCGTGGCCAGCCAATGGTACGTGCGCTTGCAGAGCCCCCAGGTGACCGCATGCGAGCGCATCGACTTCCGCCGCTGGCTGGACGCAGATGCCGCGAACTTACAGGCGTTTCACCAAACGGAATTACGCTGGCGCAGCCTGCTGGCGCCGGCGCGCCAGCTTGGCCAGGATGGTTGGTACCGGCAAGGCCGGGCGGCGCTGTCGCTAGGCGGCTGCTCGGTAGCGGTCGGGGCTGGCCTGGCGGCGTTACTGGTGTGGGCGTGGTGCAGCTGATGCCCGCTGCCGGTTCACTTCAGGCCCGCCGCCGCAGCCCCTCTGAAGCCTGCCCCCTCAGCCCATTACGCTGCCAATGAAATTCGCCAGCTCCGCCGTACGCGGCGCGGCGAATACATCACGTGGGTGACCGGTTTCGTGAACCTTGCCGTGGTGCATGAACACCAGCTTGTCACCCACTTCCCGGGCAAAGCGCATTTCATGGGTCACCATGATCAAGGTCATGCCTTCCTTGGCCAATTGCCGCACAACGCCGAGCACTTCGTTGACCAGTTCCGGGTCGAGCGCCGAGGTGATCTCGTCGCACAGCAAAACCTTGGGCGACATCGCCAGGGCGCGGGCGATAGCCACCCGTTGCTGCTGCCCGCCAGAGAGGCGGTCCGGGTAGGCGTCGAACTTGTCGCCCAGGCCAACCCTGGCCAGCATTTGCTCAGCCAGTTGGCGGGCCTGGGCCTTGCTCGTCTTCTTCACCACCTGCGGCGCGAGCATGACGTTCTCGCCCACCGTCAGGTGCGGGAACAGGTTGAACTGCTGGAACACCATGCCGACTTTCTGCCGCAGCGTGCGCAGGTCGGCGCGCGCGGCATCCAGGTACTCGCCATCCACTTCGATCACGCCGTCACTGATCGACTCCAGGCCGTTGAGCGTACGCAGGAAGGTACTTTTGCCGGAACCGCTACGGCCGATGATGGCGACCACCTCACCCTCTTCGATGCTCAGGTCTACGCCCTTGAGCACGTGGTTGTCGCCATAGTACTTGTGCAACGCGGACACTCTAAGCAGGGGCATGCAGCCTCCTTTCCAGGTAACGGGCGCTCAGCGAGAGCGGGTAGCAGAGCATGAAATAACCCACGGCCACCAAGCCGTAGATCAGGAAGGGCTCGAAGGTGGCGTTGGCGAGCATGCCGCCGGTCTTGGTCAGCTCGGTGAAGCCGATGATCGAAGTGACCGCCGTGCCTTTGACCACCTGCACCGAGAAACCGACGGTAGGTGCCACGGCAATCCGCAGCGCCTGGGGCAGGATCACGTAACGCATTTGCTCCAGCCGGGTCATGGCCAGGCTGCCGGAGGCTTCCCACTGGCCACGTGGAATGGCCTCGACGCAGCCGCGCCAGGTTTCGGCGAGAAAGGCACTGGTGAACAACGTCAAGGCGATGGCCGCCGCCATCCAGGCCGAAATATCGACGCCGAACAGGGCAATGCCGAAAAACACCATGAACAACTGCATCAGCAGTGGCGTGCCCTGAAACAGCTCGATATAGCCCTTGGCGGCCCCGCGCAGCACGAAGTTGTCAGAGAGGCGCGCCAGCAGCACCAGCAGGCCGGCGACGCCACCGCAGATGAACGCCACCAGCGACAGCAGCAGGGTCCACTGCATGCCAACCAGCAAGTTGCGGACGATGTCCCATAAGGTGAACTCCATTCATCGTCTCCCCATCAGAAAGCGCTGCCCGAACCACAGCAGCAGCTGGCGTACTGCAATGGCCATGATCAGGTACAGGCCCGTGGTCAGCAGGTAAGTCTCGAACGCCCGGAAATTGCGCGACTGAATGAAGTTGGCTGCGAACGACAATTCTTCGGTGGCGATCTGCGAACAAACCGCCGAGCCCAGCATGACGATCACGATCTGGCTCGAGAGGGCCGGCCAGACTTTGGCCAGCGCCGGTTGCAGGACCACATGGCGAAACGCCTCGGCGCGGCTCATGGCCAGTGCCGCCGCCGCCTCCAGTTGCCCTTTGGGAATGGCCTGGATACCGGCGCGGATGATTTCGGTGGAATAGGCCCCCAGGTTGATCACCATGGCCAGCACCGCGGCTTGCCATTCCGTCAGGCGCACCCCCAACGCGGGCAAGCCAAAGAAGATGAAGAACAGCTGCACGATGAAGGGCGTGTTACGGATCAGCTCCACGTACACGCCGAACAGCACATCGAACGGTTTGAGCCGCCAGGCACGCGCCACAGCGCCAAGTACGCCCAGGGCTACCCCGAACAGGGTGCCCACTGCGGTCAGCTGGAGCGTGAACAACGCCCCCTTGAGCAGCAGGTCGCCCTGGGCCAACACGGGCGCGAAATCGAATTGATAGGCCATCAGTCAGCGAATCCAGGGGCAGTTCAGAGGTCGGCCGGCAATGGTTGCTTCAACCATTTTTCAGCATTGCGGTTGAGGCTGCCGTCTGCCTTGGCGGCATCGAGGGTGGCATTGACCTTGGCCAGCAAGGCAGGCTCCTGCTTGGCCAGCCCGACGTACACGGGCGAGTCCTTGAGCTTGACCTTCATCACCGGCACCTTGGCTGGGTTCTTCTCGGCGATGACAGCCATCACCACGCTGCCGCTGGCAATCAGTTCAACCTGGCCAGACAGGTACGCTGCGATGGTGGAGTTATTGTCCTCGAACCGCTTGATGACCGCGCCTTTGGGGGCAACCGCTGTCAGTTCCATGTCCTCGATCGAGCCGCGGGTCACGCTGATGGTCTTGCCGGCAATGGCACCGATGTCGCTGATCGACGTCTGCTCCGGCCCGAACACGGCCAGGTAGAACGGCGCATAAGGGCGGGAGAAATCGATCACGGCTTCGCGCTCGGCATTCTTGCCCAGGCTGGAGATCACCAGGTCGACCTTGCCCGTGGTGAGGAACGGGATGCGGTTGGTGCTGTTGACGGGCGTGAGGGCCAGCTTGACGCCCAGCTTGTCCGCCAACAACTGCGCAGTGTCGATGTCCAGGCCGCGGGGCTTGAGGTCGGGGCCGACCGAGCCGAACGGTGGAAAGTCCTGAGGCACGGCCACTTTGAGCACACCACGGGCAGTGATGTCGGCCAGGGCGTCGGCCTGGGCATGGGCAGCGCCCAGTGCGCCACCACACAGCAGCGTCGCCAGCAACAGGGAGCGGATGTTTTTCATGGGAAAGCCTCGGGGTATGCAGAAGGTCGTTAGCGCTGAAACTGCACAGCCCGTGCCAGCATTGGCGCCTGGCCCCGGAAAAGCCCGGGGCATGCGGCTGTTCGCGGTCTTACTGGTCTGAACAGTAAGACCGCCAGCGATGGCCGCGCCCCGCTTTCGTGCAGCCTGCCCTGCACTTGCGCCAGCACGGAGCGAGGCTTGCCAGACACCCGGTAAAGCCTTTACAAAGCGCAGACCGCTTCCCAACTGGTCTGAACAGATGCTCGACACGCTCCCCCGCGCCGTTCCGGAAATAGCCTTGCAGGCCATTCGCAAGCTGATCGAGGCAGGCGACTATCAACCCGGCGATGCCCTACCCTCGCAACGCGACCTGGCCGAGCAGTTGGGCATCAGCCGTGCGTCGCTGCGCGAAGCGCTGTCGTCGTTGAGTGCGCTGGGGCTGGTGAGCGTGCAACCGGGCAAGGGCGTTTTCGTGCAGGCGCCCTCGGCACCCCCGGCGGCCACGTTCTCATGGCCATACGCCGAACAGGTATCGGCGGTGGACACCTTCCAGTTGCGCTATGCCTTGGAGGGGTTCGCGGCAGGCCTGGCTGCCCTGTACCTGACCGGTGCGGATATCGATGCGCTGGAGGCGAATGTCGAGGCGATGCGCCAGGAGCTGCGTGCCGGCCGTTTCGACGCCGCCGCCCGCCTCGACTACGCCTTCCACCGGCGCCTGCTGGAGGCCAGCGGCAACCTGGCGATGCTGCAGGTGATCACCGCCAGCCAGGACATTTTCCTGGAAAGCCAGAAACTGCCCTTCATTCGCCCCGAGCGGGCCATGGAAACCTGGCAAGAACACCGCAAGATCCTGCGCCAGCTGGCCCGTGGCAACCAGGCCGGTGCACAGCGTGCCATGCAGGAGCATATCCGCAATGCGGCTGCCCGTACCGGTGTGGTATTTGCGGCCTGAAACCCGGCCGCCGCCCTATTCCGGGCGGCTGCCCAACTCGCCATTGTGCAGGGCGATCTTGATCGCCTGAGCCGTGGTTGCCACGCCCAGGCGCTACCGCTCCGCACGCAGGTGACTGTACGCGGTGCGTCAGGCGTCGACCGCTTGCCCATCCCCCCATAGTGCCAAGGCCACCTGCATCGCCACTTCGGCTACGCCGCAGGTCATCGCCCGGAGGTTTCTTTCAACAGGGCGGCCGCGGCCAGCTTGCCAAGGTTGTTGCCCGCAAGCGGGCTGTCGCCGGTGAGCAACTTGCGGTCCTGGTACACCTTGCCAGTAATGTCCTGGTTGATGATCTCTACCCCCAAGGCCCGCAGCTTTTCACCAAACTTCCAGGTCAGGTGCCCCGGCATGTAGCCGATATCCGGGGTTTGCGCATCCAGCGCGTCAGGGAACGCACAGATCTTGTAGCCGCTGAACCTGTAGTTTTCCGCCGTTTTACCCACGCCCGCGGCCAACAGTGCCGCGGGGCCATGGCACAGCGAAATGATGAATTTATCGTGGTCGGCCGCCCACTCCAGCACCTGTTTGACCTCGCTGCTTTCCGGCAAGCCGATCAGTGCACCGTGCCCCCCGGGAATGAACACGCCGATGTAGTCGGAGTCATCACCCAAGCCCTTGACGACCTCTGCCAGCTTCAGCGGCTGCCTGAATGACGCCTGGTACTTGCGGTAAAACGCTTGTACCTCCTGGTCTTCCGAGGGCATGGCCCAGAATTCGAACTTGACCGGGTTGCCCGACACCGTGGCGATATCGAAAGCGAAGCCCGCCTTGTCCATGTGGTACATGGGCAACAAGGTTTCTACCGGGTGGTTGCCTGTCGAGAAGAGGGTGCCATTGGCAGTTTGCAGGTAGCGCTCATCGGCACCGATGACCAGAACCTTCCAGCGGCCACCTTTGTACGCACCAGGGTACTCGGCATCGCTCAGGTCAGAGGTGGGCGAAGTGTATTGGCTCAACGAATACGGTGAGGGGAAAAACGCGCCCACCTCAGCAGGGTCTGGGGTCGGGCGTTTGTCTTCAGTTGCAGTGGTCATCGCGTACTCCTCGATAAAGGTTGACGTCGATGACCATCCTAGGCCCCGCCCCACGTTCCAGCAATGCGGGTTTTCCCTTAATGGCGCGCTACCTCAGGCCGGGTCAGAGCTGAAACCGGCGTACCTGCCCCTGCAGTGAATTGCCCAAACCGGCCAACTCCAGGCTGGCCGTGCTGGTCTGTTCGCTGGCGGTTTGCGCCTGCTCGGTAATGTCGCGTACGTTCAGCACATTACGATTGATTTCTTCGGCGACGGCACCCTGCTGTTCGGCAGCCGCCGCGATTTGCTGGGTCATGCCCTGAATGCCACTGATGCTGTGGGTGATGTTGTCCAGCGCAATGCCTGCATCGCGGGCCAGTTGCACGCTCTCGCCGGTCAGGCCGCGGCTGGTTTCCATGCGCTGCACGGCTTGCAACGTGCCCGCGCGCAGGGCTGCGATCAGTTGTTCGATGTCTTCGGTTGAGCGCTGGGTGCGCTGCGCCAGGGCACGCACCTCGTCCGCTACCACGGCAAAGCCACGGCCGGCCTCGCCTGCACGCGCGGCCTCGATCGCCGCGTTCAATGCCAGCAGGTTGGTTTGTTCGGCCACCGCCTTGATCACGTCGAGCATACTGCCAATGCGCCCGCTTTCTTCAGCCAGCGTGCTCACCGCTGCGCTGGTCAGCTCCACCTCGGCAGACAGGTTTTCGATGCGCGCAATTGCGCTTTTGACGATGTCGCCGCCACTGACAGCATCCTGCGCCGCCTGGTTGACCGAGCGCGCGGTTTCGACCGCGTTGCGGGCCACATCCTGCACCGAGGTGGTCATTTCGTGCATGGCCGCAGCCACCTGCTCGGTTTCCTGCATCTGCTCGGTAGCACCTGCCTGCGTCTGCCGGGTAATCGCCGACAGCTCTTCGGTGGCGCTGGCGATCTGCGTCGCCCCATCACCGATATGCCCAACCAGTTGTCGCAAGCTGCCGGTCATGTGCTGCAAGCCATCTTGCAACTTGCCGATTTCGTCTTTGCGCGAGCCCGTGGGGAAGACGCTGAGGTCACCCTCGGCAATGCGCCGCACCCGGGCCAACGCTTCGCGCAGGGGTGGCACGATCTGCCGCGTGATCAACACTGCTGCCAGCCCGCCCAGCAGCAGCGCCAGCACCAGGCAACTGATCAGCGTCCACGCCGCATCACGGGTATCGTCCTGGCGCATCTGCATCTGCTGGTCGTACAGGTCCTGGCTGGTCTGCAGCAATGCATCACCCTGCTTCTGGATGTCCTTGAGCAGGGTGTCGATGCGGGTCAACGCCGCGCGGTGAGTGTCCAGCGAGGCCCGGTAGGCGGTAACGGATTGCGTCAGCTCATTGAGCAGGCTTGCACGCGAGCCCTGCAGAACATCCCCCAGGGTTTGCAACGCGGTCAGTGTCGCGTCAACGGCCTTGGCCGCAGCAGCGTACTGCTTGCCATTGCCACCGTAGGTGTAGCCACGGGTTTCAAAGCGCGCATACAGAAATTGCATCTGCAGGTCGTTGACCGCCTTGTAGAGTGCCTGGTCACGCAAGCCGTTCTGTTCACCCGTCAGGCTGTCGAGCTCATCCAGGCGCTTGAGTGCGCTGTCGCCGCTGCTGCGGCGTACCGCCCGCGACTGCTCGATCTGCTCATAGGCCTGGCCCAAGGATTCAATACCCCGCTGGTAGGTGGCCAGGTATTCCGCCAGCGAGGCAATCCGCCGTGCATTCTCGGCATTGGCAAAAAACCCTTGCAGCTCGACCAGGTGCTGCCCAACTTCGACGATCTTGTCCTGCAAAACCTTGGCAGCCTGGGCGTCGCCTTCACTTTGCAGGTAAGCCGAACGGTCCAGGCGCATCTTGGATATGTCGTCCATCAGCCGGTTGACCGCACTCATGCGGTCCATCCGGTAGGACAAGCTGCTGATGGCGCTCCAGCCTGCGCCAATGCTCAAAACCACCAACAGCAATAGCAGGCCGAAGCCGATCATCAGCTTCTTGGCGACAGTGAGGTGGGTTAGCCAGTTATTCATATCATTGCATCCTTGAACGATGTCGCTGCCAGGTCGCGATGTAATGAATGCGAATGGGCAGCTGGGCGCGCCGCCCAAGCGATAAAGCGGACCGGGCTGGGCTCAGGCGATATTTGAGGCAGCTCGAGAGCGTGACAGGGCCATATAAATCAATCAAATGCAAATATCGAAGCAATTGTTGCGAATGGGGAATTAATAGCGGCTATTTACAGCGTTTCCCTAGTGCCTGCATCCGATCAGGGCAGGCTTTCACTGCATGGCCTTTTGACGCTATTTTGCTGAGGTGCCGCTTTACGTCAGGCGCTTGAACATCATAGGAATACCGTCATGCGCACCATTTGGTTCTTGTTACTCCCGGGCACACACATTCTGGACCTCGGCGGGCCGCTGCAGATCATGGCCAGCCTGGAAGAGCTCCGGTTGGCGCCGGTCAGCGTCCGTTGCATCGCAGCCAGACAACAGATGAGCAGCTATCAAGGTGTGACCTTGAGCGGCTTGCATCCCCTGCCCGAACAGCTTTCGCCCGAAGATATGCTGTTCGTGGTCGGCAACAAGCTGTCTACCAGCCCCAGCGACGCTGCGACCATGGCCGCAACCGCGCAGTGGCTGGCGAACGTGATGGGGCAAACCCCAGACGTGCAACTGTGTTCCATCTGCACCGGCGCGTTCCTGCTGGGCGAAGCCGGGCTGCTGAACGGCCGTGAATGCACCACCCATCACCGCTATGTCGGCTTGCTGCAGGCACGCTACCCAAAAGCCAAGGTGCTGGAAAATCGCCTTTTCGTGGAGGACGACGGTGTGTTCACCTCGGCGGGCGTGTCCAGCGGTACCGACCTGGCCTTGCATATCGTGTCGCTGCACTTCGGCAAAGCCGTGGCCAACCAGGTGGCCCAGGAACTGGTGATCTACCGTCGCCGTGCTGGCGAAGATGTGCAACTGCGCGCGGCCGACCTGGCACGCAACCACATCCACCCGCTGGTACACGCGGCCCAGGACTATATCGACACGCACCTGGGCAGCAGTTTCAGCTTCGAACAACTGGCCAGCCAGTTCAATGTCAGCTACCGGCACCTGGCACGCCTGTTTCGCGAGAACACGGGGCAAACCCTGCAGGACTACCTGCGCGCCCAACGCATCGACCTGGCCCGTGACCTGTTACGCGGCAGCCGCCTGAATGTGGAACAAATCGCCGAACGTTGCGGTTACGGCAGCAGCCATGCCTTTCGCCTGGCCTGGCGGCGGGAAATGCCGCAACCGCCGCTGCAGTTTCGCAGCGTGATCACCCAGGACAACACCTAGTATCAGCGACCACTGACGGTGGGCGTGGCGAAACTGTCTGTGAAAAACGCTACCACAGCCTTGCGCGACGCCTCCCGGGCTGTTGGGTCCGGTGCCGAACGCCCCAAGCCGCCCTGGCCACGGTGCAGGAACGGGTCCTTGTATTCCTGCGCGGCTTCCAGGCCATTGAAGCCATGCTCGGCACCGGGGTAGACCAGCACCTTTGCCCGTGCCTGGTCTTCGGCTGGCAGGCTTGCAACCAGTTTGGTGCAAGCCTTGGGGTCATCATCGTACTGGTCCTTTTCACCGACCAGCACCAGCAGGCGGGCCGGCGCCAGGTGCTTCAAGTCATAGCCTGGCACACGGTTGTATCCCCAGCACACGGGATAGAACGCTGCCAAGGCTACGGGGCGCACCCCAGAGGCCTGTTGCAACTCATCGTCGATGGACGCAGACGCGGCGAGCATGGCCTGGGCGCCACCCCATGAAAACCCGAGCACCCCTACCCGCTCGCTATCGACCCCTGGCTGATTGGCCAGATAAGACAAGGCGCCCGCCAGGTCCGGCAAGGTATCGTGAACCCGGGGCGGCCGCCCCTGTGCGCCGCCAGCCAGCCGGCGCGCGCCCCACATGTCCAGTTCCAGCGTGGCGATGCCGCGGGCATTGAGGTCGGCCGCGTGCAACGGCCCGCGTGAGTCCATCCCGCCGAGCCGTGCAATATCACCACAGCCGGTGCTGGCCCGGCCTGGTTGGCCGGCATGGAGAGCACCGCTGGCACCCTGATCGGTTTCAGTTTGCCGGCAGAAGGCAGGGGCTGGCTGTAGAACGAAACGAGCCGCTTGCTGACGCTGGCCACAGTCTCGCCAGCGTCGGATGCAACCTCAGCCTGGGCCGCTGCCAACGGCAGCGCACACCCCAATAACAGGCTGATGGCCAATTTTTTATACATTTAACGACTCCTGAACGCCCCAAAGGGCTTTTATTGCTGCTGTTTCACAAAGAACGGACGCCCGTCTCAGCCGCACATCGCCATCGCTGCCACACCCTCGATGGGCCAGCGGCCAAGCGCCAACGGGTCCAGCACCACCATTGCGATCAGCACACAGCACCCCAAGCCGAACGCCACGGCATAACCGCGCACTTGCCGGGCGGTGCACGCGCCATACACCGCGACCAGGGCGAGCAATTGCATGCCCACGGCAAACACCCCAATGGAGAACCCGGAAGCGAGCAGTTCAGCCATTGGCGACCACACTGCGGGGGCGGCCCGACGCTGCCTGTACCGCGGGTTGGAAGGCCACGGCATCGAAGGCCTGTTGCAGGTCGGCCTTGATATCGCTCACCCGCTCCAGGCCGACGCACAGCCTGATCAACCCGTCGGAAATGCCGGCGTGGCGCCGCGCTTGCGCATCCAGGCGGCCATGGGTGGTGCTGGCCGGGTGCGTGACCATGCTGCGGGTATCACCAATATTGGTGCAGCGCGCCACGCACTGCAGTTGATCGATCCATTGCCAGGCCGCTGCCTGGCCGCCGAAGATCTCGAAACTCAGCAAGCCGCCATGGCCATCCTGTTGCCTGCACGCCAAGGCATGCTGAGGGTGTTGCGCCAGGCCGGTGTAATGCACAGCGCTCACCAGGGGTTGTTCGCCAAGCCACTGGGCCAGCTCCAGGGCGCCCTGTTGCACCCGCAGCATGCGGATTTCGAGGGTTTCCAGGCTTTTCAGCAACAACCAGGCATTGAACGGGCTGCAGGAAATACCCAACGTGCGCAACACGCCCCTCAACACCTGCATCAGGCTCTTGGAACCGGTCACTACACCGGCCAGCGCACGCCCCTGGCCGTCCATGTACTTGCCCGCCGAATGGATGACCAAGTCCGCACCCAGGCTGTGCGGGCGCTGGAGCACCGGCGTCAACAGGGTGTTGTCCACCACGACCAGCGCATCCTTGGCGTGCGCCAGAAGGCTGATGGCACGGATGTCACCAATTTTCAGCAGCGGATTGGAGGGGGATTCCAGCACCACCAGGCGGGTCTTGTCGTCGATCGCCTGCTGCCACTGGCCCAGGTCGGTAAGGTCGACGAACCGCGCCTCGATGCCGAACCGCGCCATGTAAACGCTGAAGGCACTGGCGGTGGTACCGAACACATCGCGGCTGCAGACAATGTTGTCACCCTGCTGCAGGAACCCATGGCACAGCGCGGTGAACGCGCCCATCCCGGAAGCGAACGCCACCGCATCTTCGGCTTGTTCGAGCGCCGCCACGCGGCCTTCGAAGGCTTGCACCGTGGGGTTGGTGAAGCGGCTGTACACATTACCCTGCTGTTGCCCGCTGAAACGTTCTGCAGCCTCTTGCGCCGACGCAAAGGTATAAGCAGACGTCATGGCCAATGGCTCGCAGAAAACATCGGACAAATCGCTGACCCGATTGCTGTGCAGCGCCGAAGTTGCGTCAAAGCCGTCCAGGCCAATCGCAGACGATTGCATGGTGCATCTCCTTGTTTGCATTGAACAATGCGCAGTTGATCGGGGGCTATTCCGCTTCAGCCACTGGCGGGGCCGAGGCTTCTGCGGCCACGCGTGCCGAAACCAGCCACAGGGAAGCCAGTGCAGCCATCACGGTGGCCGTCGCCAGGCCAACCAGGGTCAACTGGTAGCTTTGATGCCGGTCGAAATCCAGGGCGCCGAGCTGTGTGGCCAGCAACGCACCCAGCTGGTGTACAAGGAACAGCAGGCCAAACACCTTGCCTTTGATTTCGGCGCCATACAGGGCAAAGCAGAATGCTGACGTGAGCACCACCGTACCCAGGTAACTGGCACCGAACAGCACCGCAAACAGGTAGGTACCCAGCGGCCCAGGTGTGGTCAGCAGGACGATCACCGCCGCCGTACGCAGCAGGTAGAACATCATCAGCAGCAGCCCTTTGTTGTAACGGGTAGCCAGCCACCCAGCCATCAGGCCACTGACCAGTTCCAGCACACCCAGCAAGCTCAGGCCGCTGGCCTGTACCGAGCTAGGCAGCCCCTCGCCCTGCCAGAACGACACCAGGTGCACGTCGATGAACGCCATGGTGGCCCCACAGCTGGCGAAGCTGAGGGCCAATACGAAGAACCGCGAATCACGCCACAGAAACGCGACCGAGTGCTTGACCAGCGCCGCCTGCGGGTCGGGCTTGAGCGCAACGGTGCGCGCCACCCAGTACAGCGCCAGGCTCAACGGCACCAGGAAGATCAGGCCGACCCAGGAGAACACCGGCTGCCAGCCCACGCGCTGCTGCAGCATGATCCACAGCGGCGAAAGCACGATGAAGCCGATCGACGTGCCATTGGTCACGAAAGCGAAGGCGAAGGCCTTGAAACGCTCTGCGACCAGGCGATCGACCAGAATGCCCATGGGTACGTAGGTCATCGCGGCAAGGGCGAAGGCACCCAGCAGGCCATACAACAGGGTGAACAGCATCAGCTGGCTGCCGACCAAGGTCACCCCCAGCAGCACCACCCCTGCACTTACGCTGCCCAGGGCAACCGTGCTCAGCGGCCCAACCCGGTCGCTCAGCCAACCCACCACCGGCGACACCAGGCCAATGGTCAGCACGAACAAAGAACCTGCCGTGGCCAAGGCTGCACGCCCGCCACCAAAGTGCGTGGCCAGGTCGACGAAGTACACTTGGTACAGCCCTTTCAGGGCGCTGGACAGGAACATCACCACGAAGCCGACTACCAGCACCGAGACGATCAGGGTTGAGCTGAATTTCTGTTTCATGGCCAATCCTCTGCGCGGGGTATTACACCGCTTCGGCCTGGGGAGCCCGGCAATACACCTGGTACATGTTTTCGTACATCGCGTAGAACAGCTGGCAGGTGTGATCTACCGCTTGCAACGCCTCTTGTTGCATCTGGGCCGTGGTGCACAGCTGCGAAACCAGATCCAGGCCTTCGTTGACGTGGCCAACGTCTTCCTTCTGGTGCACGGAGAAGAACAGCAAGTCGTGCTCGGTCAGGCCGTACGCCCGGCCGAGCAGCACGTGACGTGCATCACCGGCAACGGTCTCGAGGTTTTGCCCCTCGCTGGCGATCATCACCGCGGCAGCCCCCACGTGGTAACGCGCCGGGTCACGTACCGCCTGCAGGCGGTAGTCGATCAGCTCCCAGGTGGCCGGCAGCGGTTGCTCGGCATCACGCTCGGCATCGCTGATGCCCAGTGCACGCAAGAAATTCTGCATGAGCACCACATGGTTATCGGTACGCGAGAGCCGCCCGGTCTCCTCCTCGAAGCAGTTGGTGATCAGCGCGCGCTTGTGGGCAGGCAGCGGGCAATGGAAGAACAGGTGCTCGACATAAGTCAGGAAGTACTTGGTGAGTTGGTAACCTTGCAACGCGACCTTGCGCAGCAGCGGCTTGTTGCCTTCAGGTGAAAGCAGGGCTTCGAAGATCGGGTGAGACAGCGTCAGGTGGTGGTGCAGTTTCTGTTCCAGCTGATCGCGAAAGGCTGCAGTCGACAAGGCCATGGTGGCGTTCCTTGAATGATGGAAAAGGGGGCCCTTGGCGGCGATGGCCGCAGGCGAAGGATTGAGGGCGCTTCAGCTCAGGTTGAGTCGCTGGGCCAGGCTTTGTACTGACTGGGCCATGTAGTGGCCGCGGTGCTTCACACCGTTGACCCGCGCGTAGTCGTCGAGCACGCCGTAGGTCTGAAACCCGAAACGTTGCCATAGGCGGTGGGCACGGGTGCCTTCGCGTACGTCCAAGGTCAGCAGTTCGATACCCTTCGCCTGGCACAGCCGCACGATTTCCGCGAAGGCCCGGGCCACCAGCCCGGAGCCCCGGTAGTCTGGGTGTACCACGCCTTTGCTCAGGTCAGCGATATGGCGGCAGTTGGGCATGCTGCTACGGGACAGGATGACCAGGCACGCCGCGCCGGCAGGTGCACGGCCGAGCAAAGCGTAGGTATGCCCGCCCTCGATACGTGCCTGCAACGCCGCGGCGAAATCGACACCCTGGTCGACCGACATCGCCTGCTCGTAGCCCAGCACCCCGCCATCCTCAACCGTGCTGTTGATGAGCGTCATGATGTCCAGTGCAACAGTACGGTCAGCCCGTTGTAGCCATTGCAACTGCGCCTCGGTGGAAACTTGTGGCGCCAAGGAGAGGGAGGTGTTCATGGTGAAATCCCGTGTACGTTCAGGCAGGGATTTAACCGTTTAGGTGTAACGTGGAGTAAGCAGGCAATCGGACAGAAACCGGAAAGATAGTGACAACCCTCAACCTGCCCGGGAACCGCGGCGCAGACGCTGTGCTGCACCGCGCCGCCTGCTCGGCGCGCAGGGTCGCGCACCCGCCCGGTGCCGTGGCATTTTTCAAACGATCCCTGCGCCCCTGCGAACCCGCCTTACAGCCGGGCCTCAAGCGGCTGCTGCAGCAACCCACGGGGTAACTGGAAGCCGTTGAACGGTTCCTGGGTAATGGGGTTGAACGCTTTTTCAGCGCTGAGCCGGTAGCGCATCACGCCATCACCGGTGCTGAAGCTCAGGTCCACGCTGGTTGCGGTTCGCCCATTGAGCGAACCGCGGCTGAGCAAGCGGAACATCGACCAGGGGCCGCGGTACTCCAGGCGGCTGCTACTGCCGTTCTGCCTGAGCAGGGTCAGGTTACTGCGCACGTGCCGGCCAAGCGTGTTCGGCCAGATGATGCCGGTGAGCTGCCGCGGGCCATGGGTGTAGGCAATCAGCTGGCCGTCAAGGTCCAGCAGGCTGGTGCGCTGGTTAGCGCTGAGCCCCAGCGGCTCGATGCTGAACTGCACGCTCAGGTTGCCACGCTGGTCGAAGAAGGTTTCGCGAATGCGGTTGGCCTGCGCCAACTGCTCGATCACATCGCTGCGGATCAACGACTGCCCTTGCGGGCCGGCGCGCAGCGCCTCGAGGTTGTCGTGCAGGAATGCCTTCAGGTATTGATCACTGAAGCGCTGCAACCGCCCCTGCGGCCCGAAGAACGCCTCGAAGTCATCCAGCGATGCATCCGGCGCCCTGGCCACGAAAGGGTAACGCCCGGCAAGGCGCTGCTGGAAGAAGCTGTAGACCTCGGTGTCCCAGCGCCGCTCCAGCTCGCGCAGGGCTTCGATGTGCAGCACTCGGGCGGTTTCATCGGCCACTTTCCTGGCGTGGTGATTGAGCGGTTCAGGCAAACCGGTGGCCACCCGTTGCAGAGTGCCGATCGGGTCCGGGCCGGTCATCGCAAAGCGCTGCTGCACCGCTTGCAGGGCGGCCTTGCCCCGGTCTGGGCTGCCCTGCACGGCCTTGGCGTAATCGTGCACGGCCACCATGGCCGCCAGCACTTCATCGTAATAGCTTGGCTTGTCTTGCGTTGCATGCAGCATCCCGTTCAGCCCCGCAAAAGCCCGCTGGATGGCCCAGGCCTGCTGGCGCTCAAGCTCGCTGCCTTTGGGCATGAGCGTGTCGCTGGCGCTGCCCGTGTCGGGTGCCTCAGCCGATGACAGCGAAGTGTTTTCCTTCACCGTAGCCAGCAGCCGATGCCACGGCGCCGCGGGCCCGGTCAGCTGCTGCAGGACCATTACGCCGTGTTCAAGGTCGTGAAAATCCGCCACCGAAACGGCATTCAATGCACGCCGCCAGCTGTTTATGTAGTCGGCGCTGTACAGGTTGCGCAGACGCTCGCTCAACACCACCCGGTCAGCGTCCGAGTACTCCAGCTGGCTGCGCTCACCCAGCGCCCACTGGTCGATCATCGCCATGTCGGCGAAGCTTTGGCTGCGGGGCTCGAAGTACTCTTTGAAACCCTTGGCGGTGTGTATCGGCGCCAGTCGCACATCCTCGCCGCTGGCCCCAGCCGAGCGCTGGTACACCACGTCGAACGCGGGGCCGACCTGCTGACGCAAATCCAGGCCCGTGAGCAGGTGTTCCTGAGCCTGCTGCTTGAGCCCGGCATATACCCGCTCCGGTAACGGCACCTTGCGCAACGCCGCCTGCACCACGGCGATACGCTGGCGGTACTGCGGCAACTCGGTGTCGGCATAGGCCAAGGCGTACTTCAGGTGGCGCATGAGGTCGCGCTGCAGCTGCCCTTGGCCAGGAAACTGTTGCTGCCACTGGCGGGCCATCCATGTCTCGACCCACTCAGGCCGCCGATTCTGGCGGTCTTCCAGCATGCGGTAAACCCGCAGGGCAGCCATTTGCCGTTCACTGCCAGGCGTAGCGGCATCCATGGCGTCGATCACGCCACTGGCCAAGGCCGGCAGGAATCGCCTGGAGAGCAAGCTGAGGTAAGCCTCATCGACACGCGGGCCAATGATACGCCCCTGGTAGAGGCCTAGATCGGAAACACCCGGCCAGGCGGCGCGGTAGTCGCCAAATACTGAAACCGCATCGCGGATCTGGTCCAGCGGCTCCAGCAGGTTGCGCCCGGTTGGGTCCAGGCGCTGATCCACCTGGTGGTGGCTGTACTCCCGGCTTTTGGCGAGCACGTTGGCGGCCTTGGCGCCATTGATGTCGAAAAAGCGCTGCCAGCTGGCAATAGCGACACAGAAAGCCAGCATGCCTAAACCCGAGCCGACCCATAACAACCGGCGCTTGCTGCGCGCCACCTTGATGTTGTCTCCGGCAAGCCCCGCCTCCTTGTAGATGACACGCCGGAACGCATGCTGGATGAAGTAGGCAAACGCTTTGCCTTGCGCCTTGCCCTCCAGCAACGGAAGCGCTGTGTTGTAGGGCTGGGCTGACTCGCGCACGAAGGCGTTGAGCACGTCCCCTTGCTGAATGACCGAAGACCAGTACACCCCCCGCACCAGGGCGGGTGTGGTGTAACGGTCACTCGCCAGCGTTTCTTTCAGGAAACCCAGCAGTATCGGGCGCAAGCCGATCAACTGGGCATGCAACGAGAACAGCCGCGCGCGCTGCGGCGCACTGGCCAAGGTATCGAGTCGATCCACCACCTGCTCGAACAGCCGATTGAGCAACTGCTGGTAATGATCGCCATACTCCTGCAGCCAGGCATCGAAGGTGCCGACCGTATCCAGCTTGAAGGTGAAGCCCAGCATGTTTTCCCGCAGGTCGACGGGAAGGCCCCCATAGAGCTGGTCGAAGCCGTCCAGCAGGTCGAATTTGCTCAGTACCACATACAACGGCAGGCGCGAGCCCAACTGGCTGCTGACTTCGTACAGCCGCGTGCGCAGCCTGTGGGCCAAGGCAACACGCTGCTCGGGCGTACCCTGCAGTAACGCAGGCAGGTCCACGACCAGCACCATGCCATTGAGTGCCCGCTGGCTGCGATTGTGCACCAGCCAACCCAGCAGGTGCTGCCAGAGCCTGGCGGGGGCAGCCGGTGGCACCTGCGAGGCACCTGGCGCCCCGGCGAGCGAGCCTGCCGGCGAGTCCTGCCTGATAAAGGCCCCGGGCGGGTCGATGATCACCGCCTCGTTGCTGACCCACCAGCCTATCGGGAAGGCCAGCGCCTGCACCTGTGTACCCCGCGCCTGCACCTTGTCGATCCGGGTCAGGGAAAAGCTTTGCTCCGTACGGTCGATGAAACTGGACTTGCCCGCATGCTGGTCGCCTATCACCAGGTACCAGGGCAATCGGTACAGGGCACGCCGCCCTCCCGCACTGCCGAGCAATCGCGCCAGCCCTTGGTCCAAGGCGTTTTCCTGGGCCCGAAGCAACGGCAATACGCTGTCCAGCTCTGCGGCCGCCGCCTCGTTGCGCTCTGCCTGAAGGCGCACGTAGCGCCTGCGCAGCACCAACAGCCAGCACAGCAGCGGCACCAGCACGAGCACCAGGCTGGCCAGACTGCGGTGCGCGATGCTGGCAAGCGGATGCTGTTCACGCCATGCCCACTGTGGGCCTAGCCACCAGATGGCGACCAGCATCAGCACGCTGCCCAGCAGAAGCAGCACAGGCATGGCCAGGCCGACTCGAGTCGCCAGGGGCAAAAGCCAACGTTTCAATAGCGTCCATCGTTGATTCATGGCGGGTCCTAGTCCTTGTTCTGATCGGCCAACGCATCAGGCGCGGCATGCTGTTGCAGGCGTTTGAACACCTCCGGCTCCCAGGCACTGGCCATGGTTTGCTGCATGGTTCGGGCAACGCTGGCGCACAGGTCCTGGGCCAGCCACGAGACGCCGCGCGCGGCCAGCAGACCGGCCGCGATCACGGTGGTGTGGCAGCGCTCACGCGGCGCGCGAATATCTGCCTGCATGGCCTGGAGCCTGAGCAAAACCGGCTCTACCCCACCGCTTTCCAACTGGCTGACAAGTTCTTCGCGCAGGCCCACGAACTCTTGCGCCGTTTCAGCTTGCGGTTGCTGGCCTGCGCCTTTGAGCCAGGCCATGCACTGGTCGTCCAGAAACGCCGTGCCGTCGCTGAAGCACAACTGCTGCAGGGCGGGGATACGCTGGACGAACCGGGCAGTCGCTGCGCGGATGGCTTCGGCCACCTCAGGCATTGCCAACCGTGTGGCGGTGGTGGCCGCAAGCAAGCTGCCGCGCATCCAGAAGGGGCAAGCCGACACGCTTTTTTCGATCCGCTGCAGCAGCGCCGCGTCGAATACGCTGCCGGCAATGGCCTCTTCATAATCGCCGGCGATCTCCAGCGGCACCGCCATCAGCTCGGTGCGGTGACCTTGCCCCGCCTGAGGCGCGGCCTGGATGTGAGCCCACAAGCCGAAGCGACGCAACTGATACCCCGCTGGGTCGTAGGGGTCCTGCTGGTTGATCAGCTCAGCCATGCTCAGCACCGCCCTTCGTGATTCACGCTCGTTGCCTAGCGACACGCGGGGCATGGGTGTGGCGATGACTTCGGCCAGTGGCGCGGGCTTGATGACGGGCGCCGAAGCCCTGGCCGCAGCAGGCTCGCCTGCGCCACTCGCCCGTTCCGAGTGCTTGCGTAGCAGCCGCGCCATATCATCGAGCATGGCGTCGTCCAGCAGGGCCACGGCTTGCAGCTGTTGCAGCCGCAGCAGCGCCTGTTGCGCCCCGGCCGCATGCGCAGGGCTATAGGTGAAACGGTCCAGGCGCGGCAGGGCTTCGTTCAAGCGGTTGAGCACCAAGCCAACCAGCTTGCGCTTACCCAGGTAACCCTTGGGCCCTGGCTTGGGATAAGCCGTCTCCCAGTAGCGCTCGACCATGCCGGCCAGCAAGGTCAACGTGAGCGCCCAGCGTTCCCAACAAGCACTGCGAAGCCATGCGGCACTCAGGTGTGCCACGATGCGCAGATGCTTGCACTGTTGCTCCAGGTACTGGCGCGACGCTTCCTCGATGTACACCCAATCGATAGTGGCCTCCTGCAGGCCACCCAGCTTGACCATTTCCTGGTCGATGGCCTGGTAGGTCTCATCCTCCACATCGAACAGGCCGGCCGGTGCTTGCGCGTCGATGGCTGTGAGCAACCGGGCGATTTCCTGTGCATTGACCTCGGCTACCAGCGACATGCCTTGCGCACCTCGCCGATAAGCCGGTCAAGCCCCTGAGCGTCGAAGACCAACCCGCCAACGGCAGGGTTTTCGCTGTGCACCTGGATGCGCCGGGCCCCGATCAGCTGCCTGATCTGTTCGATTCCGGGCAGGCCGCGGCCGGCATCGAGCACCTGACCGTTCTCCGTCACCTGCCAGGGGGTTGCGGCGGTGGCGCCACGCTCCCCCTGCAAGCGCACCGTCAGCCGGCTGGCATCCACGGGGTGTGCGGCGATCAGTTGCAACCGCGAGATGTTCTGCAAACAGCTGATTACCAGGTAGGGGTGCGGTGCAGCCGAAGCGATTGCGGGTGCAGAAATCGTCAGCCCCTCGTCTTCACGCGTGAGCCGGAACGTCAAATCGTCGGGATTTCGGCCTGTTTCATAGGCCAGCACCCGACGCACCGTGGGTGAGTCCTGCTCCGGTGCCGACCACTGCGCGGCCACGCGGTGCACAGGTGTTCCGGCGGATTGATCGAAACAGGCCAGGCGCTCAACGTTGGATACGATGCGCGAGCAATTCTGATCGGCATGCACTGGCAGTGGCATGCAATTGATTATCAGAAAAAGACCTGCGCCAGAGGTATGTTTCGCCAGGCATCGCAATTAAATTCCCTCTCGATAGTACATATGCCCTGTACCAGCTCCGCTGATATTTAAACGCAATCACGAGCACTCTTACCCGCGAGTGGCAAGAGACTAGCTCATAAAAAATCGCAAATACAAACAAATATTTTTTTACACTTTGACCCTCGACTGAATAACAATTTCAGGCGCAAGGTTTTTACGCAAGAGGCAATGACTGCCCCGCTCTTGTTTATATCGTAATCAAGTCTGAAGGAAATTTCCTACAAACTAAATCAGAACTCGCGAACAACTATCAGGGACTTCCCACACAAACCAAGGAGAGATTCTGCGATGGCAAAGCCCACAGGATCGGTTGCACCCAAAGAACGAATCAACATCCGATACGTGCCCGCCACAGGTGATGAACAGGCCGAAGTAGAGCTGCCGCACAAGATGCTGGTGATGGGCGATTTCGGCCTGGATGACGCCCGCGCGCTGGAAGACCGAACGGTCATGCGCATCGATAAACACACCTTCAACAATGTGTTGAATGACGCCGACGTCAGACTGGCCATGTCGGTGCCCTCCATGCTCACCACGGCTGCCGACGCGGAGCTGGCGGTTCATCTGCAGTTCAGGTCGCTCAATGACTTCGCACCAGACGGTATCGCCCGCCAGGTACCGGAGCTGAGCAAGCTGCTGGAGCTTCGCGAAGCGCTGGTGGCGCTGAAAGGCCCACTGGGCAACGTGCCCGCGTTCCGCAAGCAACTGCAGCACCTGCTGAGCAACGAGCAGGCCCGCAAGCAACTCGCCGAAGAGTTGAACCTGGTGCTTGAGGCGCCAAAAGAAGACTGAGACAACGGAGCGTCCCATGGCAAAATCAACCAGCACTCCCCTCGCCGCTGAACGGTCGGGCGAAGCATTGAGCAACGCCACGTTGCTCGACCAGATCATGGCCGAAACCAAACTGGTGCCCGCACAAGAGGGCTATCAAGTTGCTCGCCAAGGTGTATCGGCCTTTATTGCCGAAATACTCAAAAGCAATGATCCAGATCAACTCATCAACAAACACCGCGTCGATCAGATGATTGCAGAGCTGGACCGGGTGCTCAGCCGGCAGATGGATACCATCCTCCATCAACCGGCATTCCAGGAACTTGAATCTTCATGGCGCAGCCTCAAACTGCTGGTCGACCGCACAGACTTCCGCGAGAACATCAAGCTTGAAGTATTGCATGTCAGCAAAGACGACCTGCTCGATGACTTTGAGAATGCGGCCGATATTACCTGCAGCGGTATGTACAAACACGTTTACACCGCAGGTTATGGGCAATTCGGTGGTGAGCCGGTAGCGGCCATGTTGGGCAACTACCACTTCGGCCCCGCTGCCACAGACATCAAACTGTTGAGTTACATGGCGTCTGTCGGTGCCATGGCGCACGCCCCCTTCCTTGCCGCCCCCGCACCCGATTTCTTCAATTTGAGCAGCTTTGAAGAGCTGCCCAACCTGAAGGAGATCAAAGACATCTTCGCAGGGCCACGGCATGCCAAGTGGCGCGCCTTCCGCGAAAGCGAAGACGCTCGACACGTTGCGCTGACCGGGCCACGTTTCATGCTCCGCTCGGCCTACCACCCTCAGGAACAGCCGATCAAAACCTTCAACTACGAGGAAAACATCGACGGGCGACACGACAACTACCTGTGGGGCAACTCCGCTTTCCTGCTGGCCAGCTGCATCAACGACAGCTTTGCCCGCTACCGGTGGTGCCCGAACATCATTGGCCCGCAGTCCGGTGGCGCCGTCGAGGACCTGCCCGTGCATCTGTATGAGGCGCTGGGGCAACTGCAAGCGAAAATTCCAACCGAGGTGCTGATATCCGACCGCAAGGAATTCGAGCTGGCCGAAGAAGGCTTCATCGCCTTGACCATGCGCAAGGACAGCGACAACGCCGCGTTCTTCTCGGCCAATTCGGTCCAGAAACCGAAGCAGTTCCCCAAGACGCCGGAAGGCCTGCAGGCCCAAACCAACTACAAGCTGGGCACGCAACTGCCCTACTTGTTCATCGTCAATCGCCTGGCCCATTACATCAAGGTGCTGCAGCGCGAGCAGATCGGCAGCTGGAAGGAACGCCGCGATCTTGAGTCCGAGCTGAACAAATGGATCAGGCAGTACGTCGCCGACCAGGAAAACCCTTCGGCCGATGTGCGCAGCCGTCGCCCATTGCGGGCCGCGAAGGTCGTGGTTTCGGACGTTGCCGGGGATCCGGGCTGGTACCAGGTCTCGCTCGCCGTGCGCCCGCACTTCAAATACATGGGCGCAAATTTCGAGATCTCGCTGGTTGGCCGGCTTGATACCGAATGAGTGGTTTTTTCAATCGCTTGGTGACGGACCCGTCTGTTACCCGCACGCCTTCCCGGCAAGAAAACGCTGCCGAAAAGATTGCCGCCATCAAGCGCCACGTGGAAACGCTACTCAATGCACGTCAGGGCTGCTCACAAAGCAGCCCTGAACTGGGCCTGCATGACTTCAACGGGCATGCCACAAGCAGTGGCGACCTGTTGAAGCAAGTGAGTGCCGACATACGCCGCACCATTCAGCGCTTCGAGCCGCGCGTGCACGTGCGCGCGCTCAAGGCCATGCCCGCGTGTCACGCCCCGCTGGAGCTGCATTTCAGGCTGGACTGCCAGGTGCAGGTCAACAACCACCACGAGCAGCTGCAACTGGAGCTGCTGGTCAACGGCCATAGCCGCCATACCCGAGTGAGGTGACCGATGTCACTCAAGGATCGATTCAGCGAAGAGTTGCGTTACCTGCATGAACTGGGCAACGACTTCGCTACCGACAACCCACAACTTGCCCGGCTGCTGGGCAAAGGTGGCAGCGACCCGGACGTCGAACGGCTGATGGAGGCTTTTGCCTTCCTCACCGCCAAGTTGCGCCTCAAGCTGGAGGATGACCTGCCAGAGCTGACGCACCCCATGCTGCAGTTGCTGTGGCCCAATTACTTGCGGCCCCTGCCAAGCGCCACGATCATCCAGTTCACGCCACTCAAGCAAGCGCTCAGCCAATCACACTGCATTCCCAAGGGCTCACCGTTGTTCTCCAGGCCCGTGGATGGCGTGCCTTGTGTATTTCGTACGTGCACGGCCGTGGACATCCACCCGTTCGAGATCCAATCGGTCAGCGCTACCCAGACGCTCGACAGTTCGGTAGCACGCATCGAACTGCGCACCCTGGTCGAGCGCCCCTTGAACACCCTCGGCTGCGACAGCCTGGATTTCCACTTGAGCGGTGATGACAAAACAGCCCGCACGCTCTACCTGTGGCTTGCTCAATACCTCAAGCATGTCGCGGTAACGATCGATGGCCAAGTGCACCGGTTGCCGGCCAGCAGCATCATCTTTCCGGGCTTCAGCGCGAACGAAGGGCTGCTGCCGTATCCGCAGAACGTCTTCGATGGCTATCGGATCCTGCAGGAATACTTCGTTTTCGCGAAGCGCTTCCACTTCTTCAGCGTTAGCGCACTGCAGAAAGTCTGGCCCGATCAAGCGACTCGGCAGGTGGGCATCGAACTTCACTTCACCCGCCAGCTCCCTGCCTCGGTGCGTATCGGCATGGCGGATTTGCGCCTGTTCTGCACGCCGGCGGTCAACCTGTTCAGCTACAGCGCCGAACCTATCGACCTCTCCAACCGGCAGGCCCCTGCCGAGCTGACCCCCAGAGGGAAAGAACGGCATGCGTATGAGATTTTCAGTGTCGACAAGGTGGTCAGCACCCGCACCACAACAGACGGCAGCACCGGCGAACACCTACGCACGTTCCGCCCGTTCGAATCGTTCGCCCATGAGATCGAGCATGCTCAAGGGCGCACGGCGTTGTACTACCGCTATACCCTCGAGGAGTCCTTGCGCGGCGAGGGCGTCACACATCGCATCGCCTTCGTGCGTGCCGATGCCAACGCTTACACCGGTGAGCTGGAAACGGCGTCCATCGACCTGACCTGCACCAACCGCGATCTGCCCCTGGCGCTGGGCGTTGACGACATCGATGTGATTTCCGAAGCCACGCCGGCGCTGACCACCTACACCAACATCTGCAAACCCACCCGCCCCTACCGACCAGTGCTGGATGGCCAGTTGCAGTGGGCGCTGGTTTCCAACATGTCGCTCAACTATCTGTCGCTGCTGTCTGCCGAGCCGCTGAAGGCGGTGATTCGTGCCTATGACTTCGTGGCCTTGCACGACCTGCAGCAGACACGCACGACCCACAAGCGCCTGGAAGGCATTCGCGATGTTCAGACCGAGCCTCTGGATTGGCTGATCAAGGGCCAGCCCATTCGCGGGCTACGCACACGGCTGAAGCTGGACCAGGCCGCCTTCCTGTGCGAAGGCGACCTGTACCTGTTCGGCTGCGTGCTGGCGCACTTCTTCGCCCTGTACGCCAGCATCAATTCCTTCCATCAACTGGAAGTGATCAACATCACCAACAACGAGCACTACACATGGCCCATCCAGACCGGCAAACAACCGCTGATCTAGCCGACAGGCTGCTCGCCGAGGCACACCAGTACAACTTCTACCAATTGCTGGAGCGCCTGCACGGCTTGCATGGGGATGACCTGGAACCGCGCTGGCCGGACCAGGCCACCCGGCTGCGCGTGCGGCTGGCCTGTGACCCACGGCTGACGTTTCCGGTTTCCGACGTGTACAAAGCCGAACGCATGCCCGGGGCAGAAGACCGCTACCGCGTGTGCGCCACCTTCATGGGCCTGCATGGCACTGACTCACCCTTGCCTGCCTACTACCTGGAGCAGGTGGCCTACGAGCATGCGCAGGGTATCGGTATGCGGCCGGCCTTTTTCGACTTCTTCAACCACTACCTGCTCAGCCTGCTGCACCGCGTGTGGCGCAAGTACCGCTACTACATTCGCTTCCAGCCAGGTGCCAGCGATGGCTTCTCCCAGTACATCTTTGCCCTGCTGGGGTTGAATGACAAACAACTGCGCGGCGACACGCCGTTGCCGTGGAGCCGACTGCTCAGCTTCGCCGGTGTCATCGCCAGCCGCAGCCGCGCACCGGGCACCGTCGCGGGCATCATCGCCCACTGCTTCGACCTGAAACAGGTGCACATCAGGGAGTTCGAGACCCGCTCGGTGCCTACGACAACCCGGCAACTGGTAAGCCTCGGCTGCAGCAACGGCGAGCTGGGCACTTCGTTCCTGGTCGGCAGCCGCACGCGAACGCGCAGCAGCAAGTTCACCATCGTGATCAGCGAGCTGGACCAAACCCAACTGCGTGGCTTGCTGCCCAGCGGCATCAACTTCAATCGCTTGCGCGCCTTGATCGACTTCCTGCTGCGCGATGGGTTGGCCTACGACCTGGAATTGCGGCTGCAGCAGAACGCGCTGTCGCCCTTCTGCCTGCACCCGAGCCAGGGCGCCCACCTGGGCTGGACCAGCTTCACCGATGACCGCCATGGCCAGATCAGCCCCGTGGTGCGCTTTCGGGGGCGCTCATGAGCACATTGACCTTGAACATAACCAACCTCGACCAGTTGCAGCACAACGTCACGGCCCGGCACACATTCGATCGCGCAGGCGGCACCATCGGCAGCGTAGGGGCCGCGTGGCTGATCAATGACGGTGCACAGAGCGTGGCACCGATCCACTGCGAGATCCGCTGGCTGGAAGGTAGCTTCTGCGTCATCGACCGCTGCGGGCGCACCTACCTGAACGACAACCTGGGCAGCCTGGGCACGCGGTCAGCCAGGCGGCTGCTTGAGGGCGACCGGCTTCGGGTCGGCGCTTATCGGCTGTTGGTCCAGCTGTCGCCAGCGGATGCCCGTTCGCTGGAAGCGTTATTCAACCCCGACTCACGGGTGCTCGACCAATTCATCCTGGATGCACCTGCAGAGCGTTGGCCTGCCCAGCCCGCAACGGCCCCGGTCGCCGAGATTTGCTCGGTATTCGCCCAAGGTATGGGCAACGATCCCTTGGCAGCACTGGACGCGGTGACGCAAGCCACGGCGCAGGACCCGCTGGACCGCCTGGTTGCAGGAGAACACCCATGACGCGTCATTCACTGGTGGCCGGGCTTCTGGCAACCCTGATCGGGCTCTCGGGCTGCACCGCCCTGGGCAAAATGGGCCAAGTGGCGCTGAACCCTTCGATACCCGTCGGGCCGCCCAAGGATCACCCTACCGAAATTGCTTTCAGCATCAACGCCAGCCCCACACTCAACAGCAACCCCAGCAGTGTGGACGTGCTGGCCGAGCAAGAAAGCAGCCTGGCCCCCAGCCCCTACGCAGTCACTTTGAGCGCGGGCGACCCCTACGCCCTGGCCGAGAAGGTCGGCACCCTGTTCGAGTTTCTGCAGGAGCAGTACCCGGCCGCCTCGCCTGTCGAGTTACCAGAGGAGGAGGCCGATCTCCCGCTTCGCTCGCCCTTCGAGCACAGCACACCCGGCCGCTACGAAGACGCGAACATGGTGCTGAGCTTACCGCGCAGCACCACGCCGGCCACCGAAGCGGTGGCTACGCCCATGGCTATCAAGATCCTGCAACTGCGCGACGACTCATTGCTGCGCAACAGCCTTTATGAGCTGCTGGACAAAGACCCCGCCAAGGCGCTGCGCAGTACCTACATTCGCGATGACGATTACCTGCTGCACCCTGGGCAGTTCAAGTTCATTCCCTTTACCGCCATCGAGCCCGAGACCCGCTTCGTTGCCGTGATCGCCGATTACCGCAACCAGGACGATGCCACCTGGAACCAGGTACTGCGCATTCCACCGCGGGGCCACCAGATCATCCTGTCGGTGTTGCTCAATGACACGCAGGTTTTGCTCAAGGAGCAAGACTGATGGCGCCTGCAACCCTGCCCTTCTCGCTCACTCACGCTGACACGGAGCGCTCATGAGTTCACGTAATCCCGTCCTGTGGCCTGAAGGCCTGTTCGTCAAACCGCAGCATTTCCAGCAGGCTACCCGCGCCGCTGAAGCAGCCCAGCACCAACGTCTGGCCAGCCTGAACGCGGCCTTCTATGGCTTCAGCGAGCTGCAACTGAACGAGGAATACCTGAGCCTGGGCAAGGTCGCGATCACCCGCGCCCGCGGCATCATGCCGGACGGTACGGTGTTCGACATTCCGGCAGACCTGCCGCCGCCGCCGCCGCTGGAAATCGACGACCACGGCGCAAAGGACAGCGAGGTTTACCTGTGCCTGCCGCTGCGCACCGAGGGCGGTCGAGAGGTGAGTTGGCCCGACAACGCCGCCAATTTCCGCTACAGCGCTCAGCCCCAGGAAATCAAGGACACCCACAGCGCCGATGGCGACCTGGCCCAGGTCGATCTGGCAGTGCCCAACCTGCAACTCAAGCGCAAGGCTGACGACAGCAGCGCCTACACCCGCCTGGCACTGGCACGTATCCTGGAGCGGCGACCCGATGGCAGCCTGCAACTCGACGAAGGGTTCTACCCGACCAGCGTCTCGGTACGGGCTGTGCCCGCACTGCAGCGTTACCTCGAAGAAATCACCAACACCCTGCGCGAGCGCTCACGCAACCTGGCCAGCCGAATCGGTGCTGCTGGCCAATCCGGCATCGCCGATATCCGCGACTTCAACCTGTTGCAAGCCATGAACCGCTGGTGGCCGTGCTTCCAGCACTTGGCCAGGCAGGGGCAGACACACCCTGAGCAGCTGTACCTGCACATGAGCCAGGCGTGCGGCGAGTTCGTGACCTTCACCGACGAAAGCCGGCTGCCTGCCGAGTACCCCGCTTACCAGCACAGCGCATTGCGTGCGTCGTTCAAACCCCTGCAGGACACGTTGCGCCGCGCCCTGGGTACGGTCCTGCAGCCGCGGGCGGTCTCCCTACCGCTGAACGCGCTGGATTACGGGGTAATGACGACGACGCTCGAAGACCGCCGCCTGATCGATAACGCGGACTTCATCCTCGCCGTGGGTGCAGACATGCCGCCGCCGACCTTGCGCCAACTGTTCATGCAGAAGGCCAAGGTCACGTCCCTGGAAACCTTGAATGACCTGGTGCACAAGCAACTGCCCGGTATTGCGCTACAACCGCTGCCGGTGGCGCCGCGCGAGCTGCCCTTCCACGCGGGCTTCAGCTATTTCGGGCTCGACCGCCGCGACCCGGCCTGGGCCTGCATGAACACGGCCAACGGTTTCGGGATTCATATCGCCGGGGAATTCCCCGGGCTCGAGTTGCAGTTCTGGGCAATCAGGAGTGAGTGAAATGCACGCGAACGACCACCCGGGCGATGGCAGCGCACCTGCGAAAGTCGAGCAGCTGCGCTGGATGCTTGAAAACACTTCAGGCACAAAGGGGGCAGGATGCTCGACACCCACGCCAGAACCCGATCCGGCGGGTGAAGGCTACCCAGCCGATCCGGATTTCCAACTGCGGGGCGGCTACAGCAACGTGATGCTGGACGCCGCCGCCCCTTTGCTCGGCTTGGTCATGCGCATCCGCACGCTCGATACACTGCCCAACCTCGAACAGGTGCACCGGCAGGTGCGCAACCAGATCGAAAATATTCAGCAAGAGCTGCGTCAGCATGGCTACGAGGCCACCCAACTTCTGGCCTATTCCTATGGCCTGTGCCTGTTCATCGATGAAGCCGTGATGGAGAGGCCCTGGGGCCAAGCAAGCCTCTGGAGCCAGGAGCCCCTGCTCAGCATCTACCACAGCGAAACCTTTGGCGGCGAAAAGATCTTCACCGTGATCTCGCGCCTGATGCAAGAACCCCAGCGGTACCAGGACGTACTGGAGTTCATGTACTTCATCCTGTGCCTGGGCCTGAAGGGCAAGTATGCATTGGCACCAAAGGGCGAAGAAACAATGAAGACCCTCATTCACCAACTCCACGTAATCATCCGTGAGCTGCGTGGACCTACGCCGACAACGGTCTGCGACCCCTACACCAACGTCGCCCCGCGCAACTTCCGCATGAACCGGCAATGGCCCTGGTGGAGCCCCTTGGTGATTTCCGCCATTGCGATGGCTACAGCCTACGGCATCTACAGCTACCGCCTGCACCTGATCACCAATGAGGTGCTGCAGTCGCTCAACGGCATCTTGCAGCAGTAAACAGGCGGCACACCCGAATTCAACGAATTGACGGGGCATTTACCTCGTTGAAAAAGCCCATCGATTTCGATGGCCACGCTGCCCTTTGTGCACGTGCTTATCCACATGGACGCAGGAGAAACTGCCATGCCAACACCCGCTTACATCAAGATCGAGGGCCAGACCCAAGGCAACATCACCGCGGGCGCCTTCACCTCCGATTCGGTCGGCAACGTGTTTGTCGAAGGCCACGAAGACGAGATCCTGGTACAGGAAATCAAACACCGGGTAACCGTACCTACCGACCCGCAAAGCGGCCAGCCGGCCGGCCAACGCGTACACAAACCGTTCGCCTTCACCAGCTCACTGAACAAGGCGACACCGCTGATGTATCAGGCGCTGGCCAGCGGCGAAATGCTGCCGACCGTTGAAGTCAACTGGTATCGCACTTCCGTGGAGGGCAAGCAAGAGCACTTCTTCACCACCAAGCTGGAGGACGCCACCATCGTCGACATCAACACCACCCTGCCTCATGCACAAAACAAGGAGAACGCTGACTTCACCCAGTTGATCGAGGTGTCGATGTCATACCGCAAGATCTCCTGGACCCACGTCACCGCAGGCACCGAAGGCTCCGACGACTGGCGTAAACCGATCGTCTAACCCGGCTGAACACTCCTGGCAGGCATGCCCTGCCAGGGGTTTTTGAACTCTCAGACGGCGGAAGGATTTTTCATGGCCAGCCAATCTGATTTGCGGTACACCTTCGAGCCACTCGTTGGCAATGCCGAATTTGAAGTGGTGTCGTTCGAACTCAAGGAAGCGATCAGCACGCCCTTCACCCTCGAACTGGAATTGATCAGCTTCGAACCCGACATCGATTTCGGCCAACTGCTGGATAAACCCATCGTGTTCACGATCTGGGATGGCAAAGGTCCGGTGCGTTACGTGCACGGCCTGGTCAGCCGATTCAGCCAGGGCGAAAGCGGCTTCTACCGTACCTACTACAACGCATTGGTCGAACCCATCCTGGCCCGCGCCGGACTGCGCTCGAACTGGCGCATCTTTCAGCAAAAGACCGTCCCGCAGATTCTTGAGCTGATGCTCAAACGTCAAGGCATCGTTCAATACGAGCTTCGCGCGATCAGGGATCACCACGTGCGCGAGTTCTGCGTGCAAGCGGGCGAGACCGACCTTGCCTTCATCGCCCGCCTGGCGGCTGAAGAGGGCTTTGTCTATCGCTTCGAGCACAGTGAAAACCTGCATAAGCTGATCATCACGGATCAGCTGCTATCCCTCGGGCTGATCAGCCATGGGGCGCTCAAGACCGACAACGGTGACGAAGGGTTCTTCGACGGCGACGACGTTATCGACCCCGACACCGTGCTGTATCAGTCCGACAGTGGCGGCGATCAGGCCAGGCCTTGCCTATGGCGCTTGCGCTACAGCGAGCACGTCAGAACCTCGCGACAGGTACAGCGCGACTACACCTTCACCAACCCGGCGTATCGCCAGGAACACCGTGCTTCAGGCGCTTTCCTGGAACACCAGTCCAGCGACTACGAGCGCTTCGACTACCCTGGCCGCTACAAACGCGATGCCGTGGGCAAGCCGTTCACCGAAAACCGGATCACCGCCCTGCGCCATGATGTGCGCATCGCGCAGGTGCAGGGGGATGACGTCAGGCTGCAGCCTGGCCTGAGCTTCACACTCACAGGCCACCCTCGCGACGACCTAAATGTGCATTGGCGCGTGAACAGCGTGGCTCACAAGGGCAGCCAGTTCACCAGCCTCCAGGAAGAAGCAGCCGGCGTCAATCAAAGCACACGCTATGAGCAAACCGCCCAACTGGTACCCGGCAGAACCGAATGGCGCCCCCCTCCGCTGGACAAGCCTCGAGTCGATGGCCCGCACATGGCAACCGTGGTCGGCCCTCCGGGCGAGGAGATCTACTGCGACGAATGGGGCCGGGTCAAGGTCAGCTTCCCTTGGGACCGGGAGAGCAACAACGACGAGTTCAGCTCCTGCTGGGTGCGGGTATCCCAAGGGTGGGCAGGTGGCAGTTGGGGAGCGATGGCCATCCCACGCATCGGGCAGGACGTGGTCATCCAGTACGTCAACGGCGACCCCGACCAGCCGATGATCACCGGGCGCACCTATTGCGGTAACCAGCTGCCGCCCTACGACCTGCCCGACCACAAAACCCGCATGACCATCAAGAGCCAGACCCACAAGGGTGATGGCTTCAACGAGCTGCGGTTCGAGGACGAGCTGGGTCGACAGGAAGTGTTTATCCATGCGGAGAAGGACCAGAACAACGTCGTCAAACACAACGAAACCACCTTCGTCGGCAATGACCGCAGCGAGCGGGTGGACCATAACGAAACCATCTCCATCGGCGACCACCGCACCGAAGACGTTGGCAAGAACGAAACCATCAGCATTGGCGCCAACCGTAGGGTGACCATCGGTGCCAACAAGACCGAGACCATCGCATTGGCCAAGGCATTGACCATTGGCGCGGGCTACCAGGTCAGTGTCGGTGCGGCAATGAACACGACAGTTGGTCTTAGCCAAAGCGAGCAGGTGGGCATTCACAAGTCCGTGATCGTTGGCAACCGCTTCAACATCACAGCAGGCGACGAACTCAGCATCACGGTTGGTAAAGCGTCGTTGGTCATGAAGTCCGACGGAACCGTGCTGATCAACGGCAGCAACTTTGACTTCAGTGCCACAGGGCCTGTGCAAATCAACGGCAAGGATGTCGATATCAACTGAAAGGGACCGCCCAAGATGGAATTTCGCAACCTGACGCCGTTTGACGTCATGTGCTTCAGTGCGCTCGCACCTGACGGTCAAGAACATCCTGTTATCGCCATGAAAGTCGGATATCGGCTCGAGCCGCTTGAGGGCTGTCTTGGCAAACTCCGAGCCGTCGTCATTGATGACGAACCAGTGCAGCTTTGCACGGCCGATATCTATTATGCAGAGATCGGCAGCAGTTCCGTAGTCGAAGAGAGCGACTTGGCGCCATTCAAGCCACGCTGCGATGTCATCGTCGTCGGCCATGCGCACGCGCCGGCAGGACAACCTGCAACTTCGTGGGAAGCCAGTGTCCGTGTTACTTCGACCCGTCCCAAGCAAGTAATCCCTGATCCACCACCCCCGAAGCGCGCACCGAATGTTTACCTGACCGCCGATGAACTGCAGGCACACCAAGCAGAAGTACTAGAAGTTCGGCGTCGCAACAGGGAACAGCTCACGCCAATCGTGTTACTGGACAAGACGCTGCGCTTCACCGGTCCACGAAAATTTCATCACAACTTCTTCGGCTGGCATCTCACCGACCCAGAGCCTGTCACACGCGTTCCTCTGCGTTGGGAACATGCTTTTGGTGGCGCCAGCCAGTTCGCCAATCCCAGATATGGGCATAACCCCGATGCCCCCGAGTTCCTGCTCAACGAAGTGTGCTTCAGTAATCCGCTGGGCTGTGGCTGGCTGGAGTATCGCCATGAAAAGCTGCACTACGAGCAGAGCGGCGACAAGCTCGCCAGCCTGTCAGCGCCTCAGATCGAACATTTGGACGCCCCCATCGAGCGCCTGTTGCGCGCGCGGCATCCAGCTGGCCCGCTGAATGCCGCTGCTATGGCTGAGGTAGCTGCCTCCTATGGCTGCAGGCCAGCCGGCTTCGGCAGCGTTGGTCGCGCCTGGGCACCGCGCTTGGCACTTGCTGGCACTTATGACGAAAGTTGGGAAGACAATCACTGGCCGGGATTGCCACAGGACTTCGATTTCGGCTACTGGAACGGAGCCCCGGTTGACCAGCAAGTTGCTTTTCCTACACCAGATGCACGCGTTGCCCTGTTCAACTTGATTAATCCATCCCTGAGCCAGGATGGGCACTGTGAAGTCCAGCTTCCAGGCCACCGCCCCTTCGTGCTAATGCGCATGACCAACGGCGGAATACTGCCGCTGCCAATGCTCACCGACACATTGCGCATCGACACCGATGCCATGACTCTGTCGATGACGCACCGCATCAGCCTCTCCAATTCGCTTGATATCCGCGTGCTCGAGGCGCGTTTCGAAACCAATCCCGACGCTCCCATCATTCGGCGCGCCCCACACCGCGGCAGGGAGCACGTCTGATATGGCCGATACCGTAATGGCCCGGCAGCAGGCTAATTGGACGGTCATCAGCATCGCGCCAGACGTTTGCAAAACACCGATGGGCAGCAGCGTTCCACCCGTGCCCTATCCGGTCACGACAGAGCTGAATACCAGCACCGGTGTGGCGAAAAGCGTGCGCGCTAATGGCCATCCGGTGGTTGTCTACAAGCGCAGTTTCACTCCCAAGACCCTCGGTGACGCCGCTGGCCAAGCCAAAGGCGTCAAAAGCGGTACCGTCGAAGGCAAATGCCACCCGTTGGAGCACAGTAGTTCCGTGCGTGCGGAAGGGTGTCACTTGGTTCGCCATGGGGACCTGTTCTGGATGAATGGAAGTTGATGCCATGAGTGAGCAGCCCATTCAACTGGACACGCTGCATGTCCAAGTACAGGAAGTATCGCTACGTAAGCTGCCAAACGGCCCTGACAGGATGTTTGCGCAGACTGATGGCACCGGCAAGGTGCTGGTGGACTTCGCCGATGGGGCCAACGAGTGGGGCAAAGCCCTAGAACTCAACGAGGAACAATACGAAGCGTTGCGTCAGGAGGCGTTTCATAGAGAACTGGCAGACCTACAGGACATACCGACCTACACTGAACTTTACCCACCCGCAGGCAACGGTGGCGCCATCACGTCGCCCAACGGCAACACGCTGGGGCGCGTAAACGGGGAAACACCCGCGATGGGTAAAGCTGCTGACGACTCGAACGCTGACGTGGAGATCGAGACACCGGAAGAAGGCATAACGGGCGAGCAGATGCTGGACGGCCTTCAGCTGGGGCTGGATATTGTTGGCCTAATTCCAGTGATAGGTGAGTTTGCCGATGTTGCCAACGCGGGCATCAGCCTTTCACGGGGTGATTATGCGGGCGCTGCCTTGGCATTGCTTTCAGCTATTCCGTTCGTGGGTTACCTGGGTACGGCAGGTAAAGTCGGACGATATGGCACGAAAGCGGTCGCGGAAGCGTCGGCCAAGGCCGCCAATGAAATGGCAAACCGAGCTGCTAAGGGAGCCGCTGAAAAGACAGCCAACGAAGGGTCCGAACATGCTATAAGACACGTAGATGATGTGGCACCCAAAAGCAAGGATGGTGCAAAAGTTACTGGTGACGCTACCGGAAAGGTAGATGATCTTGCGCAAACTAAGGTTAAGTGGGTTGATGAGAATGCAGGTATGAACTCGCGTGCCCGTGATTACAATGACTCAGCAACCGGTGCACGCTCCAATCCTATAACCCAATCTGGCCAAGCTCCTGCGCTAGAAAGAACAATGCCGGATGGATCAACAAGGCTGGTTAAATTTGATGGTATGGATGGTAACGTTCTAGTTGACCGCAAAATTTCGGTTGTAACAACGAGCAAGTCTAAGGACCAGGCGCTCAGGCAGTCTGAGGTGTTAAGTCAAAATGGCTTGACTGCGCGCTGGGAAGTTCCTACACAGGCTCAAGCAAACAGAGCTCAGAAAATGTTTGATGAGCTTGGAATTAAAAACATTTCAGTGAGGGTGATTCGTGAACCAGGAAATCAATAAACATATTGCGCGAGCCATTGCTGAGCTTGCTATATTTCTTGAATTTTCGGGAGATGATGCATTAAATCCAGATGCCGCAATCCAAGGACTTGAACAATTAGCCTCGACATTGCAAATGATGGACTTGAAATCAAAGTCATCCTTATGCTTGCAATTCAAAAGCATAGCAGCAGATTATTCAGATGAGCAGGCAGAGTTTGTGGAAAGTCTAGGCGACACACTCGGCTTAATCGAAGACTAGCTCGCCCATCAGCAAAGCCCTAAACTTTACTAACAAACAATTATTTTTCATCAAACCGACACCGGCCTTGTGCCGGTGTTTTTCCAACAAGGACCAGTGCGCTATGTGCACGGCTTAGTCAGCCGATTCAGCCAAGGCGAAAGTGGCTTTTACCGTAACTACTACCACGCCTTGGTCGAACCCATCCTGGCCCGCGCCGGACTGCGTTCGAACTGGCGCATCTTCCAGCAAAAGACCGTCCCGCAGATTCTTGAGCTGATGCTCGAGCGTCAGGGCATCGATCGATACGAGCTTCGCGCGAGCATAGACCACCAGGTGCGCGAGTTCTGCGTACAAGCAGGCGAGACCGACCTTGCCTTCATCGCCCGCCTGGCGGCTGAAGAGGGCTTTGTCTATCGCTTCGAGCACAGTGAAAACCTGCATAAGCTGATCATCACGGATCAGCTGCTATCCCTCGGGCTGATCAGCCATGGGGCGCTCAAGACCGACAACGGTGACGAAGGGTTCTTCGACGGCGACGACGTTATCGACCCCGACACCGTGCTGTATCAGTCCGACAGTGGCGGCGATCAGGCCAGGCCTTGCCTATGGCGCTTGCGCTACAGCGAGCACGTCAGAACCTCGCGACAGGTACAGCGCGACTACACCTTCACCAACCCGGCGTATCGCCAGGAACACCGTGCTTCAGGCGCTTTCCTGGAACACCAGTCCAGCGACTACGAGCGCTTCGACTACCCTGGCCGCTACAAACGCGATGCCGTGGGCAAGCCGTTCACCGAAAACCGGATCACCGCCCTGCGCCATGATGTGCGCATCGCGCAGGTGCAGGGGGATGACGTCAGGCTGCAGCCTGGCCTGAGCTTCACACTCACAGGCCACCCTCGCGACGACCTAAATGTGCATTGGCGCGTGAACAGCGTGGCTCACAAGGGCAGCCAGTTCACCAGCCTCCAGGAAGAAGCAGCCGGCGTCAATCAAAGCACACGCTATGAGCAAACCGCCCAACTGGTACCCGGCAGAACCGAATGGCGCCCCCCTCCGCTGGACAAGCCTCGAGTCGATGGCCCGCACATGGCAACCGTGGTCGGCCCTCCGGGCGAGGAGATCTACTGCGACGAATGGGGCCGGGTCAAGGTCAGCTTCCCTTGGGACCGGGAGAGCAACAACGACGAGTTCAGCTCCTGCTGGGTGCGGGTATCCCAAGGGTGGGCAGGTGGCAGTTGGGGAGCGATGGCCATCCCACGCATCGGGCAGGACGTGGTCATCCAGTACGTCAACGGCGACCCCGACCAGCCGATGATCACCGGGCGCACCTATTGCGGTAACCAGCTGCCGCCCTACGACCTGCCCGACCACAAAACCCGCATGACCATCAAGAGCCAGACCCACAAGGGTGATGGCTTCAACGAGCTGCGGTTCGAGGACGAGCTGGGTCGACAGGAAGTGTTTATCCATGCGGAGAAGGACCAGAACAACGTCGTCAAACACAACGAAACCACCTTCGTCGGCAATGACCGCAGCGAGCGGGTGGATCATAACGAAACCATCTCCATCGGTGCCAACAAGACCGAGACCATCGCATTGGCCAAGGCATTGACCATTGGCGCGGGCTACCAGGTCAGTGTCGGTGCGGCAATGAACACGACAGTTGGTCTTAGCCAAAGCGAGCAGGTGGGCATTCACAAGTCCGTGATCGTTGGCAACCGCTTCAACATCACAGCAGGCGACGAACTCAGCATCACGGTTGGTAAAGCGTCGTTGGTCATGAAGTCCGACGGAACCGTGCTGATCAACGGCAGCAACTTTGACTTCAGTGCCACAGGGCCTGTGCAAATCAACGGCAAGGATGTCGATATCAACTGAAAGGGACCGCCCAAGATGGAATTTCGCAACCTGACGCCGTTTGACGTCATGTGCTTCAGTGCGCTCGCACCTGACGGTCAGGAACATCCCGTTATTGCAATGAAAGTTGGATACCGCCTTGAACCGATCAAAGAGAGACCCGGACAATGCGATGCTGTCGTGATGGATAAAGATCCGGTCCCCTTATGCAGAGCTGATACCTATCATGACGAGCCTGGATTCAGTTCTGTCCTTGAGGAAAGCGATCTTGCGCCCTTCAAACCGCGTTGTGATGTAGTTGTTGTTGGCCACTCTCATGCTCCCGAGGGGCGTCCAGCTCAAACGTGGGAAGCTGGGTTACGCATTACCTCAACTCGACCTCGACTAGAAATCGTCGATCCGCTGCCTCCGAAGCGAGCTCCAGGCGTTTGCCTAACTGCTGATGAACTGCAGGAACACCAAGCCGCTATACTTGCAGTGCGACAGCGCAACAGAGAACAACTCACACCGCTTCTACTACTAGGTAAAACGCTTCGCTTCACCGGCCATCGTGAGTTTCACCGCACCTTCCTTGGCTGGCACCTCACCGAGCCAGATCCCGCCGAATGCGTTCCGTTGCGCTGGGAACAGGCTTTTGGTGGATCGAGCCAAATCGCTAACCCGCAGTTCGGGCACATTCCAAATGCGCCCGAGTTCTTGCTCAATGAAGTCTGCTTTAGTAACCCATTGGGTTGCGGCTGGCTGGAGCAACGCTACGAGCGAATACATCATGAGCAAACCGGTGAGCAACTGGCGCGCTTACCAGCCCCTCAAGTAGAACACCTGGACGCCCCTGTTGAGCGCTTACTGCGTTTGAAACATCCAAATGGGCCTCTGGATGCATCGGCAATGGCCAAGCTAGCCGCCACCTACGGCTGCACTCCCGCAGGGTTTGGTGTCGTAGGCCGAGCTTGGGCACCACGCTTAAAGCTTGCTGGTACCTATGACCAGGATTGGGAAGAAAGCCTATGGCCAGAGTTACCGCACGACTTCGATTTTTCTTATTGGAACGGCGCACCCGCCGACCAGCAAATACCCTTTCCCACGCCTGATGCTCACATTGCCCTGTTCAACCTTACTTCTCCAGCCCTGAGCAAAAACGGGCTCTGTAAGGTCCAGTTACCTGGCCATCGCCCCTTCGTACTCATACGCATGACCAGCGGAGTGATGATACCGCTGCCGATGCTCACCGACACACTGCGTATCGATACAGATGCTATGACGCTATCGATTACCCACCGCATCAGCCTACCTAGGTCGCTCGACATTCGGGTACTTGAAGCGCGCTTCGAGACTAACCCGGACGCCCCCATCATCCGGCGTAAACCTCGCCATATCCGGGAGAGTGCCTGATATGGCTAAGAACGTCGCGGCTCGTCAACAAACGAAGTGGACTGTCATCAGCATCGCTCCCGATGTTTGCAAAACGCCCATGGGTAGCAGCATCCCACCCGTTCCCTACCCGGTCACCGCCGAACTCGATACCAGCGCCGGTGTCGCCACTAGCGTACGCGCGAATGGCCATCCGTTAGTGGTCTACAAACGCAGTTTCACTCCCAAAACTATTGGAGACGAAGCTGGCAAAGCCAGAGGGGTCAAGAGTGGCACTGTCGAAGGCAAATGTCATCCGCTGGAGCACAGCAGTTCCGTGCGGGCAGAAAGGCACCAACTGGTTCGTCATGGCGACCTGTTCTGGATGAATGGGAGTTGATGCGATGAGCGATCCCATTCAACTCGACACTCTTGTTGTTCAAGTCCATGAGGTGCCGCTGCGTAAGATGTCGCATGGTCCCGACAGAATATTCGTGCAGACAGATGGCACCGGCAAGGTGCTGGTGGATTTCGCTGACGGCCCGAATGAGTGGGGAAAATCTCTGGAACTCACTGAAGCGCAATATGAAGATTTGCGCCAGGAAGCGTTTCATAAGGAACTGGCGGATCTAGACGACATACCCAAATACACTGATCTCTATCCCTCTCTAGACAAAGGATTAGGTGGCGCAAGTACTACACCCAACGGTAACACCTTGGGCCGAGTAAATGGCGAAACCGCCGCAAGTGGCGATGATGCTGAGCACTCAAATCCGGAGGTGGAGAGCGAAACGCCGGCAGAAGGCTTTACGGATGATGAGATCCTTGACGCTGTACAGATGGGGCTTGACGTTATTGGCCTGATTCCTATCGTGGGTGAGCTTGCCGATGTGGCGAACGCTGGAATCAGCCTCTCGCGCGGTGACTATGCGGGGGCAGCTTTGTCTCTGCTATCAGCTATCCCCTTCGCAGGATACTTGGGTACAGCAGGTAAGATCGAGCGCCACGGCGCCAAAGCTGTCGCTGAAGCTTCGGCAAAAGCCGCGAAAGAAGGAACTGAACGAGCAACGAGAGAGATTTCGAGCGATGCTGCGGGAGAAGTAGCTGAAAGAACCGGAGCGAAAGTAGCAGCCAGCCCTAAAAGGCTGAGAGATCAGTATCTTGGCCGCACACCCGGCAAGAGTTCTAGGACTGGCCGGGAGGTTCAAGAGCGAATGAGGGCGGAAGGAAAGCTGAAACCAGACCCGCTTACTGGAGAACCCATATTCCAAGCATCCAACGGCAATTGGTATGATTTGTCTAAAGCAGACATGGCCCACAATACAGACGCTGTCAGCTGGTGGAATAAAACAGGAAGGAAATTTGGGGCGAAAAGCCCTGAGGTTAGAAAGTGGATGCTAGACTCAAGAAATTATACTATGGATCACTATTCCCTCAATAGATCGGCAGGTGCTAGGCTGGGTGAAACATACAAGCCCCCACTAAAATAGAGATCATAATGAAGAAAAAACTAAGCAGTGAAATTGAAGAGAAAATACAAGCCCTTGGGAAATCCGGAAGAAAAGCGTGGATTGACGGGCACACCAATGAAGCGGAAAGATTTTTTCTAGGCTGCTGGGAAGCAATACCCGAGCCCAAGCTTGAATATGACTATGCTCAAATACTGTCGAGAGGGTTGGTCAAATTTTTTAGGGATACTCATCAAGTAGAGAAGGCCAGAAACTGGGTCAATGTCATGGAAAAAGCTTATGGAACTACAAAAGATGTAGACATTGAGTTCCTAACAGCGACAGTTCATTACGTGGCAAATGACTTAGAAAAAGCCTACGAAATTTTTCATTCTCAATATCACAAATATGGCAAGCGACCATTTGAAGGGGAAGACAAGCAGTATCTTGACTTCACACTAGAACGTATGAAAGGAAAATAATATGCAGCTCAGCGAGAAGACTTACGCTGCCATCGACAGCCTATCCCAGCAGGGTAATACCCTCATGGACGACGATAAATTTGACGCTGCCATTGAAAAGTGGAGCCAGGCCCTAGATCTACTCCCCAAGCCGTCCGTAGAATGGGAGGCATTTATGTGGCTATCTGCATCAATTGGGGATGCTCAGTTTCAAAAAAAGAACTATCTGCTCGCAGCCAGCAGCCTCCAGGACGCACTTAACGCCCCTGGCGGAATCGAAAATCCATTCATACATTATCGATTGGGACAGTGCCAACTAGCCCTTGGAAACTCGACTGCAGGGTTAGAATCCCTCCTGAAAGCCTACATGCTCGATGGAAAGGACATTTTCCTTGCAGATGCAGGCGGCGCTGAGCTGCTAAATATCCTGAAAGACCAGAAACTTATTGTTTAGTTTTTCAACGCCACAAGCTCATGATGCATCCTTACCGCTAGGAGGAGGATGCATCTTGGATGGGAGGTGTCCATTGTTCACACTGCACAACTCCGAGAATTCGAGCCGAACTTCACGCGTCAAAAGAGTCGAATCGAAAGCTTACCGTCCGCTACCAACTGGACGTGAAGACCAGAGCCAGGTGGCGATCAGGAACCGCTAGGTAGAATTTTCGGATGGGACTTACCAATATACAATGTCAAGTTGATTGTTTCTGAAAAGGCGATGGAACTGGAATCTCAGCAGTGGCGGTCATGCTCTTGAAGGACATTCAGGGCCATCTACTTGAATTATTCCCACAATTGGGCGTAGGTCTAGTGCATCGCAGACTTTACCATACGCCAAACTATCTGACCCACAGCCAAGTTCAATAAATTCGACGAAGCGGAGATGAGCTATTCCTGCGTCGATAGATCTGATTTACTTATCGAGAGCGGCAAGCGGCTCCTATTTATGGCGATTGGCGACATGACGAGGCATACCAGAATAGCAACAAATAACCCAGGACCACCAGCCAAACTTGGCGATCTAATAAAAACATACCACAGACTAAGCCACTGAATTAGTAAGCATAAAACAAAAAAACCAGCCAATGAACAAACAACTTGAAGATCATCTTCCTAAACACCAGGCAGACATGATAAGCATAGCACTTGAATACGTAGACAATAAAGCTGACGAAGTTTTCGTCCATGCTGCATCCGAAGAAGGAACCTCCTCTTTCGATGTATTCTATAAAATCAATGGTAAAATAGTGAGAAAAGAAGAGATCAATTCTGCCGTCAACCCCGGCAAAACTAAATATGACGACTCAGAAGAACGGCAAGACGCGATGCTGGATATTGGACTAGATAACATCGAAGCCATTGAAGAAAAATGTCTCGAATTCGGAGTTAAAACACCCACAGAAATGCGATTGCATTACGATGTAAAAAGTGGGAGATTTCGCGCAAAATTACGATACGATAATGTCTTCACCGACACCCCAGATCTGTTACCAGGAAACGTATTCGATGCGTGGTATTCAAGCGAGCTAAGAGGTGAGTCAAGTCTGGGGCCTGCCTAAAATGAAATCTCGGCTATCAGCACATCAGCTTCATCAATAAATCACTGCACCCTTTCATTACATGGACCCACCAACAACAGAAGGGGCGAAACAGCATAACCTTGACGACTGTTTTCGCCCCGAGCCATACAGCAAAACTTATGTAATCGTACTATTACACTGCTGTCTTTGTAAGAACTTCCCAGGCAATTTAATTTTTACTTTCAACCAGAAAGAAATCCCCTACAGAATATGGAGACCTAACCACGTATATACGACAGAATTGAATAGCTCTCAGCACTCTGCCTGCTGGCACCCTCTCAAGCCAGACCGCAGTTGCCCCTTGCCAGGGGAAATCGACCTTGGTACGTAAGCAACGGTTTGGATATTGAGGGGTTCCAACCCACGATGTCATGCTCTGCACTGCAAGCAGCGGTCTGCCTGCATTGATCACAGTTGGAGCATCATGTTCGTAGTCAGCATGCCTTCCCAGCGATTGGGCAGCAAATGCCTCAATCCTAACGTTGCAACGAGAGTTGGTTTTCATCAATGGCAGTTGCATCCCCGAGGCGCACGATGAACCTGCTCCAGTTGCAATGCTTCCTCGCCGTCGCCGAAGAACGTCACTTCACCCGCGCGGCTGATCGCCTGCATATCGAACAATCCCTACTCTCCCGCACGATTCGTGACCTGGAACATGATTTAGGAGTGACCTTGTTCGAGCGCGGCGCCGGTATCGGAACGAATCTGACAGCTGCTGGCCAAGCACTGGCAGAATCCGCCCCGCGGATCTTCAGCTTGGTTGATCAGGCCCGCAGTGCGACTTTGGCAGCCGCTGCAGGTTCACTCGCGACACTGCACGTTGCCCTCTCCGACGGCATCCTGCCCAAGCGCCTGGCCTGCAGCCGCGAGGAAGAGCCCGACATCAACCTGCAACTGTTCGAGGTGCCGCTGGCCGAGCAGCTCAAAGGCCTGCAACACAACCTGTTCGATGTCGGCTTTGCCTGTGCCCCCGGCGAACCCCACGGCCTGTCCAGCGAAACGCTGTGGCAGACCGAACTGGTAGTCGCCCTCCCACCTCGCCATCCGCTGTTGGTCCACAAACGAGTGCCCCTGCCCGAACTGGCAGCGTGCCCACTGGTTCTGTTCCATCCCAAGCTGCAAAGCGGGCTGCATCAGCAGGTTTCATCGCTACTGGCCGGGGAGGCACATCACTCACCGTGGCGGCCCAGGCTAGCAGCCAGGAGATGTTGATTTCTTTGGTGGCCGGTGGATATGCCGTGGGACTGAGCTGTACGGCCCAATTGAAGGCGCACGACATCGAAGACATCGTGCTGCGGCCTCTGGCCGGTGAGGCGGTTCACGTATCGACACATCTGCTCTAGGCCACGTACGAACCTGGCACGCCCTTGGCGCGCTTTATCCATCGAGCCTTGCGGATAGCGGCTACCCCGCACTGATGCCAGAAGACACCGGCTAAGTTGTAGGGGATCTCTGCTTAACGTCTTGTGAGCGCGGCGCGGTCATCTATCCGGTGAGAGCGTGTTCCGCATTGTTTGCTGCGCGATGGCTGCGGCAGGCGCTGAATGCGGGCACATCCTCATCGATGTCAACGGACGTCCAGGAGAGTCAAAGCTGACCCAGCCCATCCAAGCCTCGGTGCTCGACACCGAACACCGCATCCTCCGCCGCCCCGACGTGAAGCGTAAGGCCGGCTTCAAGCGTGCACATCTACGCACTGATCGCCCAGGGCAAGTTCCCCAAGCCCATCAAGCTTGGCATCCGTGCGGTCGGCTGGGATTCCCTAAAGGTCGAGCGCTGGCTGATCGACCGCGTTTCGCCACGCGGCTGAGGCAACTGATCTGCCGCATCGCCATCGAGGGCCTGGACCTGGTGGTGTCGAATGATATGCAAGGCCAGTTGAACACCCTACTTTTGCATGTACCGGATGGCCGCCTGCGGCTGCGTAACCTGCGGTCACTGTTCCGGCCACACTACCACCTGTTGTTATCGATACACAGGGCGCACGCAACGTACTGCTGGAGATGGCGATTCTGGCGTCCGACCTGGTGCTGTCGCCGGTCACGCCGGAGATCTTCGCGGCCCGCGGACTGAGCCGGGGCACCCTGCAGTGCTCAGGAACCTGGCGTCCATTAAGGCACGCGCTATGAGCAAACCGCCCAACTTGTTCCCGCCAAAACCGAGTGGTGCCCCCCTCCGCTCGAAAAGCCCCGTGTGGACGGCCCGTACATGGCGACCGTCGCCGGGCCGCCTGGTGAGGAGATCTATTGCGATGAATGGGGCCGGGTCATGGTCAGCTTCCCATGGGACCGGGAAAGCAACAAATAACAAACTCAGCTCTTGCTGGGTGCGGGTATCCCAGGGTTGGGCCGGTGGCAATTGGGGAGCGGTGGCCATCCCGCGTATCGGCCAGGACGTAATCCAGTTCCAGGCAGAAGGGCATAGTCAGCGAACAACGACGCATAAGGCAGGCGCTCAGGTACGTAGTGTAGCCGCATAGAGCTCCTGGCCGTTGACCTTGGCGGCCTTGGGCGCAGCGATGAACAGCCGTGCCCTGCGCCCGATGACAAATGGCTCGATCGCACGCTCCGCACCGTTGTACAGCCAGCGTTTCAATTGGCCCAGAATCATTGGCGCGTGAGCCGTGTCTTCCACAAAGGCAGCCAGTTCATCCGCTTGCAGGAGGAAGCCGCTGGCACCGATCAAAACACTCCGAGGCAAAAACCGCCTCTACGCGATCTCAGCGTTATGTGCCCTGTTCAACAGTCTGGCGCTTTGCTTGATCGCGGCGGTGGCGCTACAGTTGACCAATTGAGTAGGATTTAACGCTCATACTCGTTTTACGGTTAGTTTCGTCCTGGATACGACACCTCCAGATCACGTCGGGGCTGCCTTGAACGGAGGTGCGATGATTAACCGAACAGCGGCGGACTGGCAGCGCCTGCAAGACCTGCCAGCGCTGCTCGAGCAGCTGCCTACCCTCGCTGCAGAACTGGCGTTCCCCTTCTACAGCTTTACCTACAGCAGCCAGAACCATCAGCTCAGCGCAGGCAACCTTCCGCCACAGGGCACGCAATTGGTCCAGGCAGCACTGGACTTGCGGCCAGACACTCGCCACTACTCGAACATGCCCGTGATGTGGAGCGAAAACGCATTCCAGTCTGCCGCCGGCTCATGGGCGACGGCCTATGCTCTGGGCCTGCGTTACGGCTGGATCCAGCCGCTGCACGACGGTAGCGGCCGCAGCAGCCTGACGCTGCTGCGCCCTCATGTCAGGCTGTCGATCACCGAGCATTACGAAAAAGCCGCGTGGGTCATGTGGCTGGGTGAGCGCCTGCACCTGGCAGCCGCCCGGGAGGCAGGCCTGGCTGAACGCGAACATGGGCCGGCCTTTAACCCAGCTCAACGAAATCGCTGTAATTGAAAATGTACTTGGAATTTCGTGGCTGACAGAAACGAAAAAAGACGCCGAAGCGTCTATTTTCGATGATTTACAGACCTCAATTGAAACCTGTAAATCCATATTTGGAGCGGGAAACGAGACTCGAACTCGCGACCCCGACCTTGGCAAGGTCGTGCTCTACCAACTGAGCTATTCCCGCGTCGTGATGGGTGCCATTCTAGCGATTTCAAAAACCGCGTCAACCCCTTGATTCAAAAAAACTTTTACTTCTGCTCCGAACCTTCGCGCAGGTGCGGCCAGGCCGCCAGCAGATAGTGCGCCATCGACCACAGTGTGAGCCCCGCCGCCACCAACAGCAGTGCATAGCCGAGGATCACCCAGAAGGTCACCGCTGGCGGGTTGCCCAGCAGGATCACCAGCGCCAGCATCTGCGCTGCGGTTTTCCACTTGCCCAGGTTGGACACGGCCACGTGTGCCCGCGCGCCCAGCTCGGCCATCCACTCGCGCAGTGCCGAAACCACGATTTCACGGCCGATGATCACCGCCGCCGGCAGGGTGAGCCAGAAATTCGCGTGGGTCTGTACCAGCAGCACCAGGGCCACCGCCACCATCAGCTTGTCGGCCACCGGGTCGAGGAAGGCACCGAACGGCGTGCTTTGCTGCAGGCGCCGCGCCAGGTAGCCGTCCAGCCAGTCGGTGGCAGCGGCAACCGCGAACACGCTGCTGGCGGCCATGTAACTCCACTGGTACGGCATGTAGAACAGCAGAATGAAGCACGGGATGAGCAGGACGCGTAGAACGGTGAGCAAGTTAGGAATATTCATCGGTACGACTGGCCGCAAGTTGAGCCGGCATTCTACTCGCTATGCAGGCTGGCATAAATTGATTCGGCAAGCTTTTTGCTGATGCCGGGCGCTTTGGCAATTTCATCGATACTGGCGCGGTTGAGCTCCTGCAGCCCGCCGAAATGTTTCAGCAGGTCGCGGCGGCGCTTTGGCCCTACCCCAGCAACATCTTCCAGGCTGGACACCCGCCGCGCCTTGCCACGCCGGGCGCGATGGCCGGTGATGGCAAAGCGGTGTGCTTCGTCACGGATCTGCTGGATCAGGTGCAAGGCCGCAGAATCGCCCTTGAGGGTGAATTCATGGTGCACGTCGTTCAGGTACAGGGTTTCGAAACCGGCCTTGCGCGTGACGCCCTTGGCGACACCCAGCAGGGTCAGTTCGCTGAAACCCAGCTCCTGCATCACATCGCGGGCCATGTTCAGCTGGCCCTTGCCACCGTCCACCAGCAGCACGTCGGGCAGTTTGCCCTCGCCGTCCTTGATACGCCCATAGCGGCGGGTCAGGGCCTGGTGCATGGCGGCGTAATCGTCGCCAGCGGTGATGCCTTCGATATTGAAGCGGCGGTAGTCGGACTTGATCGGCCCCTCGGGGCCGAACACCACGCAGCTGGCTACGGTGGCTTCGCCACTGGAGTGACTGATGTCGTAGCACTCCAGGCGCTGCGGCACTTCGTCCAGGCCCAGGACCTCAGCCAGGGCCTCGAAGCGGGCCGCCATGTGCTGACGGTTGGCCAGCCGAGCGTTGAGCGCCTGCTCGGCGTTGGTCACGGCCAGTTGCTGCCAGCGGGCACGGGTGCCCCTTACCCGATGGCTGATGGTCAGCTCGCGCCCACGCAACGTGTGCAGGGCCTCGGTAATGGCGGCGAAGTCTTCGTGGACAACGTTGACGATCAACTCGCCTGGCAATTCGCGCTCTGCATTGCCCAGGTAGTACTGGGAAAGAAAAGCGGCCATGACCTCGGCCAGGTCTTCCTCGATGCCCACCTGCGGGAAAAAGTTCTTGCTGCCCAGTACCCGCCCACCGCGCACGCTGATCAGGTGCACGCAGGCGCCACCCGGGTTGACGAAGGCAGCGATGACATCGACATCACCTGTGCCACCTTCGATGTACTGCTGGTCCTGCACGCGGCGCAGCAGGCTGATCTGGTCGCGCAGTTCGGCGGCCTTTTCGAAATCGAGGGCCATGGCGGCTTTCTCCATTTCGGCATTCAATTCATTGCCCAACTGCTGGCTGCGCCCTTCCAGGAACATCACCGAATGGCGCACGTCCTCGGCATATTCCTGGGCGCTTACCAAGTCGGTGCACGGCCCTTTGCAGCGCTTGATCTGGTACTGCAGGCAGGGCCGGGTGCGGTTGGCGTAATAGCTGTCTTCGCACTGGCGCACGGAAAAGGCCTTCTGCAACAGGCCGAGGCTTTCACGTATGGCGCCGGCGCTGGGGTATGGGCCGAAGTAACGGCCCTTGGCCTTTTTCGCGCCCCGATGAATACCCAGGCGGGGAAACTCCCCGTCAGACAAGAACACGTAGGGGTAGGACTTATCGTCGCGCAGCAGGATGTTGTAGGGCGGCCGCCATTCCTTGATCAGGTTCTGCTCCAGCAGCAACGCCTCGGTTTCATTGGCGGTGATGGTGGTCTCGACCTGGGCAATGCGCGCAACCAGCGCGGCGGTCTTGGGGGCCAGGCCGGTCTTGCGGAAATAGCTGGCCAGGCGCTTTTTCAGGTTCTTGGCCTTGCCCACATACAGCAGGCGGGCGTCGACGTCGAACATCCGATAAACGCCGGGGCGACCGCTGCAGGTCGCCAGGAATGCGCTGGCATCAAAAACTTGGGACATGAGGTTTACAGGCTTGCGTCAACCATACCGTGGCGAACGGCCAGCAAGGTCAATTCGACGTCGCTGGTGACCGAGAGTTTTTCAAAGATCCGATAACGGTAAGTATTGACGGTCTTGGGCGAGAGGCACAACTTGTCGGAGATGATCTGCACTTTCTGGCAACCGACGATCATCAGGGCAATCTGGATTTCCCGCTCGGACAAGGCGTCGAACGGCGAGCCTTGTGGCTGGAACGGCTTGAGCGCCAGCTGCTGGGCGATCTGCGGGCTGATGTAGCGCTGGCCGGCAAATGCCAGGCGGATGGCCTGGACCATTTCATCGAGCCCTGCGCCCTTGGTCAGGTAACCGGCAGCGCCGGCCTGCAGCAAGCGCGTGGGGAACGGGTCTTCCTCGCACACGGTGACTGCAACCACTTTGATGTCCGGGTGGCTGCGCAACAGTTTGCGAGTGGCTTCCAGGCCGCCGATGCCGGGCATTTTCACGTCCATCAGCACCACATCTGGCTTCAGCTCACGGGCCAGCTTGAGCGCCGACTCGCCCGAGTCCCCCTCACCCACCACCTGCAGGCCGTCAATGTCGGCCAACATGCGCGTAATACCGGTTCGTACCAGATCGTGATCATCGACGACTAAGACCCTAATCAAGCACACACCTCATCAGCAGGGCGATTGGATCCCGCCACCTTAACAAAATTTTTCACAGTGGGCCTAACGCATTACTTCCGTCAGAAACGTCCGACGCTCAACTGTGAGAATCCATACTGTTTACCGGGGTTTAACATGACCCGTCAAGCGCGCCAGCAGGTAGGCAACGTGCCGGCTGATCGTCGATATGGATCCTTGATGCCTGCGCCGTTCGCGCTGGACACGCCAGCGCCTGGCGATCACTCGATAGCGCGCTGCATACGCACGAAGCAATCGTCTTCACCCATCTCGATAAACCCATGGCGCTGATAAAGGCGGCGTGCCGGATTGCTGCGAAACACCATCAGCCTGAGCAGCGGCAACTGCCGCTGCCTGGCCCACAGTGCCAACTGCTCCAGCACCAAACTGCCAACACCGCGCCCGCGGTGCTCGGGGAGCAAATGCAACTCGCGGATGAACAGGGCCTGGCGGTCCTGGCTGAGGCTGCAGTAACCCAGCACCGCGGTGCCATCTGCCACCAACCACTGCTCGCGCCAGCCCCAGGCCTGGTCGAAGGCGTCTTCCACCCAAAGCAGACCGTATTGGCCGTAATAAGGCAGCATGGCGCGGCGAGTCAGGTCGCGGGCGAAGGTGCAGTGGCTGGTAGTGGCAGGGATCAGTTGCAGGCACATGTCAATCAACGCTCACGGTCGCGGTTGACGTTGTGCCCGGGGCTGGCCAGCAGGGCAGCCCCAGGCACCGATGCATGGAGGCGATCAGTAGGTTCGCCAGGTTGGCGAGGGGCCGGGTCAGGCCTCAGGCTGCTCGCCAGCAGGCTCGGCGGCAGGGGCGGCAGCTTGTGCCTTGGCCTTCGCCCGGTTACGGCGTTCCTGGCTGCGGTGCCGCGCAGCCTGCTGCTTGGCATGCAGTGCCTGTGCAGCAGTCACGGTACCCGCTGCTTGGCCACTGAGGTCCAGGCGCGGTGCATTTTCGACCATGCTGGCCCAGTACCGGGCGCCGCGGCACCAGGTGGAAATACCCAGCTTCAGCTGTTCACGGGTAAGCCCGAGCAGCTCCAGGTGTTGCTCGGCATCCTTGAAGATGCCTTCTTTGAGCGGCACCTTGGGGGCCGGGTTGACCGGGAAGGCCAGGGGAAAATGCTTCTGCAAAGGCCAGATCGCAGCGACCGCCGGATCCTGTTCGCGCGGCTTCGCCTGCGGGGACGGCTTGCGCTTTGGCTGTTTCGCGCTTTCGGCCTTTACCTGCTGTTTCTCCGCCCGCAGGCGGTCGCGTAGCTCTGCTAGTTGTTCAAAACCCATCGTTCAATTCACTGCTTGTGGTTGATTGCGGGGTGCAAGGATAACCCATGCAGCCACCCCAGTGTTTGCAGGTCATCTTTCCATCAGCTGAATACCCACAACACCCGCGTTGGTTTGCCGGTCAGGTTGGCATAACGAAAGCTGGCATGTGGCTGCAGCTGGAAACTGTCATTGGCGCGCAGGGTAACGGGCTCACCGCCGTCGAGCCACACGGTCAATTCGCCTTCGAGCACGAAACACCCCTGCTCTGAACTGTCGTCCAGGTACTCCTCGCCGCTGCTCGCCCCAGGTTCAAGGTGGCTATCGAGCATGGAGAAGGCGCCACTGATGCTGGGCGATGCCAGCACGTCGGTGATGCCACCGGCCAGGTGCAAGGTGCGGCGCTCGTGCGGGCGGGTGACCCAGCCGAGCTCGCGGGGCTTGGCCAGCTTGTAGAAGTAGGCAGTCGACACACCGAGCTCTTCGCTGATGGCCGTCAGGTCGGCGACGGTCGGGCGCGAAACACCGCGCTCGACCTGGGACAGGAACCCCACCGAGCGGCCGATACGCTGGGCCAGCTCGCCAAGGGTCAGGCCCTTGAACTTGCGCAGGTCGCGAATCAGTACTGCCAGGCCTTCAATTTCTTCGTGCACTTTCATAGTTGAATCGCGACGTTCGGACGGAAAAACAATGCCCTGAAAAGTACAGGATTCAACCTGCAAAGCAAAATGCTTCCAGGCCTTGCGCGTGCCAGCCAGGCAAACCGGGGCCGCTTTGCAGCCCCGCTGAGGCTACCTGCCGCTCAGCGAACAGCCTCATACGTGAGGTCGAGGCATTTGCGCGCCTTTGCCACCAGCTCGTCGATCTCGGCAAGGCTGATCACCAAAGGCGGCGCGATGATCATGGTGTCGCCCACCGCGCGCATGATCAGGCCGTTGTCGAAGCAGTGCTGGCGGCAGATCATGCCCACGCCTTTGCCTGGGTAGCGGGTGCGGCTGGCCTTGTCTTTTACCAACTCGATCGCGCCCAGCATGCCCAGGCCACGCACCTCACCGACCAACGGGTGGTCGGCCAGCTCACGCAGGCGCTGCTGCAGGTAAGGCGCAGTCTTATCCTGCACCTGCGTGATGATCTGCTCGTCGCGCAGGATGCGCAGGTTCTCCAGCGCCACCGCCGCGGCCACCGGGTGGCCGGAATAGGTAAAACCGTGGTTGAAATCGCCGCCTTCGCTGACGACCCGCGCCACCTCGTCACGCACGATCACGCCGCCCATCGGGATATAGCCCGAAGTCAGGCCCTTGGCGATGGTCATCAGGTCGGGCTCAAGGTCATAGTAGTCAGTACCGAACCACTGCCCGGTGCGGCCAAAGCCGCAGATCACTTCATCGGCCACGAACAGGATGTCGTACTTGGCAAGGATCTGCTTGACCTTCGGCCAATAAGTGTCCGGCGCAATGATCACGCCCCCGGCACCCTGGATCGGCTCGGCGATGAAGGCTGCGACGTTGTTTTCGCCCACCTCCAGAATCTTGCGCTCCAGTTGCTCGGCGGCCCACACGCCGAAGTCGGCCTCGGTCATGTCGCCGCCTTCGCCGAACCAGTACGGCTGCGGGATATGCACGATATCCGGGATCACCCCGCCCTGCTGGTGCATGCCGCTCATGCCCCCCAGGGCAGCGCCTGCCACGGTAGAGCCGTGGTAGCCATTGATGCGGCCGATGATCACCTTCTTGTCGGGCTGGCCTTTCAGCGCCCAGTAGTGGCGCACCATGCGCAGCACGGTGTCATTGCCTTCGGAACCGGAGCCGGTGAAGAACACATGGTTCATGCCTGGCGGGGCCAGATCGGCGATCGCCTTGGCCAGCTCCAGCGCCGGTGGGTGCGCGGTCTGGAAGAACAGGTTGTAGTACGGCAGCTGCTTCATTTGCTGGCTGGCGACCTCCGCCAGCTCATCGCGGCCATAGCCGACCGCCACGCACCACAGGCCAGCCATGGCATCGAGGATCATGTTGCCCTCGCTATCCCACAGGTATACGCCCTTGGCCTGGGTGATGATGCGCGGGCCTTTCTCGGCCAACTGTTTAGCATCGCTGAACGGCGCCAGGTGGTGGTCGCGGCTAAGCGCTTGCCAAGCCTGGGTCTGCGAATTCTGTGCACTCATCGTCTTCACTCCGTCAGGTCGCGCAGGCGCGCTGCGCGGTGGGTTGCTTGCGGTTCTGGCGCAGCAGCGAGCGCTTGCGGCAAGCCGCGCCGAACGCCTGGAACAGGGTCAGGTACTGCGGGTTGTCCATGACCTGGTACTCGGGGTGCCATTGCACGGCCAGGCTGAAGCCCTGGCCGTTGTCCAGCGAGATCGCCTCCACCAGGCCGTCGGGCGCCAATGCCTCCACCCTCAAACCCGGCGCCAGCACATCGATGCCCTGGCCGTGGATGGAGTTGACCTCGAACACTGCCGGCAAGCCCAGGCGTTCGAGCAAACCGCCTGGCTGCACATGCATGGTGTGGCGCGGGCCATATTGCTTGTCGATCGGCTCGCCCGCGCCTTCGCGGTGGTCCATGAATGCGCCAGCCTCATGCACGTTCTGGTGCAGGGTGCCGCCCAGTGCCACGTTCATTTCCTGAAAACCACGGCAGATGCCCAGCACCGGCACGCCGGCGGCGATCGCCGCGCGCATCAGCGGTAACGTGGTGGCGTCCCGCAGCGGGTCATGCTGGGTGCCCTCGGCACTGGCCGCGCCGTGGTAGTGAAACGGCTCGATATTGGACGGCGAACCGGTAAAGATCAGTCCGTCTACCACCTCGAGGATGTCGGCGCTGTCGAGCAGCTCCCCCAGGCTGGGTATCACGATGGGCAGGCCGCACGCCGCCTTGGCTGCCGCACGTGCATACTTCTCGGCAATGGTCTGGGTGGCATGCTGCCCGCTCATGGTGGTGCAAGCGGTGATGCCGATCACGGGCACACGTGGCATAGCGTCCTCCGGCAATGGGTATTGCGCGTGGTTTAGGTTGGCAAGGGATGGGGGCGAACCGCAGGCGCTACAGGAACCAGCGATACTCGCGGGCATCGATGTGGCGCATGAAGTCCAGTTGCTCCTGGTACTTGTTTTCGCAATAGACCATCACGAACTCGCTGCCCAGGCCTTGTTCCAGCACCGGGTGATGACGCATGGCGGCCAAGCCGCTGAGCGGGTCCTTGGGGAAGTCGATGCCGCTCTGGCGGTCGTTGTTCAGCGGGGCGATGGGCTCGACGCCCCGCTCCAGGCCGTACTCCATGCCGGTGAGAATGGCCGCCAGCACCAGGTACGGGTTGGCATCTGCGCCTGCCAGGCGGTGCTCGATGCGCAGGTTGCGCGGGTCGGATTCGGGGATGCGAATGCACGCATCACGGTCTTCGAAGCCCCAGCTGGCCTTGCTCGCGGCGTTGACCATGGCACCGTAACGGCGGTAGGCATTGTGGTTGGGGGCAAAAATCGGCATACAGTGCGGCAGCAGTTCCAGGCACCCCGCCACCGCATGGCGCAGCTTGCGCTGTTCGGCAGCGGCGAGCAGGTTGTTGCCGTCGTTGTCGTACAGGCTGACGTGCACGTGCATGCCGCTGCCTGGCGCATCCAGGTAGGGCTTGCTCATGAAGCTGGCGCGGTAGCCGTGCTTCAGGGCAATGCCCCGGGTACTGCGGCAGAACAGTGCCGACCAGTCAGCCGCGGCAAGGGCATCGTCGCTGTGCAAGAAGTTGATTTCGAACTGGCCTGGGCCCAGCTCGGCAGTGATCACGTTCGCCGGCACGCCTTGCTCATTGGCGCCATCGACCATTTCATGCAACACCGAGGAAAAGCGCGAGAGGCGCTCGATGTGCATGTTCGGCTGGTCGTCTGCGTCGCCGCTGGCAGTGTCACGCGGGTAACACGGCAAGCCGTTGTCCAGCGCGCGGTCGAACAGGTAAAACTCCAGCTCGAACGCCACCACCGGGCGTATCCCACGCCTGGCAAGGCGCTGCAGCACGCGGGCCAGCACTTCCCGTGGCTCGAACTCGATCGGCCTGGCGGTGCCGTCGGAGGTGATCAGCATCTGGGCGATCGGTTCTTTTTCCCAGCGCACCGGCTTCAGCGTACCTGGCACCAGCCGCCGTACAGCATCCGGGTCGCCGTCGGCAAAGCAGTAGTCACCTATGGGGTAAAGGCCGCCCTGGGTACCCAGCAGCACGCAGTTCTGCGGCAGCTTCAGCGGTGCCCCAGCTGCAACCTTTTCCAGCATGTCGATGGGGTAGCGCTTGCCGTAGAAATGCCCGGGAATGTCCAGCGCAATCAGGTCGACATAACGTATGGCCGGGTGCTGCGCCCGAAACGCACGCACTTCAAGCAGCAAATCCGCAGAGGGGGCACTCATGTTCTTGTCCTTGTGGGGTGAACCAACTCAAGTGAAGACTCGCCCTTGAATGCCGCCCGCGCTTGCAAGGGCTTCAACCTCTGGCACGGCTTCAATAGCCTGGGCGCTCGTGAAATTTTCGCAGATATTTTTCATGAAAAAATACATTAAAAATTTCACACGTCAAGATCATCTGCGTGCCGCCGGTCTGCGTCTGCGCGACTTGGCCCCTGCCACGCGCAACAAGCCAATAGCTTAACTACTGGCTCTGAGAAGCTTGACTGTCTCACTTGCCACCCGAGGGCGCTGCTATGGTGGAAGCACCTACGCAATCAAATGAACGCCAAACTGGGAGGCAGCATGACAGTAGACAAAGTTGCAATTATCACGGCTGGTGGCAGCGGCATGGGTGCCGCCGCAGCCCGGCGCCTGGCCGCGGATGGCTTTAAAGTGGGCATCCTTTCTTCATCGGGCAAGGGCGAGGCCCTGGCCGCAGAGCTTGGCGGCATCGGCGTTACCGGTAGCAACCAGTCGGTTGAAGACCTGCAGCGCCTGGTAGACGCTGTGGTCGGCAAATGGGGCCGCATCGATGTGCTGGTCAACAGCGCGGGGCACGGCCCACGTGCGCCCATCCTGGAGATCAGCGACGAGGACTGGCACAAAGGCATGGACACTTACCTGCTCAATGTCATTCGCCCGACACGCCTGGTGACGCCCTACATGCAGCGGCAAAAGGGTGGCGTGATCATCAACATCTCTACCGCCTGGGCATTCGAGCCGAGCGACCTGTTCCCCACTTCCGCGGTGTTCCGCTCGGGGCTGGCGGCCTTCAGCAAGATCTTCGCCGACACCTACGCCGCCGATAACGTGCGCATCAACAACGTGCTGCCCGGCTGGATAGACAGCTTGCCGGCCACAGAGCAACGCCGCGACAGCGTACCGCTCAAGCGTTACGGCACCCCCGAAGAAATTGCCGCCACCATCGCGTTCCTTGCCAGCGAGGGTGCTGCCTACATGACCGGGCAGAACATCAAGGTCGACGGCGGCCTGACGCGTAGCGTGTGAGGCTGCTGACGAGGTAAGCGCGCCTCGTCACTTGCCGGCGATCGATGGGCTTGCCACGCAACGTTGGGCGTTCAAGTAACGCGAGTGCTTCAGCCACGCCTGCTGCGGGTAGTAGGCGAACACGTAGCTGCCGCGTTGCAGCGTGTGGATCAATTTCTCGGCAATCGCCGGGCGCACGGCAGGGCAACCCTGGCTGCGCCCGAGGCGGCCGAGGCTAGGCACCACGCTGGGGTCGGCGTACGCTGCGGCATGCATGACGATCGCCCGCGCCATGCTGTTGTCATTGAACCCTGGCTCCAGCCCCTGCAGGCGCAACGAGCGCCCATGCTTGCCATTGTAGGCCTGGCCGGTTTCATAAAGGCCGACGGAGGACTGGTAACTGTTCGGCGCGTTGGAAAACGCGTTCGGCAGATCGGCGCCGCTGTTCTTGCCATGGGTGACCCACTCTTCGAACAACAGCTGCCTGGCGCGCAGGTCGAACACCCACAAGCGCTTGTCACGCGAGGCCCTGGAATAATCGATAACGGTCAGCAATTTGTCCCCTCCCCCCTGGCTCGCACAGTGATAGGCGGTAAGCGCCAGGGCCAAGGTCGCCAGACTGGCGGCGGGTGCCAACCGCTGCAGCTCGGCAGCACTGGGCAGCGACTGCGCCTGAGCGCTGTGCCAGGCACCGAGAATGAACAGGCCGGCAATGGCCATCGCAAGCCGCACAGCGCGGCGCACTGAGGTGAACATCGATACGGATCCCTGTTGGAAAACGGGCCTGTGCAGCCGTTGCTTGCAGCCAAATGCGGCTACTGTGTTCGCTTTCAGGCCATTTGCCGATCATTTGCTGACCAATGGCCTGAGTGTATCTGCGTTGTTCACAGCAAGCGCCTCGGCTTGGCGCGCGGGGTAACAAATGCGCACCTGAAATGTGCACAAAATTCCCAACTCAAATACGCGCCCGCTAGGCAATGATCGGTTAGAGACCGGCAACCCGCTGTAATTACCTGCGCCTGACCGATTGGTACGAATCTTGTTTGTATACAAATCCAAAAACAAAAGTACACAACCATCATGGAGTCCCGATGGCGTCGATTTCGCGTTCCGATGTTAGCCAGCTTGATGCACGCCCCACCGCCACGGCGGATCCCGGCCAGGTGACATTGAGCCCGCGCCTGTACAGTGCCGACCTGGCCCCTACCCGTGCCGCCAAGCGCACCTGGGGTCGCTACAGCCTGTTCGCGCTGTGGACCAACGACGTGCACAACATGGCCAACTACTCGTTCGCCATCGGGCTGTTCGCCCTGGGCATGAGCGGGGCGCAGATCCTGGCCGCCTTCGCCCTCGGTGCCTTGGTGATCTACGGCTTGATGAACCTGTCCGGCTACATGGGTCAGAAAACCGGCCTGCCCTACCCGGTCATGTGCCGCATCAGCTTCGGCATCCATGGTGCCCAGATTCCGGCACTGATCCGCGCGGTGATCGCCATTGCCTGGTTCGGCATCCAGACCTACCTGGCTTCGGTGGTGCTGCGTGTACTGCTCACCGCCATCGCCCCAGAACTCAAGGCCTACGACCAGAACAGCATCCTCGGGCTGTCGAGCCTGGGCTGGGTCACCTTCCTCGGCATCTGGTGCGTGCAGGTGGCGATCTTCGCCTACGGCATGGAAATGGTGCGCCGCTTCGAGTCGTTGGCCGGGCCGATCATTCTGGTCGCCTTCGCCAGCCTGGCCGGCTGGATGTACTGGCGCAGCGGCTTGTCGATCGCCTGGTCCAGCGGCAATGCCCCGACCGGTTCTGCCATGTGGCTGAAAGTGCTCGGCGCTGCTGCGCTGTGGGTCTCGCTGTACGGCACCATGATTCTCAACTTCTGTGACTTCACGCGCAATTGCCCGGACCGGCGCACCATCAGTGTAGGCAACTTCTGGGGCCTGCCGGTGAACATGCTTGGTTTTGCCCTGATTGCAGTGGTACTGGCCGGTGCGCAGTTCAGCATCGATGGCAAGCTGGCGCAGAGCCCGACCGAAATCGTTGCGGCCATCCCCAACACCGCCGGCCTGGTATTGGCTTGCCTGGCTTTCCTGATCGTGACCGTGGCAGTGAACATCATGGCCAACTTCGTCGCCCCGGCCTACGTGCTGACCAACCTGGCACCCAACCTGCTGAATTTCCGCCGCGCAGGCTTGCTCAGTGCCGCCATTGCGGTCGTGATCCTGCCCTGGCACCTCTACAACAGCCCCTCAGTGATCGTGTACTTTCTCGGTGGCCTGGGCGCCCTGCTCGGCCCGCTGTACGGCATCATCGTCACCGATTACTACCTGGTACGCCGCAGCCGGGTGAACCTGCCGCAGCTGTACAGCGAAAGCAGGCAGGCGGCCTACCACTACAGCGGCGGGGTCAACCTGCGTGCCGTTGCGGCATTCGTGCCGGCGGCACTGATCGCCATCGTGCTGGCGCTGGTGCCAGCCTTCGACACCTTGTCGCAGTTCTCCTGGTTCTTCGGCGCCGGCCTGGGTGGGCTGATCCACTACGCCCTCGCCAACCGCAACGCCAGCTACCTCGCGGTGAGCGGCGAGAGCATTGCGGTGGATAGCGCGCATCACTGACCGGGGCACGATCAGCCGACTGATGAGGGCCAAGTGATGCTGGCCCTTAGCCCGCAGGGCCACCCACGTAACCGCGCCAGACGACGCCACCCTACTCCCGGGCTTTGGTTGCCCGCTGCCGGCCGGCCATTTGCAGGCAACTATTTTTTTGTCCCCGTGCATCCAATAGACCCCGTGGTGGGTATTGCTGATGGGTGGACCATGACCGCCCAGCCAAATGACCTGTCAGGAGCATTACCATGAGCCATACATACTCCGCTTGCCTGCTCGCCTGCAGCCTTGCCCTGGCGCTGCAGACCGCCCACGCGCAAACCGCCGTGCCCACAGCAGTCCAGGTGCCCGAGGGGCATCGCGTTATGCTGGAGACCGTCGGGGTCGGCGAGATCACCTATGAGTGCCGCGACAAAGCCGATGCGGCCGGCCAGACCGAATGGACCTTCGTTGGACCCAAGGCCGTGCTCAATGACCGTAGCGGCAAACAAGTGGGCGACTACTTTGGTCCTCCCGCCACCTGGCAAGCGAAGGATGGCTCGAAAGTCACCGGCAACCAGTTGGCGCTGGCCCCGGCAGACAAAGGCGCCATTCCTTATCAACTGGTCAAGGCCAACCCGGCCGAAGGTAAAGGCGCCATGCAAGGGGTCAGCTACATCCAGCGCCTGGCCACCCGCGGCGGCGTGGCCCCTACCAGCGACTGCACGGCCCAGAACAAGGGGGCCAGGCAGGTCGTCCAGTACCAGGCCGACTATGTGTTCTGGACAGCCAGGTAACGCGCGCCGGCGCCAACATCCAGCAGCGGATGATCTAAGCTCGATGGCAAGCCCCCGGCTGGATGGCCGGGGTACCTCGCCAGACACAAGGAAGCCGTACACCTTGAATTCGCCTGTCACCCCATTCGACTTCCACCACTGCCTGGAGGCCTGCGCACAGGGTGACCGGCGAGCCCTGCAAGCGCTGTACGATCACGAAGGGCCACGCCTGCTGGGCGTAGCCCGGCGTATCGCGCGTGACAACGCCACGGCCGAAGACATCGTCCACGATGCGTTCATTCGCATCTGGACTGGCGCTGCCAGCTACGACCCCGCGCGCGGCTCGGCGCGCGGCTGGATCTACAGCATCACACGCCATCTGGCATTGAATTCGATACGCGATACCCGGCGCGAAACTGTGCTGGACGATGCCGACATGGCTGCCGTGCCCACCTTGCCGGGCAGGCTGGATGACCTGGCCCTGTGGTCAGGCTCGGCAAAGATTTACCGTTGCCTGGAACAATTGCAGCCCGGCCCGCAGCACTGCATCCTGCATGCTTACGTGGACGGCTGCAGCCACGCCGAAATCGCCACTCTGCTGGGCGCCCCCCTTGGCACCGTCAAGGCTTGGATCAAGCGCAGCCTGAAAGCACTGCGGGAGTGCCTGGAATGAAGCCGGAGACTGACGAAGCGCTGGACACCCTCGCCGGCGAGTTCGTATTGGGCACCTTGGCGCCGGAGCAACACACGGCAGTGGCTGAGCGCCTGCGTACCGACTCAGCCCTGCGCGCCGCAGTGGATGCCTGGGAGTCGCGCCTGCTGGAACTGGCCGCGCTGGCCGCGCCGCAGCCACCGAGCCTGCGCCTGTGGGGCCGTATTCAGCGCAGCCTGAACGAGCTGGAGCCCCCGGCAAGCGAGCGGCGAGCCAAGTGGTGGCAACGCCTGGGCCTGTGGCAAGCACTGACGGCCGCCGGGTTGGCGGCCAGTGTAGTGCTGGCGTTCACCTTGCTGACAACGCCCCCACCCGCGACGCAATTCGTGGTGGTGCTGGTGGCACCGAGCAGCCAGGCCCCGGGTTGGGTGGTGCAGACCAGCGACAGCCGCACCATCGAGCTTCTCCCGCTCGGCAAGGATGCGCTCCCTGAAGGCATGGCCTTGCAGTTCTGGACCAAGGGTCCGCAGTGGGGGGCGCCAGTATCACTGGGCCTGGTCAAACCCGGCGAACCCTACAGGGTCCCCTTGCAGAGCCTGCCACCGCTGGAAGCCGACCAGTTGTTCGAGCTGACACTGGAGAAAGCCGGCGGCTCGCCTACCGGTCTGCCAACGGGGCCGGTCAAGTTCATAGGCCGAGCGGTGAAAGTGATTTGACCCCTTTGCGTGCCGGCCGGCGAGAGACAGAAACGGTACGCCACAGAAAGCCTGGGAATCATGGGCCGTAGCGAGTTAAATGGTGGCCCTTGCTCGATTGCCGTAGCCGGCAGCGCTGGCCGGCCCGGGTAAGCGCAATTGATGCCCCCAATCAACCGCAGTCTCATGAAAAGGAAGTCGCGCCAATGGAAGTACGTTGCACCTCACTGGAAGAAGTCCGCCACGGGATTGATGCAATTGACCGCAGCCTGGTTTCGCTTCTCGCCCAACGTGGCCGACTCGTGGCGCAAGCGGCCGCCTTCAAGAAGACGACCGATGACGTGCGTGCGCCTGCGCGGGTCGAGCAGGTGATAATGAAGGTTCGCGAAATGGCGGAGCAAACCGGCGCGTCAGCCGAGGTGGTGGAGCAGGTTTACCGGGCGATGATCGCGGCCTTCATCAATGAAGAACTGACCACCCACGCGAAGCTGGCCACTGCACCTTCGGCGTCTTAAAAAGCATGCAAGGCGGCCGATGATCAGTCACCGGTTCGAGGCCAGAGCACGGCCTGCGCCACGATCACATCGCTGCCATTGAAGGTGACTGCAGGTGAGCCATGTAACTGGTACCCCATTTCCAAGGCCTCGCTGACCCGCCGGCAGAAGGCGGCGTTGTCGGGGCCGGTCAGCACTCGGTAGATGGGCAGATCATTGGGGGGTTGGCTCATCGCTTTCTTCCTTGGTTCACGCGGCGCGCGTTGTGGCTGATGATCGTGCTGGTGATTCTGTAACAGTTGCATCGATCATCGGTGCTCTACTGTATGCGGGCCAACAGGGCTTGGCTATCGGTGGATCGCGCCAGCGTTTCAGCCTTCCTGGTCGAGGCGCGTTACCGGGGCAGCCCCCCGATAACCCTCGCCTCGTTCAACTCGGCGTACCGTCGCTTCGCCCAGGCCCTCGCGACGTGTTTGCAGGCGAACACCCGGCTCTCTTGGTAGACTGTCGCCTTGTCGCGATCAGTGCGGAACTGGACGGGGTAGCGGGTGCTGCCATCGACCCTTTTCCACGATTGGTACATGTCGTATGTCGGTTGGTACTTTGTACCAAACGCCTGGGTAAAAACGCCTCGAACCCCGAAACCGGTACAGAACACGTTGAACGAAATGACTGCAACATCAGGCTCCCAGCCACAAACCACGCGCCCTGAGCCGTCACGCCGCTTCAGCGTTGCCCCCATGATGGATTGGGCATGCTTTCGATGAAGCCCCCGTATAGCTTTGTCTTAAGCACATCTTCCTAGGGCTAGTACCATTTATGTACCACCTAGGGCGATTCAAGCAATCCACCTTGAATGCTATTTTCCGGGATTAAGCGTGGTTCAAGGCTTAGCAAGCTGAGTCTTGATTGCAGTCCTGTAGACCCTAGCGGCCTGTACTACTCAACCGCTATAGACAAACTCCTCGTCATCCATGCCTTTGGGCTGCAGCCCTCGAGCATCCAGGTCTGACAAAAATGGGCAGCCGTGTAGTGATTGTCGCTAGTAGCGCCGTGCCCTTACGCCCTAAGACGTAGACGTTTAGGGCTATGATAACTGCCTGAATCCTGCTGCAGGTGCTGCTACATTCTGACGTATCCCATCTTACGGAATTCTGTATAGCCTTTGTTTGCCCCTCGATCACCCGCACGGTAGTGCGGCGGTGGCCGCGCATCATCCCCTGCAAGATTCGGATTAAAAGCTTTTTAACCCCCCCCCGAATCGGTTAACCTTCTAGACATAAAAAACTATTTTTATTAAGGTTTAATTTTATGATCAGATCGCTAGCAGAGCAAGCAATATATTCGACCATTAAGCTAACAGCTTACAAAAATGGAAATCCGGTTAGCACCGGCACAGGATTCTTTTATCGCTTTGCAGAGACTCCAACTTCGAGCTGCCCAGCTATTGTGACCAATAAACATGTAATATGTGGAGCAGATCAAATTCTCGCCACTTGCCACATTGAAGACTCAGAACGTGGCCCCTCTGGCAATTATATCGATTTCAAGATACCTATTAATTCTGCAAGCGTGATTTATCATCCCGAAGCAGAGATTGATTTATGCGCCATCGCAATCTCACCTCTGTTGCTTAGGGCGCAAGAAAATGGTACACCAGTTTTTTTCACAGCCCTCAATGCAAGCGTGATACCTACGGATGACGAATGGCAAAACTACGATGCAATAGAAAGCGTGACCATGATTGGATGTCCGAATGGAATTTCGGACGAAGCGAATAATCTCCCGATTGCGAGAAGAGGAATCACAGCATCATCTCTTGCACGAAACTATAATCACAAATCAGAATTTGTCGTCGACATGGCCTGCTTTCCCGGGTCATCCGGATCGCCAGTATTTGTACTAGATCAAAATGGTTTTTTCGACCGTAAAACCAACGACTATATAATGGGTGGATCAAGAATCAGCTTGGTTGGAATTCTTTATGCCGGCCCACTCATCTCTCAAAGTGGAACTGTAGTATTAGCACAACCACCAAGAGTCGAAATTGCAGCCATGATGCACTTAGGTTATTGCATAAAATCCACACAACTAAAACCTATTGAATCGATATTTAGAACTCTTTCAGAAGATGAATAATAATTTGAAAACCTCAAAAGATTTGAGAACCCACACATCTGCAATGGCTCTCTGTTTTCTGCGCCAGGATAGAGCCGTCACTAGGTAGACTCCTCCATGGCAAACTGGGGTGAAAACCCCAGAACTTTACTAAATTTGAGGAGATCATGCTGGACTCACCAGTGCGATATATGGTTTAGCAAGGCCGGACCCAGACAGCTGAAATCCTGACAATGCCTAACTGCTCTAGCCCTAGTTTTAGAATCGCGGCAGCGCACCTGTAAACATATGAATATTCGATCAAGGCCTGCTCCATAATCCCTAACCAGGAACAGAAATGTCAGGCATTTGCATTGCATGTAACATACCGCCACCACTATCGATCAAGTTGAATGTAATTAGTCCTCGGGAACCATTTAACCTATAGAACTCAACAGTTACAAAGACTGGGAGATTTCGGAGCAATGCCCCTCCCAAGGAAAATTGATAAACTTGGTTTTCTAACAAGTGCGTGATGTGTGCCGCTGGCCACTGCTCACTCACCTCACGACCTGAAACCTTTATCCAAGTTGACCCACATCTTGCCCCCGTATTTTCTATGGAGAAAAATGTCAGATCAGATTCATCCCAATTACTACCAAGATACTCTAAAGTAAGTATGGGATCCAAAGCTCGATCGTTCTTCCACGCTATCTCTCTTTGCAACTGAAAAGACTTCTGCAATTCAGTTACCTGATGCTTTAAGGCTTCGCTACTGTTTTTAAGCTCCATCCCTTGTTGGCGATAGCCTAAAATAAGCCACATGAATGCGGCCGGACCAAACACCCCCGCCAATAGATCGCCAAGCTCGTTCAACTTTAGTTCAAACAACTCCTGCCATCTCATAATCAAAATAAGTAAAACGACACTTACCCACAGCGACGTCAACAGGCCTGCAAACCACTCTCCATCTAAGCGTCTTTTCTGGAAAAATTTTTTAATCTTATTAAAAACTGACATTCAAGCCTTCACTCCATTGAAATTAGATTGCCGAGGCATCACACTCTACTCCAGAACCAGAGCCGACTACAATTGGATCGAGCAAGCCTTGCCCAGCGAAGGAGGCGTCGATCGACCAAGACTAATCAATGGACGAGCTTCGTGTTTTATTACTTGCGAAGGTCCTCAGATGAGGATCGCCGATCTCGAAACCCGGCATAGCCTCAGCTTTTAGAGCAGTTCAGAAACGCCATAATCTTGGGTGTCAGCCAGAGTTAAAGAGATAGAAGAAATCAGCACCCTTCCAGATCACGCACTAAGAAAAACGTCGCCCCACACTCCCTAATCTCTGGGTAGCCATTCTCATTACGTCCCTTGCCGCTAGCTGCTTCCAGCAAGCATAAGACGCCCAGCAAGTGACTGCGTCCTACAAGATGCAGCCTTAAGCCGCAAAGCCCCTAGAACAGCCTGCCTAATGAAGCCGGCGCCCAGTTCATAACCACAAGCTCACCGGTCATGTCCGCCTTTTTTTGCCTTTGGTTTGTATTGCTGTAACGGATATCAAGGCGTTCAAAGTGGAAGCCGTCGAAAGCTCGCCGGATGTCCGGGTGATCGTTGATGCTGACCATCACCCTGCCCTTGCAACGCCGCATGAACTCGGCCATGCACTCGTACTCTTCGAATGGGAAGTTCACACCGTAACCGGCGGTCTGCCAGTATGGCGGGTCCATGTAGAAGAGCGTATGTGCTCGATCATAGCGTTCGGCGCAGTTGAGCCAGGGCAGGTTCTCGACGTAGGTGCCCGCGAGGCGCTGCCACGCGGCGGAGAGGTTTTCCTCAATGCGCAACAGGTTGATGGCCGGCCCGGTGGTAGCGGTACCGAAAGTCTGCCCAGTCACCCTGCCACCGAAGGCATGCTGCTGCAGGTAGAAGAACCGGGCAGCACGCTGGATATCTGTCAGGGTCTCAGGGCGTGTCATCTTCTGCCATTCGAAGATCTGCCTGGAGCTCAGCGCCCATTTGAACTGGCGCACGAATTCTTCAAGGTGGTTCTGCACCCCGCGGTACAAGGTGACTAGGTCACCGTTGAGATCGTTCAGCACCTCCACCGGCGCGGGCTGGGGACGCATGAAGAACAACGCGGCACCGCCGGCGAAGACTTCGACATAGCATTCATGAGGGGGAAAGAGAGGAATCAAGCGGTCGGCCAGGCGGCGTTTGCCACCCATCCAGGGAATGATTGGAGAGGTCATAGGTATGCAAGTCTTTACTGTATGAATAAACAGGTGTTAGGCTCGCCGCGCTTTGGGCACAAGGCAGGGGCCACGGCTGGACTTGCAGGAAGGGTCTGCGGGTTCGGTGGGCCGGGCTGGATGTTGACGCATCCTTCCCGGCTCGCCTCTTTTACTGCTTGGTGATTTCGCGGACGTAGGCCTGACAGGCCTGCAAGGCGATCAGTCCGCGGTCGCCTTCATCGGTGATGGCGATAATTCGTTGAGCATGCGCTGGGTTAAGTTGGGCGCGTACGGCGCTAGGTACCACGCCTCCGGTGCCGGCGGTTTCTCGCACCCCACCGCTACAACTCGAGCGGGCAACGGCTCCTGAGTCGACGAGGACTGACAGCCGCAGATCAGTGGTAGCAAGCCGGTCACGCAGGCGAGCTTGAGTTTGTTGCGCATCTTCCATCTCCTTCCAGTGGTTTTGTGCCAGGGCCTGCAGGCGAGCCTCCAGGGCGCTACGGGCTTGCTGTTGTTCAGCTAGATGATCGAGCGCGGCGGCAGCCGCCCTCTCCCGCTCGAGACCGTAGATACGATCCTTCTCTGCCAGCTGCTTGCCGTAGCCGTCAGCCTGTTCAGCAAGCTGCGCGTTGTATGCGTTAGCCTGCCAAACCCAAGCTGTCCGGAAGCCAACCGCACAGGCGAGCAGCAGCGCTGCGGCAGTCAATAGGCGGGGGACCCACCCGTTCACTGCAGCACCTCAAGCGCTCGCGCGTAGATGGCCTTTCGATCCTCCAGGCCATTGGTACCGCCGTTGATTCGCTTGGTAATGGCCAGGAGGTCACCCTTGTCTGCCAGGCTGTTCAGGCCCTCCTTCTGCCAGAACCAGCCTGCCGACATGGAGGCGTAGACCGGGTGCTCAAGCAGCTCTGGCGTATTCAGCAGCCGGCTATCTCCGAAAAGGGCTTCGCTACAGGCTTCATAGTTGGACCGGCCAGTCACTTGAATCAGCCCTCGCCCGCGATAGAGCTGGCCATCCCCATCCGGCTCAGGCGTGTTACCAAGCCGCTGGGCCAGGCGACCGGTGTCGTACTTGGACAGGTACTTGTCATTACCGAGTTCGCGGACGTATTGCAGCTGGCCCGACTCATGGCCGATCTGAGCCAGGAACGCTGCCATGCGCAGGCGCGTAACAATGGCATACTTGCCCATGGTGGCGTTGAGGCCGGGAACGAAAACGCCGGCTTTCGAGCCGGCGTTAGGGAGGATCTTTTGAAGCTGTTGAATTGAGATAGCCATTGAGGTCTCCAGTGTCGGCCGCGCGCGGCCGTGGGGTTACAGCTGCTCAACCTTGAGCGGCTTGGTATCTTTCTTTTTCTTGCCCGAGGCCTTGGCCTTGCCCTTCTTGCCGCCGTTGCACTCGACGGTCGTGGTCCAGCCGGACTGGGTGAATACCTGCTCGACTCCGTCCACCAGGTACTCGCCATCGAGCCCCGGCTTGAAGCCCTGGGCGTTGATCGAGCGTTCGGCAAACAGGTCGGTGCGGCCGGGCATTTCCAGCCGCACACCGGCGGTGCTGCGATTGAACGCAGCCAGGCGCGCCTTGGCGGCCTGCTGGGCGGCGGTTTTGTTGGGGTAGACATGACGGTCGGTGTGCACCGGCGGCAGGCCGTCCGGCGACTCGTCGTTGGCCAGCTCGACCACCTGCAACTTGCCCGTCTTTGGGTCTTGGTGCTGGGTCTTTACCGCCTTCTGCGAGTTGCGATCACCGAGGCGGAACTGGTACCGGACAACGTCCGTCTTGTTGATGGTGATGACCGACAGCGCCTTGCCGGTGGTGCTTTGCCCGCCTTGCCGCGGCATCACCAGCAGCTTGCTCTCGGCCACCTTGGCGGTGCAGTCGTACTGCTTGGCCAGGCGGGTGACAAAGTTGTAATCCGACTCGTTGCGCTGGTCGATGCGCTCGACCTTGGTGCTGACTGGGCAAGACACCTCCCAGCCGTTGCGCTTGGCGATCTCGCTAACGATCTGCGACAGCGGCACGTTCTCCCAGCTGCCGCTGCGCACGGTCTTGCCGCTACCGCGCATGTCGCTGGCCTTGCCGCGAATCACGATGGTGTCGGGCGGCCCGCTCAACTCCACCTCGTCGACGGTGTAGGCCCCCATACGGGTCAATCCTTGACCCTCATAGCCCATCATCACCACCACGTTGCCACCGCGCGCCGGCAGCGCAACCGCCTGATCGCGGTCATCAATGCGCAGCTCGAACTCGTCCGACTCCATGCCGGGCTTGTCCGAGGTGCGCAGCAGCAACAGGCGGTCATTGATCAGCGCGGTAATGTCGTTGCCATCGGCGACGATTTGATACGTGGGCTTCATGCAGGCTCCAGAAATACAAAACCCCGCACTGGGCGGGGTTCGTTACGCGTAACGCGGGTTAGCCGAACAGCTGCAGCAGCTCGACCGCCGGCGCCGGAAGGTCCGGCAGCAGGATCAACAGGCCGGCGCGGTACGGCTGCGCCTGCCTGGCCAGATCCGGGTTGGCATCGAGCACGGCCTCGACCGTGCCGTTGAGGTGCCCGTAATGGTGCTGACAGATCACATCGAGCAGATCCCCGTCAGACGTTCTGCAGGTCGTTGCCATAACTCACAAACTCCAGGGTGAAGCCTTGTTTTCGGGGGATGCCGCCGGGCAGCAGGTGGCTTTGCTCTTCCTCAATACTGACCAGGCACCAGTCGCCCAGTACCTCGCCGTAGCCCGTGACCAGGTTCAGCGGCCGCAGGTTACGGCCGATGGTGCGCAGGGTGTTGAGTTGCTTGAGGCCGCCCTTGTGGTGCGGAAAGATCGCACCCTTGAGCGTGATCTTTTCCTCGCCTAAGCCCACGGCCTGCTGCGCCACACTGCGGCGCAGGCGCTCCTGACCCTGCCAACGAAACGACACCTGTCGGCGCAGCTCATCAAACGCGGCCGTTCCAAGGTTGAAGTAGTACGGCTGGGCGTTGGGCTCATGCGGCTGGATGATCAGCAGGTGCGGGAATGGGGCGACCGCCTGGGGCTGCGGCGTGGCGGATGCCACCAGGCCTTGGCTGGGCAGGATGTTGGCGACCGAGGGGCTGACAGCACCTGCCACTCGGCGAGCCTCGGACGTAACCTTGACCGCCATTTCCTTGAACGTGCCAAGGCGCTCCTGCACCCGAGACGCGCCAGACACGACACGGCCATAGGTCGAGGCCACTTGGCCCGCACGGGAGTACGCCACGTTAATGCCACGCACCAACCGCCCCAATTTGGCGGCGGCTTCGGGCGGAACAAACGGCAGGTTTTCCAGCTCCGAAGCCGCCCCGGTAATGGTGCTGATTGCACCATTGAGCGGCCCCAGCATACCGTCGAGGCTTTTGCGACCCGCCTCCCCGGCCGCCACTAGACCCGACAAAGTGGACTGCAACTGTTCCATGTAAGGCATTGGACCTCCTTAGACGTGGGGTTGATCGAACAGTTGGGTCGAGGACATGCGCGCCTGAACTTCGCGCTGGAAGGCCTCAAACAGGCGCCGCAGGGGCGGCTCCAGCTCGCGCACAACCTGCTCGGGGTCCTTCACATCACCGCGCACGTCAAGCTTGATGCTCGGCGCAAAGGTAAACGACTGCTCCGCCATCGGCGCCGGCACTTTGGCCGGCTCGGGCACCTTGACGGGCTTGGACTCCGGCACAGGCAGCACGGGCGCCGGGGCCTTGACCAGGTCACGCACCACCTCGCCCAGCCCACCGGCTGCCGGCGGACTGACCACGGTGGCCACGGGCTTGAGCAGCATCGGCACGGTCGACGCCTTCACCAGATCGGCCGCAGCGCGACCCAGCACAGGCGCCGCCGGGGCCTTGGCCTCGGGCTCACGCGTGACGCGCGGGTGCTCTATCGGCGCCGCCACAGCGGGCGCCGAATCCCGCACCGTTGCCCCCAGCTTCGGCGCAGGGGCGACCGGTTGGGGTTCGGGCTTCTCTGCCGCTGATTTGGCGCGCGATGCCGGCACCTCGGCCTTACCAGTCGACGACACGTCACTGCCCGACTCGGCCTTGGCCTCGCGCGCTTCATCCAGCGTTACGCGTAACGTTTCACCCGGCGCGGCAGGTGCTTGTGCCTCGCCCTTGGGCTCACCTTCTGGCTGATCTTCACCAAACCAGCGCTTGCCCAGCCAGCCACCAAAGGACTCGCCGCCCATACCACCCAGGACCGCACCGACCGCACCACCCACCGCAGTACCGATCACCGGCACGACCGAGCCAATGGCAGCCCCGGCCGCAGCCCCCGCGAGCGTGCCCGCGAGACTGCCGGCGGCGCCGCCGTAACCCTCGGCCTTTTCATCCTGAGTCTTGGCATTCAACGCCACATCAAGCGCGGCGGTGCCGGCGTCTATGACATTGCCACCAGGTAAGCGCCTGGCCAGGCGGGTCACACCCCGCATTGAGCGCGCCACCTTGCCAAGGTCATCGGTGGCGGTCAGGGCCGATAACGCTGCAGGCAGCGGCCGAACCTTGGCCATGGCTGCCTTGGGCGGCTTGGGGGCCTCGACAGCAGGCGCAGGACGTACCACAGTGCCCTGCCGCGCCGCGCGCCGACGCTCCCGGCGGCGACTTCTGCGACTACCCCTAGCAGGCCCTGCAGGGCCGCTATTTGCAACGCTGCTGCCAATCCCGCCGATAGCATCGGCGTTGACCACGAAAACGCGCTGGGTGTCATTGGCGGCTGCGCCGGGGTCGTCAGCCTGGCCGGGCGATTTCGTTCCTGCCGAAAACACCTTGCCCAGCAGCCCCAAACCGGTGTCGACCACCTTGTTGCCGGTCTTGGGCAGCTTGATCGGCGCACGCTCGGCCTTGCCGGCGCGGCCCGCGAGCCCTTCCAGGCCACGGCCCATGGCGATGTTGAGCACCCCGCGCCCAACGCGCAGCGCACTGCGCGCACTCAGGAATGCCAGGACCGCCGCTGTAATGCCGCCAATGCCCATGGCGATCGACGGGAACTGATCCGACAGCGAGGTGATGCCACGGGCGACCTTGGTCAGCCCCTGCGCCGCGAGGTCGGTGGCCGGGCGGATGGCATCGCCAATGCTGCGCATTGAGTCGTCCACCGCCTGGCCCAGCTCGGCCCACTGCTGCGCCGAGGTCTCGCGGCGCTCAGCCAGGTTCTTGTCGAGGATGCCCGAGGCCTTCTTGGAGTCGGCCTTAAGCTCCTCATACAAGCCCCGGTTCTGCCCGTAGGCGGTCAGCGCCGCCTTGACCTGCATGTCGGCGAAGATATCGCCGGTGCGCAGGGTCTTCTCCAGGGCTTCAAGCGCTGCCTTGGCCTTCTCCGGGTCGACCTCCTTGTCGATCTTGGCCTGGGCGTCCTTGATCTGCTTGGCCTTGGCCGGGTCGGTCTTCTCGACGTAACGCATGGCCAGGGCCATCGACGCCTCAATGACGTTCATGCCCTTCTGCAGACCGGTGTTCAGCGACGCCTGATAATCAATGCCCACATCGCTGTAGGCCTTCTTGATATCGCCGGCGCCGATCTTCTCCATCCAGTTCTTGAAGTTGTTCGCCGCCTCGTCGGAACTGCCGGCGGTCTTCATCTGGACCTGCAGCATGGAGCCCAGCGAGGTCACCGCATCCAGCCCGGTGATGCCGTTTTTCTCCATGCCAGCCAGCAGCTGCGGGAACCACTTGGCCATGTCGCTAGCCTCGAAGCTGCCCGCCTGGCCTTGATAGGCGATGGCCTCCAGGGCCTGCTGCATGACATTGGGGTCGCTGATCTTGGCGTTTTGCTCCAGCGCCTGGATCATCGACGCGGTGTCGACGCCCGAGGCACCTTGGCCCACCGCGAACTTGGCCGCGACCGGCGCATACGACAGCGCCTTGTCCAGCTCCATACCGGCGCCGACCAGCTGGTTGACCAGGTCGGCCACGTCATTGCGCGACATGCCCGTGTCTTTGGCCGTGTCGATCACTGTCCGGCTAAGCTGCTGCTCTTCGGGCTTATTGGCAATGTCGGCCTTGATCGCAATGTCACGAATGACCGCTTGATAGTTCGCGCTGATCATCGTCGGCACAGCGGCCATGCCCGTGGCCACCACCGCCTTGCCGATATTCGACTTGAGCGATTCCTTACCGGACTGCAGCTGCTGGTGGCCCTTCATCTGCAACTCGGCGGCCCGCGCCTCGCGCCCGAGACGCTGATACTCGCGGCCAAGCCTGCCGACCTCGATACCCTGCTTGCGCAAGGCATCCAGGTTGCTGTCCAGTTTGCGCTGCAGCTTGTCGGCGCCGGCCGCACCGCTGTCGTGCGCGCGCTTCCACTCCTCGCGCAGTTTGATGGTTTCGCCAATGGTGCTTTTCAGCACCTTGGCCTTGTTGCCCTTGGCTTCCAGCTTTTGAATGCCGTTTTCGGCGGTCTTGAACGCGGCGCCGAGTGACGACGCGACGGCGCCGCCGATCACCAGCGATAACGCTGCCTTGCCTGCCATCGGTTACCCCCTGTGCAAGCTCAATCGGTCAGCCACCAGACCATGTCGGCATACGACATGGTCATGATTTCAGCGGCCGAGAAATGCAGCTCGGCCGCGAGACGCTTGGCGGCGTGCTTGAGGGTCGCCGGATTACAGTTCGTCCTCTCGCACCAGAAAGTTGTATCCGGTGGCTACGCGGTTGTAGTCCTTGTAGGTGAGGCCTTCCAGATCCTTGACCCCCACCTCGGCCAGGGACGCGAACAGGTTCAGCTCGCGCTGCTCATCATCACCATCCGAGGTCTGCCCCGAGCTGCGAATATCCTTCACGGTCGGCGCGCGCAGGGTGATGGTGGCCTGATCAACGCCATTGAGGGTGGCGGGCTTGGACAAGCGAACGGTGACGTTCTCAGCGGTCAGGGTCAGGTACTTCGGGACTGGCTTGCTCATGAAAGGGTGTCCTTGATACGAAAAGGGTTACGAGGGGAATGAGGGTTACAGGCCGAGGTCGGTGCGCTGGCTGGCCAACTGGTCGACGCCGTTGATGACACGTTTCATGCCGACCGGGTCAATCTCGTAGATGACCTCGCCGCCGACTTCGAGCTTGTAGTAGGTCACGGCAATGCCGTGCTTAAGCTCGGCCTTGTCGCCGGCCTTCCAGTCGCCCATGTCCAGCTCTTTCAGGGTGCCGCGCAGGGTGACGATGACCGCGAGGGTTTCGCCCTTCTGGGTCTTGAACGAGCCACGGAAAACGCCGTTGAAGGCGTTACCGTCAGCCAGGCCAAAGAACTTCAGCGAGTCTTTACGCACGCCGATGGTGGTGAAGTTGGCTTCCATCTTCTCCATGCCCACGTCCATCTCAATCGGCATATCCATGCCGCCTGGGCGGTACTCCTCCATCTTGAGGGCGAGCTTGGGCAGGGTCAGGCTGGGCACATCGCCCTGAAAGCTTTTGCCATCCACGAACAAGTTGGTGTTGGCCAGAATTTGGGGAATGAATGCCATGTCGGGGGCTCCTTAGGCGGCAGCGTTGAGGACTTCGGTCAACCATTGATTGGTGACCTCGACGCAGAAAATGGGGTTCTCGGCCGGCGGCACGTCGGTGAAACGGATGTTCCAGTACACCTTGCCCTGCTCCAGCTGGCTGGCTGTGTTCAGCACCGGGTCGGCGTAGACTTCGAAGTTGATGATTGCGCCCTGGTTCTTCAGGTCGCGCATGAACGCCTGCAGGCCCTCGGTCACGTCCTTGACGTAGGTCGCGGTGATCGAGCGGTCGACCGCCCACTTGTGCCCGTACAGGATCGCGTCCATGACGATATCCATGGTCCGCACGCGGGTGACAAAGGCCCACTTCGCATCACTCGACAGGGTGCGGTTACCCCACAGGCGATAGCCGTCGTCGCGGATGATGGTCGCGATATTGGCGTTGTTCAGCAGGTTGGCCCGGCAGGTGTCGTCGCCGTCCAAGAACTCGACCGAGCGGGTGGTGCCGGTGATGCCGACGAATTCCTTGTTGGACGGCGAGGCCCAGAAGCCGTATTCGGTATCGGTCCAGGCAAACAGACCGGCCACCCAAGCCGATGCCGGGGCGTCGATAGTGGCGGTGGCGGTGGTGTCCCACTGCTGCACGCCGGGGTCGACCATGAACAGGCGCTTGGAACCGAAGTTCTTGGCGTAGAGCATGGCGGCCTCGTCGGTGGTGCCGGGACCATCGAGGATGCCCACAGCGCGCAGCTTGCCGGCCAGGGCATCCATTGCGGTGGCCACCGCCTGAGTTGCGCTGTGCTTGGGCGCGATGATCAGCCGCGGCTGGGCGTTGAAACGGCTCTTGCCGTCCAGCAGCGCCTGCAGGCCGGTACGCTTACCGCTGGCCAGCACGCCACCGATTATCGAGGACGTTTGTGCGGCGGCATCAGTGGCCTTGGCCACGCCGCAGCAGACAATCACTGCCTTGGCGCGGGTGTAGATAGCCCGGCAGGCCTTGGTGATCGCAGAAGCCTCGCCAAACGCGGCCACCGCCTCGCGCTCATTGGTGATCAGCACCAGGTCGTTGTACTTGGCCGTAGCGGTACCGCCTTCGGTGAAGGTATCGACCAAGCCAATGATCGAGGACGACGGCAGGGCGATGCTGCGCGCGCCGGCGTCGACGTTCGTTACGGTAACGCCGTGAAAGAATCCAGCCATGGGAATGCTCCAGAAAGCACCAGGCCGCGACAGTGCGCGGCCCGGACACAAAAAAAGCCGCTATGCGGCCTCGGGGGGTTACGGGGATGCTGGGGAGGATTTAGGCGGCGTTGCCGACGCCCTGGACACTGGCGTGAATCGCATTGATTGCCACGTCTGCGATCCCCTCTACAGCGTCATGACTCGCCGCTTTGAGCACGTCCTGCTTGCCTTTCAGGCGCAGGGCACGCAGCTGATACAGCGCCTGCTTCCAGGCAGAGGCCTCGGCCAGAATGCTATCGGTAGCGGCTTGCGCGTCCAGGCCAGCGGCGTCCATCCATGCTTGCACCGTCGGCGGAGCTTCCCCGGAGTAGCCCGCAGCGGCGAATGCCGAAGCCTCCTCGGCGGTAACCTGGTACTCCAAGGCGCGAAGGGTGTCGCCCAGCACCGCCCGGCGCGCAGCGTCTGCGGCCTGATCAATCTGACGACAAGCTATCTGTGTGGCCGCCGCGAGCGGCAGAGCTGCGAAGTCGAAGCCGCTGTACGTCTTGCCGTCGAACTCGATAGACAGGTTGGTCTTTTGCATGATGATTCCTTAGAGGCTGCCGAGGTTGGTCAGAACATTGGTGAGTGAGGCCGGGTTAGTCCCTGCAGCAACACCACTGATATAGCGACCGCCGAAGTTGGCAGGGAATGTGGTGTTGCTTGCCTCGAATACAATCGCGCTCGCCGAGGCCGCCACCAAGTTTCCAACCCAGTCCGACGGTGCAAGAACTTCGCAACCAGACAGCTTGACCGGCAGAATCGGCGTGCCACCGCTTGAGTTGGACATGAAGACGAAGTTTTTCGAGCTGCTGGGCGCAGGCGACAAGCCTGCAGGACTCGGCAGGTTCAGCTGAATATCGGTCAGCATGACCATGCCGCTGTTGTACGCGACAAAGCCACCCTGCCAGGTGGAACCCTCGGACGTGGTGTAGTACTTGCAATGCAACTTGCGCTTAACGCCGGCAACATCGGAACACACGCTCATCGAGCGGCTATTCACAGCCACCTGAGTGTCCAGTACGTAGTCAGCCTGCAGGTAGCAAATGACGAATCCGCCAGCAGGCGTGTTGTACAGTGCCTGCTTGAGCGATTTCAGTGGCGCCTCGGCAGTGCCGGGGTTTTTGTCATCACCGGTGATCGAGTTGATGTAGAACGATTTCTCGTTCAAGGGAACTGCCGCGATGGCCGCTGCTACCGCTGCGTTGATCTCGTTTTTCTTGCCGTTGAACGTGGCGATCAACGCGTTGCTTGCGGTGACCAAGTCTGCGACTTGCGATTCAAGACTCATGAGAAGTTATGCTCCTAGGGTTTTCTGAGAGAACAGGTTTTGCAGGTTGATCAACGCGGCGGCGTTAGCCACGACCGCAGTGAGCAAGTTCTCGCGATCCTGCTCCTGCTGCATTTCGACGGCCTTCATGCGCTCGGTGAGATTGCTCAACACTTCGCCGGCCACTTTTAGCTGTTTGCCTTGCACATCGATCTGGTCTTGCTGCAGGACGCCCCGCATCATTTCGGCGACAAGCGCTGTCGACTGCGCAGCGAGCGGCCCAGCCAGTGTGAGGTTGAGCCCGGTGGCCGTGCTGACAATGGTCACGCTGTCTGCCGGCAGCGCCTCGAGCGACAGGTCGTAAGCCATCAGCAGCTCGGTACCGGCCGCCTTGTAGGTCAACGGCGTGTCGGGACTCGACCACACCGCAAACAAAGTGCCGTCGGCAAAGTAGATGCCGACCTCGCAGACCCAAAAGGCTTTGTCGTCATCAGCCAGAGCCGTCAGGTGAATCAACGAATTGCTCAGCTTCTCGCCTCCGGAAACCGGGTATTTGACTACCTGGGCACGTAACGCCTTCTGGTCGACAGTCGGTGTGTATCCCTGCGTACCGAGGCCGATGTAGGCGATTTCAGCCTGTACCCCGGTGCTCGTGGCATTCCAGATCGCCGCCAGGCCGGCCTTGGTGATCAGGGGTTGTAAAGCGGTACTCATAGAACAGCCTCCATCGTGACGCGCACGACAGTACGGGTGGTGACCGCATTGGCGGCCAGCAGCCCGGTTTCGTGGTTGATCGGCACGCCCTGCGCCTCGACAGACCATCGGGAGACACAGCGCGCGTGGGTGGTATTGGTCAGCAATATCGATTGCTCACAAGGCGGCAGCGGTACCGGTTGGACATCGGCGGAGTGCCGCTGCAGCTGCTGATGCCGGGAAACACTTACCAGTCCCATCGGCTGCTCAAAGAGCGGCAGCGGGATCGGCTGCACGTCTGCTGACCGACGCACCCTGCCTTGCAAGCGGGACGCATTGGCCGCCACCAGGCCGCCGTCGAAGCGCGCACCGAGCCGGAAGGTGTAGTGGCTGCGCTCGTTCTTTGTCGCGTCGACCAGGGCGCGCAGACGCTCCTCCAGCTGCGGTGAAATGATCGAGCCTTCACCCGGCCGGTTATCGTTGGCCCACGCTGTGACCTGAAAGGTGTACGGTGCGGCGCTGGGGATCTCGCGCCACTCCTTGTAATCCGCGTTGACCCGCACGGCCTTGAGCACGCGCCGGATTGCGCCGACTGTGCCCTTGGTCTTGTGAACCGGTATCGCCTCGCGTATCAGTGCACGGCGCTGGTCGTCGGTGTAAGCCGCCTCCCAGCCGTCGACCTTCCATGCCCAGGCTAACCACGGTAAGAAATTTGGCGGACAGCGCGCCGAGTCGGCCACGCCCCGGATAATGTCCGGGTCAAGGCCAAGATCCCCGGCCGCCTCCAGGGCACGCTCCAGCTGGGTGGCGTTGTGCGGTAACAGGCTCATGCCACCACCTTCGAAGTCAGCGTGATCGAGGTACAGCTGGGGTAATGCCGCTTGTCACACACCACCCCGGCCGCTGGATGCTTCAAGGTCACGCTCCGAATCCCCGTTACGTGTAACGCGGCGTAGATGGCCGACAGGGGCAACTGCCCCTGCAGGCGGCGTGCCTCTGCAATGGCCGTATCCAGGCCAGCCCGCGCCGTGGCTTTCACCACGTCCGGGTCTGGCCCTTCCTCGATCTGCAGCTCGGCCTCCACCTTGAACTCAGTCGGCACGCCGGCGGCTACGCGGGGTCGGTCAGTGATCGGCCGTACTTCCTCGGCCGACAAGGCGGCTTTGACCTTCGCGACCAGCTGGGCCACCGGCGTGGTGCTGGTAGGGCTGGGCAAGATGGCCAGCGACACGTCGCCGGGCAGCGGGTTGGCCAGGCCAGCGTCGTAATCACACACCACGACAATGGCCCCGGCCGGTAACTGGGCGCGGACGGCGGGCGTCAGTTCCACCCCGGAAAACCGGGGCGAGTCGACCGACACATTGGTCAGCTCGGCCGACGCGCTCAGCCCGTGATACTCATAAGCCCCACTGCTGCCAGCCACTGACAGCGCTTCAAGCGACAGCCGCGTGCGGTAGCGCAACGCTTCGTCGCCTTCCATCACTGCCTCAACCGGCGGTACCGCATCCGGGTCCGCCGGGCGAATCACCAGTTTCTCCACGCCGTAGTCAGCCGCACGGTTGACCAGGTCGTTACCCTTGGCGAATGCCAACAGGCTTGCCTTGGCCGCCGCGTTGACCCGTGCACGCGTGAGCATTTCCCGGTAGGCCATGACTTCCATCAGCTTGACCACCGGGTCGGACTCCAACGCCGCCGTCCATTGGTCCTTCATAAACTCGCGGAAGATGCCCAGCGTTTCCTGATACAGCTCCTCGAAATCCACGCTCTCCACCACGTCGGGCGGGGGTAGTAGGGAAAGGTCGATCATGCGGTTACCTCCAGCACGGCGGTGTTGCCCAGGTACTCGCCGGTCAGCGTCATGCCGATCTGACCGTCAAGCACGGAGGTGACCACCACCCGCTCCAGCTTGATGCGAGGCTCCCAGCAGCCCAGCGAGCGGGCCACCTCGGCCTGAACTGCGCTTTTCCAGCCCTCGCTGACCGGCATGTCGACATAGCGCCGCAGCTTGCTGCCGTAATCCGGCCGCATGCGACGACTGCCGAGCGGCGTGGTCAGGATGTCCTCAATGGATTGGCGCAGGTGATCGAGGCCCGAGATAGCTTCGCCGGTGCGGCGATCCAGGCCGATCATGGTCAGCCGTCCAGGCGCTGCAGCTCAGGATGATCAGCCAGGAACGCCACCGCCTCGTCGTCATCGGCCGCCACGCTGACATGCTTGGCCACCACCTTGAATTCGCGCAGGTCCTCGCCCTTTGCCAGGTACAGCGAGCGCGAGGTGTAGACGGTGTCGGCAAAGGTGACTTGCGCCACTGCCTCGGTGACAGCCGGCGCGGATGCCGCAGACGCTTCGCCAGCGTCCGCGGCGGCCGCCTCGTCGGTTGAAACGGTTTTCGCTTTAGTAGCCATATGGCCCTCCAGATAAGAAAAAGCCCGCGAATGCGGGCTGTCAGTGCTTGTGATTTGCCGTGTTGCCGAAGGTGTCGATGATCTTGCCTCCGCCGTTGATATCGCCCGTTACGCGTAACGCGCCCTTGATCAGCACGTCGCCCTCCAGGGTGATCGACGGCGCCTTGACCGTGGCGGCCTGCGCCTCGGCCGTCAGCGTCGTGGTCTTGGCGCTGATCGTGTCGTCGGTCATCACCGCCTTGCTGCCGCCGACCTCAACGTTGACCGTGCCCGTGGGCAGCTTGATGGTGTAGCTGTTGGCGGCCCAGTCGTAGACCAGCGAGCCGCCATCATCAAAACGCCAGACCTCGACATGATCGCGGTTGTCCGGCTGGGGGCCGGCATTGCCGTACAGCCCCGGCACAAACGTGCCCTGGGCAGGGTCACCGCTCGGGCTGATCAGCGCGCCCTGCTCACCCAAGCTGGGCGACCGCCAATGGCGGGCCTTGCCGGCGGCGAGGGCATGCCACTTCACCCAGGCACTGACCCAGTCGCTGCCGTCCGTCATGCGTAGCCTGCCGGCTATCAGGTCGACGGCGACCACGTAGCCCTTGATCACCTGGTCGGCCATCATTCGGTCATGCTGCGCAGTCACGTATGTCACACCAGATCCTCCGGCGCACGATACTGGCCCTCGTTGCCGGGGCCGGTGTCCGGGTCGAAGGAAAACAGCACCGGGCCGGGCTCTCGGGGCCAAGGCCACTCCTCCTCACCCAAGTAAATGATCTGCGTCCACTCGACCACCCAAACCGCAAAGCCGTCCAACTCCGGCCTGCTCCAATCGCGCTCGGCCCGCACAAACTCAGCGAACCCCACCGGCAAGCCCCACGACTGCATGCGGAGCAGCACAGCCAACTGAGCAGCCACAAATGCAGCAATGTGCAAGCAGTTGTCTTCCTCCCCCGGTACAAGCACGCGCGCTTCAAAACGCGCATCGACCGCAGTCTGCCCCGTCCCCGGATCCTCTTCGGCACTTTCAAACCCTGCCAGTTCGAGCACCACTGCAGGCGGCGGGACGACCTCAATGCCGCTCGGCATGGTCCCGACATACTGCAAGCCTGGAATGGCTTCCCTGATGCGCTGTTCCATGGCCGCATACACCTGGCCTAGTGGAATGAAATCCTCATCCATTGCCTGACCTCCGAAGGTACTTCTGTAATTCAAAGTTCAGCTCTTGCTCCATGACGACTACCAGGCGCTCGTGCGCGCGATTGGTCCAAGCCTCGAAGTGAGGCCGGACGTCCTCCAGGGAGATCTTCGCCTTAGCCAACGGGAAGCGACTGTCGTTCTCAGAGATCCAACCAGAACGTCGTCCACCGCCCCCTGATACCTCGCTATCCGGGTAGCTGTCCGCGTCGAAGTGCTTGCTTGCAGTACGGATCCAGATATCCGGATTGCCGCCGTACACCGTCTTGAAGAACGCACCCTGGTACTTGCGGCCCGCGACCGATACGCCTGTCCGGCCCTGGCGGGGCCGGCCCGCTCGACTGGCTTCGATGGGATTGATACCGAGCCACAGCTTGCCCTGTCCGTTGCCGGAGACCGGGAACGCCCTCAGCCGCTGCCTTACCGCCGCAATAGCGATGCGCTCCTGGCGACCTACCTCCCGGGCGATGTGGGTTCGAAGCCAGCGCAGCGTCTTGTTGACTGCCCGTCGCTGCGCGGCATGGGCCGCTTTGGGGACCAGCCGCGTGAAGTCCTGAAAACCTTTGAGGGCCTGCGGGTCCAGCTGCAGCGAGATCAACCCGCTGCTGGCCGACTGCTTGTGATAGCTACCAACACTCATACCGCCTTCCTCAAGATCAGCGTTACAAGGCCATCACCTCCAGGCTCACTGCCGGCGATGGTGTAGATGCCCCCACCGTCCTCTGGCGGCAGATCGATCACGACGCGTTGCTTCACCTCGACACCCGCGTTATCACCTACCCGGATTACCAGGTGCGGCTCACGCAGCGCGGTTCTGATCTGGCCGAGCTTGGGCTGCAGCCAAGGCGCCGAGAACATCCCGAGAACGGGGCGACCTTCGATTTCCACCGGATCCGCTAGGACGTCGAAAACCACCTCGTCCACGTCATCGATCAGATCGCGGAAAGCCATCGTCAACGCTTCAGGCGGATGATGGCGCGAGGGCGAGTAACCAGGTGCAGCGGGTTCGACTGTGCCTCACCGTCTACACCCTTCTTGAAAGGCATCATTTCCAGTTGGCTGTAGTAAGGCAGCCCCTCGGTATTGACCGTATCCATGTAGTCAGCCGGCGCGAACCGGGTGATGCACAGGCCGGGAACACCCTCCGGCACCAGGCGGGCCTCGTCATCCGGCACGAAGGAAACACCGCTCACCTTGCCGCGATAGCGTTCCCAGGTGATGCCGCCGAACTCGAATGCTTCGCGACCATCGGCACGCAGCGCAGCGGCGTATTGCGTACCTTCGTAGGTCTTCTTAACGCTCTGATGCGAGATCAGCGCCCGCCAGAAGTTCTTGCCGCAGAACGCTCGGGCACCGTTGCTGGTAGTCGCCCCCAGCGCCTCCTCCTGTGCATCCAGTGCGTCAACACACTTCACCCGAACATCGGTACCTGCGGTACCCAGCTCCATCTCGATCTCGATTGGCTGGAGTCCGAAACGATCATAGATATTGAGCAGCACGGTGCTACCGTCCGCATCCAGAACCACGCCGTTCAGAGCGCCCATACGGTGAAACTCATGCGTAGCGTCCAACTGGCGACGAGCCTTCGCCAGACGCTTGTTGACGACGTCCTGCACTGCCTGCAGTTCGGTTTGCTCACCGAAAGCACGAATGCCTTGGATCTCATCCGCCTTGATAGCGAAACGCTCGGGGAGATGCACAGTGTTGAAGGGGAGCAAGATTCGCTTACTGCCGTTGACCGCCAGCCCCGAGGTACCGCGCTCACCGGATGGCACCAATGCCAAGGTCTCGCCGTCTTTCTCGACTTGGACAGTCAACGTAGTGACGCCCTCCTCCTCGAACAGCCCCAGCTCGGCCAAGCGGCCGGGTACGAATGGTTGCTCGTTGATGGCAGCGGTGAGCGCTGGAACGGTGAATGCGTTGTCTTCAAAAATATCGATGTCGGCCATGAGCCACTCCAAAAATGCGAAACCCCGCACAAGGCGGGGTTGGGGTGAAAGGGGGTCGTTATTAGCGAACGATGATGAACTGGGCCGCCAGGGCCTTCTCCCCGTCAGGATCGAGGCCAGTCAGCAATGCTTCGCTCACTTCCGCCAGGCGTACGACAGCACGCCCACGGCGCACCACATCCGAGGACGCGACAGAAGCAAACAGGATGCACTTGGCCGTTTCGCTGCCGTCCTCGGCTTCAGGGCTGTACGGGGTGAACTGCCCGCTCGCTGTGAGCTGCCCGAGCACCTGGCCAGCCACCAGGGCATCGCCAGGGGCCAACTCGATCACTTCGCGGGAGATCTTGCCTGCGCCCTCAGACAGCAGGAATTCACCGGCATGGACCGGTTCTACATAGGTTTTGCTCATGTTCAGGCTCCTAGGCCGGGACGGGATTGTGTGGCCTGCCGACGGGCAGCCCAGATGCTGCTGGGGTTGGGTGCTTTCGCCTGGACCTTCTCAGGCAGGTCATCAGCTGGCGGCAGGCTGTTGTCGATCTCGAACCCCTTGCCGCCACCGACCAATTTGTCGAACAACCGCGCACGAACGGCCGTTGCGTCTAAGCCGGCCTGGACGAATTCAGCGGTCATCTCTGGCAAGCGGGCTGCAACGCAGAGGTCCCGTACCGACTTGGCGCGGGTCAGTGCTGCCTGCACAGTGGCTTCGTCTGCGAGCTTGGTCGATGCAATCAGCGGCTCGACCAGGTTGCTGATCCCGGCCTTGCTGCAGGCCTGGGTGATCATCAAGGCCAAGGCTGCTGAGTCGCTTGCGTTCGGCGCCGGGGGAGCAGGCTCGCTTTCGGGTGCGGGATCAGCCGGCTCGGTCACCACATCCTTACTGGCCTTGAGCTGATCCAACAGCGCTTGCGGGGTGTTGCGGTAACGCGCCATCGCCGCGCCATGCCCAAGGCACGCCTGAACTTTGACACCATTCCCGACCTCATCGGCCAGCCCCAGCGCGACGGCCTCCGAGGCCGTGAGCCAGGTTTCGTCATTGACCAAACGTCGCAGCTCTCCGTCATTAATGTTCGGAGCCTTGGCCTTGTAAGCTGCGATCATTGCCTCGAAGGCCTGATCGAGCACGTCAGCCACCCGACGAAGATCCTCGGCATCACCGCCGACCCAGGTGTAAGGGTTGTGGATCATCAGCATGGCATTCGATGCCATGACCACTCGGTGAGCGCCGCAGACTGCCACACTGCCTGCACTCGCGGCCAAGGCATCGACTCGGCCAGTGCAACGCTCACCCAAGCGGTTGAGCGCGTTGTGGATGGCAAGGCCCTCGAACAGGTCGCCGCCGTTGGTGTTGAAGGCCACTACAATCGGCGAGGTGCCATCGTCAATCGCCTTGAGGTCCTGGATGAACTGGTTGGCAGTGATGCCCCAGGCACCAATCTCGCCGTAGACATAGACCTCGATGACCTTCGAGTCGGCATCACCCTCAGTCGCCGCAGTGATTGAATACCAATGCCCATCCTCGACTTGCGGGAGGGCCTTGGCCTTGTTGAAGATGCGAAACGGCATCAACGGTTTCATGTTTTCCCCTTCTCGTCGGAATCATCAGACTCGTCATCGATTGCCGACAAGCCGTTGTATTTGAGGCCCAGGCCATGCGCCCGAGCGATGTCGCCAGCGTTCTCCTCGTCCACGATCTCAGCGTCGGTACCCGAGCGAAGGCACATCTCGCTGCGCGAGGTGAACCCTGCCGCAACTTCGAGCATGCGCGCCTGCACGTCCTGAACTGGCTGGATGTAGGCCCAGCCCTGTGGCACCCACCGTGTCCGCAGGTACTGGCGGCGGTTCAGGGTGTAGTCCACCAGGTCCAGTGCCCCGGCCAGCACCGCCATGTCCATCCAGGCCGCTCGCACCGGGCGACACAACTGGTGGACGTAGACCGAGAACTGCAGCTGCTCCAGGCGGCGGCGAAACTCGTTCAGCACCACCCTGATGACACGATCGTTAACGCCGCGCATATCGCCGGTCATCAGCTCGTAAGGCAGACCCGCGCCGGCGGAGGCAGCCATCAGTTGCTGCCGCATAAAGTCGGGGTAGTTGTTTCCGCCGTCGGGCGGGTCGGAGAACTCGACCTGCTCGCCCGGCCCCAGCTCCTGCATCGTGCCGGGCTCCAGTGCCACCATTGGAGTGAAGGCATCACGGTCATGAACAACCGCTCCGCCGGTGATCATGTCCATTGGCGGGCCGCCCAGCCCATCCGGCGCCGGTTTGCGAACAAAGCCGGCGAACAAGTTGGCCACTTCCTGCCGGAAGAGCACCGCGTCGTCGTAGTTGTCCAGGCTGCGCAGGCGCTTGAGGATCGGCGCCAGCCGGGGGACACCCCGCAATTGGCCAGGCTCCAGCGGCTCGAAGATGTGCAGCATCTGATCGGCCGGGACACGCACAAGCGGGTTGTAACCGCCGTTGAGCGAAGCCTTGTCGCTGGGGTGGTTGCGGTAGCACCAGTAAGCCACCCTGCGGCCAATGCCATTGAACTCGATACCGGCACGGATCGTGTTGCCGGTGCGCGTCACCTCGAATTTGTCGTGTGGCACGAACTCCGGGGCGAGGCATTGGACCTGCAGCGGCACCGCCAGGCCATCCTCCAGCCGGCGGGGCCGCAAACGCACGAAACATTCGCCAGACTGCTCAACAGTGCGCGCCACCAGGGCCTGCTGCCCGTAGAAGTCGGTGCGCTCGTCGGCGTCCGACTCGTCCACCCAGTCCTCCCACAGCTCCTGCATGGCCTTGCGCAGGGCCTTGTCGAGCAACCGGGGCTGCGGTGTGATGCCCGTGCCGATAAGGTTGCTGACCCGTTTATCAATGACGTTGGCCGCATACGGGTCATTGCGCACCGCAGCCCGCGAACGTGACCGCAGGTTGCGAAGGGCCGGCATAATCAGGCTGTTGGGGCCAGTATCCGGGGCGTCCCAACCAGAGGAGCGCCGACCTTCGGCGGCACCCTCATAGCTGGCCTTGATCCGCTCGGGCACCAGAAGCCCCGAACGCGTGGAGATGTAGCGGCCGCTCACAGCCCCTTACCCCCATGGTAAAGCCGAACCACGCGGGAACGCGGGCCAGCCGACTGGGACAGTTCGGTGCGGATCAGGTCGCGGGCCTTGATCAGCTCGTCAACCGTCCGATACTCCACGGTGCGGTCGCTGTAACGAACCACCCGTTCGCCACGCGCAATCGCGCGCTCGACGGCCGCGAGGTGTGCCTGGGTATATGCCATGTCAGCGTCTCTTCAGATAGCCGCTGCTGGAGCTGCGGCGTTGCATTGGTTGAGGTGCCGGACGAGGCGGCGGTGGAGTGGATCGTGGAGCGGGCCGAGCTGGTGGCGATGTCGCTGAAACTGGAGCGTCGTCGGGCTCGTCGTCGTCATCGTGTTGGTGCTCAATGACTGGTGGCTTTGCAGGTGACGGCTCATCAAACAGACTTGCCTGGGCCAGCGCCTGGCGCAGCTTGTCCCAGTCTTGCTCACCGTAGCGATGCAATCCGAGGTAATAGGCCATGGCCAAGTTGTACACCTGAAGGTCCAGCGCTTCGTTGCGGTCGGCCTTGCCCTTGACCCACTCGATTCGCTTGTACCCTTTCACATAGCGGGCGATCTTTCGTTCCGCCACGCACTGCTGGAAGAACTCGTCGGGAAGGTCCTTTGCGAAGTGCACCGCGCCGGGACCCGACTCGAAGCCGTAACGGTTGTAGATCCAGTCCTTGGCGGTATCGGTACCAATCATCCACAGCTCGGCGCCGTTGCGTTCGGTCTGGCCCTTCCAGGTGACATCCACCAGCGAGGGCCGCTGGGCGATTACCGGCTTGCCCGGTTTGCTCGCCCCCTTAAGCGCAAAGACGTTGCGCCAGCGGCGCACACGGCAGAACTGATACACCTCATGAGTGTGATGACCACCGGAGTCAATGCCCGTGGCCAGGATGCCCAGGGCAACACCACAAGGATGGCGGTATCGAGCCTTCAGCAGCTCATCGAGCAAATCCCATGTCCGTTGGTCTGCTGGGTCACCAGGTATCACCCGGAAGTCAACAACCCAGCGTTCCATCCCGACGCCCCAGCCGATGACCATCACCTCCAGGCGATTGGCCTGGACGTCAACAGAGCAGGTCAGAACCAACACGCCAACGGTAAGGGTGCCGAGCACATAGTTTTCTTGCAGCGCTCTCGCTTGCAGAACCTCGGCCTTGGTCTGCTCGACTGCGCTGTCCCAGACCTTGGCCAAGCGGGTGTTGTAAAACACCTGCATGGGCTCAAGGTCGCCTCGATCCTGGGCACGTTTGGCCTTCTCGAATTGCTTGGCCAGATCAGCCCATGAGGTCCAACCAAGCGGGGCATATAGAGCGTTAAGGTGGAAACCAACCGTTTCCCCATCACCCTTGGCATGCGAACGCCATTCCCCCTGGGCGAGCATCTCACCCTTGTGATGCTCTTCGATCAGCACATCGCAATCGGGCGAGGAGCACTTGTAGTGGACGGTCTGGAAATCAGTCGAATACAGTAGACGCTCCCACTCCAGCACCTGCATGTGACCGCAGGTTGGACAGGGCACGTAGTAATATCGCTGGTCGCTCGTATCGAACAGGTCGGCGATGCGTGACGCACCCTTGATGGTCGGCGAACTGGAGAAGTAAAACTTGGCATTGCGCCCAAAGGTACTGCCCCTCGTCTCCGCAAGATCGACAGGGTCACCCTCTTCATCGACATCCACGTCCCAGCGGTCAATCTCATCGCCGTAGATGTATCGAGCAGCCAGCTCTGCGAGGTTGGAGGCCGAGCCAGCAGTGGTCGCATACAGCGTTCCGCCCTCGAACTCTTTGGTATCCATGGTGTTGCGGGCATCCCGTGATCGGGAGGCCGCCACACGCTCTTTCAACTCTGGGGTCGCGGCGATGGTCTTCCCGATCCGCGCCGATACCCGCTTGGCCAGGGCCAGGCTGGGCAGCAACGTCAGGATGTTGGAAGGCGCCATGTGGATCAACGCCCCAATCCAATTGAGGGCGATCTGCGTTTTCATCAGCTGCGAAGCGACCATGGTGATGACGCGCTTGCAGGGGTGCGCTGGTGAGAGGCAGCGCATAGGTTCACGGGCATAAGGTGTCCGTGCTGTGCGGTATTTGCCGGGCTCGGCTGCGCCGGTATCACGCGGTATCCGCATGTACTCGTCAGACCATTCGTCCACCCACAATTGAGGGTCAGGCTTCAGCCCACGGCCATACGCTTCGCGGTACACCTTCGCACCGTCCGCGTATCCGGGGGGCATAGGCTCAGCTCTGTGTTATGGCTTGTTTAAGATCGGCACCGCTCATCTTCGCCGCGTCTTCGAAGACTTGGCGGAACGCGCCCGTGAGGCGTTTTTCGATTTCCCAGGAATCGCTCATACCCGCCAGTTCAGCAGCGAGCTGCGGAGCAAGGCCGAACACCAGGTCCCTAAGTGTGCGGCCAGCAGCGAAGGCGGCATCCTCTACAGACTTGCGCTCGACCAAGTTGCCCTGGACCTTGTTGAACTCAGCCTCGGCAAGCTGGGCAAGGTAGTACTCGCGATGCGCCCTCGCCTTCTGGAAGTCCAGCCCCTTACCTGGCTGCTGAATCAGTGGCTGCACCGCAGGTGTGTCGCCGCCTGGTTGAAGGTGGCTGCGCACATCACGCTCGACCCGGTTTACTTCATGCCGGGCCGCGACGGCAGCCTTGCTCGGGTCGGCGGACTCTGCCAGCAGCGCCTCGGTGGCTTCGACGTCGACCTTGCCGTCGGCGGAAAGCACCAAGCGGTCCTGGCTGGCCAGTTTTGAAACGTAGGATTTCGACCACCCGCGTCGGGCGGCGAACTCCGATTTGGTCAGAAACTCCATGCTGAAATGTCCAGTTCACCCAATGAATTCGGGCGGGTTAACCAGTTCACCGCAGTTCACTAAGCTGGTGAACCACCCGCTAACGAAGAAGCGCGGGTTTCCTGCCCCGTACCCCAGCCATATCGCCAGGGTCCCCGACCCCGCCGGGTCTGTCGGCCGGATCACTGACCAGGTTCGCCGCTGCGGGGCGGGACATCGCAGACGCCCAGGCGCTTGGCGACCCAGCGCTTGTACAAGCCGATGGCGACATCCGCTCCAGCAGTGGCAGTGAGGCAACCAATGGCGCTTGCCGACCACATGGACATGCCGGCCGAGTACAGCAGCATGATGGTCGACAGCCCGCATACGACACAGGCGCCCGAGCGCAGCAGCACCTGACGGAAAATGAACCAGCCGCTAACGCCGGCCATGTCGGCCCGCCACATCTCGCCTGAGACCCCGCCGACCAAGGACAGGAAGATCACCAACCAGATTGGCATCTCAACTAACGCTTGCTGCTCGCTGTTCATCGAATCCCCCAAATGCAAAAACCCCGGCACCAGGGCCGGGGTTTTCAGTGTTTGGCAGGCCGCTTTGTGCGCCCGCACGTCTCGAAGATGGGTACATTTTGCAGGCCGAGTTTCCTGGCAGCAAGCAAGTTTTAATGCCACCCGGCAATAAGGGGTAAACGCCCGGTGAAAGTCTGGCAAATGCCGGGGGAATACACCACCCCGGCTTAGCTTCACTTTGGCGCTGCCCCATAGGTCCCAAAGGGGGCGGTGATGGTGGGACTTGCGGAGCCCTTGAGAATCAAGGGCTGTCCCACTGTCTAACTGTTTTAACCCTTTCCCGTGTAAAGAGAGAGATTAAAAGCACGCTGCGCGCAACGCGCGCGTAACGCGCTGCATGCGCCCTATGTGCGCGCCTTCGTGTGATCGGTGGGACGGTGGGACAGCCCGCGAACTGCGCGGGCTAGAACTGGGCTGACCTGCAAAAAACTCGGCAGGACCACAGCGGGACGGTAGGACCAAAGGTGGCGGATCATGCAGCCTTCTTTCCTTTCAACAACCCTTGAATAGCCACATGGGCCTGGTGCAGACGCTCATAGTACGTCTTTCTACTGCACCTGCAATACGCCATTTTCTGCTCGAGCAGGCTGTCCTGGTTGCAGTAGTGCTCTTTCACGATGACGTACAACTGGGGCTCCAGGTGCTTGTTCACGATGATCTCGATATCCGCAGACTCATCAAGCAGCACCCGGCTACCCCTGGTGCCTCGGATCAGATCACCACGGCAGTCCATGAGGAGCCCGAGCATGCTACCACCACCCGAACCGCCGCCGTAAAAATCAGGCGTGTGCAGCTCTTGCGCCCATAGCTTCAGCATCTCATCAATGTGCTTGATCAAAAGCACTCCTCCTTCGGCTGCGTGGCCTGCTCCAAGGCGCTGGTGCGGCCCCAGCCCTCGGGCTTTTGATAGGCCCAGGGCCGCTTGCCGCTCTTCGGCAGCGCGGCCAGTCGGCGACGCCGCCAACCCAGTCGGTGCATGATCGACCCCACACGCATCTGCTCAGGCTTGCCCCAGTGGCCAGGGTCTAGATTCAGCGCCTGGCCCAACACTTCGCTACCGGTGACCGTCTCACCAGCCTGCGACTCCTCCAGCCATTTGAGGATCGGGCCTTCCCATTCATCCACCACGAACCGCTCTTCCTGCTCGGCAGTGAATAGCTCCTCCTCCTCGCGGGTGACCCACCAGATATCGCCAGCCTGGTAGCAGAACATGGCCTCGGCCCACAGCTGGTCGCGGACCCGGCGCAACGCCTCCAAGTCGACCTTGACGCAGGCGACCGGCCAATAACGCCGGTTACCGGTGGCGTCCTTAAGGTATTCATCTTGGTTGGTGGTGCCAGCGAAAACACACTGGCGTGGCACGTCGCTCGTTCTGCGGCCATAGCTTTCGCGGTAGGTGTCGATGGAAGCCGAGAAGAACTGTTTGGCCTTGGTACTTTCGGCCTTGTTGAAGCTGTCCAGCTCACCCAGCTCGACGATCCACTTACCCCGGATGGCCTGAAACGCGTCCTTGTCCCCAAGGGTGAACGGCGTATCCATGAACCACTCGCCCCCAAGGATGCCCAAGGCCGAGGACTTACCCGCGCCCTGAGCCCCCTCAAGAATCATTACCGCGTCCGCCTTGCAGCCGGGCTTCATGACACGCGCCACTGCCGAGATCATCCAACGCTTCCCGACCTTGGCGCTGTATTCATTCCGAGGGACGCCGAAAATCTCATGCAGCCAGCGCTCCAGGCGTGGCACACGATCCCATTCAAGCTTGGCCAGGTAGGTGCATACCGGATGGAAGGCATTGTCGTGCGCCACGACACTGACAGCTTCGACCACATGGGAGGCTTTCACGCGCAGGCCCTGCTGAGCCAGCCACTTCATCACCCGCATGTCATCGATATCGCTCCACTCCCCCGGCACACCGCCATAAGGCGCCGCACGAAGGCGCATTATCTTCGAGCTGAAGGCGTTGTAGCCGATCACCCCGCTCCAACGTTCATCATTGGCCAGGATCAGCTCAACGTTCTGCATATGGGCGATCAGGGCACCGCTCTCGGTCCTGGCCAGCATATCTTTCCAGCCACCAGTAGCCGGAGGCTTGATCACCGCCGTGACTTGCCGGCGAACCGCTTCGAGACCTTCAGCACAATGAAGGTCGTTGAAGTCGGTCCACTTGACCTCACGCTCAACGGAAAAGATCGGGCCGACGACCTGGCCACCTACCACCACCGCGGCGTTGTTGGCCTTTTCCTCACCCGGGTTCCAAGGCTCGCCCGTCGGGCGCTTGGTCTTCCAGTCGTCATCGCGGCAGATGATGATGGCCCGGCCAGGGAAACGTTCGCGCATGTGCTTGGCGACCGCCATCAGGTTGCCCGCATCGAAGGCGATGGCCACCGCCTGGGAAGTCGCCATGTGCAGGCTAGCGCCGGTGGCGTAACCTTCACACACCAGCACCGGCTCACCTGGTTCGGGGTGACCACCGATCATGTGGAACGCGCCTTCCTTGGCCATGCCGTGCGGCCAGTAGGACTTGTCGCGCCCGGTGTCCTCTTGGACTGTTGGGAAAATCACCTGCAGACCAACGATAGCGTCCTGGGTATTCTGCATCGGAATGAGTACCGCGCCCGACTTCGGCGCATAACGAACGCCGAAACCGACCACCTGCTTTCGATCAAGGTAAGCACTACGCCCCTTCTCGGGCATGCGCTTGAACAGAGCATCAGCCCGTTTCGCTGCACGGCGAGCTGCGTTGGCGGCGATCTCTGCAGCACGCCGCTTGGCGTCGGCCTGCCGGGCGCGCATCACCTCACGCTCTTCCGGGGTCAGCCCGCGACCATCGGTCTTCACCTTCTGCGTTTCGCCCAAGCGCCAATCACCAAAGCTGCCGAAGATCAGGGTTTGCCCCTTCTCGGCCAAATGCTCATGAAGGACATACCAGCCGTTCTTTTCCTTGCCCTTGTCGTCCTTTGTGCGGCAGCGGGTCAGCTTGCCGAAGATCAAGGGCTGATCAGGCTGCAGGCCATAGTCATGCAGCTGGTCGAGAACCTTATCCAGCATAGCGGGCCCCCTTCTTCTCGAAGTGCCCCTGGCACTCGATGCAGCGCTGGCAACCTTTTGCCGCTAACCGACGCGGCTCCGGAATGGGGCCACCACATCCAAGGCACTCTTCGAGCGAATCACACGCAGGCGCAGGCGCCCGAGCAGAAAGAACCAGATCCAGGTGCCACTGGGCGCGATCATTCGCCAGATCCGCGATATCAGCCACGGCGAACCCCCCGAGTGGTCTGGTTAACGTATTCAGCCCGGCGATACATGCCCAACAAGCCCTGAATGCCTCGGAACACCTGATGCTGGATTTCAGCTAGCTCCTGATCGTCGACCTTTCCGTCACCGATACTGCGGGCCCAGGTTTCGGACAGATTGGCGACCTGCCGAAAGAAATCGGCAAGGCCCATCGTCAGTGTTTCGGGGATGTCATGGCTGTATGCGTCAGACAGCTCTTGCCAGATGGTGTCGCCGACAAGAGCATGAATCGAGTCAAGGATGCGTGGGTCCTTGGTCAGCTCCAGGATCTCACTGAATTCTTGGACGTTGACGATGTGCGTCGGATGGGTGGGGGACAGCTTATGCTGGAGCGTGGTGGCATTACGGCCGGTGGTGGCGGCAATGGCGGCAGCACCGCCTGTGTAGTCCCGCACAGCGTGGTACAGCGCGAGTTCGAGAGGCAGCACTTCGCGCTTGGCGCGCTCGGTGCAGCTCATTGCAATTCGGCTCATGGCGTTGGTCCTTTTCGGTAGCCAGTGCCTGCGGCATACAGTGGTGGTGCATGCGCCGCATAGCGATTGAGAGAGTAAATAGCCGGGTAGCGGAGGCTGTTACGGCCTCAGGCCGGGGCGTCTATCCATTGACTGCCCCAGGCGAAACAGCCACCTCCCGTGGTGAAGGAGGTGACACCCAGGCTCCCTGCCTGAGCGGTGCGATCAAGGCAAACGGACCTATGTGGTGTGCCCGCCTACCTATCACGCGACCCGGCAGCATCGTGGTGCTACTGCTGGGCTTTGGAGGCGATCACTCGCCACCGTTCTGGCACATGGCATTACGCCACGAAGGCTGCCAGTGCCAGCGACGAGTGGTGGTGTTACACTCGCCGCGTGTCTTGAGAGAGTCACTGCCGGTGCGGTCCAAGGACTATTCCGGTAACGCCGCCCTCTCTGTGGTGGAGAAAGCGGCTCCTGGCATGCGTGCCAGGAACTACGTGGTCAAGGACAGTTGTTTCGTGGTGTGCGCCACATCCTTGAACGCGGCCCGGTAGCACTGTGGTGGTACTACTGGGGGAAACGAGGCGACCTTGGGTCGCCTTTTTTCTGGGCACGCCTCAATGCGATCCAGACCCACTCGCACTTCTCTGAGGCGCAGCCTCTCGAAGGAGCCAATCAGCATCGAAAGGATTTCCTTTTTTGGCCGCCTCATTAGCGAGAAGAACTGCGTAAGTGGTTTCGCCCGTGTAATCGGTACGAGGCAGAGAGCCAGCCTGGCGCCACTTGTTCAGCGCCTGATAGCTCCGCGAGCAGACCTTGGCGGCAGCACCGATCCCTCCCACCGCCTCAAAAGCAAACGCGATAGCGTTTGCATACTCCTCAGGCCTCAACATTTCCGATCTCCATTTATCAACCATGAATTGATATTAAACATCAAATGACTATTGCGCAAGCTTTGTGTAACTCTCAATTCATGGTTGATAAAAACGAGATCCGGGCAGCGTTCAGCGCTCGCCTTCACGAAGCACTCGATGACGCCGGGATTCGCGCCCGAGGCCGAGGAGTGGACATTCACAAGCACCTGAAGAGCATGGGGGTGAACAAGACAACCCAGGCGATCAGCAGGTGGTTGATAGGCGAGGCCATGGCTGAGGCCGACAGCATCGCAGCGTTGAGCCAATGGTTAGGTGTGAGAAGGGAATGGCTGGAGTACGGGGTGCCACCGAAAAGCAGCGAACCTTCGCCGCGCAGCCCGGTACAGACCCTCTCACCTATCAGCAATGTAAGCTCTATCCATCATCGCTTTGGCAAGGTCCCGCTCATTTCTTGGGTACAAGCAGGCGATTGGTGCGAGGCAATTTCCAACCTCGAAGAACACCAGCCTGACAGCTGGCTATCATGCCCAGTCCCAATTAGCCCCAATGGATATGCCCTCAAAGTCAGGGGTGACTCCATGACCAATTTTGGGCCGGGGCGAAGCTATCCAGCAGGCTGCATATTATTTGTAGATCCAGAGATAGAAGTTAATACTGGAGACCGAGTGATCGCACGCCTACCTCGAACTAACGAAGCAACATTCAAAGTTCTTGTAGAGGATGCCGGGCGAAAATATTTGCGCCCGATCAACCCCCAATACCCAATCATTGAAATAACCGAAGAAACGCACATCTGCGGGAAAGTGGTCGGCTCGTTTGTCCCCGAATGAGCTGCCCCAACCTGGGTCACCCAATGGTGGCGTCCCACCCCTCCCGTGTAGCTCGGAAGCCACCATCAGGGGTAGCCTCCAGCAGGCCGCGTTTGACTAGCGACTCAATGGTACGTTTCGGATACGAATTCAGGTCGTACCCACCTGTCGCTGCGTGACGCTCCTCACTCTCGACGTAGATAGTTTCGGACGCCGCAGATAGGAGCGCCGCAAACTGCAACTCTGTCAATCTAGGCTTGCTGCTTGTAGCGCCTTTAACCTCTGAGAGTGAGCCATAGTTAAACTCTTGGTCGGCACCAACGAAAGTATCAGTCTCGCTCGCATCCTTGTTTCTCCTTTTGACCAAATAAGTAACTGCGACTAAAGCAAGCGCTATCGCTATCCCTACCTTCAGATATCCTTCCATTCCCACCCATCCACTACATATGATTTGGACGCCCACCCCCGACACAAGCGTGGTCGAAAAGAAGGCCGCCTCCCACCCTCTCACCGCCGTACTGGGATAGGTAAATGGCCATCACATCAGTACCACAGAGTCGTCCACCAGAAAAATTATCAACCCATGGTTGTTGACACGAAATCAATTTATGGTTGATTATCTGCTCACTCTTCCACCACAGAGTGAGGCAACACCATGCACACCACCGCATCACTGCACGTCCATCCGGCCGCTGCATCCCTCGACCTGATCTTCACTATCCGACGCCTGGCCAAGCAACACGGCTGCGCGTTCATCACCACCAAACGCCGCGTGCCATCCCCAGCTTCAAGTTGCACGCCCCCTCACGATGGAGGGCACGCAGCATGAGCTTCGCACTCAGCGATAACGCCTTTGTCTGCCTCAAGGCGCAGACCAACCTGACCGGGCAGTTCACCCACATTTTGCGAGACGAGACGAACGGCGCCTGCGCCAAGGCAACGCTGCAGACCGAGGTGTATCTCGACCAGGTCACCGTGACGATCCGCATGGGCTCGACGGTAAACAGTCTGACCCTGCCCGCGAACAACCTGGCTAGCGCAAGAAAGGTCGCGGCACATCTTGAGGCCATCGCCAACGGCACGCTGGATACCGCCGACATGCCACCAGCCGAGCAAGTGCTCGCTGACGCAGCGTAGGGGGGGGGGTGAACGTGGAACGCACACTTGCACAGACTGCCAAGCACTTCGGCATCAGCCGCAATGAACTGATCCACCGGATGCGTGAGCGCGATCTGCTGAACGAGCGCAACCTACCCCGCTATCCCACCCGCGACCGCGAATATTTGCGGACCAAAGAGGGCAGCTGGTTTCACCCCAAAGCCGGGATGCAGTACAGCGAGTCGACCCGCGTTAAGCAAGCCGGGATTCCCTGGCTGGCAGAACGTCTTGAGCTGCAACTTCCGACACCGCCGGAAGATAAGCGACATGCGGCCTAGGGAATATGCGAATCAGATCCTGCAACTCAAGACTCGTGCAGAGCGCAACGCTGCGCTCCAGCAGGTCCCCGCAAAGTGGCAGGACTTGGTTCGTAAACACTGCGAAATCACCTGGAACCATCCGTCACGCCACAAGCTCAGGGAGAGCCCGAAGACTGATGAGCAATACCAACCAAATCGCGCTGCGTCTGCCGCACGCACCTGACGCAACCACTGTGGAACTGCTGTACCGCACCTTTGGCGATGTGCTCATCCCTCTCGACAAAGTGCGCGTGCAGTACTTCCGCAATCTCAATGAAGACACCTTTGCCGAGCAACTGAAGGCCGGCCGGATCTGTTTGCCCATCACCACGCTGGACAACAGCCAGAAAGCCCTGAAGTTCGCCCACATCCGCCATGTCGCAGCCCTCATCGATAGCAGGGCCTACCTGGCCGATGAAAAGCAGTCCAGGCAGACCGCGCAAGAAAAGCAGTAACACACCCTGCAAGGGCCGCCACCACCGGCCCGCACACCACAAGGAGCAAGACCCATGACCACACAACAGGTCATCGCCCTCATCGTCATCAGTACGTTCGTAATCGGGCTGTATGCCTACGCCTATTTCCTAGGCAGAAAAGCAGGTCGAACCCACCACCAACGCGGCTTGCTTTTTGATTTCCTGTCGAGCGATGCCAAGCGCCACACCAGCACGGAGATACCACCACAAGACTTGACTCCGGAGGGAAGCGGGCACGCGACAGCACAGGACTACATCGAGGAGACTCCCGCTTCGCTCCATGAAGGCCGTGGTGTCGACGCGCAGAAAACAAAAAGCCTCTGCTGCGAAGCAGCAGGCATTATTCCCCCTTCCAGCAGCCACGCCGAGGCACTGGTACCCCACGACAAGCTGCGCGAGGCAGCGCCCGCTGATGCAACGCTAATCGCTAAAAATCGCCCGCACGCGCAGCCTGCCATGGGGTATACGCACCCTTCCGCCATCAACTGCATCGTCGCCACGATGGACGCGACACTGGCCGAGCAAGCCGGTATCTATACCACCCCCGAGCATATGGCACAGGCAATTGAAGCCGCCCTGCAGCAAGCCGGGTTCCTGAGCCCAACCGACGAGTCCTGGCAGGTCCTACGTGCCCAACTGGACGAATCGCTGATCAACCGCGAGGCTGAGCAGCGCAAGCAGCACCACACCGGCGCCAACCTCACGCGCACAATCGTCGAGCTCGAGGAGCGGATCATGTCGTACACCGGCCTGGCGGTGACCAAGTCTGACTATGCCCTCCTGATGGAAACCACCAGAACGCTGCGGGTGGCCGAGCAGACCATGAAAGCGCTGAAGTCTCAGGTAGCAAACCAGGCTGGAGAGCAAGCTGCTGGCCTTCAGGCGATCGCCAAGCGCGTCCACGCCCAACTGCGCAGCACCCCTGGCAGCATCACCCAGGCGGAGAATGCGGCATGACGTCTCTTTCCGCAGCAAAGCTGCCCAATCCGCAAGATTTCAAGACTCAGTTTGGCTTAGCACTCCACCCGCAAGACGACGAGCTTGTTGTCGATTTCTTCTGCGGGGGAGGCGGCGCCGGGACAGGGCTGGAAATGGGCTTGGGTCGCAAGGTCGACGTGGCCAAGAACCACAGCGCAGCAGCCATCAACATGCACACCGCAAACCACCCGCATGCCCGCCACTTCCAGACCGACGTCTTCGAGGGTGATCCCGACGAAGAGTGCCAGGGCCGCCCCGTTGGTTGGTTCCACATGAGCCCAGACTGCACACACCACAGCCAGGCGGCAGGTGGACAACCCCGCAAACGCGAGATCCGCAACCTATCGTGGATCGGCCTGAAGTGGGCCGGCAAGAAGAAGCCCCGGGTGATCAGCCTGGAGAACGTGAAACAGATCCTGCAGTGGGGTCCCCTGATTGCCAAGCGCGACAAGTCCACCGGCCGGGTGATGAAGCTGGATGGCACCGTGGCCGCTGTTGGCGAGCGCGTGCCGGTGCAGCAGCAGTTCCTGGTGCCCGACCCGAAACGCCGCGGCGTTACCTGGCGCCGATTCGTGCAGCTGCTCGAAGGCATGGGCTACCAAGTGGAATGGCGGATCATCAAGGCCTGCGACTTTGGCGCACCAACCAGCCGTGAGCGCCTGTTCATGATCGCCCGCTGCGATGGCCAGCCAATCGTGTGGCCTGAGCCAACCCACGCCAAGAACCCAGCCAAGGGCCAGCAGAAGTGGCGCACCGCCGCGGACTGCATCGACTGGAGCGTGCCGAGCAAGAGCATCTTCGGGCGCAAGAAGGCGCTGGCCGACGCTACCCTGCGTCGAGTGGCCAAGGGCATGAAGAAGTTCGTGCTGGACAGCCCCCAGCCTTTCATCGTGCCGATCGCGAACTGGTCGGGCGAGTTGGCCCAGTCTGCCGACGAGCCGCTGCGCACCGTTACCTCCTGGCCGCGGGGCGGTTCGTTCGCAATGGCCAGCCCGACCCTGGTGCAGACCGGATACGGAGAGCGCCAGGGGCAGCAGCCCCGCGTGCCCGGCCTCGATCAGCCGCTGGGCACTGTAGTCGCCGGCGGAGTGAAGCATGCGCTTTCAAGTGCGGTCATCCTCCCAGCCACCCACCAGGGTGCCGACCGCGTGAACGACCCAGGCGAACCGATGCCGACGGTCACCGCAGCCAACCGCGGCGAGTTGATGATGGCCAGCCCGGTAATGGTCGGGGCCGGCGGCCCGGTGTATGCCGGCAAGCCTGTACTAGCTGACCAACCCATGGGCACCCTGATGACCCAAAGCCACCGTGCCCTGGCATTGGCGCACCTGGTCAAGTTCAGATTCAACAGCGAGGGTGCGGCCATTACCGACCCGGTGCCGACCATCACCAGCGGCGGAAACTACAAGCGCCCGGCCGGCGCAGCCCATGCAATGGGAGTGTGCACTGCCTTCATCGAGCAGGCCAATGGCGGTTTCAACACCACGCCCGCAAAAGGCGCAGATGAGCCGATGACCACTGTCACCAACACTGGCAGCCAACAGCGCCTGGTTACGGCCAGCCTGGCCACACTGCGCCGCAACTGCGTGGGTCGAGCCGTTGATGAGCCGGTACCGACCATGACCGCCGGCGCCGAGCATCACGCCCTGGTTGAGTACAAGCTGTCGCCAGAGCAAGAGGAAGGCGCCCTGCGCGTCGCGGCATTCCTAATCAGCTACTACGGCACCGAGAACATCAGCGCCTGCGACGCGCCGACACCGACAGTGACCACCAAGGACCGCCTTGGCCTGGTCACCGTATTTGTGAAGGGAGCGCCCTATGTGATCGTCGATATCTGCCTGCGCATGCTGCAGCCGCACGAGCTCTACCGCGCCCAAGGCTTCCCGGCCAGCTACATCATCAACAAGGGCGCAGACGGCAAGCCGTTCACCAAGACCGAGCAGGTGCACATGTGCGGCAACAGCGTTAGTCCGCCGCCAATGGCGGCCTTGGCCAGGGCCAATGATCCGTGGAAACACCGCATCCAGCACGACGACCAGCAAGCGAGGCAAGCAGCATGAGCCGCATTCAACGCATCATTTTCAACGAAACCTCGCTGGAGCATGCTCTTTCCGCCATTCGCGGGCTTCACGACATGAGCACCGAACTGATCGCCGCAGATGTATTTCGGCAAATGTCGAAGCTGGCCACCCATAAGCTGACCCCAGTGACAGTCTGGTGCGGCCGACGCGGCCTGTACCAATCAAAGCTGGAGGCTATCGGCAACGGCGAGCAACGGATCGAATCTGCCATCCTGATCGACGAGCCGGATCTCGCAGGACTTGCCGTCGACGCTGGCGAGGTTGAGCGGCTGCGCAAGGAACGCCAGCGCATGGACGAGGCGCTGTCGGCATGCGCCAATGAGCGCGACACCCTGCGCGCCCAGCTGGCCGAGTGGGATGCGCTGCTGCGCGATTGTTTCACCGCCATGCTTAAGGGTGGCTACTCGAAGCCCCTGCGGGAGCGCATAAAAGCCGCTCTATCCGCCAGCGCAGAGCGCGAGGCACCCCATGACTGAGCGCATCCGCCCACCCATGGCTTCGCACAGCCTAGACCTCCCAGCCATCTGCGATGTGTGCGGCAAAGGCAGATCAACCCGACGACACACCAAGTGCAGCCGTATCCGCCAACAGCGGGAGGGCGACAAGTGGGCAGCCTACATGGCCAACGCGGCCGCGAAACGAGCGCTGGGGAGACGCGCATGAATACCGCTTTCGTTCTGATGGCGCAGTACAACGGCAAAGCCATCATCTCAATTGAACAGGTCTGCACCGACTATTTCACGCACCTGACTCCCGATATGTTTCAACGCAAGGTACTGGCCGGACAGATCCAGCTCCCTATAACCAGGCTCGAAGCGAGCCAGAAGAGTGCTCGAGGAGTGCACATCGCTGATCTGGCCTTGTACCTGGACCGACAGAGGGAAGCTGCGCGCCTCGAATGCGCGCAGCTGAACAAACCTCTTCGTGCGAGCTAACTAGCCTACCCGGGCGCCGAGCTTCACCGGCGCCTGGATAATTTGATTCAACCACTTCCAGCCCTTATACCCATCTCCTCGGCCGCGCAAATGCGTATAACGCCGCATCGAGTTCCAATCGCGATGGCCGGAGACACTGGAAACCCTGGGTATATCCCAATCCATCTCGAACAGTCGGCTCACCCCTTCGTGACGTAAATCATGGAAGTGCAGATCCTCAATACCGGTCATCTTGCATGCCTTGGACCAGGCGGTGCCGATTGAATCCGTGTTGTAGGGGAATATCTCAGCACACTCCCGTGGCATGCTCTGCACAATAATCCAAGCCTCATCCGGCAAATAACACCATACGTCATTGCCGATCTTTTGGCCGGGGTTCTTCATGTCCCGGACTTTCACAGCCTGCTGATGCTCGTCCAAGTCCTCCCAACGGATGCGGGTAATCTCGTCCATCCGCCGCGTTGAATAAATAGCGAATGCCACTACCTTGGGCATATGGATGACTGTCGGCCGGCGCTGTAACATCTCGAAAAAGTGCTTCATCAGCTTATCGAGTTCATCTAACGTGGGCCGACGATCACGCTCGCGACTTCTCATGTTGTAACCGAACTTTTTCAAAACGAGGCGAGCGTCAGGCATCGCCAGGGGATTGATCTCGTACCCCCAGGCCGCCCTGGCCAGGGACAGAACCGAACCCAGGTGAGCCAAATCATTACCGGCAGTCTGAGGCTTAACTGAGCCACCCTCGGGTCCCATGCGCCAGAGCGCGTAATCCACCAGTACCTGCTGGCTGATGTCCGAGTCGACCTTATCCCCCAAGTAGCTCTTCTTGATGGCGTTGAGCGTTAGCCGCTTGGTTTCACCAAGAGGCCGGGCTTTCTCTGCCTCAATCAAGTAGCGATCGATCATCTCCCTGACAGTGTGACCCTTGCGGCTCGCCCGCTCGATGGCACCAGGCACCGCTAGCTCTGTCTCTCGTCGCTTCGCCCAGGCCTGAGCAGCCTGCTTGCGGGCGAACGTCTGGGCTTCTTGGTAGACTATGACACCCTTTTTCTTGAGGCGGATCTGGACGGTATAGCTCACCGTCCCATCGGCCTTTTTCCTAGCTCTGATCGTTGCCATGATTTTCGGTGGTACAAGCGTGATTGGCGGTGGTACATCGTACCACTGTCACACCAAAAACGCCCAAAAACACCCGGAAACGGCACAAAAATGCGTAGACCAGAATGCCCCTAAAATCAGCCTCAAAGCCACAAACCACGCGCCCTGAGCCGTCACGCCGCTTCAGCGTTGCCCCCATGATGGACTGGACAGACCGCCATTGCCGCTTCTTCCTGCGCCTGCTGTCCAAGCAAACCTTGCTCTACACCGAAATGGTCACCACCGGCGCCCTGCTGCACAACGACGCCGACCGTTTCCTGCGCCACGACGTCTCCGAGCATCCGCTGGCCCTGCAACTGGGCGGCAGCGTGCCTGCCGACCTGGCGGCCTGTGCCCGCCTTGCCGAGCAAGCCGGCTACGACGAGGTCAACCTCAATGTCGGCTGCCCGAGCGACCGGGTGCAGAACAACATGATCGGTGCCTGCCTGATGGCCCACCCGGCGCTGGTGGCCGATTGCGTGAAGGCCATGCGCGATGCGGTAGCCACCCCGGTGACGGTCAAGCACCGCATCGGCATCAATGGGCGCGACAGCTACGCCGAGCTGTGCGACTTCGTCGGCCAAGTGCGCGAAGCGGGCTGCCGCAGCTTTACCGTGCATGCGCGCATCGCGATTCTGGAAGGGCTTTCGCCGAAGGAAAACCGCGAGATCCCTCCGCTGCGCTACGACGTGGCAGCGCAATTGAAGGCCGACTTCCCGGACCTGGAGATTGTGCTCAACGGCGGAATCAAAACCCTCGGCGAGTGCCAGGCGCACCTGCAAACCTTCGACGGGGTGATGCTGGGGCGTGAGGCCTATCACAACCCGTACCTGCTGGCGGAGGTGGATCAGCAACTGTTCGGCAGCGAAGCTGCCGTGATCAGCCGCAGCGAGGCGTTGGCGCAGCTACGGCCGTACATCGTGGCGCACATGGAAAGTGGTGACGCGATGCACCATGTTACCCGGCACATTCTGGGGCTGGCCCAGGGGTTCAAGGGCGCCCGGCGCTTCCGTCAGCTGCTGTCGGCGGATATTCACAAGGCGGCGCAGCCGCTGGCCGTGTTCGACCAGGCAGTGGAGCTGCTTCAGGGGCGCTGATGCGCTGTGTAGCGACAGCGGGTGCAGATGACGCCAGCACGCGCGGTGGTGTGCGGAACCTCGGGGTGGCGCCGGACTCGAATATCATCTTCACACCACCCTTCGTGGCAGACCCGCGCCTACCGGCCCTTGAGCGGCCGTCGGGGCTCGGGTAATGTCGAGTCATTGCACAGGACAGAGCACGCCCATGACCTCCAAGCTGGAACAACTCAAGCAGTTCACCACCGTGGTCGCCGATACCGGAGACCTGGACGCCATCACCCGCCTGAAACCGGTCGATGCCACCACCAACCCGTCGCTGCTGCTCAAAGCCGCTGCCATCACCGGTTACGCGGACCTGCTCAAGCAGGTCAAGGCAGATGCCAAGGGCAATGTCGACCTGGCCTGCGACAAGTTTGCCGTGGCCGTGGGCTCGGGCATCCTCAAGGTCATTCCCGGGCGTATCTCCACCGAGGTGGATGCCCGCCTGTCATTCGACGAACCGGCCCTGCTGGCCAAGGCCCGGGCGCTGATCGACCTGTATGAAAAAGCCGGCGTCGGCCGTGACCGCGTGCTGATCAAGCTGGCCTCGACCTGGGAAGGCATCCGCGCTGCCGAGAAGCTGGAAAAGGAAGGTATCCAGACCAACCTTACCCTGCTGTTCTCGTTCGCCCAGGCCCAGGCCTGTGCGGATGCCGGGGTGTTCCTGATTTCGCCGTTCGTGGGCCGGATCTACGACTGGTACAAGAAAAGCACCGGCCAGGACTACGTGGGCGCCGAAGACCCGGGTGTGCAATCGGTCACGCGCATCTACAACTACTACAAGGCCAATGGCTACGACACCGTCGTCATGGGTGCCAGCTTCCGCAACATCGGCCAGATCGAACAACTGGCGGGCTGCGATCGCCTGACCATCAGCCCTGACCTGCTCGACCAATTGAGCAGCGACCAGGGTGAGTTGCCGCGCATGCTCAAGCCAGGCAATGCTGGCGAAGCCAAGCAGGTGCTGAACGAAAGCCAGTTCCGTTGGGCAATGAACGAAGATGCCATGGCCACCGAGAAACTGGCCGAGGGCATCCGCCAGTTTGCCCGGGACCAGGAAAAGCTGGAAAAACTGATGGCTGAAAACGCCTGAGTAGTTTCGGCCTTGCCAGACGGGCGTAAAGTGCCAAGCACCTTGCGCCCCATACCCTTCCCGAGCTGTTGATGACCGCCCCTACACTGTTGCCCCTCGTACTCGCCGGCCCGGTCCTGCGGCGCCTGGAACCCCAGCGCCTGGCTATCTGGCTGGTCGCCACCGAACCGCTGCACGCGCAATTCGTCTGCCCCGCCAGCGACGCCCAGGTAGACTGCCAGGTGATAGCCGTAGGCAAGCACGCCTTCATTCACCTGCTGGATATCCATTTCAGCGATGCGCTGCCCTGCAACCAGTTGCTGGACTATGACCTGCTGATCAATGGCAAGGGCATCGCCGATTGGGCACCTCACCTGGTCTACCCCGGCAACCAGCGCCCCAACCTGGTGTTGCGCGAGCGCCTCGACCACCTGCTGCATGGCTCCTGCCGCAAACCGCACCACCCTGCGGCCGACGGCCTGCTGTGCGCAGACCGCCTGCTGCAGGCTTGCACAACCCCGCAAGACCGCCCCGCCGTGCTGCTGATGACCGGCGACCAGGTGTATGCCGACGACGTGGCCGGGCCGATGCTGCGTGCCATCCACAGCCTGATCGCGCGCCTGGGCCTGTTCGACGAGCAACTTGAAGGTGCGGTGGTCACCGACAGCCAGGCGCTGTACCAGCACCCGGCCAGTTACTATCACCGCGCAGACCTGCTGCCGGCACAGAAGCTCAACGAAACCCTGCGCGAGCGGTTTTTCGGTGGCAAGCGCAAACCGATCTTCTCTTCCAGCAACGCTGACAACCACCTGGTGACCTTCGCCGAAGTCATGGCCATGTACCTGCTGGTGTGGTCCCCCGTGCCATGGCAGCTGGTCGACCTGGCCATGCCAGCAGGGCTCAGCGACCAACACCAGGCCCGTTACCAGCACGAGTTGCCGTTGGTACGCGGGTTTGCCGAAAACCTCGGCCAAGTGGCCCGGGCCATGGCCCACCTGCCCTGCCTGATGATCTTCGACGACCACGACATCACCGACGACTGGAACCTGTCGGCACAATGGGAGCAGACCGCCTACGGCCACCCGTTTTCACGGCGGATCATCGGCAATGCCCTGCTCGGCTACCTGTTGTGCCAGGCCTGGGGCAATGCCCCGGACACCTGCAAGCCGCTGCTCGGCCAGTGCCAGGCACTGACCGGCGACAACCAGGACGCAGTGATCGGTGAGCTGCTGCGCTTTCAGGGCTGGCAGTTCAGCCTGCCTACCGAGCCGCCCTTGCTGGTGCTGGACACCCGTACCCGCCGCTGGCGTAGCGAAAGCAACCTGGCCAGGCCATCCGGCCTGCTGGACTGGGAAGCGTTGAGTGAACTGCAGCAGGCGCTGCTCGATCACCCATCGGCAGTCATCGTTTCACCGGCGCCAATTTTCGGCGTGAAACTGATCGAGACGGTGCAGAAGGTCTTCAGCTGGCTGGGCTACCCCTTGCTGGTCGACGCCGAAAACTGGATGGCCCACCGCGGGGCGGCGCAGGTCATCCTCAACATATTCCGCCACTCGCGCACACCCGGGCACTACGTGGTGCTGTCGGGCGATGTGCACTATTCGTTCGTCTACGAAGTGCTGATTCGCCACCGCCAACGCAGCCCACACTTGTGGCAAGTGACCAGCAGCGGCATCAAGAACGAGTTCCCCAGGCGACTGCTGGACGTGCTGGACCGCCTCAACCGCTGGCTGTACTCGCCGCGCTCGCCGCTTAACTGGTTTACCAAACGCCGGGAAATGGAGGTCGTGCCACGCACGCCCAGCCACAGCAAGGCCGGGGAACGGCTGTGGAACGGCGCGGGGCTGGGGCAGGTGTTTTTTGATCGGCAGGGGCGGCCGGTACGCGTGTATCAGCTGGATGCGGGTGGCGCGCAGGCAACCGAGTTTATCGGGGGCCCGTAGCCAGGCAGCGTGGCCAGCGCGTGGGCCAGGCTCTAGCGAAGTGGCGCGGCGACGACCGCGCACGCCCCTCAAGGCACAGTGCCTAGCTGCGCTCCAGCGCATTCACCAGGTCATGGAACGCTTCGCGGTTGGAGTCATTCAGGCCCATGAGGATCTTGTGCGCCTCCAGCACCTTGGAACGCACCACGTCTTCGTTCTGGTCCTGCGACGGCAGGTCGGTCAGGCACTCGGGGCAGGGAATTGGCCGATCGACGATATTGAACACCTGATCGAAGCCCATTGATTGCAGCAACCGGGAGATGTCCGGATTGGTGGTCACCACCGTCGGCAGCAGGCCTACCTTCTGGCGCGACAGGATCGACAGCTTGGCCAGCAGGCCCAAGGTGGTGCTGTCGATGCTCTCGGTTTCGGTCAGGTCGATGACAATGGCCGAGAAGTTCAGCGCCGTGAAAATCTTCTCGATCGTTGCATCCAGCGCCGAACACAAGGTCAGGCGCACTTCACCGACAAATTTCAGTACAAAGGTACCGCTCTGCTCGGCGAACTGGATTCTACCGGTACTCATTGAAGGTTCCTGCTTAACACCAATAGGGCGATATCATCCGGCATCTCCCCAAGCGTAGCCAATCCAAAACGTTGACGCAGCCCATCCAGGCTACCACCTGCTGCCTTGACGATCTCCGGCAAGGCGGCTTCTTTATCTTTGAGCGTATCACCCGGCAAAAGGTCCAGAATGCCATCGGACATGAGGCTGATGCTGAATTGTGGCGGCAGCTCCACGACCAAGTCCTGGTAAGTGGCCTCGTCAAACAGCCCCACCGGCAGGCCACGGCCTTCCAGGTAGCGAGCGTTGCCTGGGGTGTACAGCACCGGCAGCGGCAAGTGGCCGCCAACGGCGTAGGTCAGCAGTCCCGAATCCTCGTCTATCACGCCACCTACCATGGTCACGTGCTTGCCCAGCTTGCTGTTGATCAGGCCGCGGTTGATGTGGCTGAGCACTTCCGAGGGCTTGAACTCACGCATCTTGTTGCGTTTGAGTTCGAACATGAGGCGTGTGGTCATGAATTTCAACAGCACGGTGACAAAGGCCGACGACGCGCCATGCCCGGAAACATCGGCAAGGTAGAAGGCGATACGCCGGTCATCGACGCGGAAGTAGTCGACGAAATCACCCGACAGGTACAGCGACGGGATGATCTGGTGCTCGAAGGCGAACTCGCCGGCAGCCCACGGGCTTTCCGGCAGCATGTTCATCTGTACCTGGCGGCCGGCGGTCTGGTCTTCCTGCAGCAGGTGCAGGCTGGCCTCCAGCTCGCGGTTGGCGGCTTCGAGCTTGTCGCGGTAGCGCTGGTTTTCCAGCACCAGGCGCGAGCGGTCGAGGGCGCGGCGCACCGAGTGTTCCAGTACGGCCAGGTCTTCCAGCGGCTTGATCAGATAGTCGGCAGCCCCCAGGCGCAGTGCTTCCACCGCATCACTCATGACGCCGGCACCGGACACCACGATCACCGGCACCTGCGGCGCACGCTCGCTGACCTGGCGGATCAGTTCGAGCCCGCCCATCTGCGGCATGCGCAGGTCGCAGATCACGAGGTCGGGCTGGTGCTCTTCGAAGACCTGAAGCCCCTGCTGGCCATTACCGGCCTGGAGCACGCTGAAACCACTGTCTTCAAGATACGCGGCGAGGCTCGCACGGACCACGTCGTCGTCATCGATGATCAGCAGCGTTGCACTGGTATTCTGCATGTGGGCGAACGGCGCCGATTTAGGTTGGTGCAGCGGTGTCGGCAAGGCAGACGGCCAGCTACGGGAATTCTTTGTGGTCATACTCTACTTGAGTTGTAGGACAAGAACACCTGCCCGGCAACTGTCGGCAACTGTGAGAGCAACCTTGTAAGGCGCAGACGGTACTCCCATCCGCCAGGGGTTTCAAGCATGCGTGGGTCGACCTCATCGCTCTTTACAGGGCAAATCGCCGGGAGTTATAAGAAAGTCGACCAGCGCAACCCGATGGGAAGGATGCAGCATGCCCCACACGCCCTCCAGCCACAGCGAGAAACGCGATTTCATCCGCATGCGCATCGACGCCGAAGTCAGCTTGTTGCACGAAGGCCAGGTCATCGCCGCGCGCTGCCTGGACCTGTCCAGCGGCGGCATGCAGGTGCAGGCGCCAGAGCATTTTCAGGTAGGTCAGCAGCTCGAAGTGCGGATCGACTCCGACCACCCGGCCTTGAAGGGGCTGCACGCCAGCACCGAGGTGGTGTGGATCGCCGACCAGCCAGGCGGGCAGCAGAAGTTCGGCTTGAGGATACTGGCAATGCATTGAAGCGGCGCCCGAAGCCGGCAGGGGCGGCGTAGCCCGGGCGCCCCTGCACAGCATGAACGGTCAGAAGTCGTCTTCGACTTCGCCATCCTTGACCTTGAACTCGCGGTTCTGCAAGTAGGCATTACGAATGAAGATGTACTTGTCGCCTTGGATCAGCTTCTCGGCCGACAACAGGCTGGCGCGGGTGTCGATCACGTCCAGGGCGAAGATCGAGTTACGGGTCGGCACGTGGTCTATGTAACGGTAAGGCTTGGTATAGGTGTCCGGGTACCTGGCCACGCCATCACGCACGGTGCTCGGGCCCAGCAGCGGGATGACCACGTACGGGCCACTCGGCACGCCCCAGTAGCCCAGGGTTTGGCCGAAGTCTTCGTCGCTGCGCTGCAGGCCCATCTTGGTGCCCACATCGAAGAACCCACCCAGGCCAAAGGTGGTGTTGACGATCAGCCGCGCAGTGTCCACGCCGGCTGCGTGGGGCTTGAGCTGGAGGATATTGTTGGCCAGGTTGGTCACATCGCCCAGGTTACGGAAGATGTTGTGGATACCGTCTTCGAGAAACTGCGGGGTAACGGCCTCATAGCCCTTGGCCAATGGCTTGAGGGCATAGGTGTCGACCGTATCGTTGAAACGGAAGATCGGGCGGTTGACCGCCTCCCAGGGATCTTCCTCGGTGGCCGCCTGGGTGGCGGCCACGGGCGCCAGCAGCATGCCGGCACAGACACAGGCCTGGGTGACTCGATCGATCACACTGGCACCGATCCTACGCATAGATGTCTCTCCATCGGGTTTCTCGACCGCCAGCGCACGGGTCGCGTGGCGTTAAGGCGGCAGTATAGAGGCTTACGGGCTGTTAGACAGCTTTACACATTTTTGCTCAATATTTTGTGAACAACTGTTGCACCATCCCCCCGCTGTCACAGGGCGGTAACAATCAGCCAATAGCCTGCGGCGTATTTGGGGACCCCGCCATGCACGCTACACCCGCCCTCACCGCTGTGCTATTCGGCCTGCGCGGTTGCCTGGTACAGAGTGCCAACGGCGCACCCGCACCGGCCCCCGGCGCGCTGGCCATCCTCGCCAACCTGCATCAGCGCCACGTCCCCTGTATCTGGCTGGATGAGCGTGCCGACCCGCCAAGCCAGCGCATGGCCCAGGTGCTGCCTGACTGGCTACCGGGGCTTACGGTGATCGACCCGGGCTTGCCAGCACCCAATGCCTGCTGGCAAGCACTGATGCAGCTGGGCAGCCAGCGCCTGGCAGGCTGTGTACTGGTCAGCGGCGACCCGCGGTTGCTGCAGGCGGGGCTCAACGCCGGGCTGTGGACGATCGGCCTGGCTGCCTGCAGCCCACTGTGCGAACCCGGTTCCGCCCAATGGCAAGCGCTGCCCCCTGCGGAGCAGGACCTGGCGCGCGGCAAGGCGACCCTGGCGTTGTTCAGCCTGGGCGTGCATTCGGTGATCGACCACCTGGAAGCGCTGGATACCTGCCTGCAGGACATCGCCCGGCGCCGTGCCAAAGGTGAAAAACCCTGATACAGCCATGTTGACGCGGATCATGCAAAGCGCCGGCAGGTGGATTACGCTGAAAGCAGGCCAGAACCTTTGCCGCTTCGCTGAGGTCCATGGCTAGCCAAGCCATTGATGGAGAAAAGCCAATGCCTGCCCGCGAATTGCAAGAGCGCCTGAACACCTTGCGCGAGCAACTGGACCGTAACGTACCGCTTTCGGAAGAAGAGCTGGCCGCACTGCACGAAGAAGCGCGCCAGATCGAGGCACAGCTGAAACTGGAGGAAGCCACCCCGGACAACAACCTGGTGGACGGCGTGAACCTGGCGATCGAGCGCTTCGAGGCCGAACACCCCGACCTTACCGCCACCCTGCGCAGCATTGCCAACTCGTTGCACAGCATGGGGATCTGACACCACGAAGGGGTGCATTGCACCCCTTCTGCGTTCCCAGCCCTTACTGGCGAACCAGCCGCTGGTTATCCGGGCGGATAGCACCGGTGCTGCGGTACGGGTTGATATCCAGCCCCCCGCGGCGCACATACCGTGCATACACGGTCAGGTGCTCCGGCTGCAGCAAGTGCTTCAAGTCCAGGTAGATGCGCTCCACACACTGCTCGTGGAAGTCGGCATGCTGGCGGAAGCTGATCAGGTAGGTCAGCAAGCTGGCGTGGTCCAGCGCCCTGCCCTTGTACTCGACGACCACGCTGCCCCAGTCCGGCTGCCCGGTAACCGGGCAGTTGGACTTGAGCAGGTGGCTGTGTACGGTTTCTTCGACCACCCGCTCAGGGCTGCAGCGCAACAGCTCTGGCTGCGGCTGTGCGTAGTTGCTGATGGCAACGTCCAACGCATCGATGCACAGGCCGGGCAACGCCACCACCCCCTGGGCCTCGACCTCTGCCAACGTGCGCACCTTCACCCCAACCGGCTTGCCCGCTGCTGCCGACAGGTCCTTCGCCAAGCATGCCTGCAGCTCGTCGAGGGTGGCGAAGACTGTCTGGTTCAGCGAGTTGAGGTACAGCTTGAACGACTTGGACTCGATGATGTTGGGCGAATCGGCCGGAATGGCGAACTCACCAATCGCCACCACGGGCTTGCCAGAAGGCAGCAGCCAGCTCAGCTCAAAGCAGTTCCAGTAATCCACACCGTGCCACGGCAAGGTCTGAGCGGTAACACCCAGCTCGGCCCACTTGGCCGTACGCGGGATCGGGAACAGTTGCTCCGGGGAGTAGGTAGCGACGTATTCGCTGGCTTTGCCCAGCGGGGAGTGTTCGGCAGCGGGATGCATGTAAACTGACCTGGAGGTTCGGAATTGCCCCTAGTCTACCGGTTTTGCACCCCGCCTTGCAGGCCCCGTCACTCGATGGTCAGTGCCCCGACCATACCGGCCTGGTAGTGCCCCGGCACATTACAGGCGAACTCGATAGGCGCCGACTTGCGGAAGGTCCAGGTCAGTTCGGCGCGCTGGCCAGGCATCACCAGCACCGTGTTGCCGCCGCCGTGCGCGTGCCCACCGCCGTGATCGTTCATCTGTTCATGGCCCATCATTTGCCCAGGGTCCATCGCCTGACCATGGTCCATGCCCTGGTGGTTCATGCCCTCATTGAACAGCTTGCCTTGCATGGCAAGCATTTCCTTCTGGTGTTCGGCGTGCATGGCCTTGTCGCCCAGGTTGAATTCGTGTGGCAGCTTGCCTTCATTCACGAGCACGAAACGTACGGTTTCGCCAGCTTTTACCTGCAGGCGCTTGGGCTCGAAGGCGATGTCCTTGAGTACCACCTCTACAGTGCGGGTGGCCTTGGCCGCCGGGGCTGGCTCGCCGAAGGCAAAGGTGCCGGCCTGGCCGGCTAGGGCCGGCAGGCTGGCCATGGCAAGGGTGGCGGCGAGGAACAGGCGTTTCATGATGACTCCGGGAATACACGACAGGGTGCAGCCACATTAGTCACCGGTGACTGGCAACTGGCTGACAGCAAGATTACAACTTTGTCAGGTTGGGCATGCAGACACACCGTCACGTATCATTTCAGCCGCCCCAGCGGCTTACGCACGGGGCGCGCCGTCTCCACCACCACCGCAAGCCAGCTGAAACCTTGGTGCCTCTATGAAACTGCTGATCGTCGAAGACCAGGCCCGTACCGGCCAGTACTTGCGCCAGGGCCTGAACGAGGCCGGCTTCGCCACCGAACTGGCCAGCGATGGGGAGACCGGCCAGTTCCTGGCCCTGAGCGGCGACCACGACCTGCTGATCCTGGATGTGATGCTACCCGGTCGCGACGGTTGGCAGATCCTGCAGGCCGTGCGCCAGGCCGGTCGGGATACGCCTGTGCTGTTCCTGACCGCGCGCGATGCCGTCGAGGACCGGGTACATGGCCTGGAGCTGGGCGCAGACGATTACCTGGTCAAACCGTTCGCCTTTTCCGAACTGCTGGCGCGGGTGCGCAGCCTGCTGCGCCGTGGCGCCAGCCCGAGCCAGGACACCACCCTGAGCCTGGCCGACCTGCGCCTGGACCTGATCCGCCGCCGCGCCGAACGCGCAGGCAGCCGTATCGACCTGACCGCCAAGGAATTTTCCCTGCTGGAACTGTTGCTGCGCCGGCAGGGCGAGGTGCTGCCGAAGTCGCTGATTGCCTCACAGGTGTGGGACATGAACTTCGACAGCGACACCAATGTGATCGAAGTGGCAATCCGCCGCCTGCGCCTGAAAATCGACGACCCGCACCCCAACAAGTTGATCCACACCGTGCGCGGCATGGGCTATGTACTCGAAGAGCGGCCAGCGTGATGCGCCGGGTATCCCTCGGTAGCCGCCTGGCGCTGCTGTTCGCCGCGTGCACCGCCGCTGTTTCGCTGGGCGCCGGCCTGTTGTTCAACCGGGCCAGTGAGCAGCACTTCATCGAACTGGATCAACAACTACTCGCCTCACGGCTGTCGCTGCTGCGCACGCAACTGGACGGCATCACTACCGCCGAAGCGCTGAAGGCGCGCCTGCCCGCCCTGCGCGAAGCGCTGAGCCATCAAGCCGACCTGGCCTTGCGCATCAGCGGCGCCGACGGCACGCCCTGGTTCGCCAGCAGCAGCGGCCTGCCGCCGGCAGTGCTGCCGACCGGGCTGGGCACCCAGCATGCCCAAGGGGCGGACTACCGCAGCCTGACCGCGCCCTTGGCGCCGGGCAGCAACGCATCGCCACAACTGGCGTTGTACCTTGATATCACGCACCACCAGCATTTCCTGCAAGGCATGCAGCGCCTGATCTGGCTGACCGTCGGCCTGTCGGCGCTGGCCACCGCGCTGCTGGGCGCCTGGGCGGCCCGCAGCGGTCTGCGGCCTTTGCGGCAAATGGGCCAGGTGGCCGCTGGGGTGTCGGCTCGCTCGCTCACCACCCGCCTGCCAGTGGCCCAGATGCCCGTAGAACTGGCCGAGCTGGCCAGCACCATGAACGCCATGCTGCAGCGCCTGGACGATGCGTTTCAGCGCCTGTCGGCGTTCTCCGCCGACATCGCCCACGAGCTTCGCACACCGCTGTCCAACCTGCTGACCCACACCCAGGTCACCCTCACCCGCCCGCGCAGCCTGGAAGAATACCGCGAGGCCCTGCATGGCAACCTGGAGGAGCTGCAATGGATGGCGCAGATGATCAATGACATGCTGTTCCTCGCCAAGGCCGACCATGGGCTGCTGGTGCCTGGGCAAGCGCCACTGGCACTGCATGAGGAAGTGGATGCGCTGCTGGAATACTACGCACCGCTGGCCGAAGACGGCGACGTGCAGATGCTGCGCGAAGGTGAGGCCATGCTGCACGGCGACCGGCACATGCTGCGCCGGGCCCTGTCCAACCTGCTGGATAACGCCCTGCGCTTTACCCCGGCAGGCGGGCAGATACGGGTGGCCCTGGCAGCGGGGCCCAGCATCAGCGTGGCCAATACCGGCGCGGCCATCGAGCCCGCGGCCCTGCCACGGCTGTTCGACCGCTTCTACCGGGTAGACCCGGCACGCCGTGAAGGCAGTAGCGAGCATGCCGGCCTGGGGCTGGCGATTACCCGGTCGATCGTGCAGGCCCATGGCGGCTGCATTCGCGCGGAGTGCGCGCAGGGGTGGACGCGCTTCGTGATCGAATTCACTGAAGGCCGGTGAAACAGGCTGCCTTGCAGCCCGCTGCGCAAGCCTTCAGCTGTGGCTCAAACCGCCAGGCCAATGGCCGGCTGCACCTGCGAAGCCCGGTAAGCCGGGTAGATGGTTGCCAGGAAGCTCATCACCAGGCCGGCGGTGCAGATCATCAGCACATCGCTCCCCTCCAGCTGCGACGGCAAACTGCTGACGAAGTACACATCCGAGGTGAAGATATGCTGCCCGCTCACCCGCTCCAGCCAGCCGACGATCTGGCTGACGTTCAGCGCGGCAATCACGCCCAGCACCCCGCCAATCAGGGTGCCGACAATACCGATCAGGCTGCCCTGGACCATGAACGTACCCATGATCTGCGCTGGCGTGGCGCCCAGGGTGCGCAAAATGGCGATGTCCGGGCCTTTGTCGTTCACCACCATCACCAGGGTGGCGATGATGTTGAACGCCGCCACTGCAATGATCATCATCAGCAACAGGCCGATCATGGTCTTTTCCATCTTCATCGCACTGAACAGGCTGCCCTGGGTGTGCGACCAGTCATCGGCACGGTAGGCATCGCCCAGCCCGGCGGCGATGGCCTTGGACACCTGCGGCGCGGCGTACAGGTCGTGCAGCTTCAGGCGCACGCCTTGCACCTGGCCCGGCGCCCAGCGCTGCATCTGGCCAGCATCGGCCATATGGATATAGGCCTGCGAGCCATCCAGTTCGGCGCCGACCTTGAAAATGCCGACCACGGTCAGGCGCTGCATGCGCGGGGTGATACCACCCGGCTCCTTGCTGATTTCCGGCACGATCAAGGTCAGCTTGTCGCCGGTATTCAGGCGGAAACGGCGGGCCGTGAGCTCACCGATGACCACGCCGAACTCACCGGGCTGCAGGTCCTGCAAGCGGCCCTGGACGATGTGCTGGCCGACGATGGAGACCTTGCTCTCCTCGGCCGGGTCGATACCGCTCACCTGGATCGGCTGCATCGCGCCCTTGTACGAGAGCATGCCTTCCATTTCGGTAATGGGTGCGGCGGCCATCACTTCCGGGTTCTGCAGCGCCGCATCGGCAACCTTGTGCCAGTCGTCCAGTGGCTGCACCCCGAGGATGGCGGCATGCGGCACCAGGCCCAGGATGCGCGAGCTCATTTCGCGCTGGAAGCCGTTCATCACCGACAGCACCACGATCATCGCCAGCACGCCCAACGACAGGCCGATCATCGAGGTCATGGAGATGAACGAGATGAAGTGGTTGCGGCGCTTGGCTCGGGTGTAGCGCGCGCCGATGAAAATGGGCAAGGGTCTGAACATGTACGAAATCACCCAATGAAAACAGGAAAACGGGGCAACGCCTGTTACCCCGTACAGTCGCTCAGATCGCCACCAGGTGGCCGTCGTCGAGCTTCAATACACGGTCCATCTGGCGCGCCAGGCTGAGGTCGTGCGTTACCACCAGGAACGCTGTGCGCGAAGCACTGGACAGCTCCTGCATCAACTCCTGAATACCCTGGGCTGTATGGTGGTCGAGGTTGCCGGTAGGCTCGTCGAGCATGACCAGGCCAGGGCGGTTGACCAGGGCCCGGGCAATGGCCACACGCTGGCGCTCGCCACCCGACAGCTCGGCCGGCTTGTGGTTGAGGCGGTGGCCCAGGCCCACGCGCTTGAGCAGTGCTTCGGCCCGCTCGCGGGCCTCGGGGATGGGCGTGCGGCCGATCAGCAATGGCATGCAAACGTTTTCGATGGCGGTGAATTCCGGCAGCAAGTGGTGAAACTGGTAGACGAAGCCCAATTCACGGTTGCGCAGCAGGCCGCGGGCACGCTCACCCAGCGCCGACAGCTCTTCGCCCGCTAGCCAGACGCTGCCCTGGGTGGGCCGGTCAAGGCCGCCCAACAGGTTCAGCAAGGTGCTCTTGCCAGAGCCCGAGCTGCCGACAATGGCAATGCGCTCACCGGCGTGCAGCTCCAGGTTGAGGCCGGACAGCACCTGCACCGACTCCGGGCCCTCGTCGTAGGACTTGCCCAGGTTGCGGCAACTCAGAACGGCTTTATCACTCATGCGCGACTCACTCATAACGTAGCGCCTCGGCAGGCTGGGTGCGGGCCGCACGCCAGGCCGGGTACAAGGTGGCGAAGAAACTCAGGACCAGCGCCGCGCCACAGACCATGTACACGTCCTGGGCCTGGATCTGCGACGGCAGGTAATCGATGAAATACACGTCGGCATTGAGGAACTTGTGCCCGATCAGTTTCTCGATGCCGGCGATGGCGGCACTGACATTCAGTGCGGCAAGAATGCCGACCACGGCGCCGATCAGGGTACCGATCACCCCGATCACCGTGCCCTGGACCATGAAGATGAGCATGATTTGCCCGGGCGTCGCGCCGAGGGTGCGCAGGATGGCGATGTCGCCACGCTTGTCGTTGACCACCATCACCAGCGTGGAAATGATGTTGAACGCGGCCACCGCCACGATCAGCAGCAACAGCAGGCCGATCATGGCTTTTTCCATGCGGATCGCCTGGTACAGGTTGCCGTGGGTACGGGTCCAGTCGCGGCTGTAGAACGCCTGGTCACCCAACTGCTGGGCGATGCTCCAGGCCACCCGCGGCGCCTGGAACAGGTCGTCGAATTTCAGGCGCAGGCCCTGTACCTGGTCGGGCTTCCAGCGGTGCAGGCGCGACAGGTCGCTGATGTTGGTCAAGCCCAGGTAGCCGTCGATCTCGCCCGCGCCAACGTGGAAGGTGCCGACCACAGTGAAGCGCTTCATGCGCGGGAACATGCCGGCCGGGGTCACGCTGACCTCGGGGGCGACGAAGGTGAGCTTGTCGCCGATGGCCACACCCAGCTTGGCCGCCGCCTTGTCACCGATCATGATCCCCCACTCACCCGGCGCCAACTGGTCCAGGCGCCCCTGCAAGACAAAGTTGTCGATGATCGACACCTCGCGCTCGCGGGCCGAGTCGATGCCATTGAGCAGCACTTTCTGCACCTTGCCATCATGGGTCAGCAGGCCTTGCATCTGGGTGAACGGCGCAACCGCCACCACCTGCGGATTCTGCTTTACTTGTTGGGCAAGGGCCTGCCAATCGGCAATGGGTTGGCCGCTCTCCAGCGTGGCATGCGGGATCATGCCCAGCACGCGGGTACGCATCTCGTGGTCGAAACCGTTCATCACCGACAGCACCACGATCATCACCACCACGCCCAGGGCGAGGCCGATCATCGAGGTCAGGGAAATGAACGAGACGAAGTGATTGCGACGTTTGGCACGGGTATAACGCGTACCGATAAATGCGAAAAGAGGTCTGAACATGTCGGGGCTTGTTCGGATGAAAGGGAACGTCCTTGTGGCGAGGCGCCTACGGCGGCTTTACACTCGGACCACCGCCGCTACCTTGGGTTCGCCATGACGACATTAGACGAAGAAGATCGCCGCGAATACTACCGCATCGACGATCGGATCGCACTTCAAATAAGCCCCCTCAGCGCGGCCGAAGCCCTTGACCCAGATGTATTGCAAGATGATTCCCCACTGTTCAACCTGCTCAGCGAGCTGCACCTGTCGGACTTCGAGGCGCAGCACCTGCTGCGCCAGCTGAGCGACAAGGACCGCACCCTGGCCGCCTTCCTGCGTGCGCAGAACAAACGCCTCGACCTGCTCAGCGCAGTGGTTGCCCAGACCCTGCTCGGCGAAGTCGGGCAACCCCAGCCAGTGATCATTTCCGAAGGCGGTATCGAATTCACCCAGCGCAACCCGCTTGCCCCCGGCACCCGGGTCAAGGTGAAAATGGTGCTGATGCCACGTGCCCACGGCCTGCTGCTGCGCGGTAAAGTCACCCACTGCGACCAGCGCACGGGGGGCGGTTACGACGTCGGCACCGAGTTCATCGACATGACCGACGCCCAACGGCAACTGCTGGCCCGTTACATCCTGCAGCGCCAGCAGCAGCAACGGCGCCAGCAACTGGAACAGAACAGCCCTGCATCCTGAACCTGTTTTCTCTGATCTGAAGGAACGAACGTGACCCTGATCTACGGCCATCGCGGCGCCAAGGGCGAAGCACCCGAAAATACCCTGACCAGCTTCCAGCAGTGCCTGGCACACGGCGTGACCCGCTGCGAACTGGACCTGCACCTGTCAGCCGACAACCAGCTGATGGTGATCCACGACGCCACCCTCAAGCGCACCACCGGCCGGCGCGGCAAGGTGGTCGAACACCCGGCCGCCGACCTGGTCAAGGTCGATGCCCGCAAGGGCGGGCCAGGCCACGTGCAGCCCTGCCCGATTCCCACGCTGGAAGAGCTGTTCCAGAAATGCCCGTTCGAGCACTGGCAACTGGAGGTGAAAAGCGCCTCGCGCACGCGCGCTGCCACCACCGTTCTGGCCATCCGCGAGCTGGCCCAGCAGTACAACTTGCTGGACAAGGTCACCATCACCTCCAGCTCGCGCGAAGTACTGGGTGCAGCCCAGGAGCTGGTGCCAGATGTGAAACGTGGGCTGGTGGCGGAGTACGCCTGGCTCGACCCGTTGAAGGTCGCCCAGAACTACGGCTGCGACTTGCTGGCCCTGAACTGGACGCTATGCACCCCCGAACGCCTGCTCAAAGCACAGGCCCAGGGTTTGCACGTGTCGGTGTGGACGGTCAACGAGCCGGCACTGATGCGCCGGCTGGCTGACTTTGGCGTGGACAGCCTGATTACAGACTTTCCCGGTTTGGCCAAGACCACCCTCGGGCAGGGTTGAAATCGGTCTCTCCGACCGGCTCAGGCCACCGGTCGGAGCCGCTCAAAAAAGCCGGTTCAGGCCGTCGTAGGCAGCTACCCGGTAGGCTTCGGCCATGGTCGGGTAGTTGAACGTGGTGTTGACGAAGTACTTCAGGTTGTTCTGCTCACCAGGCTGGTTCATGATCGCCTGGCCGATGTGGACGATCTCCGAGGCCTGGTAGCCGAAGCAGTGAACACCCAGGATTTCCAGGGTTTCGCGGTGGAACAGGATCTTCAGCATGCCTTGCGGCTCGCCGGCAATCTGCGCCCGCGCCATGCTCTTGAAGAACGCCTTGCCCACTTCGTACGGCACCTTGGCCTGGGTCAGCTCCTGCTCGTTCTTGCCGATCGAGCTGATTTCCGGAATGGTATAGATGCCGGTCGGCACGTCATTGACGAAACGCCAGCTGCCGTTGTCCACGATGCTGCCAGCGGCCGAGCGGCCCTGGTCATGGGCGGCACTGGCCAGGCTTGGCCAGCCGATCACGTCACCGGCGCCGTAGATGTTCGGCACGCTGGTACGGTACGCCTCGTCGACCTCGATCTGGCCCCGGCTGTTGACCTTGATGCCAATGTTCTCCAGGCCCAGCTTGTCGGTGTTGCCGGTACGGCCGTTGCACCACAGCAAGGCGTCGGCCTTGATCTTCTTGCCCGACTTCAGGTGCAGGATCACACCGTTGTCCAGGCCTTCGACGCGCTCATAATCTTCGTTGTGGCGCACGGTGATGTTGTTGTTGCTGAAGTGGTAGCTCAGCGCCTGGGAAATTTCCGAGTCGAGGAAGCTCAGCAACTGGCCGCGGTTGTCCACCAGCTCTACCAGCACACCCAGGCCACTGAAGATCGAAGCGTATTCACAACCGATAACGCCGGCGCCGTAAACGATCAGCTTGCGCGGGGTGTGGCTGAGGCTGAGGATGGTATCGCTGTCGTAGACGCGCGGGTGATGGAAGTCGATGTCGGCCGGGCGGTAGGGGCGTGAACCGGTCGCGATGATGATGTGCTTGGCATTGAGCTTTTCCACCACGCCGTTCGAGCACACCACTTCCACGGTCTGCTCGTCGGCAAAACTGCCGGTACCGACGAACACGTCAACCCGGTTGCGGGCGTAGTAGCCCGTGCGCGAAGCCACCTGCTTGGCGATGACCTTCTCGGCGCTTTTCAGCACGTCCGGGAACGAAAACCAACGCGGCTCGCCAATGGCACGGAACATGGGGTTGGTGTTGAACTGCATGATCTGCCGCACCGAGTGACGCAGTGCCTTGGACGGGATGGTGCCCAGGTGGGTGCAGTTACCACCGACCTGGCGACGGTCATCGACCATCGCAACCTTGCGCCCTGCTTTGGCGGCATTCATTGCCGCGCCTTCACCGGCCGGGCCGGAACCCAGCACCACTACGTCGTAGTTGTAGACAGCCATGCGTACTCCTTCAGAACTGGCCCGCAAGCCACGGTCGCTCGCGGGACGCGATCATGCCGCCGGGGCGCCATGAGAAAATTCGGGTGCAGTCTAATCAAGCGTGAACGCCGCGCACATTAACCCTTGGTCGCGTCGTAGGCCAATTTCGCCCGCACTACATATGCTTTACCGATCCCTGGCGGCAATCATCCCTGCTTGCGCTTTCATTCGCCTTTCACCGCCTGCGCAAACGCGGGCGTAGCTAGGAAGACGCAGCCACCCCCGGGCCGAGTCACCCGAACGGCGGCACGGTCATGCGCACCGGGCGCCGGGCACGGGCATCGAAAGGGGGTGCCAATAGCGCCGGCCATTGTCCTCGAAATAGTGCCGCTCGTCATCCGAGCCCAAGTGATTTACCGGGCGTACGCACCTGCAAAGGCCGCAGCAACATGAAAAGCAGGCAAAAAAAACGGGAACCCGAAGGTTCCCGTTTCTTCATTGCCTTACCCGCGAATCAGCGTGGGAATGCAGGCGGGTTCACACCGGCCATGTCTTCCATCACGCGAACCACCTGGCAGCTGTAACCGAATTCGTTGTCGTACCACACGTACAGAACAACACGGTTGTCATTGGCGATGGTCGCTTCAGCGTCCACCACACCGGCATGGCGCGAGCCAACGAAGTCGGTCGAAACCACTTCCTGCGAGGCAACGTAGTCGATCTGCTTGTGCAGCTCCGAGTGCATTGCGGTCTGGCGCAGGTACTCGTTGATTTCGTCGCGAGTAGTGGCCTTTTCCAGGTTCAGGTTGAGGATGGCCATCGAAACGTTCGGCGTAGGTACGCGGATGGCGTTGCCGGTCAGCTTGCCCTTGAGCACTGGCAGTGCCTTGGCAGCAGCGGTGGCGGCACCGGTTTCGGTGATGACCATGTTCAGCGGCGCGGCGCGGCCACGGCGGCTGCCCTTGTGGAAGTTGTCGATCAGGTTCTGGTCGTTGGTGAACGAGTGAACGGTTTCGACGTGGCCGTTGACGATGCCGTACTGGTCGTTGATGGCCTTGAGCACCGGCACGATGGCGTTGGTGGTGCAGGAAGCTGCCGAGATGATCTTGTCATCGGCCGTGATATCGCCGTGGTTGATGCCATGCACGATGTTCTTCAGCGCGCCCTTGCCAGGTGCGGTGAGGATCACGCGGGCAGCGCCCGGGCAGGCCAGGTGCTGGCCCAGGCCGTCGGCATCACGCCATACACCGGTGTTGTCGACGATCAGCGCGTTTTCGATACCGTACTGGGTATAGTCGACTTCGCTTGGGTTCTTGGCGTAGATAACCTGGATCAGGTTGCCGTTGGCAGTGATGGTGTTGTTGGCTTCATCGATGGTGATGGTGCCATCGAACGGGCCATGCACCGAGTCACGGCGCAGCAGGCTGGCACGCTTGACCAGGTCGTTTTCGGCGCCCTTGCGCACAACGATGGCGCGCAGGCGCAGGCCGTCGCCGCCACCGGTCTTCTCGATCAGGATGCGCGCCAGCAGGCGGCCGATGCGGCCGAAGCCGTACAGCACCACGTCAGTGCCTTTGCGTGCCGAAGCGTTCTGCTGGCCAACCACGTCGGCCAGCTCTTCACGGACGAACTGCTCGGCAGTGCGGCCATTGCCTTCCTGCTTGAACTTGTTGGCCAGCTTGCCCAGGTCGACCGAAGCGGCGCCCAGTTTCAGCTCGCTCATGGCTTTGAGCAGGGGGAATGTCTCGTGGACGGACAGTTCGGTTTCGTCGGTTTGGCGATGACGCGCAAAGCGGTGCGCCTTGAGGATCGAGATAACCGAACGGTTGATCAGGCTGCGGCCATAAATCGAGCTCACCACATTGTTGTTGCGGTAGAGCTGACCGATAAGCGGGATCATCGCTTCAGCCAGCGCTTCACGATCGATCCACTCACCAAGACACTGGTCGGGCTTCTGAGTCACGGGAACCTTCCACATGTAGGGACAGAAAAAAGGGGCTACATTATGACGCCCCAACACAGAACCGGCAATGAGCGCCTGTCGCAGTGAGCCAAGCCAGCATTCATGCCCTTTGGAGCCTGACAGCCGGCACCGTCACCGGTACAATCGGTCTCTTTGCCGCAACGCTTGGAGTGCAATCTCCCGTGTCAGTTCTGCGCCTACCGCAAATGTCGGCCACGGCCGGCAAACAAACCTGGGGCAACCTGCCCGGTGCCGCCCTCAGCCTTGCCATCGCCGAGGCCGCCAGCAGCGCTGGCCGCTTCACCCTGTTATTGACGGCCGACAGCCAGGCCGCCGACCGCCTGGAACAGGAGCTGCGTTTCTTCGCACCCGACCTGCCGGTGCTGCCGTTTCCCGATTGGGAAACCCTGCCCTACGACCTGTTCTCGCCGCACCAGGACATCATCTCCCAGCGCATCGCCAGCCTTTACCGCTTGCCTGAGCTGAGCCACGGCATCCTCGTGGTGCCGGTGACCACCGCCCTGCACCGCCTGGCACCCACGCGTTTTCTGCTGGGCAGCAGCCTGGTGCTGGACGTGGGCCAGACCCTCGACGTGGAGCAGATGCGCACGCGGCTGGAAGCCACCGGCTACCGCTGCGTCGACACGGTCTATGAGCATGGCGAGTTCGCCGTGCGCGGTGCACTGATCGACCTGTTCCCCATGGGCAGCAAGCTGCCCTACCGCATCGACCTGTTCGATGACGAGATCGAGACCCTGCGCACCTTCGACCCCGAGACCCAGCGCTCGATAGACAAGGTGGATTCCGTGCGCCTGCTGCCTGCGCGCGAATTCCCCATGCAAAAGGACGAAGTGACCCGCTTCAAGGCACGCTTTCGCGAACGCTTCGACGTCGACTTCCGCCGCAGCGCGATCTTCCAGGACCTGGCCAGCGGTATCATCCCCGCCGGTATCGAGTACTACCTGCCCTTGTTCTTCGAAGAAACCTCCACCCTGTTCGACTACCTGCCGGCGGACACCCAGGTGTTTTCGCTGCCGGGGGTGGAACAGGCCGCCGAACACTTCTGGAACGACGTGCGCGGGCGTTATGAAGACCGCCGTGGCGATCTCAGCCGGCCACTGCTGCCACCGGCCGAGCTGTTCCTGCCGGTCGAAGACTGCTTCGCCCGGCTCAAGCAGTGGCCGCGGGTGGTTGTCAGCAGCGACGACCTGGAAGCCGGCGCAGGGCGCGAGCGCTTCCCGGCGCGCGCCCTGCCCAACCTGGCGATCGAGGCCAAGGCCAACCAGCCACTGGCCGAGCTGGCCAGCTTCCTCGACCAGTTCCCCGGCCGCGTGCTGTTCACCGCTGAATCGGCGGGCCGACGCGAGGTATTGCTGGAGCTGCTCGAACGGCTGAAGCTGCGCCCGCACACCGTTGATGGCTGGCACGATTTCATCACCGGTGCCGAGCGCCTGGCCATCACCATCGCCCCACTGGACGAAGGCCTGCTGCTGGACGACCCGGCCATTGCCCTGGTCGCCGAAAGCCCGTTGTTCGGCCAGCGCGTCATGCAGCGCCGGCGCCGTGACAAACGTGGCGAAACTGCCAATGACGCGGTAATCAAGAACCTTACCGAACTGCGCGAAGGCGCACCGGTGGTGCACATTGACCACGGCGTAGGCCGCTACCTGGGCCTGGCCACGCTGGAAATCGACGGCCAGGCTGCAGAATTCCTGACCCTGGAATATGCCGAAAACGCCAAGCTTTATGTGCCGGTCGCCAACCTGCACCTGATCGCCCGCTACACCGGCAGCGACGACGCCCTGGCACCACTGCACCGGCTGGGTTCGGAAGCCTGGCAAAAGGCCAAGCGCAAGGCTGCCGAACAAGTCCGCGACGTGGCCGCCGAACTGCTCGACATCTACGCCCGGCGTGCCGCGCGCAAAGGCTACGCCTTCGCCGACCCGTCCGCCGACTACGCCACGTTCAGCGCCGGCTTCCCGTTCGAGGAAACCCCCGACCAGCAGGCCGCCATCGAAGCCGTGCGCGCCGACATGCTTGCGCCCAAGCCGATGGACCGCCTGGTCTGTGGCGATGTGGGCTTCGGCAAGACCGAAGTGGCTATGCGCGCGGCGTTCATTGCCGTGCACAGCGGCCGCCAGGTGGCGGTATTGGTGCCGACCACCCTGCTCGCCCAACAGCACTACAACAGCTTCCGCGACCGCTTCGCCGACTGGCCGGTGACCGTGGAAGTGATGAGCCGTTTCAAGTCCGCCAAGGAAGTCGCCGCCGCCGCCGCAGACCTGGCCGAGGGCAAGATCGACATCCTGATCGGCACCCACAAGCTGCTGCAGGACGACGTACGCTTCAAGGACCTGGGCCTGGCAATCATCGACGAAGAGCACCGTTTTGGCGTACGCCAGAAGGAGCAGCTCAAGGCCCTGCGCAGCGAAGTCGACATCCTCACCCTCACCGCCACCCCCATCCCGCGCACGCTCAACATGGCGGTGGCGGGCATGCGCGACCTGTCCATCATCGCCACGCCGCCGGCGCGCCGCCTGTCAGTGCGCACCTTCGTCATGGAGCAGAACAAGAGCACCGTCAAAGAGGCGCTGCTGCGCGAACTGCTGCGCGGCGGCCAGGTGTACTACCTGCACAACGATGTGAAAACCATCGAGAAATGCGCAGCCGACCTCGCCGAACTGGTACCCGAGGCACGCATCGGCATCGGCCATGGGCAAATGCGCGAGCGTGAACTGGAACAGGTGATGAGCGATTTCTACCACAAGCGCTTCAATGTGCTGGTGGCTTCGACCATCATCGAAACCGGTATCGACGTGCCCAGCGCCAACACCATCGTCATCGAACGCGCCGACAAGTTCGGCCTGGCCCAGCTGCACCAGCTGCGCGGCCGGGTTGGCCGCAGCCACCACCAGGCTTACGCCTACCTGCTCACGCCCACCCGGCAGAAGGTCAGCGCCGACGCCGAAAAGCGCCTGGAAGCGATCGCCAACACCCAGGACCTTGGCGCCGGGTTCGTGCTGGCGACCAACGACCTGGAAATCCGCGGTGCCGGCGAGCTGCTGGGCGAAGGCCAGAGTGGGCAGATCCAGGCCGTTGGCTTCACCCTGTACATGGAAATGCTCGAGCGCGCAGTCAAGGCCATTCGCAAGGGCACCCAGCCCAACCTGGAACAGCCACTGGGCGGCGGCCCGGAGATCAACCTGCGCCTGCCGGCGCTGATCCCCGAAGACTACCTGCCCGATGTGCATGCCAGGCTGATCCTGTACAAGCGCATTGCCTCGGCGGCCGACGAAGAGGGCCTCAAGGACCTGCAGGTCGAAATGATCGACCGCTTCGGCCTGCTACCGGAACCCACCAAGAACCTCATGCGCCTGACGTCGCTCAAGCTGCAGGCGGAAAAGCTCGGCATCAAGAAAGTCGATGCCGGCCCCAATGGCGGCAAGCTCGAGTTCGAGGCCGAAACCCCGGTAGACCCACTGACCTTGATCAAATTGATTCAGGGCCAGCCCAAACGCTACAAGTTCGAAGGCGCGACCCAGTTCCGCTTCCTGGTGCCAATGGAGCGCCCGGACGAACGCTTCAACACCTTGGAGGCGCTGTTCGAGCGCCTGACCCCACAGCCTGCCTAAGGAAGATTCATGCGTGCCATCCGTTGCCTGACCCTGCTGCTGGCGCTGTTCGCGCCAGCCGCCTTCGCCGAAGGCCTGTATCAGGTAGAAATGATTCTGGTGCGGCAGAACAGCGTGCCCGCCTTTACCAGCCCGTTCGCACCGGAAGACTGGAGCGGCGGTGCTGCGCGCCTGCACAAAGACGCCGAGCAACGCCCGGCGCTGGAAGACGAAGCCACCCGCCTGGAGGCGACCGCCGACTACACCGTGCTGATGCACAAGGCCTGGCAGCAGCAGGTGGGTGACCAACCCAGCCGTATCGCCCTGGGCGAAGGCGCCGAGCAATTCGGCCATTTCCCTATCGAAGGTAACCTGAGCATTGCCCAAGGGCGCTTTATCGCGGTGGATGCCAACTTCTGGGTCAACCAGCTGGATGGCAACGGCAGCGTGCTGCAAAGCGAGCAGTTCAAGCAAAGCAACAGTAACGTCAAAGGTGGGCAGCTGACCTTCCTCGACGGTGGGCACCTGGCGGTGCTGCTGAAGATCACGCCACCGGGCACGCCGAAAATGCCGGCCATGGACCCGGAGATGATGGAGCAGTAAGCGCATGAAGCCAGATGCCGCCGAGTTGGTGAACCAATACCCGAACTGGACCCAGTCGTTCAGCAAGGCCACCCTGCAGCGCGCAGAACGCTATGCCGACGAAGGCCGGGTGGAACTGGACGGTATCTACCGCCAGATCATCACCGCCCGGTGCGAAGGCAGCGGTGACAATGTCTACCAGCAAACCATCGAACTGCACATTGCAGGCGGCCGCTGCCACGTCGAGGGTGAGTGCGACTGCCCGGTACGGCAAAACTGCAAGCATTGCGCTGCGGTACTGTTCACCCTCAGCGGCCCCACCATCAGTACCGAGCCTGTGCAAAGCCCGCCGGGTACGCTGTCGGCCGAACTGCAGCACTGGCTCAGTGGCCTGGAGCAGCCGCCGGCCCAGACCGGCGCAGCCGATGACAAACGCGGGCGCATGGTCTGCTACCAGCTGCAACTGACCGATACTGCCGGCTGCTCGCTGCTGGTGCGCAAAGGCACACGCAGCGAGGACGGCATCCGCTTCAGCCGGGTGCAGTCGCTTTACGATTTTCTCTACGAGCCGCCGCGCTTCGTCACCGACCAGGACACGCGCATCCTGCGCCTGCTTGCGGCATTGAACCAGGGGGCCGGCCAGGACCGCGGCTACCAACTCAAAGGCCAGGAAGGCGGCGAACTGTTCCAGCGCGCACTGGAAACCGGGCGCATGCTGTTCGACGTCAACATGCCCCTGCTGCACGAAGGCCCGACGCGCCCAGCCGAGTTCCGCTGGGTACGCCAGGACAATGGCAACTACCGCGGGCTGTGGTACAGCGGTGAGGAACCGCTGCGCTGCGTCATCCCGCTGCTGCCGCTGTACTACTTCGATGTGCAGGCGCAAGAGGTGGGCAAGGTCGAACACACCCTTGACCCGCATGTGGCCGTGCAACTGACCATCGCCCCCGATGTGCCGGAACACCTTGTCGTCCCCCTGAGCCACAAGCTCAATGCCCTGAGCCACAAGGTGCCGACCCCAGCCCCCGTGCGAGAGCAAGTGATCGAGGACATACAACCACAGGCCCTGCTGGCCCTCGGCAGCCTCGAGTACACCGCCTACATGCCGAAAACCGGGCGCATGCAACGGCAGATGCAACATCGCGCCGCATTGGCATTCGACTATGACGGCCTGCAAGCCAGCGGTAGCGACGACAAGCCGCTGACCCGCCTTGCAGGCAACACCAGCCAGCGCATCCGCCGCCAGCCCCAGGCTGAACAAGCCCTGCGCAAGGTGCTGCGGGACTTCGGCTTCAGGCCTGCAACCCGGCAGAGCAAGGCATTGCCCGACAGTGCCGGGGAAATGTATCAACTGCCCGACGACGAAGCCTGGCTGCACTTTGCCCGCGAAGGCCTGCCACGCCTGCGCGAAGCCGGCTGGGCCATCGATACCCACCGCGATTTCGCCTTCGACCTGCAAGAGGTGGAAGACTGGTACGCGACCATCGACGAAGCGCCGGGCCATGAATGGTTCGACCTGGAACTGGGCATCGTGGTCGATGGCCAGCGCCACAGCCTGTTGCCGATCGTGCTGCAATTGCTGCGCAGCAGCCCAGAGCTGTTACGCCCCAGCGAACTGGCCCGGCGCAGTGACGACGAGCACCTGCTGATCGACCTGAACCGCGGCCGCCTGGATGCCTCGCCCTTGCGCGTCGCCCTGCCTTATGGCCGCATCAAGGCAGTGATGGGCACCCTGGGCGAGCTGTACCTGCACGAAGGCAGCGTAGGCCCGGCCCTGCGCCTGGACCGCGCCGACGCCGCGCGCCTGAACCAGATCGAAGGCATGCCGCTGCATTGGCAAGGTGGCGAGCATGTGCGCGACCTGGGGCGCCGCCTGCGTGACGCGCGTGACCTGCAGGTCGCACCGCCAGTCGCGCTGCGGGCCAGCTTGCGCGCCTACCAGCAGCAAGGCTTGAACTGGCTGCAGGCCCTGCGCGAAATGGGTACCGGCGGCATTCTGGGCGACGACATGGGCTTGGGCAAGACCCTGCAAGCCTTGGCTCACCTGCTGCTGGAAAAGGAAAGCGGGCGCCTCGTCAGCCCAGCCCTGGTCGTGATGCCGACCAGCCTGATACCCAACTGGCTGGACGAAGCCGCACGCTTCGCCCCCGACCTGCGTGTACTGCCCCTGCACGGGCCAGGGCGCAGCAAGCATTTTGCCAAGCTGGGCGACTACGACCTGGTCCTCACCACCTATGCGCTGCTGCCGCGCGACCTGCAGCACCTGCGTGCGCACGCGTGGCACGTGCTGGTGCTGGACGAGGCACAGAACATCAAAAGCAGTACCAGCAAGGCGGCCCTGGCCGCCTGCGAACTGCAGGCCACCCAGCGTCTGTGCCTGACCGGCACGCCGATGGAAAACAACCTGGGCGAACTGTGGTCGATCTTCCACTTCCTGATGCCCGGCTGGCTGGGTGAACTGAAGCGCTTCAACCAGGACTACCGCACGCCGATCGAGCGCCACGGTGACAGCGAGCGCATGGCCCACCTGGCCAACCGCGTCCGGCCGTTCCTGTTGCGCCGCACCAAGGAGCAGGTGGCCACCGAGCTGCCGGCCAAAACCGAGATGGTGCACTGGGTCGAGCTCAGCGACGCCCAGCGCGACACCTACGAAGCGGTACGCGTGGCCATGGACAAGAAAGTCCGCGATGAAATTGCCCGCAACGGTGCCGCGCGCAGCCAGATCGTGATCCTCGACGCGCTGCTCAAGCTGCGCCAGGTGTGCTGCGACCTGCGCCTGGTAAAAGGCGTGGAGAGCAAGGGTAACCAGGCCGACAAGGGCAAGCTGGGGGCACTGCTGCAAATGCTCGATGAGCTGCTCAGCGAAGGCCGCCGGGTACTGCTGTTTTCGCAGTTCACGTCGATGCTTGCACTGATCGAGCAGGAACTGCAAAAGCGCCAGATCCGCTACAGCCTGCTCACCGGCGATACCCGCGACCGGCGTACGCCGGTGCAGCAGTTCCAGCAGGGTGACAGCGAGGTGTTCCTGATCAGCCTGAAGGCCGGCGGCGTGGGCCTGAACCTGACGGCGGCAGACACGGTGATCCACTTCGACCCCTGGTGGAACCCGGCCAGCGAAAACCAGGCCACCGACCGCGCCTACCGTATAGGCCAGGACAAACCGGTGTTCGTGTTCAAGCTGATTACCCGCGGCACGGTGGAAGAGAAAATACAGGCACTGCAGCAGGAGAAGGCCGCGCTGGCGGCGAGCCTGCTCGATGGCGGCCAGGCTGGGCAGTGGCGGCTGGGGGATGAAGAGATCGATGCCCTGTTTGCACCGTTGCCAGGCAAGCGTGGGCGCTGATGCCCTCGGGTCGGCCGTGAGGGTTGGCTGGCAGTGAGGCCGAGCGCCGCGCGGGCGGCGATCTCACTGGCAACCAGCAACCCGCTCCAGCGGCGACAGGTCAGTCGACCAGCTGCGCCTCTTTCAACGCGCCCAACGCCGCCAGCCAGCGTGGCTGCTGGCGATAGTCGGTACGTGCAAAGCCCTGCCCGCGCATCCGGGCGATACGCGGCGAGGGCCTGACCTGCATGCGCTGCGCTGCGCTCAGTGCCAGCTCTGCGGCCGCGCGGTCATTGCAAACCAGGCCCATGTCGCAGCCGGCAGACAATGCCGCCTCGATACGGCTGGCCGCATCGCCCACCACATGGGCACCGGCCATCGACAGGTCATCACTGAAGATCACCCCGTCAAAGCCCAGTTCGCCACGCAGAATGTCCTGCAGCCAGCGGCGCGAGAAGCCGGCCGGCTGGTCGTCCACCTGCGGGTAGATGACATGCGCCGGCATCACCGCCGCCAATTGCCCGCTCAGGCGGCTGAACGGTACAAGGTCGGCCTGGCGCAGTTGCGCAAGGCTGCGCTCATCGGTGGGAATGGCCACGTGCGAATCGGCCTCGGCCCAGCCATGCCCCGGGAAGTGCTTGCCGCAGGCCGCCATGCCGGCGGCATTCATGCCGCGGATGAACGCCCCGGCCAACTGCGTCGCACGCAGCGGGTCGCCCTCGAAGGCGCGGCTGCCCACCACGGCACTGCGCTGGTGATCAAGGTCAAGCACCGGAGCGAAGCTCAGGTCCAGGCCCACTGCCAGCACTTCGGTCGCCATCAGCCAGCCACACTGCTCGGCCAGGTATTCAGCGTTGTCGTTGTCGGCCAGCGCGCGCATGGCGGGCAGGCGCACAAAGCCCTGGCGCAGGCGTTGCACACGGCCGCCCTCCTGGTCCACCGCCAGAATCAGATCGGGGCGTATGGCGCGGATGGATGCGCATAGCTCACGCACCTGGCGCGGGCTGTCGATATTGCGGGCGAAGATGATCAGGCCGGCCACTTCGGGCTGGCGCAGCAGGTGACGGTCTTCGGCGGTCAGCCATTTACCGGCGATGTCCACCATCAGGGAGCCTTGCAGACTGACGGTCATGGGTATTCCTTAATTGAAGACTGAACAGAAGCGGCGCTAGCTTAGCCCAAGCGCCCCGCCGCGCCCAGCCTTCAGGCCTTGGCCGTGGCGGCGCTGCTCTTGGTGCGTGGGCGCAGTTGTGCAGTGGCCATGGCCGGGTCGGTGACGCCACTGTCGGCCCGCATGCCGGCCGCCAGGAACGGCACCATCAGGCGCATGACCTGTTCGATGGACGTGTTGATGCCGAAGTCGGTTTCGGCGATGGCCCGCAGGGCCTTGATGCCGGACATGCTGAACGCGGCCGCACCCAGCATGAAGTGCACGCGCCAGAACAGCTCCAGCGGCGGAATACGGGGAGCCGCCTCGTTGACCAACAGCATGTAGCGGCGGAACACCTTGCCGTACATGTCTTCCAGGTAGCGCCGCAAGTGCCCTTGGCTCTGGCTGAAGGCAAGGCCCAGCAGCCGCATGAAGATCGACAGGTCGTTGTTGCTGCGCGGCTGCACGGCCAATGCCTGCTCCACCAGCATTTCCAGCAGCTCTTCCAGGCTTGGCTTGTGCTCGGGCTTGGCCTGGCGGCGTTCCAGTTCACGCTCGAGGCTGGCGCAGAACGGGCCCAGGAAGCGCGAGAACACAGCCTGGATAAGCGCTTTTTTGGAACCGAAGTGATAGTTGACCGCCGCCAGGTTGACCCCGGCCTTGCTGGTAATCAGCCGCAGCGAGGTTTCAGCGAACCCCCTTTCCGCGAACAGCTGCTCGGCAGCATCGAGAATGCGTTCAACGGTTTCCGATTGGGCCATGACTACTCCGACTACTCCGCCAGACAAACAGTTGTTTGAAACATACGTTTCAGCCCTGCATCTGTCAAGGCTCGGTGACCGGGCGGTCGCCGTTGGAAAACAGCGCGCGTCGTGCCTCCGGGAGGGGGCGTGCGACTTTTCTTGCAACGTGTGGCTTGAAGCTTATCCAGTACTGTATATAATCCCAGTCACTGTACAAAAAGCCAGAGCACCCAACATGCTGAAACTGACGCCACGCCAAGCCGAAATTCTCGCGTTCATCAAGCGTTGCCTGGAAGACAACGGTTTCCCGCCCACACGTGCCGAGATCGCTCAGGAACTGGGCTTCAAATCGCCCAACGCTGCCGAAGAACACCTCAAGGCCCTCGCCCGCAAGGGTGCCATCGAAATGACCCCAGGTGCATCCCGCGGCATCCGCATCCCGGGCTTCGAAGCCAAGGCCGAAGAAAGCGGCCTGCCCATCATCGGCCGTGTGGCTGCCGGTGCACCGATCCTGGCCGAGCAGCACATCGAGCAATCGTGCAACATCAACCCCGCCTTCTTCCACCCCCAGGCCGACTATTTACTGCGCGTGCACGGCATGAGCATGAAGGACGTCGGTATCCTGGACGGCGACCTGCTGGCAGTACACACCTGCCGTGAAGCACGCAACGGCCAGATCGTGGTGGCCCGCATCGGCGACGAAGTGACCGTCAAGCGCTTCAAGCGCGAAGGCAGCAAAGTCTGGCTGCTGGCCGAAAACCCCGAATTCGCCCCCATCGAAGTCGACCTGAAAGAACAGGAACTGGTGATCGAGGGCTTGAGCGTCGGCGTCATTCGCCGCTGATCCAGGAGGCGTCATGCAGCAGTTCATTCACGTACCCGAGCAAGCCCAGTTGCCGTTGTTCGAAGCATTCCTTGCCCAACCCGTACTTCCTGGCTTAAAGGCCAGCGAACTGGCACGCAAGCACAGCGACCCCGAGCTTTTCAGCGAACTGTCGCTGCGTGGCGCCCAAGGGCACTGCCAAAACCTGCTGGCACCCGTACTGCGTGAGCTGAGCGAAGAAGACGAGACCCGCTGGCTGACCCTGATCGCGCCGCCGTCGAGCCTGACCCAGGCCTGGCTGCGCGACGCAGGCCTCAACCGTGAACGGATCCTGCTGCTGCAACCCCGTAGCAATCAGAGCCCATTGCAGCTGGCCTGCGAAGCCCTGCGCCTGGGCCTTAGCCACACAGTGGTCAGCTGGCTGGGTAGCGTGAATGCCACTGCCCGCCAGCAACTGCTACGGGCAGCCACTACCGGAAATGCACAAAGCCTGAACATCCGCCTCGGCTGATGTTCAGGCTTTGCCTGTTACTTCAAAACGCCAGCCACCTGCTGCACCCTCAGGGTTCAGTGCAGCACCCGCGGCCCTTCATCACGCTCAGCCTCACCTTCCATCAGGCGACCGGCCATCTGCACACCCACGCTGAGCATGGCCTTGGCCACTTCAACATGCTGACCCTGCAGAAATACCTTGGCGTCTTCCGAGAAATCCAAGGTTACCAGTGAGCCTTCATCCTCGGCGCGACGCAGTTCGATGCGGCCATCAGGCAACTCGACAATTTCCAGAAAAGACGTAGACATAAATGGCAGTTCTCCGCGAAAGGCCAGTATTGTATCAGCCGTTGCCGCGATCAGCACTCACTCAACGCGTCGCGAAAACGCCTGACCAGGCCTTTGAGGTTATTGCGCCAGCTTTCCAGCTCGGCGCGGGACAATGCTGGCTGCTCGGGCTCGTCAAGGTTCACGGCTTGGATCAGCGGCTGAGTAACATCGGTTTTTGGCGCTTTCCTGGCGACAGGTGGTCGGAACAAATCGGCATAACCACTGAGCATTTGCGCCAGCCAGGTTTCACGCTGGCGCGCCAGCTCCAGCAGCTCGGCCACCTCGGGGATGGCAATACCGTTCAGGCTGTCGTCGGCCAGTGCCTGCTCCACAGTTGCCACCACCGGCAGGCGGTAGAAAGCACCAATTTCATGGCACATGCCCAGTAGCGCGCCGTACAGGTGAAACAGCGCCGACTCGCGCTCGGCCTGTACCAAGCCCTGGGCATTCATGGCCTGGCTTTGCTCGGCCTTGGCCATGGCCTCGAGGGCGAGGCCGGCAAAGAACAGTTTCTGGTTGGTGCGGGTGTAGGTTTCCTGGGCCATTTCTGTGCCCTCCCTTCAGGCTGCAAGGCAAGTTTCTGCATCATAAATGATTGGGGCCGCTAAGCGGCCCCAATTACAGCACTGAAGGCTCAGCGCTTGTCTTCTACCTTCCACGCGCCACCGTCGTAGAACGCCTTCCAGCCGGTAGGCTTGCCATCGACCTCGGACTGCACGTACTGCTCCTTGGTCTTGCGGCTGTAGCGGATCACCGCAGGGCGGCCGTCCGGGTCCTTCTGCGGCGCATCGCACAGGAAGTGGTACTTCGGGTCGATCTCGTGCTTGTGCGGCACGATTTCCATGACCAGTGGTGCCCGGGTTTCGCGGTTCTTGGGGAACTGGCTGGCCGCCAGGAACAACCCCGAGGCGCCATCGCGCAGTACGTAGGTGTCGTCCACCTTCTCGCACTTGAGCTCAGGCATGTCCACCTTGTCCATCTTCGGTGGCGCTGCCTCACCGCTTTTCAGCAGTTTGCGGGTGTTCTTGCAAGCCGGGTTGGTGCAGCCGAAGAACTTGCCGAACCGGCCGGTCTTCAGTTGCATCTCGCTACCGCACTTGTCGCATTCCAGGCTTGGCCCTTCGTAACCCTTGATGCGGTAGTTGCCTTCTTCGATTTCGTAGCCAGCGCAGTCCGGGTTGTTACCGCAGATGTGCAGCTTGTGCTTCTCATCCAGCAAGTAGGCATCCATCGCCGTGGCACAGATCGGGCAACGGTGCTTGCCCAACAGCACCCGCGACTCGGACTCGCCCTCGTCGTCCGCAGCGATCTCATCGCCGGGCACCAGGTTGACGGTCGCCTTGCAGCGTTCTTTCGGCGGCAGGCTGTAGCCAGAGCAGCCAAGGAATACCCCAGTGGAAGCGGTACGAATCATCATTGGCCGGCCACATTCCTTGCACGGAATGTTGGTCATGGTCGGCTGGTTGGCGCGCATGCCGTCTTCGCTCGACTCGGCCGTCTGCAGCTTCTTGCTGAAGTCGCCATAGAACTCGTCGAGCACGTTCTTCCAGTCACGCTCGCCCTGGGCCACGTCGTCGAGGTTCTCTTCCATGTCGGCGGTAAAGCCGTAGTCCATCAGGTTGGAGAAGCTTTCCGACAGGCGCTCGGTGACGATGTCGCCCATTTTCTCGGAGTAGAAGCGGCGGTTGTGCAGGGTCACATAACCACGATCCTGGATGGTGGAAATGATCGCCGCGTAGGTCGACGGGCGACCGATGCCGCGCTTTTCCATTTCCTTTACCAGGCTGGCTTCGGTGAAGCGTGCCGGCGGCTTGGTGAAGTGCTGGCTCGGGTCGATCTGCAGCAACTTCAGCGCTTCGCCCTGGACCATTTCCGGCAGTACGTCGTCTTCACCCGGTTTGCTCTGCTGTGGCAGCACACGGGTATAACCGTCGAACTTCAGGATACGGCCCTTGGCGCGCAGCTCGAAATCGCCGGCAGCCACGGTGACACTGGTAGACAGGTACTGCGCCGGCGGCATCTGGCAAGCCAGGAACTGGCGCCAGATCAGCTCGTACAGGCGCTCGGCGTCGCGCTCCATGCCACTGAGCTTGGTCGGGTGTGTATTCACGTCCGACGGGCGAATCGCTTCGTGCGCTTCCTGGGCGCCTTCTTTGCTGCCGTAGACCAGCGGTGCATCCGGCAGGTACTGCTTGCCGAACTCACGCTCGATGTAGCTGCGGGCCATGTCCAGGGCATCGGCCGACAGGTTGGTCGAGTCGGTACGCATGTACGTGATGTAGCCAGCTTCGTACAAGCGCTGGGCCATCATCATGGTCTTCTTCACACCAAAGCCCAGGCGGTTGCTGGCGGCCTGCTGCAGGGTGGAGGTAATGAACGGCGCCGACGGCTTGCTGCTGGTCGGGCGGTCTTCGCGCTTGACCACGCTGTAGCTGGAAGCCTTGAGCTTCTCCAGCGCGGCCATGGCCTGGGCTTCGTTCAGCGGCTTGAACGCCTCGCCATTTTCGCGCGCCACTTCGAAACGCACCTTGGCGTTTTTCGCGGTGCCGAGGTCGGCGTGGATTTCCCAGTATTCTTCCGGGATGAACGCGCGAATTTCACGCTCGCGCTCTACCACCAGCTTGACCGCTACCGACTGCACGCGACCGGCAGACAAGCCACGGGCAATCTTGGCCCACAACAGCGGCGACACCATGTAGCCCACCACACGGTCAAGGAAACGCCGAGCCTGCTGCGCGTTGACCCGGTCGATGTCCAGCTCGCCCGGTTGCGAGAAGGCTTCCTGAATCGCCTTCTTGGTAATTTCGTTGAACACCACGCGCTTGTAGCGGGCGTCGTCACCACCGATGGCCTCGCGCAGGTGCCAGGCAATGGCTTCCCCTTCGCGGTCCAAGTCGGTTGCGAGATAGATGGTGTCGGCATCCTTGGCCAGGCGGCGCAGCTCTTCGATCACCTTTTCCTTGCCAGGCAGGATCTCGTACTTGGCTTTCCAGCCGTGGTCGGGGTCGACACCCATGCGCGACACCAGCTGGCGACGGGCCTTTTCCTTGGGTGAAAGCGCCGGGGCCTCACCCGCAGCCTTACCACGCTTGGCGGCCGGCTCTTTGCTTGCGCTGGCCGAACCGCTGGTGGGGAGGTCTCGGATATGGCCGATACTCGACTTCACCACGTACTGGTTGCCCAGGTACTTGTTGATGGTCTTGGCCTTGGCCGGGGATTCCACAATGACCAGCGATTTGCCCATGGATCGGAGTATTCCTGAATCTGAAGATGAAAAACGCGTCAGGTGCCGACACGCGGCACCGCTATATATAGTGGCAAAAGTGTGAGGTCAAGTTCGAACGATCATGCGTGCGACTTGCCCAGCAACCCGGGCAGCCCCTCTTCGGCCTTGACCAAAGCAAAGCGTGGCACCTGCTCGCCGTCAACCTCGACGGACTCCTGGAACATCGAAAGTGGCCTTACCCAGAAGCTGTAGTCACCATACAGGCACTGGTAGAAAACCATCCACTCTTCGCTCTCGGAGTGCCGCGCAACGCTGAAGACACGGTACTCAGGCCCTTTGTAATGCCGGTAGACGCCTGGCTGTATCTGCATGTTGCACACCCTCCTGAATAAAACCTGAAAAAACAAAACCGGGGCACAAGGCCCCGGTTGCTGTCCAGCGGCGCGATCAGACGCGTTCGAAGACAGTGGTGATACCTTGGCCGAGGCCGACGCACATGGTCGCCACCCCGAGGGTACCGCCATTTTGCTTCATGACATTGAGCAGGGTGCCGGAAATACGTGCCCCAGAGCAACCGAACGGGTGCCCCAAAGCGATGGCGCCGCCGTGCAGGTTAACCTTCTCATCCATCTTGTCGAGCACTTTCAAATCCTTCAGCACTGGCAAGGCCTGTGCAGCGAAGGCTTCGTTGAGCTCGATGAAGTCGATGTCTGCCATGGTCAGCCCGGCACGCTTGAGGGCTTTCTGGGTCGATGGCACCGGGCCGTAGCCCATGATCGCCGGGTCCACACCTGCCACCGCCATCGAGCGGATTACCGCCAACGGCTGTATACCCAGGTCCATGGCGCGCTGGCCAGACATGACGATCATGCACGACGCGCCGTCGGTGATCTGCGACGAAGTACCGGCCGTAACCGTGCCCCCTTTGGGGTTGAATGCCGGCTTGAGCGACGCGAGGCCTTCGAGGGTGGTTTCCGGGCGAATGGTTTCGTCGAAATCGAATACCTTCAGGAAGCCGTTCTCGTCGTAGCCCTGCATCGGGATGATTTCATCCTTGAACTTGCCTTCGACCGTAGCCTTGTGGGCCAACTGGTGCGAACGCAAGCCAAACAGGTCCTGCTGCTCACGGGTGATGCCATGCATCTTGCCGAGCATTTCTGCAGTGAGGCCCATCATCCCGGAAGCCTTGGCGGCATGCAAGGACAGGTGCGGGTTAGGGTCCACGCCGTGCATCATGCTGACATGGCCCATGTGCTCCACGCCGCCGACCACGAACACATCGCCGTTGCCGGTCATGATGGCCTGGGCGGCGGTGTGCAGCGCGCTCATCGACGAGCCGCACAGGCGGCTGACGGTTTGCGCAGCGGAGGTGTGCGGGATCTGCGTCATCAGCGAAGCCATGCGGGCGATGTTCCAGCCCTGCTCCAGGGTCTGGTTGACGCAGCCCCAGATCACGTCCTCGACCTCTTTGGGGTCGACCTTGCCGTTGCGCTCCAGCAGCTTGCTGATCAGGTGCGCCGACATGTCTTCGGCGCGGGTGTTGCGGTGCATGCCACCCTTGGAGCGGCCCATCGGCGTGCGACCGAAGTCGACAATCACCACGTCTCTTGGATTCAGGCTCATATCAAATCTCTCGCTCTAGCTCGTTGACCGCTCAGTTGAAGAAGCGCTGGCCATTCTTGGCCATTTCGCGCAGCTTGGCGGTCGGGTGGTACAGCGGCCCCAGGTCGGCATAGCGATCGGCCAGGGCAACGAATTCGGCGACACCGATCGAGTCGATGTAGCGCAGCGCACCACCGCGGAAGGGAGGGAAACCAATGCCGTAGACCAGCCCCATGTCGGCTTCGGCAGCGGTCTCGACGATGCCGTCTTCCAGGCAGCGCACGGTCTCCAGGCACAGCGGCACCATCATCCAGTTGACGATGTCTTCATCGGTGACTTCACGCTGCTCGAACACGATCGGCTTGAGCACGTCGAGCACGGTAGCGTCGAACACTTTCTTCGGCTTGCCACGCTTGTCGGTTTCGTAGGCGTAGAAACCCTTGCCATTCTTCTGCCCCAGGCGGTTGGCCTCGTACAGGGCATCCACCGCCGAGCGGCGCTCGTCCTTCATGCGGTCAGGGAAACCTTCGGCCATCACGTCACGGCCGTGGTGGCCGGTGTCGATGCCTACCACGTCCATCAGGTAGGCCGGGCCCATTGGCCAGCCGAACTTTTCCATGACCTTGTCGATGCGCACGAAGTCGACACCGGCGCTGACCAGCTTGGCAAAGCCGCCGAAGTACGGGAACAGCACGCGGTTGACCAGGAAGCCCGGGCAGTCGTTGACCACGATCGGGTTCTTGCCCATTTTCTTGGCATAGGCCACGGTGGTGGCCACAGCCACTTCACTGGACTTCTCGCCACGGATCACTTCCACCAGCGGCATCATGTGCACCGGGTTGAAGAAGTGCATGCCGACGAAGTTTTCCGGGCGCTTGAGCGCCTTGGCCAACAGGTTGATGGAGATCGTCGAAGTGTTGGAGGCCAGGATCGCATCGTCCTTGACCTGCCCTTCCACTTCCGCCAGCACCGCCTGTTTGACTTTCGGGTTCTCGACCACGGCCTCGACCACGATGTCGACATTGGCAAAGTCGCCATAGGACAGGGTCGGGCGAATGGCATTGAGCGCCTCGGCCATCTTGGCCGGGGTCAGGCGGCCCTTTTCGACGCGGTTGCCAAGCAGCTTGGAGGCCTCGTTCAAGCCCAGCTGGATGGCTTCCTCGCGGATGTCCTTCATCAGGATCGGGGTGCCCTTGACCGCGGACTGGTAGGCGATGCCGCCACCCATGATACCGGCGCCAAGCACGGCAGCCTGCTTCACGTCGTGGGCGATTTCGTCGTGCGCCTTGGCCTTGCGCTTGAGCTCCTGGTCGTTCAGGAACAGGCCGATCAGGCTCTCGGCAACCGAGGTCTTGGCCAGTTTGGCAAACCCGGCCGCTTCGACTTCCAGCGCCTTGTCGCGGCCGAAGTTGGCGGCCTTCTGGATGCTCTTGATGGCTTCGACCGGGGCCGGGTAGTTCGGCCCGGCCTGCCCGGCAACGAAGCCCTTGGCAGTTTCGAACGCCATCATCTGTTCGATGGCATTGAGCTTGAGTTTTTCCAGCTTGGGTTGGCGTTTGGCCTTGTAGTCGAGCTCGCCGCTGATGGCGCGCTTGATCAGGTCGATGGCGCCAGCCTGCAGCAGCTCGGGCGCAACTACGGCATCGACGGCGCCGACTTTGAGGGCGTCTTCGGCGCGGTTTTCCTTGCCGGCAGCGATCCACTCGATGGCGTTGTCCGAACCGATCAGGCGCGGCAGGCGCACGGTGCCGCCAAAGCCCGGGTAGATGCCCAGCTTGACTTCCGGCAGGCCGATCTTGGCGCTGCTGGACATGACACGGTAATCGGCGGCAAGGCACATTTCCAGGCCGCCACCCAGGGCGATGCCATTGATGGCCGCGACGGTCGGCACTTCGAGGTCTTCGAAGGCGTTGAAGATGCGGTTGGCTTCCAGGTTGCCGGCGACCAGTTCGGCCTCGGGCAGCTTGAAGTTGTCGACGAACTCGGTGATGTCGGCGCCGACGATGAACACGTCCTTGCCACTGCTGACGATGACGCCCTTGACCGAGGCGTCGGCCTGGATGGCGCCTACGGCCTCGCGCAGCTCGTTCAGGGTCAGGCGGTTGAACTTGTTGACGGACTCACCCTTGAGGTCGAACTTGAGCTCGACGATGCCACTTTCAAGAGCCTTAACCGTGATGGCTTTACCTTCGTAAATCATCAACTGATCTCCACGATATGGAAGCTGAACTGTACACGCCGATCGCTGCAGCGGAAGCAGGCCTAGCTGCCCCGCCCAGGCACACCCGTCAGCGCGCTAGTCGGAAGTATGGCTTGGCGTGGTGACATACAAACGCTCAATTCATACGCCCGTTTGATTTGGGTGTGCACACATTCTCCGAAAAGATCTGCGTTGTCAAATGCTCACGAGCACGAAGAAAACGCGACTTTGTGGTCATTTTGTACCGTGCGCGCAGCAAATCATGATGACAGTGATCACCGGTCATTCATGCCAGCGATCGACCCCCGCGATTGCACAGGCGCTGCACATTTTCGCTTGCGCGCCGAGCGGGTATGGCTACACTGCCACTTGCGTGAATGAATACCCGGCCTGCCTGGCCTTTTCTGCGAAAGCAGAACGCAAAGCGGCGACTTGGCACCCCACCCCTTCAGGGGTATGCCAAGCCGCCGCTTTGTCGTTGTAGGAGCGGCATTGTGTCTTGAGAGGGGATTAGACCTGGTCATTCACCGTTCCACTTGTGGGAGCGGGCTTGCCCGCGAACACCGGCGCAGCCGGTGCCAGACACCGCGTCGCCTGCTTCGCGGGCTTGCCCGCTCCCACAGGTGAATCGCGCAGGCTTTTCAAATTTTGAGAAAGAGAGTTGCTCCTAAAGGGATCGTGTTTAGCTGAACTCAGGCGAGGGTTTCGAGGACGTAGGCAACATCCTGCAATACAGCCATATCGCCCCGTTCAGTCCAATACAACGCGATCATCCGGGCATCGGCCTCTACCTTGTAAACGCTCGCCGGCAAGCGCGCCAGCGCCTCCACGAAACGCGGGTCTTCGCAGGGTTCGCGGTACTGGTTCCACCACACCCCCGGGCTGACCTGCCAGTAGCTGAAGCTGTTCTGTTGCCCACGGCGGCGCGCCCGGTGGTACTGCGGGCAAGGACTTGGCGGCTCCTTCTCCAGCCAGTGCGGCCACTGCTGTGGCGCCAGCTGCATGGCCAACCCCATACGTCGGGCCTCCAGGCGCAGCTTCATCTGCTCGCTCTGCTTGCGCGAACTGCGCAACCAGGAAAACGGGCTGAGAATCAGCGCAAGGATTGACACCACCAGCAATACCGTCATATCAGTAGATTCCATAAAGCGTTGCAAATGAGCTGGTTAGCCACTTTTCACGGAAGACCCGCCCGAAAGCGACCATACTTCCTTTATCGCGATTGTCAGGAGTACTGCTCATGCCCTACGAACATTTGTTGGTCGCGGTCGACCTGACCGAAGAATGCGACCCGGTAATCAAGCGCGCCATGGCCTTGGCTGCCCCATCGAACGCCAAGGTATCGCTGGTGCATATCGTCGAGCCAATGGCCATGGCGTTTGGCGGCGATGTGCCGATGGACCTGTCGCAACTGCAACAACAGCAGTTCGACCAGGCCAAAGAGCGCATGGACCGGTTGTTCAACAAGTACCCGGACATTAATCGAGGCGACTCGCACCTGACCTACGGCCAACCTCGCCAGGAAATTCACCAGCTTGCCAAGGAACAACACTGCGACCTGATCGTGGTCGGCAGCCATGGCCGCCACGGCCTGGCGTTGCTGTTGGGTTCCACGGCCAATGACGTGCTGCACGGTGCGCCATGTGACGTGCTGGCGGTACGCTTGCAGAAGAAAGACTGAGCCGACCTGGTCCGGCCCTATCGCCGGCAAGCCAGCCCCCACAGAGGCACCATGGATTTCAAGCCTTATGGTGTCCCTGTGGGAGCTGGCTTGCCGGCGATAGGGCCGGACCAGGCTAACAACTATCAGCCTTCCAGCTCAGCCCAGCGCTCTACCAGTACATCCAGCTCACCCTGCAGCTTCTCGATCCTGGCCAGCACCGCCGAAGTCTCCGCAATCGGCCGCTGATAGAAGCCCACCGCATTCACTTCTTCCTGGGCTTCAGCCATGCGCTGCTCCAGCGCGTCGATCTGCCCCGGCAGCATCTCCAGCTCACGCTGCAGCTTGTAGCTGAGCTTTTTCTTCGATGCCTCTTCCACCACCGGCGCAGCAACAGGCGCAGGCTTGGCCTCGACCTTCTCCACCACCGCGCTGTTGAGGGCCGACTTGCCGCCCTTGCTCTCGGTCACGCCCAGCAGCTTCGGCGAGCCGCCCTGGCGAATCCAGTCCTCATAACCCCCTACATACTCGCGCACCTTGCCCTCGCCTTCGAACACCAGGGTGCTGGTGACGACGTTGTCGAGGAAGGCCCGGTCGTGGCTGACGATCAGCACGGTGCCCTTGTAGTTGGCCAGCACCTCTTCGAGCAGTTCGAGGGTTTCCACGTCCAGGTCGTTGGTCGGTTCGTCGAGCACCAGCAGGTTGGCCGGCTTGCTGAACAGCTTGGCCAGCAGCAGGCGGGCACGCTCACCCCCCGACAGCGCCTTGACCGGCGTGCGCGCACGCTGGGGGCTGAACAGGAAGTCGCCCAGGTAACTGAGCACATGGCGGTTCTGCCCATCGATCTCGATGAAGTCACGGCCTTCGGCGAGGTTGTCGATCACCGTCTTTTCCAGCTCGAGCTGGTGGCGCATCTGGTCGAAATAGGCCACTTCCAGCTTGGTGCCGCGCTCGACCTTGCCTGAAGTGGGCTCCAGGTCACCGAGCATCAACTTCAGCAAGGTGGTCTTGCCGGTACCGTTGGCACCCAGCAGGCCGATACGGTCTTCGCGCTGCAGGACCATGGAGAAGTCCTTGACCAGCATCGGCCCTTCGGGATGATGGAAACTCACGTTTTCCAGCACCATGACCTGCTTGCCGGACTTTTCCGCCGCCTCGATCTGGATATTGGCCTTGCCCTGGCGTTCGCGGCGCTCGCCACGCTCTACCCGCAGGGCCTTCAAGGCACGCACGCGACCTTCGTTGCGGGTACGGCGGGCCTTGATGCCCTGGCGAATCCACACTTCTTCCTGGGCCAGGCGCTTGTCGAACAGCGCGTTGGCGGTTTCTTCGGCGGCCAGTGCGGCCTCCTTGTGCACCAGGAAGCTGGCGTAGTCGCCGTTCCAGTCGATCAGGCCGCCACGGTCCAGTTCAAGGATGCGGGTGGCCAGGTTCTGCAGGAACGACCGGTCGTGGGTAATGAACAGCACCGCGCCGTTGAAGCCGCGCAGGGCCTCTTCGAGCCAAGCAATGGCGCCAATGTCCAGGTGGTTGGTCGGCTCGTCGAGCAGCAGCAGGTCGGGCTCCGACACCAGCGCCTGGGCCAGCAGCACGCGGCGGCGCCAGCCACCGGACAGCTCGGCCAGGGTCTTGTCGGCAGGCAGTTGCAGGCGGCTGAGGGTGCTTTCCACCACCTGCTGCAGGCGCCAGCCGTCGCGGGCTTCCAGTTCGTGCTGAACATGCATGAGCTTTTCCAGGTCATCGTCGCCCTGGATGTTCATGCTCAGGTGGTGGAACTGCGCCAGCAGTTCACCCACGCCGTCGAGGCCGGCCGCGACCACGTCGAACACCGTGCGCTCATCGGCCACCGGCAGTTCCTGCGGCAGTTCGCCGATCTTCAGGCCCGGCGCACGCCAGATTTCCCCGTCGTCGCCCTTCTGCTCGCCCTTGACCAGGCGCAGCATGCTCGACTTGCCGGTGCCGTTGCGGCCGATGATGCACACCCGCTCGCCACGAGCGATCTGCCAGGACACTTTGTCCAGCAGCGGCATGGCGCCGAATGCGAGGGACACATCGCTGAATTTGAGCAGGGTCATGTTGGTCTCCATAAATCGGGCGCGCATTCTACCTGAGTTGGGCCCCCGACGGCAGCTGCCAGGCCAATCGATGCACCCGTGGCGACATCCGGTCGACGTTAATATGCCGATACAAGCACAGTGCTTTCACCCGCTGCCGGCAAACGGCTAAGCTAAGCCAATAGCTTCCAACAGTGCTGGCTCCGCCGTCACTTTCCCATGGTTCAACTGCCCGGACGTATCATGCGCAGCCGCCTGTTACAAATTGCTTCCTGCCTGCTGCTGACCGCTGCCACCAGCGCGGCACAGGCCACCGACCTCACCCTGCAGCGCCAGTACTACGACGAAGCCAAGCGCGCGCTGGCCAAGGGCGACAAAGGCCCTTACCTACGCTATGCCCAGGCTCTGAGTGACTACCCGCTGACCCCGTACCTGGCCTACGACGAGCTCACTGCCCGCCTGAAAAGCGCCAGCAACCAGGAAATCGAGGCGTTCCTCGCCAAGCATGGCGACCTGCCCCAGGCCAACTGGATGAAACTGCGCTGGTTGCGCTGGCTGGCCGAACGCGGGGAGTGGGACACCTTCGTCAAGTACTACGACCCCAAGCTCAATTTCACCGAGCTCGATTGCCTCAACGGCCAGTACCAGCTCAGCCATGGCCTGCGTGCCGAAGGCAACGCCACCGCCGAAAAGCTGTGGAACGTGGGCAAGTCGCAACCTGCCGCGTGCGACACACTGTTCGGCATGTGGGCCGCTGAAGGCCAACTGACCGAGAGTAAGCGCTGGCAGCGCATCAAGCTGGCGGCCCAGGCGCGCAATTACAGCCTGGCCAACAGCCTGATCAATGGCCTGACCACCCTCGGCCCGCAAGGCCGGCTGCTGGTCGACGTGGCACAGAAGCCTGAGCTGCTCAACCAGCCATCGCGCTTTGCCCCGGCCAACGAGGCGATGGCCGATGTGGTCAGCCTGGGCCTGCGCCGCCTGGCGCGCCAGGACCCGGAGCGGGCCATGGCGCTGCTGGACGACTACGCCCAGCGCATGCATTTCTCCCGCGACGAAAAGGTGGCCATCGCCCGCGAAATAGGCCTGACCCTGGCCCGCCGCTACGACCCGCGTGCGCTCGACCTGATGACCCGCTACGACCCTGAGCTGCGCGACAACACCGTCAGTGAATGGCGCCTGCGCCTGCTGCTGCGCCTGGGCCGCTGGGAAGACGCCTACGAGCTGACCCGGCGCCTGCCTCAGGACCTGGCCAGCAGCAGCCGCTGGAAGTACTGGCAAGCGCGCAGCCTGGAGCTGGCACAGCCGAACAACCCGCAGATCCCACTGCTGTACAAGACCGTGGCGCGCGAGCGTGACTTCTATGGTTTCCTCGCCGCCGACCGGGCCAAGACACCGTACCAACTGAACAACAAACCCCTGTTGCTGAGCCCGCAACTGGTGAAGAAAGTACGCAATACACCCGGCATCCAGCGGGCGCTGGAATTCCATGCCCGCGGCCAGATCGTCGAAGGCCGCCGCGAGTGGTACCACGTCAGCCGGCACTTCAACCGCGATGAAATGGTGGCCCAGGCGCGTCTGGGTTATGAATTGCGCTGGTACTTCCCGGCCATCCGCACCATCAGCCAGGCCCAGTACTGGGACGACCTGGACATCCGCTTCCCGATGGCCCACCGCGATACCCTGGTGCGCGAAGCCAATGTGCGCGGCCTGCATTCGAGCTGGGTATTCGCCATTACCCGCCAGGAAAGCGCGTTCATGGAAGACGCACGCTCCCCGGTAGGCGCCAGCGGCCTGATGCAACTGATGCCGGCTACCGCCAAGGAAACGGCCCGCAAGTTCAGCATTCCGCTTGCCTCACCGGCACAAGTGCTCAACCCGGACAAGAACATCCAGCTGGGCGCCGCCTACCTGAGCCAGGTGCATAGCCAGTTCAACGGCAACCGGGTCCTGGCCTCAGCAGCCTACAATGCCGGGCCCGGGCGCGTGCGACAGTGGCTGAGGGGCGCCAAGCACCTGAGTTTCGATGTGTGGGTGGAGTCGATCCCGTTCGACGAAACCCGCCAATACGTGCAGAACGTGCTGTCGTATTCAGTGATCTACGGGCAGAAACTGAATGCACCGCAGCCGCTGGTGGATTGGCATGAGCGGTATTTCGATGACATGTAAAGTTCGCTGAGCCCTTGCCGGCCTGTTCACGGGCACCTGTGAACAGGCCGGTGCCAGCACACAGCTATTCCAGGATTTCCACGCCCATCCCGACCTCAAGCCACCCGCTGCCATCCACCGCCAGGTTCTGCCCGAACAGGATATCGCCATCCTTTTCGCGGAAGGTCCTGAGCGTGGCCATCGGTTCACGGTCTTCACTGCGCTCGCCGGTGGCGGGGTCGATAGTGGTAAAGATGCACCTCACACTCGGTTTGAGCACCCGGAATTCGAGGGTGCCAATGCGGATCCGCTTCCAGCCATCCTCGGCGAAAGGCTCGGCGCCCTGCACCACCAGGTTCGGTCGAAAACGCAGCATCTCCATGGGCCGCCCCACACGGCGGTCAAGCTCGTGAAGCGAGCCCTGGCCGATCAGCAACAAGGGGAAACCATCCGGAAAAGCCGCGCGATCGCTGTTGAAGCCATAACCGTTGGGCAAATAACGGGCACGCTGCTCCGGGCAATGCACCAGGCGCACAGCCTTGCCCAGCCACTCGCTCAGCCAGGCCGCCGCGCCATCGCCGGCGTCTGGCACGCGCAAGGTATCGCGCCAGATCGTCACGCCACGCAGGCCCTCATCGGCAGGTGGCACTGCCACCCTCAGCGAGGCGCGCCCAGGCGCCTGCAACAGCAGCTGGCCGCAGCCGTCATCGTGCGCCGCGATCTGGCCAAGGCGTGGCCAGGCACGTTGGGTCAGGAAGCGTCCGTTTTCTGCCTCGACCACCATCCAGCGCCGGTCACCCTGCAGGCCCAGCAGCCCCACCGGCGAAGCGCGCAGGCTCTGCGCCTGGCACGACTTCACCGGGTATCGGTACAACTCACTCAGAAACATCCCTGCCGCCTCGCGTCTTGGCAAATGCCAAGCTTATACCGGGCAGGCGTGGCGATCACGCGGTGGCCGTATCCAGCAGCAGACGCTGCTTGACCACGTCGACCAGGCGATCGGGCTGGAACTTGGAAAGGAAGTTGTCGCAACCCACTTTCTTGACCATGGATTCATTGAAACTGCCCGACAGCGATGTGTGCAGCACCACGTAGAGTTGGCGCAGCCGCGCATCGCCACGAATCTCGGTGGTCAGGCGGTAGCCGTCCATTTCCGGCATTTCGGCGTCGGTGAACACCATCAGCAGCTTTTCACACACGTCCTCGCCTGCATCGGCCCAACCCTTGAGCATGCGCAGTGCCTTCAGGCCATCACTGGCCACATGCAGTTTCATGCCCAACTGGGACAAGGTGTCGCGCAACTGCGCCAGGGCCACACTGGAGTCGTCCACCAGCAGCACCTCGCGGCCTTGCGCCCGTGCCAGCACGGGGTCGGCCAGTTTGTCGCCGGAAACCCGGGCGTTGTAAGGCACGATTTCAGCCAGCACCTTTTCCACGTCGATGACCTCGACCAGTTGCTCATCGACCTTGGTGATGGCAGTCAGGTAATGCTGGCGCCCGGCGCTGGACGGCGGCGGCATGATCGACTCCCAGTTCATGTTGACGATGCGGTCGACCCCTCCTACCAGGAAAGCCTGCACCGAGCGGTTGTATTCGGTGACGATGATGGTGCTGTCGGGCGTGGGTTGCAGCGGGCGCATGCCAATGGCCTGGGACAGGTCGATCACCGGCAACGTCTGCCCACGCAGGTTGACCACACCGCAGACGAACGCATGACGCTGGGGCATCAGGGTGAGCTTGGGCAGTTGCAGCACTTCCTGAACCTTGAACACGTTGATCGCGAACAATTGGCGGCCCGCCAGGCGGAACATCAGGATTTCCAGGCGGTTCTCACCTACCAGTTGCGTGCGTTGGTCTACCGTGTCGAGAATGCCAGCCATTGGAAAGCCCCCAGGCTTGAGTCGAAAAAGGTGAATTGATCTACCCTGTATCGGCGGCTTCCCGCACACCTTGACCCTTGCGGGAAAATGCCGACCCGGCAATTGATATCACTTTACCATCATGCTTTACTGCCGGCACCCCGCTCGAATTCGGCAGCCCGCATCAGGGAAACCCCTAGGGGCAGTCAGGTGAAACCTGATATTCGCGATATCCTTTAGCCATTAATGTGACGCCATTCTCATTGCATGAATGGAGTCAGGCTTTTGCTAGCTATCGTTGCGGCGTGCCCGTCACCTGCGCCTACCCCACGCGCGGGGACCTGATCATGGACACTGCCTTAGCGTTCGATAACGCACTGCAGGGCTTCCTGCTGGATGCCCAGGTACTGCTGACCCAGGCCCAGGAATGCCTGCAGCATCTGGAATTGATCGACAACGATCCAGACGCCTGCCGCTGCCTGGACAGCACCTTGGCCAGCCTCGCCGGGCAGGCCACCCGCCTGGGCGCGCGCGAAGTTGCCCATTACGCCACCGCGCTTCACCAGTTGCTGGCCCCGGCCTGCTACAGCGGCTGTCTGCAGCCAGAGGCATTGCCTGCGATCGAGGCGTGCCTGACCCTGCTGGCCTGGCAACTGGAGTTGCTCGACAGCCGAACCGGGCGGTTGAACCTGGATATCGGCGAGCAACTGGTGCTGCTGGGCGAGCTGGCCAAGGTCGTGCAGCAACCCCTTGCCCCTGCTTGCGCGTCTTGCGATGAAGCAGGCAAAACGTGCGATCACCCGCATGATGTCATGCGCTCCGGCAGCCATGGCAGCCGGCCGTACCGCGCGCATTAACCTGACCAGAAGTGCAACTAACTACATGCACTCAAGCCCTGCGCTGGTCGAACTTGCAAAGTTCGCAAAGTTTCAGGAAGGCCAAGTTGAATCATTACCGCCTTAGTTGCAGCGCGGGTGCGAGCAGCGGGATCCGCGGGTGGCACTTTGCCACCCGGCACCGCCCTGCCAACAGGCGTTTCGGAGCGTCACCCAGCCGCGACCGACACCGTACGAAGTGGTAATATGCGCCCCCACAAACACTTGCAATCACAAAAAAGTTTGCACATCAGGTGCTCGACCAAACAGCGGAAGTACTGCGCCAAAGCCTCTGACCCGCATTGTGCAAGGCCTCTATCAGCAATACTTCAGTGGCTTCCCTATTTATGCTCCCACGCTTGAAATTCTACATGCGTAGCTGCTGCCGCGTTGCCCTGCTGCGCTGGCTGACGGTCGGGCTGTGTGTGGCCTCGCTGGTTACCAACCTGATGCTGTACCTGGCCAACCTGGCTATCCCGGCTGGCCTGCTGCTTTTGCAGTTGGCCGCAACGCTGGCCGCCACCCTGCAGTTGGGATTGGGGGCCAGGTCGATCAGCCTGCGGCCGGCTGAACTGGCCGAGCGCATGCTGAAGGTGCAGGAAGACGAGCGGCAACACCTGAGCCGGGAGTTGCACGACGACATTGGCCAATTGCTGACTGCCGCCAAACTGCAACTGCAGTGGCTGAAACGGCGCATGCCGGCCGAGTTGCAGGGCCACTGCGATGCGCTGCACAGCACCCTGGATGACACCCTGGGCACGGTACGCAACGTGTCGAGCCTGCTCAACCCCAGGCAATTGGCGAGTCTTGGGTTGGAAGCCAGCTTGCGCGCGCACTTGGTCCGCACGCTGGGCAGCAGCAGCGTACACTGGAGCCTGGCGTGCAACCAACGTCTGGGCGGCATTGACGATGCAGTGGCCATGGCAGTGTTCCGCATCACCCAGGAAGCAGTCACCAACATGCTGCGCCATGCCCAGGCACACAACCTGGTTGTGCGCCTGCAACGCACCCCTGCCGGGCTGGCGTTGTCGATTCACGACGATGGCCGCGGCTTCGTTCCCGCCCGGCATCCGGCCGAGGCCGGCCAGCGCGGCCTGGCCGGCATGCAGGAGCGGGTAACGGCCTTGCAGGGCAGCCTGCAGATCACCAGCCAGCCTGGCCAGGGTACACGGATAGAAGCGATGTTCCCGTGGCCACCGCGCACCCAGCAACGCGCCAGGAGTACTGTTGCCCATGACCTGTAGATTGCTGCTGGTCGACGACCACTCGCTGATCCGCGCCGGCGTACGCGCGCTGGTTTGCGACATTCCCGGCTACAGCGTGGTCGGTGAGGCCGAGGATGGCAGCCAGTTGCTTGAGCAGGTGCGCGCACTGGCGCCGGACATTGTCCTGCTGGACATTTCCATGCGCTCGACCAGTGGCCTGGACGCCCTGACCCAATTGCGGGCCTGCGGCAGCAACTGCAAGGTGCTGATCCTGTCGATGCACACCGATCCGGACCTGATCATGCGTGCCCTGGAAAGCGGTGCCCACGGTTACCTGCTCAAGGACACCAGTGCCACCGAGCTGGAGCAGGCCCTGGAGGCAGTACGCCACGGCGAGCGCTACCTGAGCCCGGCCATCGCCCACACCGTCATCAACCAGGCGCTGCAGCGCAACAGGCCGGGCGCACAGGGCGGCAGCGACCGGCATAACCTCACGGCGCGCCAGCTGGAGATCCTGCGCCTGATCGTGCGCGGCAAGTCGACCCGGGAAATTGCCACTGGCCTTGGCCTGTCGATCAAGACCGTGGAAACCCACCGCTCGCAAATCATGAAGCGCCTGCAAATTCATGACGTGGCTGGCCTGGTACTGTTTGCCGTGCGCGAAAAGATCATCAGCCTGGACGACTGAGCAGCGGCGACCCGGCAGGCAGGTGCAGGCGCAACGCTGCGGGCCGGGCTTCGAAACGCAAGTTGGTAGTCTGCAAGGGCTCGCCATCGAGGTTGAGGTCCAGGCCTTGGGCACTCTTGATCTCGACCCAGGGCAACCTGGCACGGACGAACAGGCCATCACCGGCCAGCAGGTCACGCAACGTGCCCAGCATTTCCTGTGGGGCAGGCAACACGGCGATATCGAGCAAGCCATCATCGACTACCGCATCCGGGCACAGCTCCTGCCCGCCTCCCGCCTGGCGGCCATTGCCGATACCCAGTGCCAGCAGATCCCCTTGCCAGTGGAAATCCGGCCCTTGCAGCTCGACCGAGGCCGCCTGCAGTTCGCTGAAGCGTGTGAGGCCGGTGAACAGATAGGCCGCGGCGCCCAGGACCTTCTTCAGGTCTTCGGACGTATTGGCCGTGACCTGACTACCGAACCCGCCGGTGGCCATGTTGAGGAACAGCTGGTCGCCGGCCTGGCCCAGGTCTATGGGCTGTGCCGCCTCATTCAACAAGGCCAGCGCAGCGGCAGGCTCCAGCGGAATGCCGGCAGCCTTGGCAAAATCGTTGGCGGTGCCCAACGGCAGCAATACCAGGCTGGCATCGGTCCCGGCCTGCCCCATGGCCTCGGCCACATCGCGCAGGGTCCCGTCGCCGCCACCGGCGACAATGTGGCTGTAACCTGCCGCCAGCGCCTCGGTCACCAGGCGCTGGGCATCGCCCGCCTCCCAGGTGACCCGCACATCCAGCACCCAGCCACTGTCGCGCATGTCGTGCACGGCATCGCGCAGTTCGTCGTTCATCGCCTGCTTGCCGTGCAGGACCAGCATTGCCTTGCGCGCTTGCATAGGCGCATCTCCCTGAGGTTGACCAACCCTATCTCGACCACATGGACGCGTGGATCGTTGCATGCCGCGTTCAAAAACAGCCAGCGGCGTGTCGCGCGTGGCAGGCGGTGTTCCCAGCAGCAGCGCCGGCTCGGCTGGTAGTGAAGATAATGGCATTTTTTCCACAGCCGACAATGCCCGGCTATGCTGAGTCGAGACACTTTTGACAGGTTTTTGACCCTACAAGCGAATGAGCACAGGCGAGTCAGCATTTTGACTGTGAAATGCCCTGGCTTGCCCGCCACGGACGCTCCTCCCGGCCCTCACCTGCAACCGGCCGACAGGTGCGTCTTGCCCTCTGCAGCCGTCAGCGAGGACCACGGTCATGCGTATTCTCTGGACACTGCCTTACCTGCCTTGGCCGACCACCAGTGGCTGCAAGACTCGCCAATACCACCTGATCCGGGCACTGGCCCAGCGCGGCCACCGCATCACCTTGTTGGTGCAATCGAAGATACCCCTCAGCGACGCCGCACGCGAGGCGCTCGAACCGTACCTCGAACGGCTGATAGTCCTGCCGCGCAGGCCGCTGCATAGCCCGCTGAACCTGCTGGCCTCGCCGATCATCGACTACCCCATGCGGGCGATCATCAACGGCCTTTGCGCAGCGTTGCGGCACCGCTTCGAGCAGTTGCTGGAGGAACCTTGGGACGTGATCCAGATCGAGCACAGCTATAGCTTCCAGCCGTTCGAGAAGGCCCTGCAGGCCCGCGGCCTGCCCTTCATGCTCAGCGAACACAACCTGGAGTCGGTTACCGGCAGCGCCTGCCATGACCGCCTGCCGTTATGGCTACGCCCGCTCAATGCCTTCGACCGCTGGCGCTACCGGCGCTGGGAACAGCGCGTGCTGGGCCAGCCCACCGAGCTGGTAGCCGTCAGCGCTCACGACGCCGAGCTGATCGGGCAGATCAGCAGGCGCCCGGTGAATGTGGTGGTCAATGGCGTGGAATGTGATTTCTACCAGCAGGTGCAGCCGGCGCTGCACAGCCAGCGCCTGCTGTTTGTCGGCAATTTTGAATACGGCGCCAACCTGGAAGCCATCGAGTGGGCGCTGGAAGACATCATGCCGCAGGTGTGGCTGAGCAACCCGGCCGTGCGCCTGGCGATTGCCGGGCATGCGATGCCGGCCAGCTGGAAGCTGCACTGGAATGACCCGCGGATCGAATGGCTCGGCTATCGCCCCGATCTGCGTGAACTGCAAAGCCGCTCAGCCCTGTTTTTTGCGCCGCTGCGCTATGCCGGTGGCTCGAAGGTGAAAATCCTTGAAGCAATGGCTGCCGGCCTGCCGATCATCAGTACCGGCAAGGGCGTTTCCGGCCTGGCGGTGAACAACGGCGAGCATTACCTGGGCAGCGATGACAGTGATCAACTGGCCCTGCTGATCACCCAGTTGCTCAACCAGCCCTGGCGCATGAGCCAGTTGAGCGCGGCCGGGCGCCAGTTCGCCCGCCAGCGCCACGACTGGAGCGTGGCGGCTCATCAACTGGAAACCGTGCACATGCGCCTGACCCAGGCAGCACCGGTGCCAGGGCCACTGGCCGATGCCTGGCTGGGGCGTTCAGCCAAGTAGTTCGCTGAAGGGAATGAATGGCACGCTGTCACCCGTTTTCGGCGTGCTGCCTTCGCGCACCTCCACCAGCCCGTCGGCCCAGGCTGCGCTGCGCAGCACACCCGAACTCTGGTTCTTGTAGATGCGCACCTGGCCGTCCTCGATGCGCGCACGCAAGTATTCGCGGCGGCTACCGGGTTTGGGCCAGTCAAACCCCGCCGGCATGTCGAAGCGCAGCGGCGTGACATTGCCCACCCCTTGGCGCCGCAGCAGATAGGGCCGGGTCAGCAGGCCAAAGGTGACCAGGGTCGAGGCCGGATTACCCGGCAGGCCGATCACCGGCACGCCCTGGTAATGGCCGAAGGTCAGCGGCTTGCCCGGCTTGATCGCCAGCTTCCACAGCGCCAGCTCGCCCGCTTCGCGCAGTGCCGCCCCGAGGTAGTCGGCCTCGCCCACCGACACGCCGCCAGTGGACAGGATCAGGTCGACGTGGCCCAGTCCGGCCAGGCAGGCGCGGGTCTGCGCCAGGTCATCCGGCAGGATGCCGGCATCGACCACCTCGCACCCCAGGCGCTGCAACCAACTGACCAATAGCCGACGATTGCTGTTGTAGATTTGCCCGGGCCCCAACGGCAGCCCGGGCTCGACCAGTTCGTCGCCGGTGGACAGTACCGCCACTTTGACCTTGCGTACCACCTCGAGCCGGGCGTGGCCCAAGGTCGCCGCCAGGCCCAGTTCGATCGGCCCCAGGCGCGTGCCGGCGTTCATCACCTGCTCGCCCTTGCGGGTTTCCTGGCCCTGCGGGCGAATGTTCTGCCCGGCGCGCAGCGCCTCGACGAAACGTACCCGGCCATCCTCCAGCACCTGGGTGTTTTCCTGCATCTCGACGCAATCGGCACCTGCCGGCACCGGGGCGCCGGTAAAGATGCGGGCACAGGTGCCCGGCTGCAGAGGCTGTGGCGCATGGCCGGCGAAGATGCGCTGGCTGACGGGCAACGGCTGGCCCTGCCAGTCGGCCAGGCGCAGGGCATAGCCGTCCATGGCACTGTTCGGCCAGGGCGGCAGGTCGAGCGAGGCCACCAGGTCGGTCGCCAGTACCCGGCCTTCGGCTTCGGCCAGGGGCAGGCTTTCAGTTTCCTGAATCGGTGCCGACTCGGCCAATGCCAGCAATTGTTCCAGGGCTTGCTCTACCGGCATCAGCGGCCGTGGCTGACTGACCTCAGCCACGGCTGTCACAGGCCATTGCCTGCTTCAGGTGCGGGACAAAGTTGCACGGCCGATGGCGGGCGTCGAGTTGCTCGGCAAGAATGCCGTCCCAACCGGTGCGCACGGCATTGGTCGAGCCCGGCAGGCAGCACACCAGGGTGCCATTGGCCAGGCCGGCCAAGGCCCGCGACTGCACCGTGGACGTACCGATATCCGGCACGGAGATCTGCCGGAACAACTCGCCAAAGCCATCGACCTGCTTGTCCAGCAGACAGGCCACCGCCTCCGGCGTGCTGTCGCGGCCGGTAAAGCCAGTGCCGCCGGTAATCAGCACCACCTGCACGCGCTCGTCGGCGATCCAGGTGGCAACCTGTGCACGGATCTTGTACAGGTCGTCCTTGAGCAATACCCGCTCTGCCAGGTGATGGCCGGCCTCGCTCAACCGGTCGACGAACATCTGGCCAGAGGTATCGGTGTCGGGCGTGCGGGTGTCGCTAACGGTGAGCACCGCGATATTCAGCGGCACAAAGGGGGTATCTGCCTTGGCTTTCATGGGGGTCCGTCACAACAGGATAGGTTGGCCGCAGTTATATCACAGCGCACATTTACCGGGTTGCGCCCAACAAACTTGCCCTGGATCAACCGCGCAGATTTATCGCTATGATGCACTTGCAGTGAACTTGCACTAAAGTCCTGCGTCATAAATGTCATCTAGCACCATCGCACTTGGAGAACCACGATGATCAAACGGACCCTACCCGCCTTCCTGCTCGCTTTGGGCCTGGGCACCCTTGCCGGCTGCTCCACCCCAACCGTCATCACCCTGAACGATGGCCGAGAAATCCAGGCGACGGATAAACCGTCCTACGACGAAGACTCCGGCTTCTACGAATTCGAGCAGCTGGACGGCAAGCGCACCCGCCTGAACAAGGACCAGATCCGCACCGTGAAAGAGCTTTAACCGCGGCGCGTTTTCAGCAAAGCCCCTTTGCACAGCAGGGGCTTGCGAGCAAAAACACGATGCAGTAGGATTTTGTTCATCGGAGTGTAGCGCAGCCAGGTAGCGCGTCTCGTTCGGGACGAGAAGGCCGCAGGTTCGAATCCTGTCTCTCCGACCAGATCCTCCAGAAGCCCGCTGATGCGGGCTTTTTTGTGCCTGGAAACTGCCACCAACGGTAGCGTTGAAAACCGATAGCCACCCCTGCGCTGCCCCCGTCACCCCTGTGTCAGGCACTGGTGAACTGCAAGGCCGCCAGCCGGGCATACAGCGGGCTTTGCTCGATCAATTGGCGATGAGTGCCCACCGCCACCAAGCGCCCCTGGTCGATGACCGCGATGCGCTCGGCGTGCTGGACCGTGGCCAGCCGATGGGCGATGACCAGCGTGGTACGCCCGGCCATCAGGCGGGGCAGTGCTTGCTGGATCAGGTGTTCGCTTTGCGCGTCGAGGGCGCTGGTGGCTTCGTCCAGCAACAGGATCGGCGCGTCCACCAGTAGCGCCCGGGCAATCGCCAGGCGCTGGCGCTGGCCGCCGGAAAGCCCGATGCCACCCTCCCCCAGCGGTGTCTGGTAGCCCTGAGGTAACTGCCGAATAAACTCATCGGCATGGGCGCCGCGGGCTGCGGCTTCGACCTCGGCCTGGCTCGCCTCGGGGCGGCCATAGCGGATATTGGCTTCCACCGTGCCACGGAACAGCGAAGGGTTCTGTGCAACCAGGGCAAACTGCCGTCGCAGCTGGTCAGGGTCGAATTCTGTCAGCGGCTGGCCGTCGAGCAGGATGCGCCCTTGCTGGGGGTCGTAAAACCGCAGCAACAGATCGAACAAGGTCGACTTGCCGGCCCCTGATGGGCCGACCAGGGCCACGGTCTGGCCAGGCTCGATGACCAGGCTCAGGCCAGCTACCGCTGCCACGGTGGGCCGTGACGGGTAGGCGAACACCAGTTCCTGCAACTCGATGTGCCCGCGGGCCCTATGCCCCGGCAGGCCCGAGGCGGCACAGCCCGGCAGGATTGCGCTGCGTGCGGCCAGCAGTTCGGCGATGCGCTCGGCAGCACCGGCGGCGCGCTGCAGTTCGCCGATCACTTCACTGAGGGTGCCGAAGGCGCTGCCGACGATCAGGCTGTAGAACACGAAGGCGGCCAGTTCGCCGGCGGATATGCGCCCGGCGATCACATCCATGCCGCCCACCCACAGCATCACCCCAACCGCCCCCAGCACCAAGACGATCACCAGAGTGATCAGCCAGGCCCGCTGGGCAATGCGCTTGCGCGCCACGGTGAATGCCGCCTCGACCGTGTCGGCAAAAAGTGCGCGGTCATGTGCCTGATGGTTGTAGGCCTGCACAGTCTTGATCTGCCCCAGCGTCTCGGCCACGTAGCTGCCTACATCGGCGACCCGGTCCTGGCTCTGCCGCGACAGCCTGCGTACGCGGCGACCAAACAGCAGGATGGGCGCCAACACCAGCGGCAGGGTCACCACCACGATGCTGGTGAGCTTGGGGTTGGTAATGAACAGCAGCACCACACCGCCCAGCACCATCAATGCATTGCGCAGGAACATCGACAGCGACGAACCGATGACCGATTGCAGCAGCGTGGTGTCTGCTGTCAGCCGCGACTGGATCTCGGCGCTGCGGTTATCCTCGAAAAAGCCGGGGTGCAGGCCGATCAGGTGGTTGAACACCGCCCGCCGCATGTCGGCCACGCAGCGCTCGCCAATCCACGACACCAGGTAGAAACGGCTGAACGTACCCACCGCCAAGGCCAGTACCAGCAGCAGGAACAGCCCGATGGTCTGGTTGAGCTGGTGCGCGGAACGGGTCATGAAACCCTGGTCGACCAGCAGCCGGATGCCTTGGCCCATCGACAAGGTGATGCCCGCAGTGACTACCAGTGCCAGCAAGGCCAGCAGAACCTGCCGGCGATAGGGGCGAACGAACTGCCAGGCCAGGCGTAATGCCCGGCGTGGTTGCGGGGAAACCGATTCGGACATGGCGACGATCACTATGGCTGGCGAAGGCCCAGACTACCACTCATCAGGGCTGGGGAACGCGGGCAGGTGGCTATAGCCTATCGATCTAACCAGGGTATGGAGCTTTGCCAGCGTTTCTGTTGGACTGGTATTGCCGTGACGAGCCTGTCGTCACAGGCCAGTCACGGTGCAGGACTACCCTGAGTTCACCTGATGAGGAGACCATGCATGAGCTTGCAGCCTACCAGCGACAACCAGCAGCCCCGGCCGAACCAGCAACCCCAGGTATGCGGTTCGATCATTGATGCCCAGGGGCGCGAAGTACCGATCACCGAGCAGATGATCCAGCAGGCTTGCAAGGCCCTAGAACAGAGCCGGGTCGAGCGCGTACGCAAAGGTTGAGCGGCGAATTTCTTGCAACCCGGCGCCCGCGTCGGGTTTTTATTTGCCCTGAGTTCTGCACTGGCCTCTTACGGCCAGGCCCGGCTGGGCGCTCTCACCCGGGCGAATGGCCGTGCAGCGGCCGGCACGCCGTCAGACCAATACGCCACCCAGCGCACTGACCAGTTGCGCCAACTGCGGCGCCTCGCCACGCAGGCGCACCGCCAGCCCCTCGATTTCGCGTCGCGCTGGGTACTGCTTGCGCAACTGGTCGAACGCGGCACGCTGTTGTTGTGGGTCGTCGCTCAGGCTGCGGCGGAAGTCGGCATCGTCACGGCGCGGGTCGTACACGGCGCGGCACAGGGTGGCCAGGGCCCAGGCCGGGTCGGCGCTGGCATCCAGCTCGATTTGCGCCAGCGGCGGGCGCGGCAGCAGGTCAGCCAGTTGCACCTGCTCATCCACCCCGAGGAAGCGGCACAGGGCCTGGTAGATCTGCGCGGTGCCACGCTGGCGGCCGTCGAGGCTGTAACCGGCAATATGCGGTGACGCCAGGGTACACAGGTCGGCCAGTTGCAGGTCGACTTGCGGCTCGCCTTCCCATACGTCCAGCACGGCATGGATGTCGTCGCGCTGCAGCAGCAGCTCGCGCAGGGCGGCGTTGTCCACCACCGGCCCACGGCTGGCGTTGACCAGCCAGGCACCCGGGCGCAATTGTGCCAATTGCGCCTGGCCCAGCAAGTGCCAGGTGGGGTAGCCGCCGCTACGCTGCAACGGGGTATGCAGGCTGATCACATCACACTGCTGGACAATGGTTTCCAGGCTGACGTAGTCACCGCCTTCAGCGGCCTGGCGCAGCGGGTCGCACACCAGCACCTTCCAGCCCAGGCCGCGCAGCACACGTACCAGCCGCCCGCCGACCTCACCTGCACCGACCACGCCGTAGACCCGTTCTGGCAGCGCAACGCCATCCAGTTCGGCCAGGGTCAGCAGGCTGCCCAGCACGTAATCGACCACGCCGCGGGCATTGCAGCCTGGCGCGCTGCTCCAGCGAATGCCGGCTTCGGCAAAATAGTCCAGGTCCAGGTGATCGGTACCAATGGTGCAGGTACCGACGAAGCGTACCCGGCTGCCTTCGAGCAATGTGCGGTCAACCTTGGTCACCGAGCGTACCAGCAGGATATCGGCGTCCTTGACGCTGGCGGCATCGAGGCTTCGGCCGGGGTAGCGGCGAATTTCCCCGAAGCCTTGGAAGAAGGCATCGAGCAGCGGGATGTTTTCGTCGGCAACTATCAGCATGGCGCTCTCCTGTCTGGGGAGCGCAGTGTAGGCGCATCGCCAGGTGGCTTGCACAGGGTTTCAGTCGGCTTTTTTGCGAATCCAGTAAAGGAAGGTGCCGGCGTCCTCCTGCTGTTGCACGAGTTCGTGGCCGAGGAAGTTGCAGAACTTGGGAATGTCGCGGCGGGTGGACGGGTCGGTGGCGATGACCTTGAGCAGGCCGCCGGCGGCCAGGTTGCGTACGTGCTGGTGCAGCATCATCACCGGCTCCGGGCAGTTCAGGCCGGTGGCATCGAGGATGGCGTCGGGGGTGAAATCGGTCATGGGGGGCTCCGAAAATGATCGCTATTGTCGCGCATCACGCGGCGGGGTCCAAGCGCGGCTTTGCAGGCCATACGTCCGGACGGGCGTTGCCCAGGCCCTTTGCGCCCCTACGGCGGGTCAGAGGCTTCGCGCCGTCTACCAACCCCCGCACGGCTTCTGATCTGGCTGTTGATCTTGATCTTGATCTTGATCTTGATCTTCGCGACTTCAGG